>Ga0315275_10002761_pt1 | contig 15957 bp, 12 predicted proteins | sample YL17G03_0_MG_FD_205557 | JGI IMG/M metagenome (GOLD analysis project Ga0315275, IMG submission 205557) | Sediment microbial communities from Yellowstone Lake, YNP, Wyoming, USA - YL17G03_0 | ecosystem: Environmental > Aquatic > Freshwater > Lake > Sediment | place: USA: Wyoming | collected... | reverse complement strand
GAATGTATTCTTGCAGAGAAAACAACAGCTGAAGGCAGGAAATCTGCGCCCTACACCGGTTTTATTGACGATACAATCATCCGGAAACTCGGGTATTCCCTGGTTGATGGCAGTATCCTCGGGCTTGCCCTGGTTGTCGGTACTCCTCCCGGTGCCGACAGTGCTTCTGCCATCTGTCGCGAATTGCAGGAAAAATATATGCTCACCTTCCTTGCCGGAGACGTTATCACTTCACTTTCCGGTGCCGGGGTGAAGCTTGGACTTGAATACCGCCTTATTCCTCTTGGTCCGACTCCATCCTACGGGATTTACTTTGTCGATATCATTGCCCGTGTTGCAATGATGTTCGGGGGTGTTACTCCAGGTGACATCCAGCGTCTTCTTACCTATGCCAGAGAACGGGCAAAGGCAATAGTGATCGTATACACCGGGCTGACTGACGAGGAAATTGCATTTGTCGATGGGATGCGGGTCCTTGGATTTCCCATCCTGTCGTTGGGGGACTACCAGGGAGGTGCATGGATTTCTGCAAATCCTGACGATGTCGTCCGCCGTGGTATGGAGGAAAAAGGGATACGGGTGCATATCACTGCCATCCCTATCCCGATGGGGTGTTCACCGGCATTTGAGGGAAAAAGCATCCGGAAAGAAGAGATGTATGTCGAGTTTGGGGGAGGTAGATCTCCCGCCTTCGAACTTTTACAAATGTGTTCCGAAGATGAGGTAAAAGACGGGCAGGTAACGGTCATTGGACCGGAGATTAATGCGATGAAAGAAGGCAGTGCATATCCGCTTGCAATCATCATAAAAGTCGCCGGGAAGATGATGAAAAAAGATTATGAGCCGGTCCTCGAGCGCCGGATCCATAACTTTGTTAATTACGGGGAAGGTTCCTGGCATGTAGCCCAGCGGGACATCATCTGGGTGAGGATATCAAAAGAGGTTGTGGCAAAAGGAGTGAAAATTGAACATATCGGTAAACTTCTGGCCAGCAAGTTCCGTATGGACTTTCCCCAGCTGCTCGACGCTGTATCTGTCACGCTCATTACCGATGAAGCAAAGGTGCTTGAAGCAAAAAAGGGTGCAGAGAAGATCTATGATGAGCGTGATGCACGGATAAAAGGTATGCGGGACTCGGAGGTAAGCACGTATTATTCCTGTACACTCTGCCAGACCTTTGCCCCCAATCATGTCTGTGTAATTACACCTGAACGCCCGGCTCTCTGCGGGGCGATCAGCTGGCTGGACGGGAAAATAGCATATGAGATATCTCCATCGGGTGCCAACCAGCCGATCGAGAAAGGTGCTGTCATCAACACCCTGAACGGGGAGTTTGATGGGGTTAATAAATTTGTTAAAAAGGCAAGCCACGGGGAGGTAGATCGCTGCTCGCTCTACAGTGTAATGGAATATCCGATGACATGCTGCGGGTGTTTTGAGTGTATTGCCCTCATGCTTCCCGAGGTGAACGGGATTATGATAGTGAACCGTGAATTCAAAGGCATCACCCCCTCCGGAATGACATTCTCCACGCTTGCAGGTACTATTGGTGGGGGTGCACAGACTCCGGGATTTGCCGGTATCTCAAAGAACTATATACTCTCTGACCGGTTCTTACAGGGTGAAGGAGGAATTGAACGTCTTGTCTGGATGCCCTCCGCACTCAAGGAAGAACTGAAGATACGGTTGACAAAAAAACTTACCGACCAGAATAAACCGGATTTCTTCGAAAAGATTGCCGACGAGACCCGGGCAACAACCATCGAAGACCTGATCGATTATCTTGATCGTGTAAAGCATCCCGCACTGACCATGAAACCGCTGGTGTGAGGGAACACCATGGGATATGATCTTCACTTTGGCTGGACCGGTACTGTTGGCAGGGTTATTCTTGGCGCCACCCGAAAAGAAGGAGGAACAAGAAAAACGTCTTATCGTATTGGGGGGGGAGCAACGCTGCCTTTCCTTGAATCGGACCCTTCGTCAAAAGCCCCCCTCGTCGCTCTTGAGATCTGCGATGACCCGGAGTACTGGTCACCAATCGTCAAAAATTACTGTGGTGATCTGGTTAACAACGTGGATGCATGGGCAAAGACTGCTGAAACCGTCTATGGTGCTGATCTGGTTCGCCTCTACCTGACCAGCACGCGGCAGAGGAATTTTTCTGATATTGCATCCATAGGAAAGACCATTGAGGCAGTTCTCTGTGCCACCGCACTCCCTTTGATCATTGAAGGCAGTAATGAGCCCAGGATTGACAGCGATGTTTTCCAGTTGTGTGGTGAGACTGCCCAGGGAGAACGACTGCTCCTTGGCACCGCAGAGGCCGGCAGATACCGCAGCATTGCTGCGGCTGCTCTCGCCTACGATCACTCCCTTATTGCCCAGTCTCCTATTGATATCAATCTCGCAAAACAACTTAATATTCTCTTAAGGGAGATCGGAGTGCTACGGGATCATATCATAATCGATCCGTACACCGGTGCACTCGGTTATGGATTTGAATATTCTTATTCGGCGATGGAACGGATCCGGTTCTCTGCACTGAAAGGTGATACCGATCTTTCCATGCCCATGATCTGTTCTGCCATTGATTCGCTGACAATAAAAGAAGTCCGGGAAGCAGAACCATCGCGATTGAATGAGATGGCAGTACAGTGGGAGTTTTATACCGGTATCTCAGCAGCAGTCGCAGGTGCTGAGATTATCTGTGTCCGCCATCCAAAGACGGTTATGATGCTCAAAAATGCTTTTGAGAGCATCAGGAATTGTGCGGGTCTTCCGGAGGTGAAACAGGGTGGCACTCAAGGCGCTTGATATCTATAAACTCCTGCCGAAGAAGAACTGCAAGGAATGCGGTGATCCTACCTGTCTCACTTTTGCCATGAAACTCGCTGGCGGAAAAGCAGATGTGGATCTCTGTCCATATCTGGACGAGCAGGCAAAATCTGTCCTGGGAGCCACCACGCGACCTCCGATACGGCTGATAAAAATTGGCGTAGGGGAACGATCCTTTGCTGTCGGCGAGGAATTTGTGCTTTACCGTCATGATAAAACCTTCTATCATCCTCCCGGCATTCTTTTCAAGGTTTCAGATTCCCGGACACCGGAAGAGATCACCGCTGCGACCATCCGGGTCAGGGATGAAACCTTCACCCGCATTGGTTCCGATCTGCGGTTTAACGGTATTGCTATCGAAAATACCAGTGGTTCTCCTGAAGCATTTGCGCGAGCTGTTGCCACGGTTGAGGAGAATGCAGATCTGCCTCTTGTGCTCATGGCTGAGCGGACGGAAGCACTTAACGCGGCACTTATTCAGGTTGGGAGCTACCGGCCCCTGATCCATGCCGCGACGCCAGAAAATTTCAGAGAAATGTGTGCGGTTGCAAAAAAGCATAGTTGTCCCATGGTCATCAAATCCCATGGTATTGATAATCTCACCACACTCGCAAAAGACTGCCTGGCAGAAGGTGTCAAAAAACTGGTTATGGATCTGTGCCCGCAATCCCTTGGCGATTATATTACCATGGCAACTGCCGTACGGCAGCTCGCAATCACGCGTGCAGCCCCGGATCTGGGCTATCCGGTTTTTATGGATGCGACTCATCCCTCCCTTCAGGATGCAGCAATCGCATTAGGAATCGTCAAATATGCGGCTGTAATCATAACCCCTCCACTCTCACCTGAGTCTTCAAAGGCTGCGCTTACGCTCCGGCAGAACATTTACACCGATCCCCAGAAACCAATCCAGATGAATCCCGGCCTGTACCGTGTTGGAACTCCTGGTAAAGATGCCCCGGTCCTGGTCACCGTAAACTTCTCTCTCACCTTCTTTACCCTTCAGGGATACTTAGAATCCTCCCGTGTTCCCTGTTTCATGCTGATCGTTGATACAGAAGGTCTTTCTGTCCTGACTGCAGTAGCTGCAGGCAAATTCAATGAAACACTGGTGCGTGACTCGCTCAGGAAATTTAACGTAGAAAACGAGGTATCCCACAAAATCCTGATCATCCCGGGATACTCCGCTCCGCTGTCAGGAAGAATTGAAGAAGCATCCGGCTGGAAAGTGATGGTCGGACCCCGGGATGCAGCAGAGATTGGGGAATACCTGCATGAGGAATGGAAGAATAAGGGCAGATAATTTTATAAAAAATTCATTTAATGAATGACGTATTTTAACGGTAAAAAATCAGTTTTGAAAATTTATCAAGGGTATTTGGCGGGGGGCGTAGGCATCAGATGATGAAAAAAATCACATACGGTCAACCATAAAATGGTGTTTTCGAGGAAATTTATCGTACATATGAGGATCACCCGCCTCAGGGACTCTCCGAGGCACGGCGGGACAGAGGTTTTTAAGAATTTTCGTTACTGATCCGCCGCGGGGGGCGCCCCGCCGGGGGCGGCGGCGTTCATCACAAATCGCCGTTTATGTCCGTTCCTTACGAGCCAAATTTTTTGCTCCTCTATTCCCGTATTCAATCGTCACCATCGTAGCATATTTCTCATCCCTCCCCCTATTGTTAGTATTCAGGACAGACTACCATGCGTACGGTAACATTCCTTCCGAGTTATCGCAAGGTCGATGTGGCGCGAGGCAGTACCATTCTTGATGCCGCCCAGAGGGCAGGGCTGAATATCAATGTAGTCTGTGGCGGGCAGGGAAAATGCGGCAAGTGCGTGGTTAATGTTCAGTCGGGAAGAACAGAATTTGATCGCCAGAAATATTCGCAATTTTTCACCGAGGAAGAACTGACTAAGGGAGCCTGTCTTGCCTGCCAGACAACAGTGCAGGGAGACCTGAATGTGTTCGTTCCCGAGAGTACCCTCATCCAGGAACAAAAGATTCTCATCGAGGGAAGAGATGCCGGGATCGAATTTCATCCGTCAGTCAGGAAATATTATGTCGAGCTCCAGCCGCCTACCCTCACGGATCCTTCACCGGACCTGACCCGGCTTCTGTGGGGTATACAGAGAAGCGGAGGGCCGGTTGCAGAAAAAATCTATGTTCCTCTGGAGGTTATGCGGGAAATACCAACTCTTCTCCGCCACAGCAACTGGAAAGTGACCGGGACTGTAGCCCTTGTCCCCGGCGGCTACCGGCTTGTTGATCTCCAGGAAAATGACACGTCAAAACGCATCTTCGGTGCTGCGGTTGATCTTGGCTCTACAACAGTAGTCGCATATCTCTGGGATCTGGTCAGCGGGAAGGTAGTCGCGGTTGCCTCGAATTACAACAGACAGATCAGCTGTGGAGAGGACATTCTCGCCCGGGTCAATTTTGCCCGGAAAAACGGGCTCACCAAACTGCAGGCACTTGCAGCAGAGAGCATCAATGCAGCGCTTACATCTGCTTCAGATACTGCGGGAATCGACCGTGAAGATATTTACGAGGTGGTGGTTGCCGGTAATACCGTGATGACCCATATGCTCCTCGGGATTGATCCGGGCTACATCATCGCAGAACCGTACGTGCCCGTGGTCCAGAGAGCATTATCTGTCGCAGCAGGCAGGATCGGTATTGCCGGAAACCAGAATTGCGGGCTCTTCGTCTTTCCTGCTGTCAGTGACTTTATCGGAGGTGATATTATTGCCGATATCCTTTCCTGTGGCATGAGTGAACGCGAAGAAATATCCCTCCTTATTGATATTGGTACTAACTTCGAAGTCGTGCTCGGAAACAAAGAATGGATGTTCTCCTGTGCCGGCGCAGCCGGTCCGGCGCTTGAAGGCGGGGAAGTGCTTTTCGGCATGCGGGCTAACCCGGGTGCGATCGAGAAAATTACCGTTGACCCGTTTACTCTCGATCCCAGCTACAGTACTATCAACACTATCAAGCCACGGGGGATTACCGGTTCCGGATTAATCGACCTGCTTGCAGAACTCATCTCTGCGTGTGTTATTGACCGGACCGGGCGGATAAATACCGGCATAGAAAATAAACGGGTCCGGACAGGTCCTCACTTCCCGGAGTTTGTTGTCGCGTGGGCACATGAGACAGATATCGGGAAAGACATTGTGATCACGGAAAATGATATCAAGAACCTGATAATGAGCAAGGCGTCGATTCATGCTGCCTGTGTTACCCTGATGAAGGAGGCAGGTGTTACGAGGCATGAGATCTCTGCGATTTATTTTGCCGGCGCATTCGGCAACTATCTGGACAAGAAAAATGCAACAATTATCGGTTTGATTCCCGAGATTGAACCAGAGAGGATAAAAAATATCGGGAACGGGGCGGTGACAGGTGCAAATCTTGCGCTTATCAACCGGAGAGAACGAAAAACACTTGATAAGATTGCGTCGAGGATTGCCTACATCGAACTCAACGCAGAACCCTCCTTCATGGAAGATTATACATCAAGTACATTTCTGCCACACACGGATCTCACGTTATTCCCGATGGTTCAGAAACTTCTGGAAGCCTGTCGGATCAGGAAGGGCTAATCAAAATGGCAAAGATGATTCCTTCACCGCATTCTCTTGCAACGGGAGTTGGTGCACTTCCCCATACAGATCCTGAAGAGGCATGTAACGATGTTCTTGCAATATTTCCCCCATTCCCTTACGTGCCGACCCTTCCGGACAGGGGACAACTGGAAAGTATTGTCTTTAATGACTCAGAGCAGTTACCGGGAAGGCTCATGAGGGACGATCGACTCCTGTATGACAGTACAACTGACCATACTGCGGCAATGGAACAGATATATATGGATTATGTGGAGGGCAACTATGCGCCCTACGCACTCCATAGAGAATATGCGTCCGGTTTCATCGAAATGATGTCCCATGACCTCTCTCATGCGAAGGTGCTGAAATGCCAGGTTACCGGACCAGTCACGTTTGGCATGCAGGTAGTTGATGCAGACAAGCGCCCGATTTACTATGACGCACAACTTGCCGATGTGCTTTCGAAAATGATCGCGCTCAAGGCACGGTGGTGCGAGGAGGAAATGAAAAAAAAGACCGGAATTGCAGAAACTATCGTTGTTTTAAACGAACCTTACCTTGCTTCTCTGGGATCGTCAGTGGTACCGGTTGATCAGGACATGGTAAGAACCGGCTGGGGGGATATTGCTGCGCTGGTCCAGGGTGGGCTCGGCATCCACTGCTGTTCAAATACAGACTGGGAATTTGTCATGGAACTCAGGCCTTCGATCGTTTCCATCGATGCATATACAACGGCAAAAGAGTTCCTGTTGTATGCTGATGCTGTAGTTACTTATATGGAGCAGGGAGGGGTAGTGGCGTGGGGGATTGTCCCGGCAGAATACAAACTATTTGCCATGGAGAAAACCCAGCGGCTCTATGAACGGTATCTTGCGATCAGGACACGGCTCTGCACCCTTATGCCGGAAGATCTTTTCGATGCCCAGTCTCTCATCACACCCAGTTGCGGAATCCGGTTTGCTGACCGAAAAGGTGCCGTTGCGATAATGCAAACCGCCGCGGAAATCTCACGGCGCATCCGGGAAGAAATATCAGGTCTTTGATAGGACTGATTCATGCAAAAACATCCATTCACCATCGGGATTTCAGGAAAAGGAGGGACCGGTAAGACGACAGTCAGTTCCCTGCTTATCCGTTCGTTTATCGATATGGGAGAGATTCCTGTTCTTGCAGTCGATGCCGATCCTAATGCCAATCTGCATGAAGCTATGGGAGTTACTGTCCACGAGACGCTGGGATCCATGCGGGAAGAAGCGTTTACCCGTCACATCCCCCCGGGCATGAATCGCCATGATTATGTCAGATTCAGGTTCCGTCAGGCTCTGGTAGAAGCCAATGGCTTTGATCTTGTGGCGATGGGCCGGCCGGAGGGAAGCGGGTGCTATTGTTTTGCCAACGATCTGTTATCAGAATGCATGCTCCAGCTTGAGCGTTATTACCGGTTTATTGTAATCGATACAGAGGCCGGTATGGAACATATCAGCAGAGGGACGCTCGGAAAACCGGATATGCTCCTTATTGTAAGTGATCCTGGTGCCAGGGGATTGCGGACAATTACCCGTATACGGGAGATCGCAACGCAGCTGGGGCTCGAACCGGAACACATTCATATAGTTTTCAACAGGTTCAAATCCGGTACTGCACCAGTTGATATTGGCAAAGATACACAAATAGCCATTATTCCCGATGATCCACGGGTTGAAGCAGCAGACCTCGCAGCCTCCCCGGTTTCACAGATTCCGGCAGACAGCCCGGCCCGGGTTGCTGTGCTGAATCTTGCTCACAAAATCCGACATATTGCACGCGAACGAGACAAAAAAACAGTATAACCTCCAAATCATCCCTGGCCGGATAATTGTTAAATCACCGATAAACATCCTCAGACACGCTGGGTAGTTACGAGAGTATCCCGCCTTTGATGTTTTCGAGGCACAGCGGGGCAGGAGAGGGTTTTTTGAGTGTTTTTTCAGTCACTGATCCGCCGCAGGGGCATGCCGACGGGGGCGGCGGTGTTCATCATAAAATGGAATACAGAAATACCGATTTCACATCATATCTGAATACAGTGATTTTTCATGGTTCGGGTGCGAACTTTTTGTTCATGCCTTTCCATCATAATTATATTATGAAGGTCACCCGCCTCAGGGCCTCTCCGAGGGACGGCGGGGCATGAAGGTTTTCCAGAATTTTTATAGTGGTACTGATCTGCCGCGGAAGCGCCCAGTCGGGGGAGTGCGGCACTTATCGTATATTGATGGAGACCTGCAATGCCCTTTAATCCGATTTTCATCAAGAGGTACGAACTCCTGTTTATGCAGGTTTCACCAGAACTAAAAAAAATCTTATTTTAATAAAAAATGAATATATTCGTCTTCTCTCTCGTTGTCTATCAGTTATAAAAAAACCGCCGCAGCAATAACGGTGCTCCAGAGCCCGTTCTTATCGCCTTCGGCTGACTGGCATACATGCTTTGTCTTGATGATCTTTCCGCTCGCTTTATAGATCTGTTCACGTTCCTGCCATGCAAGGTTCACATCGAATTCAATCCCCAGCGTAGTCGCCAGCATTGTTGCTGCAAGATCTTCAGCATATTCACCGGTCTTTTCCTGAGTCTGACCATGGGCATGGTGTTCGGACAGATACCCGTATTCTTCGGTATCCTTGGGAAGGGCGAGTCCGATTGCAGATGATACCAGCCGGTTGGGCTCATTCGTGTCGTTCCTTGCCATTACACAAAAGGTAATCCCGCCGGGCATCAGCTGTTTTAACCCCTCAGACCTTGAAATCTGCCTGCAGTTTGGCGGAAAAATACTGGATACGTATACGAGATTACATTTCTCTATTCCGGCCTTTCTCAAGGCGAGCTCAAAGGAGGCGAGACGATCTTTATGGACCCCCACACCCTTGGTAAAAAAAATCCTTGTCGGAACAATCATAATTTTAATTTATATCTTTTTCTTTCTTTAAGTTTTGGTGGTTTATTATCGGGATCTTTCCCTCACGTCATAATCAGCCACTTTTTCAGGATTTCTCATAATTTTAAAGCCTTTGGAGGACCTCCGGCAATTCTCCCATGGTATCAATGACAAAATCCGCAGGTACATTAGTGCGATCATGCGAAAACCGATCTCCATAGCGGGCATACACTGTCTTAATGCCAAGAGAGCGGCAGGGTTCGATATCCCTGCGGGGACTATCACCGATCAAAACTGCTTCGGCGGCATGTGCCTTCATTATTTCAAGGGCGAAAAGGAATGGATCATGTGCAGGTTTTTTTATTCCTGTCATATCAAAACTGACTACGCAACAGAAAAATGGCAACAACCCGGTTTTTTCCAGGCGAAGCGCCGCATCCCTGGAATGTGCATCGGTTACAATTCCCATCAGATACCCCCTCTCATGAAGTGACTGCAGTGTTCCGAAAACTCCCTCGTAGGGGAAAATGCTCCGGAGTTTTACCTCCTCATATACCCTGCATACAGTACGGTAGGTACCATCAGCCGGGATATGTCGTTCTTCCATGTACTGGCGGATATTTTCATGGGATTCAAATCCATGGTTGGGAGTCAGAAAATACGAGAACAGGTCCTCCCCGTCATTCCGACCCAGATACTTTACTACGGCATGGCATGCGGCAACCTGCGCTTCTACAAGGTCAAACAGGGTATTATCCATGTCAAAGAGGAGGGTAGTCACCGCGGACGGGAAATTTTCCATAGATGGTGAAATGTTGACGTGCTTTGACCATGAGAGTATGGGTGATGGCAAGGTGCTGATACGGACGGCTGACCATCATAACCCATCCCGGTTATCACAATCTTTGGTTTTCACCATTCCCTTTTTAACGGGAATGAAAAAAATATAAATCAAAGATTTAACCCTGAAGACCAACAATAGAAATTACACTTGCAGGCTGCGGCATATGGATGACATTTATCTGGTGGAAATCCGTCTTGGCAGGACAAAATGGCGGATCAGGAAGACGATTTTTACCATTGCACGGATATTTAATATTGAGCCTTTTATCGAGAAACACCCCCATGTCACCCTGTTCGGTCCCCTCACCCTGAATGACGGGATTACCTCAGCGCAGCTTCTCGATGTTCTCGGGAGGGTCGCCGCGGCATTCGATCCAATACCGTTTGTGATCGACGGTTGGGAAAAACGGGAGGGAATGTCCGGAAGCGTGATCGCATTCAGAGTCCGTCCCTCGGAGGAATTAAAAAAACTCACTGCATCGATAGCAGAGGTGGTATCCCCTCTTGTGCACAGCACCAATGTATGGGACACTGTGCCGGACAGCAAATGGTTTCATGTGACGGTGGCAAATCATCTTGACCCACCTGTTGCATCATCCGTTTTTTCGATGCTCACCCGATGCAGCCGGGAGGTGCCTGTACAGCACAAGGCATCGTCTGGTTTTATTGCAGCGATCATGTTTATGTTAAAACGCGTGATCACGGGAAAAATAAGGTATGAAGTCCGCCCGATCACTCTCGATGAAGCGGGGATCAGGATCACCGTGATGCAAGGCGATTCAATTCTCGCAGAATATGATCTTGTCGAAAAGCGCTGGATTGCTGGCAATCATGATCACAACAATCCGGCGTGGCAGAAAACCCTCACGCTCTACCGCCAGAAGGCAGGATTCGAACGATTGGATCCCATGTTATCAGATCCTGATGATATCTTCCTGATCTCAGACCTGCACCTGGGGCATGCAAATATCATACGCTACTGCGCCCGCCCGTTTTTCTTTTCCGATTTCCAGGAAATGGATCATGTGCTGATAAAAAACTGGAACTATACCATCTCTCCTGCAAACCGGGTATATTACCTGGGTGACCTCCGGTATGGCAGGACTGCGGCACCTGCCGGGTATTACCGGAATAAACTCAGGGGGCGGATTAGTTTTATTCAGGGAAATCACGATATCCGGGAACGGGAGGCAGCACCTGTGATAGTACTCGAACACGGAGGTTTCCGGTTCTGCCTCGTTCACGATCCTTCAGATGCCCCAAAAGGCTTTGATGGCTGGGTAATCCATGGTCACCACCATAACAATAATCTCCGCTGCTACCCGTTCATTAATTTCGAGCTCCGGCGGATCAATGTGAGTGCAGAAGTACTCGGTTACGTCCCGGTAAACCTGAACCACATCTGCAATCTCATACGCGGGCGCATATCCGGGACAGACAAAACGCCGATCCTTCTGAATTATCCTTACAGTTGGGAATAGGAGATTTTTTCCTTCATGTATTGTCTGTTTCATAACCTATATACCGACAAAGTGTATAATTCCACGATGAGGGGGAAGATACGTGCTATTCGAACGGATTGTCTCTGAGGGTATCTCACATAACTCCTATCTTATCGGATCAGGTGGCAGGGCTGCGGTAATCGATCCGCGGAGGGACTGCGACATTTACCTCAATATCGCCAGCCGGAATGCACTGGTCATCACCCATATCTTCGAGACGCACAGGAACGAGGATTATGCCATTGGGTCACTGGAGCTCAAGGAGAGGTGCGGAGCAGAGATTTATCATGGCGCACATATGTCTTTTGCCTACGGAAAGCCGGCTAATGAGGGCGACAGGTTCATGCTGGGGTCACTGGAGGTACTGGTTCTGGAGACCCCGGGACACACCGAGGAGAGCATCTCCATGGTACTCTATGACAGGGACATTTCTGATCGACCGTACATGATATTTTGCGGGGATACGCTTTTTTCCGGTGATATTGCGAGGACTGACTTTTTCGGACAGGAACGCAAGGCCGAGATGGCAGCAAAAATCTATGATAGTATCGATAAGAAAATCATGCCTCTCGGTGATGGGGTGATAGTATGTCCTGCCCATGGAGCCGGATCGGTTTGCGGAAGTGAGATCGCAGATCACCCATTCACGACCATTGGTTATGAGAAGGAAATAAACCAGGTACTGGCACAGGGCCGCGAGGCATTCATTTCGCAGCGTTCCGTAGAGTCCCCCTATTATCCTCCCTATTTCCGGCAAATGGAGAGAGATAACCTTGAAGGTGTTGCGATTCTTCACCGGATGCCGGATCTTCAGGAACTATCTGTCACAGAAGTTAACCGGTTCAGGAAATCCGGCTGTCAGATCGTCGATATCCGGTCACCCACAAGTTTTGGCGGGGGGCATATCCCGGGCAGTATCTCGATCTGGCGTGAAGGCCTCCCGTCATTCATGGGCTGGTTCCTTGACTACCAGAGACCTGTTGTTATTGTTGATGACTTTAATCTCGACCTGCCCCCGGTTCTCTGCCATTTTATCCGGCTGGGGTACGATAAAATCGCTGGTGTACTTTCAGGAGGATTTCCCCTATGGACCAAAGCCGCGCAGGATATTGGAACCATACCGACCTGTTCAGTCCAGCAGTTAAAGGAACAATTAGAAAAAGAAAGTCCGTTCATTCTTGATGTCCGGGACATTAAAAACTGGCGTGCCGTTGGCCATATCCGCGGTGCTCACCAGATATATGTCGGGGAACTCCTGCAGCACCTGGATGAAATCCCTAAAAATGAACCGATAGTGGTTTACTGCGATGCGGGATTTAAAGGAAGCCTTGCTGCAAGTATCCTTGCGATCCACCAGTATCATTTGGTGACCAATGTCCTTGGAGGGATGACCGCGTGGAAAAAGGCAGGATACCGGATAGAGAAATAATTTTTCCTTTTTTATTTTTTCGACAAAGATTAATAAAGTTTATCTGGTACCATCGGGAACTCCAATGATGTGAGTTTATGGACATATTAAAAATCCCGCGGATGGAAAAACAGGAGTATGATCGGCTCATCGAAAAGGGCTATGTCTGCCGGATCGCATTCCAGGGTGAGAAATACCCCTATATTGCACCATTCCTGTATGTCTTTGACGGATCATTCCTTTATTTCCTCTCGACAAAATACGGAAAAAAGATCGATTATTTCCGGAAAAGCCCCTATGTATCTGTTGAAATTGAGAAATACACAAAAGACCTCTCGTCATATATGTTCGTGACACTTCAGGGTTACCTTGAAGAAGTTCACGATTCTATCGAAAAACAGATTATCCGGGAAAAATTCGTCGATCTGATAGTGGAGAGAGATCTTTCCTGCAATATTCTCGCAGCACTCGGTCATTCTCCGCAGGATCCACCTGCTGCAATCGCTGAAGAAGAGCGTTCACTGGTTTGGAAACTGGTCGGGGTCAAGGATCTCGTTGCCCTGAAAAATCTCTGATTTTTCTGACGTTAAGGAGATGCTCTTTGGAATTTCGGTACTCTTCAGTCTTTTATTTCTTTCACGGGATTTTCGGAAAATAACACCTTCCTGGACTGGTACTTGATCGAACCTGGAAAGTATTGAAGTGGCATACTGAACATGTACATGACCTCCTATATCGTTTATCTGATTTTTTAATTCCCTGAGATGAAAAATGAAGTTTCCCTGTGTTTTTTATATGTCTGATTTCATGTTACCCAGTAATTCAAGCATCTGATGCACTTCGCTTGTGGGCATGGCACAGGTATGACCGGAACAAACATAGGCGGTTGTGATATGCCCGGTGGAATTCAGATTGCGTATGAAGGGAGCGAGAGTGATGAGCAGGTTTCGGGATTCATCTGGTGGCAGATAATGCACCACCACAGATGGGAGGTAGTGATCCCAGAGCGCATTGATCATGGCCTGTGTATCAGAAGTATCGCGATCCCCGGCAATCACAACATCGTGAACCGGGCCGATGGCATTGTCAAGAGCGCACAGGAATCCTGAATATGCTGATGGAGATTGTTCCACGGTTGTCGCAAAACAGCGGGAAAGTGCCAATCCCCGCTCTTCAAATGCTGCATCACCGGTGAGATGCGCGAGTCGCACGAGATTTTCAAATGCAATGGAATTACATGACGGTAGTGCTCCATCATAAATCTCTTTTTTACGCACCAGAAAGATTTTTTCAGTATCAGGTGTCGTAAAAAACCCCCCCCGCTGCGGATCCCAGAAATGTAGAAGAAACCATGCATTATGTTCGAGCGCTGACGAGAGATACGAAGGTTCGAAGGTGGATTCATACAATTCGATCAATGCTTTGATGAGGAACGCATAATCATCGCCAAATGCCGGAATTGCCGCCTCGCCATCGCGATACCGATGCAGGAGCCTGCCGGTTTCATCGTGCATAGTGTGCAATACAAACTGCATGGCTCGTCGGGCAGCTGCAAGATATGTCTCGTTCCTGAAGGTTCGTGCTGCCTGTGCAAGTGCTGCAATAAAAAGGCCATTCCAGTCGGCCAGTATTTTATCGTCAAGAGACGGATGGGATCGTCGTGCCCGGGTGTTGAAAAGTCTGTTTTTTATGGATTCAATCCGGGATTCATGATCGGTGCCTGATACTCCGGATGATAACGCATGACACGCTAAAGATGGTGTCTGGAAGAGGATATTTTGTCCCGTTTTGGCTGCCGGAGCGGGATAATTTCCGGCATCCGTCATGTGAAAGAATCGGGCAGCGAAAGCGGCATCGTCTTTTCCCAGAACCTGTTCGGCTTCATGAACGGTCCAGAGATAAAAAGCCCCTTCCCCTCCCTCACTGTCTGCATCTTCGGCAGAGAAGAATGCACCATCAGGAGAGGTCAGATCACGGATAACATAGGTGATAATCTCTTCAGCAGTTTTCCGGAATTGTGGATTGTGTGTGGCCTGATACGCTTCAGTATATGCCATGACGAGAAGCGCTTGATCATACAGCATCTTTTCAAAGTGTGGCACCTGCCAGCGGGCATCGGTAGAATACCGGTGAAATCCTCCTCCGATCTGATCGCAGATCCCTCCAGTGCGCATCGCATCAAGAGTTTTTTCCACCATGGCAAGGGCACGCTTCGTGCCGGTACGCTTCCAGAACCGTACAAGGAAGAGGAGGGTCTGCGGCGTCGGGAATTTTGGGGCACTGCCAAATCCCCCGTACATTTCATCGAAGCGCACTGCCAGTTCTTCATACCCCGCCTGGAGAAGTGACTTGTCCGGATTGATATTGCCAGGTGATTCCCTGGTCTTTTGAAGAGCAGCCGCTACCTTATCTGCCGAGGCAGTAAGATCACTGCGCTTCTCCTGCCAGAGTTTTGCGATACTGGGAAGCAGTTCGAGAAGCCCGTTCATGCCAAACCGCCCTGATTTTGGGATATACGTCCCTGCAAAGAACGGTTTTTTTTCGGGGGTAATAACGATAGTGAGCGGCCATCCTCCCTGCCCGGTCATCATCTGGCAGACTGACATATAGATGCTGTCAATATCCGGGCGTTCTTCACGGTCCACCTTGATACAGATAAAATCCTTATTCAGTAATGCAGCAACATCAGCATCCTCAAAAGACTCATGCGCCATAACATGGCACCAGTGACATGTGGCGTAACCGATGGAAAGGAAGACGGGTTTATCCTCATTCAGGGCACGCGCGAATGCCTCATCCCCCCACGGATACCAGTCAACAGGATTTGCCGCGTGCTGGA
>Ga0315275_10002759_pt1 | contig 15966 bp, 15 predicted proteins | sample YL17G03_0_MG_FD_205557 | JGI IMG/M metagenome (GOLD analysis project Ga0315275, IMG submission 205557) | Sediment microbial communities from Yellowstone Lake, YNP, Wyoming, USA - YL17G03_0 | ecosystem: Environmental > Aquatic > Freshwater > Lake > Sediment | place: USA: Wyoming | collected... | reverse complement strand
CTCCCTCTGTTCCTTCCTTACCCTCTGGCGTGATTTCATCCGGTTTTACTCCCAATACACTTCGGGATGCCATTAACGATGCCAAGGCGGTTCGGGCCACGGCTTTAGCCAATGCTCGTGGTATCATGGATAATGCTTTTATTAATAATCATAATACCGCTTCACTTTTCAAGTCTGGCTATAAAATCTCTCTGTTTGATGAATTCTTTGATTCTCATGGCAATCCTATACCGGCTTCCATTATGCCTAAAGCGCCGATTGATGACGATGAAAAGGATGAAGATGGATTGTTCAAGGTTTCTCCGTTGGGTGGTGTTAGCAGGGCGGTTGACCCTCAACCGAAAATCCGGACGGGAAAAATCGCTCGGATTGAATTGGATGTTATTATTGGTCCACCACAAATAAGCAAGCAAACTCATAGCATTAAGAACAGTCTTGATAAAGAGCTTTATTTTGACAGCAATCATAAGGTTGTTTTGGCTGCGGTGCAAAGATTTAATGAGAAATTAAATGAAATGTATTGTGGTAAGACGCCTTTATTTACCATTGAGAGTGGCACGATGTTTAGAACAGGATTTGATGACTCACACCCCAATTTGGATTTTAATGGGTTGAAGTTTGATAATGGGTCAAAGATTACCGCTTTATTCTCTTATGGTGAAAGTAATAAGATGGCTGATATCATTGAAGTCAGGAAGCAGTTGGAGTTGGTGGGTAGGACTTGTGAGTTTTTTATCTTGGGTGAAATGGAGTTGGATGAAGATGAAGAGACTTTGACTGAAATGGTTATTGAATGTTTTGGTTATTTTAACCAGCACCGAGCGAATATTAACAAAGAATTGTTTAGAATATTATGAATGGAAGATTTTTACATAGCAATACCGAAGTCCGAATTGGCAATGAAGGTTATCCGACTTTCTTTGTCACTCCGAAGAATCAAGAGTTGATTAAAAAAGCATTGAAGGAGTTTACCGACCAGATGTTTGACTCTCCTTGTGTTCACTATTACGTCAAGGTTGACGAAGCGGATTGTATCCTTGATAGTGTTGAAATGTTGGGGTGTGCCATTTGGGCAGGTATGAGGCATTACGTGCCCGATGAAATCTATGACCGAAATGATTCTGCGTTGGAAGAGACTTTAAGACGTGGTAAACTCTTTTTAGGTTGTGACTATGAGTTTGATACCGGCAAGAATGTTGACCCCGGCTATCTGGGTTTGGAGAAAACCAAGATGGAGTCAATGTGTGTCAGTGACCAACTTAGTTCGATAACCTTTAGAATGTTTTACTATTACAACGGATTCACACCGGGGAAGTTGGAATGTCGTAGGACAATCTTCAAGCTTTAATCAATGGAGATTTGAGGTTTATCTTCACCGGGAAATTTAGGACTGACTTTGGCTTTTCTTGAAGGTCTTGATTTCCAAGTATTATGTTTTAATGTAATGTTTGGCCAAGGAGTACGACCAATGTTATCTTCATCATTACTGTTAATGCCGTGGGCTTTTCTTTTAGCCAGAGCATCGGCCGCATAATTAGTTGGAGTAGGGAAAAGTAATTTAGGAAGTTTTGGATTTTCTTTTTCCCACCGTTCCCATTCTTCATCCGTCCAAAGAGAAGTATCATTCGGGTCATATTGACCAGCACGAATTTTTGCTTGTTTCAATTTTTCTTTTTCTTTAGCACGGCTCATATCTATATCCCCCAACTCTCTCCAATTTTCAGGTGTATTATGGCCTGCAATCGGCGGCTTCTCTTTACTGGTTTTTCTACCAATAGATTTTGTTTTTGTTGTATCAAATTCATCATCATACATTGATGCATACATTGCCGGAATACTTTTTTTATCTTTCTCCAATTCGGCTTTTATTTGTTTTAACAAATCATCATTAATAGATTCGGTTATAGGTGGAGTGTCCTTCTTAGGATAAGCTTGAATCATTGACTGAATTTTATTCTTGATAGCTTTTACATCACCACCAAGAATATAGATGTATTTGTGTTTGCCGGATTCTGATTTACCAAGATAGATTCCATTGGTGGCTTGATAGATACCACCAACATGTCCTTGGTTGTCATCGGCAAATGTTACCACTACTTTCAAGTTTGGTTCTTCTTTTCTTAAAAGATTCAATGTCTGACCAATGACAAATGATTCAAGATTTCTTACCCCAATGTCATCAATGTAAAGTCTTTTCAGTTCAAGCATTTCATTGAGTTTTACTTCTGGTTCAAGAAATTTTACAACCGTGTGGAATGGTGTACCGTAAATAATCATACCAACCATCTTTTTTCCTTCGGTTTCTTTTTTATGAATGGCGTAGATTTTCTTGATGCCTGTTGGGAATTTTTGCAGATAATGTCGTTTAATAAACACTTCCACGTCTTCTCTTTTTGCTAACTCAACATCAAATTCATCCTTCATTTTTTCGAGGATTACATATTCCTTGAGAATTCGCTTTACTTTGTCAATGTTCATATCGTATAAATAGTTGTAATTTGTTGATAATTGGTTTCTATTTATTTAGCATATGAACAAAGACCAACTCAAATTTCTCATTAAGGAAGTCATCCGTGAAGCGGAAGAAATGACTGCAGGCGACCCAGAAGCTAATTCAGGCGAAGAGCCAAAGGGTTCACCTGATTCTATGAAACATTCTGCAGCAGTGGATAAGAAACATGGGGACACCATGATGACGTTTACTCTCCGTGGTTTGAAACCGGGTAAGCGTTACAAGGAAATTTTGGCCAAGATGGCTTACGATGCAAAGCAAGCGGACTTGGATGTTATTCATGCTGAAATCAACAAGGGTGGTAAGCCAATTGATTCTATGGATATTGGTGAGCTAAAAGCCAATCAGCCTGATGATGAGAATGATAAATTTGATACTTCGCCAACCAAGTCGATTACTCGCACGACCAGTAAGGAAAAGCCACCAATGCAAGGTAGTCCGGAAGATTGGGAATCAATGGGTGGTAGAGACATGGACGCAACCCGTGCCAAGACCAAACTAAAACAATCCAAGATTGCTTCAGGCACCTACGACCCAAATGATACTTCTCTTTGGACAGACCATGAGTGGGATGCTTGGGAAGCTCAACAGAGACAGAAAGACCCGAAGAGTTGGGCCGCTTTCGATGCCTTCTTGAAGGCAAAGCAAAAAGTTTAATGTGTGTATGGCTTACTAAGATGTTTATATGATGAAAAGAAACAGAAGGCTTTAGAGTCTTTGTATTCTGATTCTGATTCATCTACACAACTTCTTATCAGGTCCACCATCGCAGAAGCCTTAAAGGATTGTCCAAAAATCCTTGAATCACATGGAAGTGATTGGGTTCTTTGCACATTAGCTTCATTCCATAAACCAGAAGAAGACACCATGCGTGTCTATCAAGCCATCATGAGCCAGATGGATAGGTTTGAGATTGGTTTACTTGATGATAAAATCCGTCTTCGTGAAATGAATGAGATTGCAGATTCTTGCTTGGTAGGCTTATCATTTTTTAGAAAATATCTTGAAACAAAACATCAAAGAAAAGCCTTACCTTCCCCTGATTATTACAAGAAAGCCGGTTCTACAGCCTTCTACCGTTTAGGTTTCGATGATATTGGTGCAGAGTTCGATTCTTGGGTTGTCTTTATCCAAAAAGAAATGACCTTTGATTAAGCTGAGGCACTGATGTAGAATGTCGCCACATTAGTTATTCTATACGAACTTTCGGTTACAGCCAATGAAGCTGTCCATTCGCCCGTAGAATATGTATGACTTATTCCAGCACCACTGACATAAGGTTCAGCTGGTGAACCATCACCCCAATCCCATTGACCAGTAACGGTGCCACTTCCATTGTAGGTGTGAGAACCTGTTACGTTTGCATCAAATGGTTCTACGCCACTTACATCACCCAAAGATTCCAAAGCGTTCAATGTTGGAGCAATTACGGTTATACCATGAGAAACAGAAGATTTATCTCCTGTTGAACTTGTGGATTGAAGACTTACAGTGTAACTTCCTGTTTGGGTATAATTTCTTGAACCCGGACTTGCTAGGGTGCTGGTCAAAGAACCACTACCAAATTGCCAGAAGAAAGTATCATTCTCAGGAGTTGGAGTTGTATTAGTGAAAAATACTATCAATGGACCTACACCAGATGATGGAGTATAAGTAAAGGAAGCTATTTCTGCTGCCTCAGATGAACTGATATTTGCCATCATTGCTTCATATCCTGCACCACCACCTGATGGTGAAGCAAATTGACCATCTTGAACCTGTTGTGAAGCAGGTTGTGGAGTGTATTGAGGAAGAGTAATATTTTGATTGTTGAGGCTTGTCTGATTTTGTTTCGCGGCAGCTTCACGTAATGCAAGATGTTCTTGAATTGCTTGCTCGTGAAGGACGTGTTGAAGCAATTGATTACGTGCTTCGGTTTCCATCATCATACGATGGTGTAGAGCCTCTTCCTCAGCAATTTCCATCCAATGTTTCTTTTTTGGTGGTTTTTGATGGGCGCTATATGGTTCAATCAAAAATGTCATGCATATAAATACTTTTGAATAGATGGAATCGCTTGACATTTTAACAATCGGTGATATACTTATGTTTGTAATGGGGCTGTAATGGTATCGACTTACTATTATAAGCATACAGAGCACGTAGAGGACTGGTTATCTGTGGCCTCTTAAAAAACGACGACCAAAAACTAAATGCTAACTTAAACAGACTAGCAAGCGCGAACTTCTCCTTTGAGGTTAATACCGAAGAAGTTGAACTAGCCGTAGCGGCCTAATATCCGCTCCGTCACACCATCCGACCCCTCTAAGGTGGATGTGGCGTAAAACAGAGGGAGAACTGCTGGTGGTTTCAATTACCAGACTGATTCGAAAGGCCAGTATGCCAATCTATGCCTAATAAGTTTTTCATTTCTGATAGAGGCGAAGACTAAAATGAAATAAACGTGTAGTGCTGGATGGTTAAAATTGTAAACACCCGGGTTCAATTCCCGGCAGCTCCACCATTTTCTTCTTCTATCTGATTTCTTCCTCTATTTATATTTTGTGAAGAAATCTAGTCTAAAGCCATTAATAAAGTTCATTCTTAAAGAAGTTCTCAAAAGACCTTCTACCACTAAGTTATTGGACAATTGGAAACAAGTCTCCACTGTAAAGCATGGTCGTATGGCCGGCACTCGTGGTTATTTTATCATGAAAAATGGTAAATTGGCCGATGCCAGTTTTGAAATGGAGGGTAGTAGTGGTCAGGGTGGCGGGGTTGACCATTACGGATATACTTTGGCATTGGATAATAGAAAGTTGTTCGGCATTTCCGATGAGTTGGCAAACAAGGCTTTGTCGTATGGTGAAGGTTCTTCAGCAGCTATGGATTTGGAAGGAATAGATTACTATGCAGAGGTATGGAGACACATTAAAAATGCAATATCTGCAAGGGTAATGACAATAGTTGAAACAAGTAATACTCATAAGCCTGATATAACCGTTCAAATTTTTAGCAACATTTCACCAAGGTCGGCATTAAAAACCGTCCAGATGTGGGTAGGTAAACAAATACCTGATGCTCCTGAGAACTCTCAGGTCACTATTGACTTAGATGGCAACAAATATCTACAAGCCGATAGTATCAGAGAATTTCTTTCTGCCGAAGACCCAAGACAATTGATGAAATGACCACTATTTATTTGTATGAATCAACTTATTCAACTTTTAGAAGAGGCCTATAATGAGATACACGAGATGTGGAAAGTTTCTGACGACAGTGTGGCAGACTACATCCTTGACCTTGAAGTTGCTATGGATTTTGTAAAAAGAGCACTTGATACCGAAGACCGTTTGGATATTTTTAAAGCTATACAAAAAGCCCATGATGTGTTGGAATGTGAAGAAGAAAATGAATTGGTTGACCGACTCAAGGCTGCCTTGAATGGATTGAATGAAAATATGTATATGAAAGAATCGGAATTAAAATCTATAGTCAAATTGATATTGAAAGAAATTTCTTTACATCCAAAAAAAGAACATCCGTTGGTTTCTCTTTTTTCTAAACTTGCTACAACTCTACAAAAACAACTACCAGAAACTCACAACCTTAAAGACGGTCATGCAAAGGCACATCAAATAATAGTTTCAATAACGGCAAGCATTAAAGAAATGGTACAGGCATCTGTTGGGGATGATATGGTAAGATTTAAAAAGAGTGTAGAATCATATGCACATGTATCGGAATCTCTTATGATGTTCTTGTCAGCATGGGCAGTACAAATTACTAATGAATGTGACGGTGTGTTTGAGAATGTAGATAAAATAATGGAAGAGTATAAGACGCATGCATCAGAATTACATGCACAATTTAATCAAGTATTTCAAAGTCTCAGAACAAAAAACGACGACAATAAAAGTAATTATATCAATGCATATAAACAACTCAAACATATGAATGAGATTGTAATTGAATTGAAAAAAACGGTTGATGATTTATTTGAAATAGGAATCAATTGTGGTTTTGGTAAAAAAGGTAAATAACATGAAACATTCAGAAGTAAAAAAAATCATAACCGAATCTGTTTTGGGTTTCTTTAATGAAATTAGTTTAGCTCCAAAATCACCATCTCCCGGTAGAAGACCTCACAAACCCAGTTCAGATGATAACCAAGAATTTCTTGATAAACAATATGGTCCAGAAGGTGGAGGAACATTATTATCTCCGTGGATAAACAAGAAAAAGAAATCCCCGACCATCCATAAATCATTTAAAAAGGATGAATTCAAACCAAATCCACCAAGTTTAAATGAAATTCAATTAAAAGAAATAGAAGAAATATACAAAGAATTGATGAAGAAATAAATTTACACGATTTCCTTTCTACACTCATATGTATCGTTGTAGAACACAATACAGTGTTCACAAACACACACAGAAAGGTTAATAATAATGAGTGCTATATTAGAAGAAGGCATCGGTTTCGGCGGCAATGATAATTCATCCAACACTTCCACGGATGTAATAATTTCCCAATATGAACACAAGCTTAGTAAAAGTATTGCGTTCAAGACTTTAGAATCCACAAAAAACGGAACTCCACCATTATTTACAAAAGAAGAATTGTCATATTTGAGTAAAAAATCTGAGGGCGAAAATACCAATACAGAAATTGAAGTAATCACTCCAGACCCAATTATTACTCTCAAGAAGGGCAATACTGAACTAAATATCAAAAATGCTACCACTCTTTTTAAGAAGATGGAAGAAATTTATCCATCACCAAGCAGAAAGAAGTTGGATGATGTAACCGTGGTTCAAGCTGATGTTGACAATTTAGTAAATGAATTGGAGACGTTGGAAAAAACTCCAGATGTTGTTCATGATTTAGGAGGCGGTATAAAAGCACGCTTTAGCAAAATCGTAAATTTTCCAGCCAAGGATGTAAGTCCAGAAGTTTCTAAATGTGTCGCTGCCGATGAGAAAACATTTCAATCTACAGATTTCAAAACGGTAAACAAGAATGCTTACGAAATCAGAGCAGATGTTTTAGGTATGGCATTGGATTGGGTAAGATTCAAGAAAGAAAGTGGTTCACAACCAATCATTCAATCGGATGATGATGTTCTGTCCACTGCACAAAAGTTCTACAAGTTTGTCGAAAACAGACGTTAAGAATCATAATTTCCATGTGAGACGGTTATGAATTCCGGTGCTTCGGCGTTTCTGTCTCTAGGAGAGTGTGGTTCTTCAACGTAAGTTGGAGGACCACATTTCATTGACAGGTATGATTAACAGTGATACAATAGGAGTTATTATGGAATTGTTACAATTGATTAAAGACGCAAAACACATAGTTGTTTTCACCGGCGCCGGACTTTCAACCGAAAGTGGTATTCCAGATTTTCGCTCAAGTAGTGGTTTGTATTTGAGTGGCAAATATGAGGGATATACTCCTGAACATATTCTAAGTCAAAGATTTTTTCGCCAGAATAAACCCATTTTCTTTTCCTTCTACACGGAAAGGATAATGTCAATGAGAGACAAAGAACCAAACCGAGCACATTATTCTATTGCTAAGTTACAATCTAAGGGTAAAATCAATTCGGTAATAAATCAGAACATTGATAATTTGCTTCAAAAAGCAGGCGTTTTGAATGTATTCGATTTGCACGGCAACATAACAACTTTTCGTTGTACAAGTGCATGTGGCAAAAATTATGATGGCACTGATTATATGAAACTTATGGAAAATTCAGAAATTCCAAAGTGTGATTGTGGTGGAATTGTAAGACCCAACACGGTTTTATTTGATGAGTGTTTGAATGATGAGGTTTATGATGCGGCTTATCGTGAAGCAAAACGATGTGACTTAATGATTTCAATTGGTTCATCCTTGGTTGTAAGACCAGTGTGTGAATTGATTAATGAGATTGAAGATAATGCTAAACTTGTTATTATAAACAAAGCTAGCACTCCATACGACAAAAAGGCCGATTTGATTATCAATAGACCTTGTGGTGAGGTATTGGAGGAAGTGGCGAACCAATTGTAAGTTATGGAAGAAGAAAAAGAAGACTTGAAGGTATATTTCGCCGATTGTGATATACGGTCATGTCCTAAGCATGTGGAAGCCAAGATATTAGGCAACAAATATTACAACCGACTTGATAACATTCTTGAGAGAATTGTTGAGTGTGCGTTGAATATCACCGAAGAAAATTGTGCCGTATCGGTAAAACGGATGGATGGATTACAGATGAAGTTTGACAAAATGAACGTTGAGTTTATGGGCATTCTTCGTTCGTCTTCCAAGTGTTGTTTTCCTTTGGAACACGCTAGAGATTACATGGATATTTATGAAAGCATTTGTAAAAACAAATAACGGGACGTTCCCCAATGTCAATTTCTTTTTGGCATGGGAAGCCTTTAACACAATGGGTTACTCCGTTACGTGTTTTGAGGAAAAGGATATTGACAATCTTGACATTACAGTGGATACTCCTGTATTCGCTGGTGTCACCATTTTTCGAAAAATCATTGATAAGCTGGGGATTGATTACAAACCTTTTGATTGTTATCCTGATGTTCTTAAACCTTATTACCGAAGAAATATTCGTAAGTCAACATTGGGCGAAGAACGTGCCAAGTATGATAAGAACCCGGTTCCAATGTTTGTAAAGCCGGTGTTACCAAAACAATTCATTGGTCAAGTTTGGACAAGTATCCTTCAACTTATTCCATTAGCGAATATACCTGACTCTGCTGAAGTTTTGGTTTGTGAACCGATTGAAATTGATTCGGAGTTTAGAGTTTATGTTCACGATGGAGAAATTCTTGGCGTCAAGCATTACTACGGAGATTGGAATAAAGTTCCATCGGAAGAATTTGTAAAAGAAGTTGTTAGAGCATACAAACCATCACCCATTGCCTACGGCGTTGATATCGGTGTCAACAAAGAATATGGATTTGTCATTGAAGCCAATGATGGATGTAATTTGGGCAATTATGGATTGGATTCAATTCATTACGGCGAAATGATAGTAGCCAGATGGTATGAAATTGTAAGTCAAGGTGGTAAATCAAAAGACTTGAAACAAAATCTTGGATTTGCATTAGCCGAAGAAATGAAAAACAGAACAGAAAATATACACATATGATTGGAGCAATAATTGGAGATATCGTAGGTTCGCCCTATGAAGGTAGTTCGTTGAATTGGGTTGATGATAGAAGTTTTCCCCTATTCGCAAAACAATGGTCACGGTTTACCGATGATACCATTTTAACATGTGCCACCGCAGACGCGTTGCTACATCCTGTTTGGGGAGAAGGTGAAAAATTTCCAATCCGATACAGAGATTGGGCACTCAAATATCCGGGCCGTGGTTATGGAAGTGGTTTCCAAGAATGGGTTGATAATGGTGGAACAACGGTCAATAAGAGTTATGCTAATGGTTGTATGATGCGTTGTAGTCCAATCGGATTGTTCTGTAAGGATTACGCTGTAGCAATGATAAGAGCCAAACAGAGTATTGAGTCAACTCACGATTCTCAAGAATCAGAACGTGGTGTAAAATCCATTGTATCAGCAATTCACATGGCACTTAACGGTTCTACCAAACTTCAAATTAGAGGTTATGTAGAAGAACAGTTTGGACATATGTTGGATATGTCTGTGGAAGATTGGAGAAATCACAGAAAACCAAGTATCCGTTGTAATTTGACGGCACCACAAGCATTGGTATGTTTCATGGAATCAACAGATTATGAATCAGCAATTAGAAATGCTGTTTATACTAAAGGAGATACAGATACTATTGCTGCCATCGCCGGTTCTATTGCCGAAGCATTTTATGGTGTTCGTTCAATACCACAAGAAATGATTGATGGTGCCAAGGAAAGAATGACGACTGAAATGATTGAACTAACTAATGAGTTCTATGCGAAAATAGGTGAATACCACGAACAGTATCGTGATTTTATAATCTAAAAGAATAAAAAGTTGACAATTCTTGATAGGATTGTTATAGTTGACGTTCGAAAGCGGGTGGTAATTATAAAAATTTCTTGGTATAAAATGCCTAATGAAATATAGTTATTACTCACACTCGGTTAGTAACAAAAGTAAACAAAACAAACAAAAGGAATAAAATGAAGTATATTAAAACATTAGTTGGCGCTTTGCTCGCCACAGCACTATTAGTTACGGTAGCTACTGCTGCTCCATCAACCAATGCACCTTTGGCCACGCCAACGGATAGCAAGTTGGGTGAATGGACGCTCAGTTTGTCCGGTGGTGGTTCAACAGCACTTGGCGGCGACGCTAAGAACGTTGGTTCTGCTATTGGTGGAGAATTTCAACTTGGGCATGATGCCAAGATTATTCTTCCTGCTGAAGTCGGTCTTCGTCAGTCAATCGGTTATTCAGACGTGAAGGGTTCTAGTTGGTTATTTGGCACAAAAGCCTTTACTGATTGGACTATTGTTAAGTTTGGTAATGTCGAATTTGATGCTGGTGGTAACATTGGCCTTTCTTATGGCAATACTACTCCTAAGTGGACTGCAGCTCCCGAAGTAGTTGGGCGTCTATATCTTAAGAAAGATGTTGACTTCTTCGCCAGAGTTGAGTATCCATTCAACCTTACGGATGGTAAATCTGAGAACAGACTTACTTACGTTCTTGGTATTCGTGTTCGATTCTAAGAGTTAAAAAACTCAGGTTATATGGGAAAACCCACCGTTAATTCGGTGGGTTTTTCTTTTGTGATTGACACAATTTATGAACTATAGTATCATAGTTATGACTATGAGAAACTTTATATTAACTTTATTGGCGTCCCTAGCAATAGCAACATCAGTATCCGCACAACCGACGCTTCCAGCAATCACACCATTGACGGTTGCGCCTTCCGTTCGACCATCACAAGCAGTATTTTATGATGGATTTGATAGTGGTTGGAATACTCCTTGGTTTTTCTTTCAAGGAACACACCTTTTCGATACAAGTGGCACAAATGGTGTATTGAGATTAAACGTCACAAACAATATCTCCGGCCAATATGCATATATCAGAAATGTTTTCACAAACGTTTCAGTTTTGTCTGATATAACATTGTCTCCTAATAGTTTAGGTTCTTCTGTGGGTGTTAGATATAACGTCACCAACGGTGCAAATTATTCTGCGTGGATATATCCTGCAAGTTTGACTAATCAAGCCAGATTTGTTCTTAAGAAATACACCAACTGGTTCAAGGGATTTGAACTTGCCTCAGCAAATATAGCAGACCTTGGAACAAATAAACACGTTGTAAAATTGTCTTATACCAACAACGTTATTGTTGCCAACCTTGATAATTTACAAGCACTTGCATTCACAGACCTTGTATCACCTTTGATTCCGGGAGGAATTAGTTTGTCTATTCTTGGTGGTAATGTATCATCTGCCGATTATGACAATGTAACAGTTTTTGACCTAAATCAACCATTTATTGCTAAACCAGCAATTTCAACAATGACAAAGAGGGCTATTACAAATCAGGGAAGTAAGTTGGAATTAAAAGTTACTGCGTCTGGAAATCCAAAGTATAATTGGTATTTCGGTGGAAGTTCTACACCTATTGCTGGTGCCACAAATGATACGTTAGTAATTTCAAATGCTACGACTGCTAATGCTGGTTTCTATAAAGTAACGGCAGAAAATCTTGGTGGTTCGGTTTATGGAACAGCTAATGCTACAATCTTTACCACAAACATTTTGGCTGAATGTGTTAAAGGACCAAGTTCAGTTACCTTCGTTTGGGATTACAATTTTACGAACGAACCAACTGTAAATGGATTCAGAATTTACAGAGGCTCTTCATCAAGAACATATACCAATACCACAGATATCAATACAAAAGTTTTGACAGGTGTAGTCACTAATTTGCAGGCAGGTAGCACAAACTTTTTTGCTATCACTGCTCGAGCAGACCTTGTAGGATTGGAAAGTGATTATTCAAATGAATTGTCTTATACTACACCAGCATGGGCCATAAAGACAAACTTCACCACCAACATCTATTTTCTATCGGCCTTTGGATACCCAGCAATTCAGACAAAGGTTTGTCCTAACCAACCAATCACGTTTTGGTACACGGCTAATCTATCTACACCATTCCAAGTTCTTACAAACCTTGTTGCTGACCAGTATGGCAATGCGGTGTATGATGATGTAGGTGCAAGAAATCAACCACAACGTTTCTACAGATTGTCAACCCCGTAAAAAAGAGTTGCCTTTTTCCAGATTTGGTCTATACTTATCAACAGAATGAAGAACATCTTTACATAGGTTTCGAACGGTGACAAAATCACTTACGGACTCATTCTATCTTCACATAATCATCACGCCTCATTAGCTCAATTGGTCAGAGCACTTGTCTCTAAAACAATTTGTTGCGGGTTCGAGTCCCGCATGGGGCGCCATTTTCTTCCAGTCAGTAATTTCCATTTTGGTTGGCATACACGTTCAGCGTGTTCTGTAGGTTCAAGTCCTACGCCAACCGCCAATTCTCCGTTAGTTCAGTGGCCAGAATGTCTGGGCCTTAAAACCCAGAAGGTCGGTGGTTCGAATCCATCACGGAGAACCAATTTCGCCCCTGTAGCTCAGTTGGTCGAAAGAAAGAGTAGGACAGAGTATTCGCAAGACGTTCACAACCTGCAGGAAGGTGGACGTGGCGGGGAAAGGGTATGCCTATTCCTATTTCGGGACGAGCAATCGTCAGAGCACCGAACTAATAATTCGGTTGTCGGTGGTTCGAGTCCATCCGGGGGCACCATTTCGGTTGAGTAGTTTAATTGGCTAGAACACCGGCCCTAAAAAGTCGGAAGTAGGGGTTCGACTCCTTTCTCAACCGCCATTTACAAAAAAATCACACAAGGCTTGACGTTTTAGTTTTGTGTGATATAGTTACTGGTGTTAAGGGCGATTAGTTTATCGGCAGAATAGTTGATTGACGTTCAATAGAGAGTGGTTCGATTCCACTATTGCCCACCATCAGAATGTAGCTCAGCTTGGCTAGAGCGCGTGTTTCGGGTACACGAGGCCGTGGGTTCGAATCCCACTATTCTGACCAATTTCAGTGAGTCAAGTATCTCTTCACATGATACCGAAATATCGAAGAGAGGGCTTGACAAAAAGAGTGAGTATGATATTATGTATTCACGATTGAGAGAAAACTTCGGAACGCTTTCGAAGTTCGATAGTAAATCAATAGTTCTTTGTAATTTGAATTTGGGTCGCATCGGGCCCTTAAGATAAACCTTGGTAACAAGGCCAAAGGATGACTCCCCATCGAGTCTCCGCCAACGAAAGTTGGACAACGATGCAACTAGCAAAGTCTGTAAGCTTCATCCAAAAGATGGAGATATGTCTAAAGCTGGTCTGGGAAATGATACCCGAGGGTAACACTGTAAGGTATCTACTAACGGCACCGCCGAGCTCTACCAGATTCTTCACGGAAACAGTCAGGAATAAGACTTCAAGCTAAATCATAGGGTATGAGCCTTCGCAAGCAAATGCTTTATGGTATGTTGAGAGAGAGCGGCTAAGGGTAACCAGAAGACGCAATCTTAAAAACACGAACTAGTACCGCAAGGAAAAGTCAAAGCATGTGTTGTATTTTGTATCCCCAAAGGATATGAAGCAGCAGGCAACGCACATGCTTGGTGGGTTATCATATAACATATGGTGTTAATTATACTAACAAAACGCAAAGTCGTTGCCCACGATGACTTAAAAAGTCTTAATTCTGAAGCCGCAAGGTAATTCAGACAACCGTAGTTCGCAAGATGAAAGTTGTTAATGTGGAAGTTTACGGAGAGGTTAGCGCTTCTTATTGCTCGCAAGGCAAACGTAAAAAGATACGTTGAGTAGGTTATCGTTGACTGGAAAAGCTACCAGTATAAAAAAGCAGACTTGTCGGATATGTCACATACCCTCCGGGGTGGTGAACATGGATGAAGAGGAAGGCAGCTCGCAAGGCTGTTATAATCTCAGAAGACCGATACGTGAGGGTATAATCTCAGCCCGAACAACTTACAACATCAGTTAAGATAGACCTTCGGGGAACCCCGTGAAATCCTTGACGATTTTGTAAACTTGCCTATAGTTATAGGTATTATGCTGGTATGGCGGAATTGGCAGACGCGCTAGACTTAGGATCTAGTGGAGAAATCCGTGTGGGTTCGAGTCCCTCTACCAGCACCAATTTTCGGTTTAGGATAGGCGCCCGATTGGAGTATTCCTTAAGGGCTTAAAGCGATGTGACGCTCCCCTCCATTCTATAATCACAGCCTATTCAATTTGGGGTCATCGTTCAACGGTAGGACGGTACGTTTGCAACGTTCAGATCAGGGTTCGATTCCCTGTGGCTCCACCAAATTTGTCAGTGTGGGTGAAAGTCCCATTGAGTTATTAACCTTGAAAAAGGATTCTCTGCCTCACGACGAGCCTGACAATCAATTTAACATCAGTATCGAGTCGGTAGAAAGTATTCCTGTCCGAGCTTCACACCGATGGCTTTTTGGAGTGTGATTAGGTGTTAAATGTTTCTTGCTTTAGTAAAAGCAAGTGGTGGAGGCGACGGAATAAAACTCGTTCACCCTTCCAGTTTGCCGGAGTCAAATAACCGGCACATGGTCCTGTAGCGCAATTGGCAGGAGGCACAAGTCTCAGAAACTTGGTAGTGTGGGTTCGAATCCCATCGGGACCACCATTTTATGGATGAAGTATCTACATGTGAGTGGTGTGGATGCGGCATGGTAGAGTGCGCCGTAGGCTGGATGTGTCCTGAATGTGGCGAAATAGTTGAAGGTGAATAATGGTCCTGTGTGCTAGCGAATCGGCTCAACGCCGAGCACGGCCTCCAATTTCAGAACTCCCCGATAACTTCACAAAGGCGGGGTGAATGGTGGACTAGATGGGTCGGCGGTAAGCCTAACTAATTTATTACATTACTCTCCACCCAGTATGTGATAACAAAATGCGTTCGTAGCTCAGTGGTAGAGCTGTTGCCTCTTAAGCAATAGGCCGGGGGTTCGAATCCCTCCGAGCGCACCAATTTACCAAACAAAATCGGAAATGTTTCTTGTTCCGGTTGTTTGATTATTTTTACTAGGAGCCATACGAAATGTTAATGTGGCTTTGTTATCAAAAAGGTCAGGACCTATCCACAAAATCTTGTCCATTTTAGGAATGTAAGCTAATACAACATCTACTTCTTCTTTAGTATATCGTTTTCTTTTACCGGTATTTCGTGTTTGTTTTGTAAGACTTACAATGATAGCATTGTCAGATTCAGTTGGTTCGTGGTCGGTATATTTTACTTGTGCCTTGAAACATTTTCCAGTATCATCTACCAAAATCATGTCAAATCTTGACTCAACTCTTGGATAACATACCGTGAAACCTTTTTCAATTGCTCTCATCTCGACTTTAA
>Ga0315275_10002758_pt1 | contig 15969 bp, 12 predicted proteins | sample YL17G03_0_MG_FD_205557 | JGI IMG/M metagenome (GOLD analysis project Ga0315275, IMG submission 205557) | Sediment microbial communities from Yellowstone Lake, YNP, Wyoming, USA - YL17G03_0 | ecosystem: Environmental > Aquatic > Freshwater > Lake > Sediment | place: USA: Wyoming | collected... | reverse complement strand
GCTTCTCGAGGGCCACCGGGGGGAAGGCCTTCTTCGCGAATACGGCGGCCGATCTGGGTGTGGCCCTGGGAGAGGTCCGGCGGGAAACGGGACATCAGTACATTCTGGGTTACACCTCGCACTCGAGTCTGGAGGACAGATTCACGAAGATCCGGGTCCTCACGAAGAGCCGGAAGCATCGGGTGCGGGCCCGCGAAGGCTATTGATACGTTCGCCGGCGCCAAACCCGGATCTTCAAATCGGGGTAAAAAAGCGCCGCTCAGTATCAACCCTGAGCATGCCCCGGGCTTCAGACCGCCCTGGGGCCGAATGGGTTGATTTTGAATTTGCCCCAAAGTAGCCTATAATACAGCTTGATATCTTGCCCGGGCCGGAATAGGCCGGGTCCAAAGGAGGCATTTATGAGAGAAAAAAGAATCCTTGCGGTCGCCGGAGTCCTGATGATGTCGTTCATCATTGCCGCGACCGGCTGCGTCACCAAGAAAAGTTTCCAGACCGAGATAGCGGCCCTGGACAAGAAGGTCGAGGGCGTGGGGACGTCTGTCGAGGAGAGCCAGAAGAGGATCAAGGAACACGACGAGCGCCTGGCTTCGATCGGCTCGCTCATCACCCAGCACGATTCCCAGTTCGTCACCGTCGACGGGAAGATCGAGGACGTCAAGAAGATGGTCCGGGGCAATCTGATCTTCACGGAGACCTTGAAGAGCTCCGACGCGAAGTTCAAGTTCGACAGCGCCGAGCTCTCTCCCGAAGCCCAGGCCGCTCTGGACAAGTTCGTCGAGACGCTTGTCGCCCTGAACCGGGGTGTCTATTTAGAGATCCAGGGGCACACGGATAAGACCGGAGAAGAGAGCGTCAACATCTTCCTCGGGAAGAAGAGGGCCGACGCCGTGATGAACTATCTCTACATGAAGCACCACATCCCCCTGCACCGGATGGAGACGATCAGCCTCGGGAGCTCCATGCCGGTCGCCGACAACGCCAACCGCGACGGGAGAGCGCAGAATCGGCGGGTGGATATTCTCGTCTACGAATAAGACCGGGCAGGTTCCCGCGCCGGGCCATGAAAACGAGTGTCTCCGGTGTCGTCATCGAGTGCGTCGAGGGGGACATCTCCGCCCAGGACGGGTTCGCGGCCGTCGTCAACGCGGCGAATGACCATCTGACCCCGGGCGGCGGGGTGGCGGGGGCGATCCACCGGGCGGCCGGCCCCGAGTTGGCCGCCGAGTGCGCCTCGTTGGCGCCCATCCGCCCCGGTGAGGCCGTGATCACAGGCGGGCATCGCCTTCCGAACCGGTACGTGATCCACTGCCTGGGCCCCGTCTACGGGAGGGACGAGCCTGCGGCGGGAATCCTGGCGGCCTGCTACAGGAACTCGCTCCGTCTGGCCGAGCATCGCAAGATCGATTCGATCGCCTTCCCGGCCATTTCGACGGGAATCTTCGGCTATCCTCAGGAGGAGGCCGCCGAGGTGGCCGTCACAACCGTCCTCGGCAAGGTCCCCTCCCTCGCACACGTGAAGAGGATACGATTCGTCCTTTACTCACGATCCGATCTCGAGGTCTGGGAGCGGGCCCTGGGCCGTCTTCTCCCCCCTACCTGAACGGGATCGCGCCTTTCTTCAGGTACGGCTCGGCCGCTTTGAGAGCCAGGTCCGCCGCGTCCGCGTCGCCGCGGTTGCACAGGACGACGACTGTGACTCCGTCCTCGACGAAGCGCTCGATCGCCGTCCGGAACCCGACGGTCTCTCCGTAATGCCAAGCGCGGGCGTGCCCCTTCCACGGGTTGAGGAACCAGCCGAACCCGTAGGCCGCGGGCGTGCCGTCGGGTTCGACCGGCGGGCCTGCCGGAGCGACGGCGGGAGTCATCGCGAGCTCCCACTCCGCGGCATTGAGCAGAGAGTGCTCACGAAGCGCCGCGTCCCACCGGGCCATGTCGCGGAGGGACGAATAGACTCCTCCGTCACCCAGGGTCGCCGACGTCGGGCTCTGGTCCGTCTCCCGCCACTTCCCGCTTTCAAAGGAGTGGCCATAAGCCCGCATCGGCACCTCGTTCGTGCCCCGTTCGTAGGCTACCGTCCCGTTCATCTTCAGGGGCGCGAAGATCCGGTCGCGCAGGAACCGGCCGAACGGCAGGCCCGAGACCTTCCCGACGACAAGGCCCAAAACGACGTACCCGGAGTTGCTGTATTCCCAACGCGTTCCCGGGGGGAACTTCCCGGCGGTCTGGCGCTCAAGCAGGGCGAGGACGCCGGCATCCGTAATCTGGGCTTCCTCGACCGGGACCGACGGGTCCGGCGGCGCCATGAGATTCTCGTAATCAGGGAGCCCGGACCTGTGCTGGAGCAGGTGGCGGATCGTGATGTCCCGGCCGTAGGCGGGGAATTCCGGAAAGACGGACGTCAGGGGATCGTCATAGCGCAATCCGCCGCCCCGGACAAGGAGGCAGACGGCCGCCACCGTGAACTGTTTCGTCACCGAAGCCAGGCGGAAGTTCGTCCGCTCGTCGATCGGGCGCATCGTCCGCAGGTCGGCGACGCCGATGCCGCGCTCGAAAGCGACCCGCCCGTCTTCGAGGACGAGAACCGCCGCGCCCGGCGTCCGGTCGGAGGCCATACCCGCGAAGACCTCTTCCACGCGCTTCGCCCTCGAATCCGCGCCTGACGGACGCGCCAAGGATATCATCATCATGGCCATGGCCAGGACCTCCCGGATCCATCTGGGCTTCCTCATACCCGCCAAATGGTAGGACAATAGCGCTGAATATGTCAAACATAGGACCCCCTTCCTTTCGAGCTCGAATCGCTCTTCTTCGGAGCAACCTCCAAGCCGCTTCAGGCCGCCGGCCGTCATCAGCGTTTAAAGCTCGATTGGTACGTTCGCTGGCGCCAAACGCCGATTTGCAATTCTTTGCAAATCGGTGTTAAAGCGCCGCTCAGTATCAACCCTGAGCATACCCCGGGCTTTGCAGTCCTCATTCGATTCGTGAATGAGGACTGCAAAGCCCGGGGAGCCGAATGGGTTGATTCCCGCCGACACGTGTGCTAAACTCCCCGCGGCCATTCGGCCGGATATCCGGCGAAAGCGAACCCAGGAGGGATCTATGGACACCGAAAAGAACGGGCCGAAGACCGTCGTGCCGGAAGAAAATCTCATTCCCGTAAGTGACCATTTGAAGCGTATGACCGATATTCCCGCCTCGCGCATGTTCCTGATCAACAAGAGCCTGGCCGTTTATCTCAAACAGCATCCGGACGCTGAAACCTTCGACGCGTCCCAGGGGGACGGCGGGGCCAGCCTGCCCGGAGTATCTCCGGAACTTCTGCAGAAGGCCGCCGACCTTCAGCGGACACACGGCACCGCTTATGATATGCCCTTCGGTACGGAGGCTTACCGCAAGTCCGTCATCGAAAACTATTGGAAGCTGGACGCGGCCTCGGGCCTCGGGCCGACGAACATCCTGGCCGCGGTGGGCGGCCGCGACGCCCTGGCTAAAGCGTACTCGGCGATGCTGGCCCTGGGGCACGGCCGGTCCGGGGACATGATCATCGTCAGCCGGGTTCCGTGGATCTCCTACAATTGGGGGCCCTACGGCGTCGGGGCCAACGTCCTGCTGGCTCCCGGGCAGGCCGAGGAAGGCTGGGCGTACACGGAGGACGGCCTGGAGGCCTGCGTCCGGTTCGCCGAGCGCGGCGGCCGCAAGATCGCCGGCATCATCGTCACCTCTCCGGACAATCCCACCGGAAACGTGATCTCAACGGAACGGCAGGTGCGGTTAGGCAAGGCCGCTTTGCGCCTCGGTGTGGCCTATGTCCTCTATGACTGGATGTATCACTATATCGCCGAGGAACCCCCGATGGACCTGAACAAGTTCTTCCAGGCGTTCGAGCCTTCCGAGCGGGCCCGCCTTATTTTCCTGGACGGCATCACAAAGTCCCTGGGCGCATCGAACGTCCGGAACTGTCATCTCGTCGCCGCTGAGCCGGTGATCAAGTGGATCACGGCCCGGGCTTCGCATACGGTCATCCCCTCGTTCTATTCGATGGCCGTGGCCATGGCGGCCTATCAGATGGGCTACGCGGAGGCGTGTCGTTCGATCGTCGAACCGACCAACGCCAGCCGGCGGGCCCTGCGGGCGTTTCTCTCCGAGCACAGGTTCACTTCGATCCTCGGTCAGGGTTACTACGCATTCATCCACGTCGGTCAGTGGCTGAGGCATAAGGGCTGGGCCGACACCGAGCCCCTTGGACAATACCTCGCTGAAAAATGGGGCGTCGCGACCGTTCCCGGAATCTACTTCTCCCCCTTCGGAGGGGACTGGATCCGCTTCTCGTATGCGACACCGGTCGAGAAGACCCTGGGAGCGGCCAAGCGTCTCTTGGAGGGGCTGGATGCGCTCCTCGCCGAATGACGTCGGCCGATTCGCCGAAAAATACCTGCTCGCCCGCGAAGAGGCCCTCAAAAGCCACGCGGCGAGGGGAACGTGCGGGCTCGAACTCGAATGGAACATGCTGGACTCCGAACTGCGGCCCCTGGGGACCGTGGGGTCGGGCCCCGAGCGGCGGTCGTTCGTCGACGTCCTGAGGTCGGATTTCCTCCCGGAATGGCTGGCCGAGCGGAGCCAGCTCGAGGTCTTCCATTGGATGATCGAATGGGTCACCCGGCCCTATTACTCTCCCGCGGGAGCGGTTTACGAGTCGAGGCTTCTTGAAGCCTGCCTTCTCAACGCCCTGGCCAGGGCGGGTCGCGCGTTCGGCGAGCGCCTGTACGCGTTTCAGGGGAATCTGCTGATTCCCGTCGAGGTCGATCACGACTCGATCCCCGGGGGCTGGAACCTGGCCAAACGGAGGTATCTCGAGCGCTGCGTTGACCTCCATGGCTCCCATCTGGCCACCGCGGGGATCCATGCCAATCTGTCGCTCCCCGAGCCGCTACTGGCCTGGGACTTTATGCACTTGTCCCCGTCGGAGAGGGGCGACGGCCATCTCGACGGCTACAAGAACAGGGTGTACATCGAGGGGACGCGGCTGATGAGGGCTTATGCGGCCCTTTTCATCGCGGTATCCGCGGGCACGCCCTTTCGGGCCGAAACCCGAAACGGCCTGCCCGTCGTCGTTCTCACGGAATTCGATTCCGTGCGGAACATGACCTTCCCGAGCCCGGAAAACATCGACCTTCCGGACCTCTACCGCTCCCATGCCGACTACCTGCGCATATCGTACGACCTGGTTCGTCGGGGGATCCGGTTCGGGAACAACAATTGGACCGCTGTCCGGGCGCGATCGTTCGCCGACCCCGTTGAGCGGCTGATCGCGATCTCGAGCGATCAGCTGCACGACATCTACCGCCGAGGCCTCTACGCTTCGAACGAAACGGAGCCGGCGGAGGAGATGGCCGATCGGATCATTGTCCAGAACCTCCTGGCTCGGATCGACCTGCCGATGGCCCGGGTCGAGGTGCGTACGGATGAAGGCGGCCACCCCTTGGATCAGGACATCGCCGGGTTGGCTTTGAAAGAGCTTCTGCTCATCGCTTTTTATGCCGACCCGACGTTCGGCAGGGCCTTCCGCTACGACGCCGAAGACCTGGCCCGCGCCCGGCGCAACGAACGGCGGGCAGCCGAGGCCGGATTGAGAGCCGAGATCGAGGATCCCTTTTCCGGCAAGACGACCCCCATGCGCGAGTTCTTGGGCCGGACGCTCCAGGATCTGGGCCCCCTGGCAGAAGCGCTGGGGAAAAAGGACCTTTTGGAACCGCTCGAGGCGCTCGCCGCTGGGGCCCCCAATACCGCGGAGCGGATCCGGGACAAGGTCCGGAAGGAGATCGGTCCGGATCTCGTCGTGCCGCCCGAGCTTCTTAAACAGATGGCCGTCGCAAGAGAAGAAGAAGTGTCGCGCGACGTGGAGCGGATCGCTTCCGAGCTCGTCGGCCAGGACGGGGATTCGGCCAAGGGTCAGGAGCTCCTCGGCCGGGCCAGGGATCAAGCCAAGCGCGAACCCGGCGCGCCCGTGCGCTTCCAGCCTTCGGCCGGGGCATGGCTGGAGATCCGCTATCCCGATAGGACGGCCGAGATCGTTGACCTGGCTAAGAAACTCATCCGGATCCCTTCGGTCACCAACGCGCCCTCCGGGAAGGAGAGGCTGGATGACGTCCGGAGGACGGCGACGCTCATCGACGATTACCTACGGCAGGCCGGTCTCGAAGTCCGGGTCATCGATAAGGGGAAGTACCCCGCGATTCTGGCCACTTTCCCGGGAAAGCCCGACGCCCCGGTGATGTTGAGCGGCCATTTCGATGTCGTCGAGCCCGATCCCGATGACTCACAGTTCGAGCCGCGGGTCGAAGGCGACTACCTCTGGGGTCGGGGGGCGGCCGACATGAAGACCGTCGCGGCGACGTTTATCGTCTGGATGAAGGACATGCGACGGTCGGGACAGGAGTTCCCGGCGGTCAATCTTCTCCTCGTCGGGAACGAGGAGATCGGGGAGGGGGAGCCGACAGGAACCCCTCACGTCCTGCGCGAGCTTGCCCAGGAGAACGGATATGCCCCCAGGCTCCTCATCGCCGGCGAGAGGACGGGGGAACGAGGGGATGAGCTGATGGGCGAGGTCTGCGTGGAGAACCGCGGACTCGTCCGCCTCGAGATCATCGCCCGGGGCAAGAAGGCCCATACGGGAATGGCCGCGGCCCCCATGGACCTCAGCGCCAGCCTCTTTCGAGCCCGGGACGAGCTCTCGCGTCTGTTCGAACGTCACCTGACCCTCAAGGGCGAAGGCGGTTGGCAGTCCCAGGTCCGTTTCCCGTTCATCCGGGTGGGCGAGGCCGGGATCTTCAACGTGACGGCCGACTCCGGGGTCCTCGGAATCGAGATCCGGTCCATTCCCCAGGACCGCATCGCGCCGCTCGTCTCCAAGGTCGAAGAATATTGTACGGGACTTCAGTTGGGGCTTGAGATCGTCGCCTCCGAAGACGGGATCATCTGCGGCCGCGACAATCCCTATCTTGGCCATCTCCTGGCTGCCGTCAGGGGGACATTCGGGAGAGAACCCGCCCTGGGGCGAAAGCTCCCGGCTACGAGCGCCAGGTTCGCCCCGGACGGCCAGGGAGTCGTCTGGGGTCAGACCGGGATCGGACCGCACGCCCACAGCGAACGGCACTTCATCCCGAGCATCGAGCCCTATTACAACTGCCTTTGCCGTCTCGCCGAGAAGCTCCGCTAAGCGAAAAAACTTGCCCTGGGCCTCACTTGGTGCCCCGCCCATCGCCGCTCCCCGGCCTTCCTAGCTGCGGACGAAAGCGACCGGGGATGGTTCAGCTGACTTTCTTGCGGAACCGGAGGACGCTCAGGGTCAATATCGCGATCCCGAAAGCGAGCATGGCCAGGCCCTGGCCCCAGAGCTCGTGAAGGCCCACGCCCTTCAGGTAGATGCCGCGGATGATGACGAAATAGTAACGGAGCGGGACGAGATAGGTCACGGCCTGGATGATCTTGGGCATGTTCTCGATGGGAAAGGCGAAGCCCGAGAACATCATCATGGGCATCATGAAGAAGACCGCCGTCAACATGGCCTGCTGTTGGTTCGAAGAGACGGTCGAGATGAAGAGTCCCAGGCCGAGCGTCGTCAGCATGAAGACGAGGCTTAGCCCGAAAAGCAGGAGGACGCTCCCCCGCATCGGGACCCGGAACAGGAAATGGATGAGGCTCATGATCAGGGCCACGTCGACGATTCCGATGATCAGGAAGGGGAGGAGCTTTCCGGCCAGGAGCTCGAACGGGCGGATCGGCGTGACGACGAGCTGTTCCATGGTCCCCATTTCCTTCTCGCGCACAATGGCCATCGAGGTCAGCATCATGGTCATGACCATCAGGACGAGGCCGAGGACCCCCGGGACCATAAAGTTGCGGCTCCTGAGCTCCGGGTTGTACCAGACGCGGACCTCGGGCTTGACGCGCACCGGTCGGACCCCGAGCACCCAAAGCCGGTCGAGGATACCGGAGACAAGGCCCTGGGCGTATTGCGACACGATCATCGACACCGTGCTCACGCCGATCGTGGCCGACTGGCTTTCCGACCCGTCCACGATGATCCCCACGGTCGCCGGCTTTCCCGCGGCGATAACATTCGCGAAACCCCGCGGAACGACGATGGCGACGGAGGCCTCCCCCTTCTCCATGAAAAGGTCGATCTCGCCCGGCGCCCCCGCGGTCCCCGCCAAGGCAAAATAGCCGGAGTTCAGGAACCGGGAGACGAAGTCTCGGCTCGCCGCGGTCCCGTCCTGATCGCAGACGACGGTCGGGATGTCCTTGACGTCGAGGTTCGCGGCGAATCCTAGGAGCAGCAGCTGGAGGAGCGGGGCGATGAACAGGATGGGGATGAGCTTGGGGTCCCGCCGGAGCTGGATGAACTCCTTGCGAATGATGTGCGAGACCCGGCTCATCGTGATCCCCTCCGCCGCTTTCGTCCTCCCCCTCCCCCTTCCGAGACCGATGTCTTCATCCGGAGCGTGCTCACGCCCAACGTCAGGACGCCGAAGCCGGCCAGATAGAGAAGGTCCTTCCAGATCGCATGGAACCCCGCCCCTTTGAGGACGATGCCCCGGAGCGCGCTCAGGAAGAATCGGGCCGGGATGATGGTCGTGATCGCCTGGATGACATGGGGCATGTTCCGCACCGGGAAGATGAATCCGGACAGGATGAAGGTGGGGAGGAACGTGGACAGGATAGCCAGCTGGAAGGCGACCTGCTGGGTCCAGGTGATGGTCGAGATGAAGAGGCCCTGACCGAGACCCCCGATAAGGAAGAGGGTCATCGTCAGGAGGAGCAGGAAATAATTCCCTCGGATGGAGACCCCGAACAGGACCTTGCCCAGAAGGAGGACGAGGTGCGACGACACGAGGGAAAGGAGGACATAGGGGATGGTCTTCCCGGCGATAAGCTCGAACGGGCGGAGCGGTGAGACCCCGATCTGCTCCATCGTCCCCCGCTCCTTCTCTCGAACGACGGAGAAGGCCGTCGAAACAACGACGATGACCATGAGGATGAAGGCCATGAGCCCGGGGACGAGGAAGTTGGCGCTTCGTAGCTCGGGATTGTACCAGACCCGCGTCGGGGCCTCCAGGGGCATGCGGAAGCCTCTCACGCCCTTTTCGGAAAGCCGCCGGGTCGTCGCCCGGACGGAATAGTTCTGGACGATGGTCCCGATGTAGCCCGCCGCGGTCGAGGCGCTCATGGAATTGGCCCCGTCGACGATGACCTGGATCGGGGCCTCACGGCCGGCCAGGAGGTTTCTGGAGAAGTCGCGTGGGATGATGACGGCCGCCCGGACCTTCTCCTCGCCCATCAGGAGGTCGATCTCCCGCGGGTCGGAAGGCCGGGCGACGACGTCGAAGTACTCGGTCCGGGTGAAGTTCCCGACCAGATCGCGGCTGGCGGCGGTCCGGTCCTCGTCGCAGACGGCCAGGGGGATGTGCTTGACGTCGAAGTTCAGGGCGAATCCGAACATGACCAGGAGGAGCGCCGGAAGGCCGAGCAGGAAACCGAGGGTCCGGCGATCCCGGACGATCTGCAGGACCTCCTTCCGGATGACCGCGCGCAGGCCGCAGAACCTCACCGGAGATCTCCTTCGATGCGGCTGATGAACACGTCCTCGAGCGAAGGCACGATCCTATCCATGCGCCGGGTCTCGATGCCGGCGGAAGCGAGGGCGGCCTTCACCCGCTCCCGGCCCTCGGTCTCGTCGGCGACGCTGACGTGGAGGTAGGCCCCGAAGATCGAGGTTGCGATCACCCAGTCCTCGCCCTGGAGGACCTCCATCGCGTCCACGACCCTGTCGGCGTCGACCTCGAGGATGGGGTTCCGGATGTAGGTCCGTTTCAGCTCGCCGGGGCTCCCGGCGGCGACGATGCGGCCGGCGTGGATGAGGCGGATGTCGTTGCAGTACTCGGCCTCGTCCAGGTAATGCGTCGTGACGAAGACCGTGACGCCCTCGCCGGACAGGCGGTTGATCAGCTCCCAGAAGTTGCGTCGCGACACGGGATCGACGCCACCCGTAGGCTCGTCGAGGAACACGATCTCAGGTTCGTGGAGGAGGGCGCAGCCCAGGGCCAGCCTCTGCCTCCAGCCGACGGAGAGCTCGCGGGCCAGGCTTCGCTCGCGCCCCTTGAGGCCCGCCATCTCCAGGACCCCGGGCATCTTGTCCCTGATCCGCCCGCCGCCGACGCCGTAGACGCCGCCGAAGAACTCGATGTTCTCCTCGACGGTGAGGTCCTCGTAGAGGGAGAATCTCTGCGACATATAGCCGATGCGGGCCTTCACCCGGTCGGGTTCCCGCGCGACGTCGAAGCCGCCGACGGAAGCCGAGCCGGAGGTCGGGCCGAGGAGGCCGCAGAGCATGCGGATCGTCGTGGATTTTCCCGCCCCGTTCGCCCCTAGGAAGCCGAAGATGTCGCCCCGCCGGACGGAGAAGGTCACATGATCGACGGCGGTGAACCTGCCGAAGACCTTCGTCAGTTCGCGGACGTCGATCGAGATCTCCGCCATGATCCTCGGCTCCCTCTCATTGGCCCAAGGCCTTGCTCAGCCTCGCCCTGGCAAGCTCGGCGTCCACGAGGGTCTGGGTGAGGTTCGTCTTCGTCTGGAGGGCCAGGACCTCGGCGTCCAGGACATCGGTATTGAGGGCGACCCCTTCCCGGAAGCGCTCCCGGGCGATGCGGAGGTTCTCTTCGGCCTGGTTCACGGCCTCGCGCGCGACGGCGATCTTCGCCCGCGCCCCGGCGAGTTCGAGCCGGCATTGCCTGAGCTCGAGCGCCACGGCTTCCTTGACCATGCCGAGGGCGTCCTGCGCCTGGACCAGACGGGCCTTCGCCTGTTCGGTCTGCCGCGCCGTCGCACCCCAGTTCCAGAGGTCCATGGAGATGTTGAGGCTGATGTCCCAGGTCGAATAGAACTTGTCTTTGGCCGGCAGGAGCCGCGGGTTGGGCCGGAGGTCGTAATAATTCCCGGCGAGGTAAACCTGCGGATACCATCCGGACCTGGCCATGGCGACCCCCGCTTCGCACGCCTTGACCCTGAAGTCCATGGCCCGGGGCTCGGGCCTGCGGACGAGGGCCTTTTCGAGGAGCCCGGAAGCGTCCCCCTCTTCTCCGGCCGTCGCCGCGGCGGCTTCGGGACCCTCGAGGGCCGCCGCATCAGCGATCATCGTCGCCGGTTCGAGTTCTGTGTCCAGGGGCAGGCCCAGAAGGCTGTCGAGCCGGATGCAGGCCAATTCCGCCGCATCGGCTGCATCGAGCCGTGCCAACCGAACATTGGAGAGCTGAACCTCGGCCCGGAGGACCTCGTTCCGGGTTAGGAGCCCCTGGTCGAAGAAGTTTTTTACGTCAACGAGGTGAGCCTCGGTGCGCGCGACGTTCTCTTCGATCGTCTTGACGAACTCGCCCGCCTTGTAAAGGTTCCAGTAGGCGGTCCGGAGGGCGTAGATAAGCTCGGCGCGGTCCCTCGTGAGGTCGAGCTCCGCGGCCTCGGCGCCGAGCTTCGCCGCCGCGAAGCCCGCCCGGAGGCGGCCGCCAGTGTACAGCGGCTGTTGGAGGCCGAGACGCAGCGCTAAATTATTGAAGTAGTTCGGCGAAACGACGAATTTTTCCGGCATCGGGAAGGGAAGCCCGGCCGGGAACGGGAGGCGGACCTCGAACGGCGGGACCTCGCTGAGGCGCGTGTACCCGGCGCCGAGCTTGAGCGTCGGAAGGAGCGCGGCGCTCGCCTCCTTGGCTTTCGCCGCTGAGGCCTCGACGGCCGCGCCGGAGGCGTGGAGCCCCTTGCTGTTCGCGAGCCCGAGGGCGACGCACTCGTCGAGGGTCAGGGGCCTTTTTTCGGAGGCGGCGGGCACAGCGGCCGCCAAGGCCATCGCGACGATCAGGGCCGGGATCTTGGTCATGAGCGCACCTCCTGGTCCGCCGGACCCGAGGGGCCCGTCACGGAAATGAAAACGTTCTCGAGCGAGGGCGGGATGACCCGCCGGTCCCGGACGTCGATCCCCGCGTCGCTCAGGCGGGCCAGGACCGCGGGGAGATCGCGGCCGGCGTCCCCGACGACGAGGTTCAGGCGGTCGCCGAACATCTGGACCTCCCCGGCCCCGGGCCAGTCCTTGAGGAGGCCGAACGCGCGGCGGATCTCGCCGCAGACGATCTCGACGACCTCGCCCTTCATCATTCCCTTGACCGCCCGCGGCGTATCGGCCGCCATCAGGCGGCCGGCGTTCATCAGGCCGACCCGCGAGCACCTCTCGGCCTCGTCGAGATAGGGCGTGGACATGAGGATGGTGATCCCGGTCTTGAGGAGGTTCGACAGGATCTTCCAGAAGTCGCGGCGCGACACCGGATCGACGCCGGTCGTCGGCTCGTCGAGGAGGAGGAGGCGCGGGGAATGGATGAGGGTGCAGGCCAGGGCGAGCTTCTGCTTCATCCCCCCGGAGAGCCGCTCGGCAAGCCGCTTCCGGAAAGGGGCCAGGCGGGAGAACTCGAGCAGCTCCTCGCGCCGCGCCGCGTAGTCCCTCACGCCGTGGATCTCGGCGAAGAAGGCGATGTTCTCGTCGACGGTCAGATCCCCGTAGAGGCTGAACCGCTGGGAAAGATAGCCGATGTCGCTCTTGACGGCGGCCGCCTCCCGGGCCAGGTCGCGGCCAAGGATAGAGATCTTCCCGCTCGTGGGCCGGAGGATGCCGCAAAGCATCCGGATGGTCGTCGTCTTCCCCGCCCCGTCGGGGCCGACCAGGGCGAACATCTCGCCCTTGCGGACGACGAGGTCGAGGCCGTCGACGGCGCACAGGTCCCCGAAGTCCCTGGTCAGGCCGGCCGTCTCGATGGCCGGAACATCCATCGGGGCCTTCGGTCCCGTGTTCATCAGGTCAAAGTCCGTCGGGAACGATCACTGCATCGGCCGGGAGACCCGGCTTGAGCGCGCCGTCCGGATTGGGGATCTCCACCTTGACCCCAAAGACCAGTTTGACCCGGTCCTCCTTCGTCTGGATGTTCTTGGGCGTGAATTCGGCTTCCGGGGAGATAAAGGTCACCCGGCCCTTGAAGACGCGACCGGGCGCGGCATCAATCGTCACGTCGGCCTCCCCTCCCAGGCGGACACGGCCGAGCTCCTTCTCCGTGACGAAGATCATGACGTGGACCGTGTCGAGCTCGGAGACCGTCAGGACCGTCGTCCCGGGGGAAACGAGCTCGCCCGTTTCGACGGGGCGCCGGGTCACGATCCCGGCCACGGGCGTCACGATCGTGCAATCGGCGATCGTCTTTCTCAGGAGGTCCGCGGCGGCGACGGCCTGGGCGAGACGCGCCTCGGCGGCCCTGATCTCCTCGGGCCGGGCCAGCCGCTTGAGCTTGGACAGGGCCTCTTTCGCGGAGGCCTCCTGGGCCTGGGTCACGACGAGGCGGGCTTCGGCGTCGTCCCTCTGCTTGGGCGTCACGCTGCCCCGTGCGGCGAGCTTCCTCATCCGTCCGGCGTCGTCTGTGGCGACCTTGAGGTTCGCCCCGGTCTGTCTAAGGGCCTCTTCGCCCTGGCGGACATCTTCGGCCCGGGCGCCTTTCCTGAGGAGGGCGAGCTGGGCTTCCGCGAGAGCGACCCCGGCCTCGGCCTGCCGAAGCTGTATGTCGAGGGTCTCGTGGTCGACGAGGACGAGGATATCGCCTTTTTTCACCGGGCTCCCCTCCTCGGCCCTGATCTCGAGGACCTGTCCGCCGACCCGGGAGGCGACGGCGACCTCACGCGCTTCGATCGTGCCGGAGCCCTCGATCCCCCGGACCTTCTTCGGGCCGGAGCAGGCGGCAAAGACGACGGCCAGCGCCGCGAGGGCGGCCATGATCGGCGCGGCCGGCGAACGGCCGTTCGTGCGTACTTTCATACCGGGACCTCCTTGACGGCTCCGCTATTTAATGATGCCCAACGGAGGATTGGTCTTCCAGCCCCCCCGCGTGAAGTCCGGGAACGCCTGAGGCTCGCCCTTCTTCCCGACGGAGCGGACGCTCAGCTCCTGGACGGCGCTCCAGGCTGCGGCGTCATAAACGTCCGCGTCCATCGGCTCGCCTTTCCGGAGGCTCTCGACGAGACGGAAGTCCTCGATGAAGTCCATGCCGCCGTGCCCCCGTCCCTCCCCCTGCGCCGCCAGTCGCGCCCAGAGAGGATGTTCGAATTCGATAAATTCGTCGAACGGCTGCCACTCGTGTTTCGGGCTCCGGCCGTCGATATAGACCTGATCGGGCCATTTTTGCACGATGCCCTTCGTTCCCTGGACGAGGTTGATCCGGGTGTAAGGTCTCGGCAGGTTCGTGTCATGGATGAGGATGACGGTCCGGCCGTTCTTCGTCCGGAGGAGGCTCGTGTTGACGTCCCCCAACACGAACTTTTCCCGGGCCTGAGGCGAATCCGGGCCGAACGTGGCAAGGGCGTACTCCTGGAGGCCGCGCGACGGGCTCGAGTACGAAACGAGGGTATCGAACGCGTCTCCCCGGTTGATGTTCATGCACTGGGCGACCGGCCCCAGCCCATGGGTCGGGTAAAGGTTCCCGTTGCGCAGCATCGAATGTTGACGGCGCCACAGGCCCTCCCCTTCCGGGGAGAACTTGACCTCGCGGAGGTCATGGAGATAGCCCGCTTCGGCATGGAGAACCTCGCCGAGAAGGCCCCGGCGGACCATGTTCAGCGTCCTGAGCTCGATCTGGTCATAACAGCAGTTCTCCATCATGACGCAGTGCCTCCCGGTCTTCTCGGCCGTCTCGACGAGCTGCCAGCATTCGTCGAGGGTCACGGCCGCCGGCACTTCGGTCGCCGCGTGCTTTCCGTTCTTCATGGCCGCGACGCAGACGGGAACGTGCCATTCCCAGGGGGTCGCCGTCAGGACGAGGTCGAGGTCCTCCTCGGCGCACATCCGCTCGAAATCCCTCAAGCCGCGCGAATATCCCGACGGGCTCGGCTGTCCGGCCTCCTCGACCCACTTCCGGGCCCGGGCGACCTTGTCCTCCCTGATGTCGCAGATCGCTTTGACCACGACGCCGTCCATGTTCAGGAAGTTCTGGACGTGGACCGAGCCCATGCCGCCCACACCGACGAACCCGACCCGCACGGTCGGGACCGGGGCAATCATGAAGGCGGATCGGGCCTGCCCGGCGAAGGGGGCCGCGGCCACGGAAGCGGGCTTCAAGACCGAGATCGCCGCGCCCAGTCCGGCCGTCGCGCCGGTCTTCAGGAAATCGCGCCGCGTGGGATTCATGGGGCCTCCTTCGTTCGCGCCCGCCGGGCCCGGGGCCCGGCCGTCATTAGGGAGTCTGTTTCGGCGGCATGGGCAGGACCTCGACCTCCCGGGAGAGATTGCTCTCGACCCCGGCCTGGTCGACCGCCGTTATGGCGTAATAGTATGTGACGCCGCCCGAGACGCCCCTATCGGCATAGGTCGATCCTTGAACAGGCTCCTCGTTCGCCTTTTGGTAGAAGCCGTGCGGGATCTCCGTGCGGTAGACGTTGAAGCTCGCCTGACCGCTCCCCCTCTCCCATCTCAGATACACGTTCTTCCTGGTTCCCAGGAGCGCGCTGAAGAACGAGGATTGCGCCTGGAGCCTTTGGGGCGGCGCCGGGCCCAGCCGGACGGGCTGGGCGAGGACGGCGGTGGTCGCCAGGGCCGCCCTCGTGGCCTGGGCGCAGAAGTCAAGGTTCAAGGTGTCCAGAGTATCCCCGGTCGTATGGTAGTGCGGATTCCGGAGCGGCTCGTCTTCGATGGCCATGAGAGCGGCATATCCGTGGTCCCAGAAGGATGCATGGTCGGAATAGACCATGGAGGGGTCGACCCGGGTCCTGACGGACAGGCCGGCGTATTCGCCCGCGTCTTGGGCGATCCGGTATCCCATCCATTCGGAAGCCGAATTCACGAAGACGTCCAGGTCCTCGGGCATCCGGTCGGCATAGGCGATCATGTCAAGG
>Ga0315275_10002757_pt1 | contig 15975 bp, 15 predicted proteins | sample YL17G03_0_MG_FD_205557 | JGI IMG/M metagenome (GOLD analysis project Ga0315275, IMG submission 205557) | Sediment microbial communities from Yellowstone Lake, YNP, Wyoming, USA - YL17G03_0 | ecosystem: Environmental > Aquatic > Freshwater > Lake > Sediment | place: USA: Wyoming | collected... | reverse complement strand
CGCCGGTGTTCTGCTGGAGGAAGTCGTAGAAGGTCGTCGCCAGACCGACGCCGACGGTCTTCCGGGCGAGGTCGTCGACGCTCTCGATCTGCCGACCTCCCTCCCTGACGAACAGCTGGGCGGGCGTGGAGGAGTAAGGCTGCGTGAAGTCCACGAGTGCATCGTACTCCGGGGTGATCGGCATCGAGCCGATCGAGACGTCGAAGCGTTTCTGCTTGAGGCCGGCGGGGACGGTCTCCCACTCCGGGTTCTTGAAGCTGACCTTGAGGCCCAGGATCTCGCCGACGCGTTTGGCGACGTCGACATCGAACCCTGTCAACTCTCCGGTGGACCCGTCGACAGAACTCTGCGGCGCGTAGTCGGCGTCGTTGGCGACGACCATCGAGCCGCGCTCGACGACCGTCGCGGCAACGCCAGTGGGAGCGGCGCCGAGGATCTCCTGGGCCCGCTCCGCGGCCGTCGCGGCGAGCGCGTCGTCCGCGGCGTCGCCGCCGCACGCGGCGACGATGAGAGGGAGGCACAGCAGGAGAAGCGTGACGGGGACGGCGGCGCGGATCTGCTTCGTCCTCATCGTGCCGTCCTTTCTGCATGTCGCCCCCGGGACGCGCACGAGCCGTGTGTGGCTTGACGGGCACTTCTGCCGCCTGCCGGGGAGCCGCTCGCCGCGCCCCCCGGCGCGGCTGCTGGCGGCCCGTTTATACCGCACGGCCCGCGACGAGGCGACCCACGCAAGGCGCCGCGACTGCGTCAGCCGGGGGGCGGGGCGCGTTCAGGGTATCTGGGCGAGGCGACGCAGCGCGGCGTCCACCTCCGGCGCAAGCGGCGGCGGACGATGCTCGACGAGGATCGTCCGCACCCTCTCGCGCGCCCGCTCGACCGGGTCGCCAGACGACTCGCGGCCGGCAGTCGACGGGCCGGCGGACGGCACAGCCTGCGCCGCCGGCCCGCCCAGCGCCGTCAGATCGAGACCGGCCGCCAGCCGTCGCGCCAAGGAGACGGTGTCAGCGCCGAGCGCCACCTCGACGTACGAGAAGATCCGCCCGCCGGACACCATGCCGACTCCCGTGAGCATGTCGACCCCCGCGGCCAGAGAGAGCAGTGTCGTCGTCGTGTCGTCGAGCGCCGACTGCCACGAGGGCGCCTTGGCGCCGGACGCGTTGACGCCGCACTCCGTCGGCAGGCCGTAGAAGCGGCCGACGTCGGCGACGGCGGCGCCCATGAGCGTGTCCTCCGGGGCGCCGCCGGTGAAGTCGCCCGTCTTCAGGTCCATGACGCTGGGGATGAAGCAGATGAACACCGGGGCGCCGGGGAAGGCTGCCTGGACCACGGCGACGGCGCTCAGCGCCTCGGCGATGCCGACGACGAGGGAGCCGGCCATCGAGATGGGCGTCGTCGAGCCGCCCATCGGCATCGTCACGAAGCCGATCGGGATGCCGGCGGCGGCGAACTCGAGACCTGCCTCGAGCGTACCGGCGTCATTGCCGAGCGGCGTGACCGTGCCGAGCAGGGCCGAGACGGGCGGCTCGGCACGCAGGCGCTCGTCGTCCTCCCCGCACAACGCTCGCGCCATCGCGACGGCGACCCGTGCCATCTCGGGCTCGACCACGGTGACCGTCTGCACGTGCTTGCCCGTGCCGGTCACGGCGAGATACAGCTCGTGCAGGCCGCGGACCTCGGCGGGTCGGTCCTGGGCGCTCACCGCCGGCCAGCAGAAGTCGATCTCGGGCATGGCGTCGACGACGCGCGCGATGTCGGCCACGTCTGCGGCGGCCGTGCCCCGCTTGCCGCCGCTCTCCAGGTCGTAGATCTCGACGCAGCAGCCGTCGGTGGTGATCAGCGAGCGCTCCCCGGTGACGAGGGGCGCCGCCGCGCGCGCGCCCAGCGTGAGGCGCGGCGGCGCCAGCGCCACCAGCTCGCGCACGAGCTCCGGCCGCAGGCGGACGCGTGCGCCGTCGACGGCCGCCCCGCGCGCGGCCAGACCGGCGCGCGCCGGTTCGGACGGGATCGACACGCCGACGTCCGCGAGCACCTCCAGGGCCGCGGCGTCGAGACGCTCCAGGTCGCGGCGGGACAGGACGGCGAGGGGCCCGCCGGTGCCGATCGAGTGTGTGCCGGCCCTCGTCACGTTCAGCGCTCCGTGATGTCGAACACCCGCGGCGCAAGGACCGCCTTGAGGTCGTCGCTGCGGATCTTGAGCATCGTCGCCTCCGCGCCGCCGCCGCAGTAGACGATCGGCGGCGCGAACGCCCCGGGGTCGGCGACGACGGGCAGGTCGCTCGCCAAGCCGCAGGGGGGCACGGCGCCGACGCGGAACCCAGTCGCGTCGAGGACCTCCTGCGGGGGCGCCAGGGTCACGCGGCTCGCGCCGAGGGCGCTGCGGAGGGCCGCGATGTCGACGCGCGCGTCGCCGGCCACCAGCACCAGGGTCGGCGTGCCGTCGACGAGGAAGAGCAGCGACTTGACTACCTCGCGCGGCGTGACTCCGAGGAGCTCGGCGGCCCTTTCCGCGGTCGCCGAGCGGTCGGGGAGGGGCAGCATCTCGTGCGTCACGCCCAGCTCCTCGAGGTGGTTGTGGACGTCGCTGCACGTGAGCATGCTGGTCTCCTCCTCGCGGCCGGCGCAGTCTAGCACACGTCCCCGCGCCGGCCGGGCCGCGCTTGTCGCCCTTCTCGCGCGACCGTACCATGGGGCGGTGAACCGAGAAGCCGTTGAGCCGCCACACCCTCCCGCCGGGAAGGGACACGACCTGCGCCGCGTCATCGCCGACCTGCTTCTCGTGGTCGGCGGGATCCTCCTCGCCTACCCTCTCTGGTCGGGGCTTCTGACCACGGTCCAGCAGGGGCGCCTCGACGACGCCTACGGACGCGAGTCGGCCGCCTTTCAGGCCGCAGTCCGCACCTCGCCGTATGACCGCCCCGAGCGCGAGCTCCCGCCGGAGCTCGAGGTGCGCCGCCTGGCCAAGCTCTTCGCCGAGGACCTCGAGGCGGGGGACCCTGTGGGGCGGCTGCGGATCCCGCGGCTCGACTTCGACCGCGTCGTCCAGCAGGGCGTCGAGGGACGCGGCGGGCTGGACCCCGACGACGACCGCGAGCTGTTGCACGGCGGCCCCGTCCACTACGCGGACACCCCGCTGCCCGGCGAGGGCGAGCCGTTCGCCGTCGCCGGCCACCGCACCACGTACGGGGCGCCCTTCTCGCGCCTCGACGCGCTGCGCCCCGGCGACCGCATCGAGATGGAGACCCCGTACGCGCGCTTCGTCTACGTGGTCGAGAAGACGACCACCGTCCTCCCGGACGACGTGGGCGTCCTCTACGACCGCGGCTACGGGCTCGTGCTGACCACCTGCACGCCGCGCTACAGCGCGAGCCACCGGCTGATCGTGTGGGGGCGCCTGGCCAAGTTCGAGTTGCTCGAGCGGCTGCGCTCGCAGAACTGAACCGCGGCTCAGGGGTACGGCGGGCGCTCGGCGCTCGAGCCGTCGAGGAGCAGCACCATGAAGGGAGCGCCGGCCTCGGAGCCGGGGTGACCGGCGGGGATGAAAGCGAGGCCGTCGGCGAGCGCCATCGAGCGGAGGATCCCCGAGCCTTGCGGCCCGGTGGTCGTGAACGCCCAGCCGCCGTCGCGCCGCTCCAGGCGGCAGCGCCTCGCCTCGACGCGCTCCCTGCTGCGCTTGACCGGCTCGGCGCTCGCGGCCACGACATAGGGCCGGTAGAGGTCGCGGCGTCCCTGGAGGGCGAGCAGCGCCGGGCGGACGTAGAGCTCGAAGCTCACCATGGCGGCGACCGGGTTGCCGGGCACGCCGAAGACGAGGGTGCGCCCGCGCACCCCGAAGGCGAGAGGCTTGCCCGGCTTGGTCGCCACCCCCCAGAAACGGCGCTCGACGCCGAGCTCCTCCTGCACCTGCTTGACGAAGTCGAACTCGCCGACCGACACGCCGCCGCTGGTGAGCACGACGTCGTGCTCCAGGGCGGCGGCGATGAGCCGCCGCGTCTCGTCGAGGTCGTCGCGGGCGATGCCGAGCAGGACCGGCTCTGCGCCGGCGGCGAGGACCTGCCCGTACGCGGTGTACGAGTTCGAGTTACGTATCTGCCCGGGACCGACCGGCTGGCCGACCGGGACCAGCTCGCTCCCCGTGGCGAGGATCGCGACGCGGGGTCGCCTCGTGACCGGGACCGGGTCGGCGCCGACGGAGGCGAGAAGACCGATCTCGGCCGGGCCGAGGCGTGCGCCGCGCGGCAGGACGACGTCGCCGACGGCGACGTCCTCGCCGGCGCGGCGCACGTTGGCGCCCGGGCTCACTGCCTCACGAACCGTCAGCGTATCGCCCGACTGGCTGGTGAGCTCGACGGGCACGACCGTGTCGACGCCGGGGGGCAGAGGGGCGCCGGTCATGATCTTGGCCGCTTCGCCGGGTCTGACGGGCTCCGCCACGTGGCGCCCGGCGGGGATCTCGACGGACACGCGATACGACCCGCGGCCGGCGTTGAGCTCGTCACCGCGCAGCGCGTAGCCGTCCATCGCGGAGTTGTCGAAGGAGGGGACCTGCTCGCGCGAGACGATGTCGGCGGCGGCGGCACGGCCGAGGGCGTCGAGCAGCGCGACATCCTCCGAGGGGAGCGGGACGACGGCCGTCAGGACGCTGTCGACGGCCTCCTCTATGGGGAGCAGGGCACCCATCATCTGCGCAGTCTCAACTGTTTACGCCTCTTAGTAAACTCCGGGAATGGGCCATCCGATACGCAGAGTAGGCAGCCGAAGGAGTCCAGGGATGACGCCCTCCGACAAGCAGCGCACACAAAGAGACGACGAAAGCCTCCGCGTCGAGGCTCAGCGCCTCGAGGCGCTCAAGGAGCTCGTGCGCCGCCGCGCCTACAGCGTCCCCTCCGAAGACGTCGCCGCTCGCATCATCGGCCACGCCTTCGGCGTCGCCGCCCCCGCAGGGCACGGACACAGCTGAACGCGAGCAGGCCGGCCGCCGCGCCGGCCGCGTCCATCACAAGGTCGCCGACCTGCGCCGAGCGATAGGGGATCGGCGCCTGCAGCACCTCGATCAGCGCCCCAAGGGCTACCGTCATCGCCCACACTCCCACGACGGAGCGCAGCGACGCGGCGGCGCCCGCGGGTCGCGCTCCCGCGCGCCCCCGAGTTCCCTCGTCACCCGCGCGTTGCGTGCGCGCGCCCATCCACCAGAGCCCGAGGGCAGCGAGCACCGCGAACTCGATGAAGTGGCCGACCTGGGTCGTGAGCGTCTCCCGCTCGCCCACCGTGGCGCTCAGCGCGGCGTGGGTGGGCAGGAGCGCGAACACCAGGATGGCGGCGGCCCAGCCCAGGGTCAGGCGCCGGGCGAGGAGCTCGCCGCTGACGCCGGCGCGGCGTTCGTCGCTCACGCCGGCGAACCGGCGTCGCCGAGGCGACGCAAGCCGCCGAAGGTCTCCCGGCCGTCGAACACCAGCACGGCGACGCGGCCCTCGTGGACGCGGATCGTCGCGCCAGCGCGCGCGACGGCGTTGCCGAGCCCGAGACAGGCGTCGCCCGGCAGCCGCCCCCGCTCGAGCTCGTAGTCGAAGTCCGTCAGCGTGACGATCACGCCCCCGTCGAGCGAGGCGAGAGAGACGCGCGTGCCCGGCCCGGCGTCGAGGGTCACGGTCGCGCCGGCGTCCAGGACCCTGACGGTGAGCCCCGGCGAGACGAGGCGCGCCGGGGTTCCCTGCCCCTCGACGCGGCCGAGCAGTGCCAGGTGGCCGAGGACGTGGTCCAAGGCGCCGAGGGCGCCGGCGAGCACGAGCTCGCCGGCGCCCTCCCGCAGCGCCTCGTCGACGGCCAGCTCGCCGTCGGTCTGGTCCTTGCGCACCGGATGGCGGACGACGCGAGCGCCTCGACGCCCGGCGGCGGCCACGGCCTCCTCGTCGAGCGAGTCGAAGTCGCCGACCAGCGCGTCGGGCACGACACCGGCGGCGGCGAGAAACCGCCCGCCTCCGTCGGCGGCCACGACCAGGTCGGCGGCCCGGGCCCACTCGCGGTAGTACGCGACGTCTTCGTAGTCGCCGTCGAGGAAGACGGCGGCGAGCCCGCCGGCCGGCTGCCGCCGGCCGATCCCCTCGCCTTCGCCCTTGCGGGATCCCGTCATCACGCGACGTCCCTCCCCACCGGGAAAGCCGCGTCGTAGGCCTTGAGCAGTGGCCAGAGGAGCACCGCGGTGAGGACCGCCTCGGGGAGCAGGTACAGCACGTTGTAGGTGAGCGAGTAGAGCCAGGGCGCCTCCCACCCGGGCGCGTACTCGGCGAAGAAGATGAGCCCGGAGAGGAAGTGGAAGACCAGGCGCGCCGCGCAGGCCAAGGCGACGGCCACGGCGAGCGAGCGCCAGCCCGTCACGGCGACGAAGCCGCCGACCGCGAGGGCACCGAAGGCGAGGGGGTAGTCGAGCAGCGCCTGGAGCGGGTGGAACACGAAGGCTCCAGGGAGGGCCAGCTGGAGGAACCCGTACACGACCCCGGTGACGAGGCCCGGCACGACGCCCCGCCGGACGGCGATGAAGATGACGGGCAACAGCTCGAGGCTGACGGAGCCGCCCTGCGGCATGGCGAAGAGCCGCACTTGGCCGAGCACGGCGGCGAGCGCGATGGCGACACCGATCTCGGCGTACGCCTGGACGCCCCAGGCCCCGGGGCGGGCGTTCAGGCGCGGACGATCTGACCGCGGCAGGGGAGGTGACGGAGTGGGGTGGGCGCTCATCGCGGATCTCTCCCTTCGCTGGAATTACCCAGCAGCGTCCATGGACGCCGCCACCTCTTGGTGGTCAGGTTCAGCGCGTCGGCGCAAGGAAGCGCCTTCTCAGCCCCTCTTCCAGGAGCTCCGCGAGGACGACCCCAGTGTACCCCCGCCCGTTGTGAGTAGCCAACGCACGTTTCAACTGGCCGTCCTGCGGTTCACGGTCTTCTGTGGATACTGTGGATAAGAATCATTTCCCGTGCTTACAGGCTCACGACCGCCGTGGATAAGGCGTTGACGACGACGGGTTCACTTGACAGCGGCGGCGCCCCTCCCGTCGTGCTGTGAGTCGCCTCTTTGCAGGTCTTTTCCTTCCGACGTCACAGGATTGAGCAGCCTTCGGGCGCCGCCGGCCGCGGCCGCCCCGCGGCCGCCCCGCGGCGCCCTCGTCACCCGGTAGTGAAACGTCCTTTTCCACAAGTCCCGCAAATTGGGGTCCTTCGACGGCCTCCGTCACGGCACTCTCCACAGTTCCTGAACACCCTGTGGATAAGTACCCGCCGTTTCAGTCCCAGCCCCGCTCGATCAGGCTCGCTGAACGCGTTTCAGGGGTCGAGTGGCGGTGCTATAATCGTCGCCCCCATGGAGTCCTTCCTCGACAGGTTGCTCGCGGAGCGCCCGGGCGTGGCCGCTGCCCCTCCCCGTGGCGTCGTCGCCGCGCCCGAGGGGCCACTCCCGCTCGAGGAGGCAGACGGGCCCGCGACCGCGACCGCGACGAGTCCGCGAGACCCCCCGCTGCCCGACGTACCCACCGGCCCCGAGGCGCCTCGCATCGCGGTGTACGACACGCTCACGAGCCCTCCCAGGGTCATCGTCGTCGAGGAGCAGGACCTCCCGGCGCTGATCGCCTCGCTCGCCGAGAAGACCTACAACTCGTGCCGCGAACAGGGAGGGCAGGTCCCCTTCACCGTGATCCAGGAGTTGATCGAGAACCTTCTGCACGCGGCGTTCCGGGATGTCGTCGTCACGGTGCTCGACAGCGGCCAGACGATCCGCATCTCCGACCACGGCCCGGGGCTGGAGGAGAAGGAGCGCGCCTTCCTGCCGGGCTTCACCACGGCCACCGCGTCGCAGCGCCGCCTCATCAGGGGCGTCGGCTCTGGTCTGCCCATCGCACGTGAGGCGCTTCAGTTCCTGCGCGGCATGCTGACCGTCGAGGACAACCTCGGAAGCGGCGCCGTCTTCACGATCAAGCTGCCCGCCCGGCCCGCCGAGGAGCCGCCGCAGTCGGCGGGGCCGGAGATCAAGCTCACCACACGACAGACCAAGGTGCTCGTGCTGCTCATGGAACTCGGCTCGGCGGGCCCGAAGGCCCTCTCCCGCGAGTTGGGTATCTCGCCGGCCACCGCGTTCCGCGAACTCAATTTACTGGAGCAGAAGGGGTTGATACACTCGCTCGGCGACGGCAAGCGAGCCTTGCGCGAGGAGGGACTCCACCTCCTCGACAGCATCCTCTGACCGTTCTTCGACTCTCCCGGGGTTGGCCGCCGCGTCCCCGGGACCGGGAGTGAGGCCTCGATCGACGACCAGCTGACCCTCATCTGGAACGAGGCGCGCGAACAGTTGCGCACGCAGCTCAACGAGCGGACCTTCCGTCTCTGGTTCGACCGCGCGTTGCCGCTCGACCTCAGCGACGGCTCCTTCGTGCTCGGGGTGCCGAACGACTTCGCCCGCGACTGGATCGAGAAGCGCTTCGCCGGCATGGTGCGCGATGCCCTCGCCCAGGTGCTGGGCGACACCGTCGGCCTGACCCTCGTCGTCGACGAGCGCGCCTCGGCGCTCGGCGACGGGGCCATGGCGGCCGGAGAGGGGGCGCCGGCCCCCGCGGCGTCGCCGGCGCCGACCGCCGACCCTCCCCTCAGTCGTGCCGGGAACGGCGCCTCTCGTGCCCCCTCCAGGGGTCCGGGCGCGAGGATCCTCGCCGACCTCAACCCCCGTTACGTCTTCGAGCGCTTCGTCACCGGCCCGCACAACGAGTACGCGGCCGCCGTCGCGAGCAGCGTCGCCGAGACCCCGGCCGACGCCTACAACCCGGTGTTCATCTACGCCGACACCGGCCTCGGCAAGACCCACCTCATCCAGGCTATCGCCCACGCCGTCATCCAGAAGCACCCGTCCCTCCAGGTGAAGTACGTGACCGTCGAGCGCTTCACCGACGATTTCATCAACGCCGTGACCGACAAGGGTCGCGTCGAGGGCTTCAAGCAGGCCTACCGGCAGAACGACGTCCTGCTGGTCGACGACGTCCAGTTCCTCGCCGAGAAGCAGCAGACCCAGGTCGAGTTCTTCCACACGTTCAACTCGCTCTACGAGGCCGGCCGGCAGATCGTCATAACCTCCGACCGCCCCCCTCGCGAGCTCGAGGAACTCGAGGAGCGCCTGCGCACGCGCTTCGGCCAGGGCGTCGTCGTCGACATCAGCCGCCCCGACCTCGAGACACGCATCGCCATCCTGCGCCGGCAGGTGAAGTGGGAGGGCTACGACATCGCCGAACCCGAGGTGCTCGAGTGGATCGCGGCGCGCGTAACGGCCAATATCCGCGAGCTCTACGGCGCGCTCACGCGCACCGTCAGCTTCGCCTCGATCCGCGGCAGTGAGGTGACGCTCGACCTCGCCAAGGAGGCGCTCAAGGACATCCTGCCCAAGGCCTACGCCCACCCCGTGACCGTCGAGATGGTGCAGGCGGAGGTCGCGCGACAGTTCGGCATGCACGTGAACGACCTCCGCGGAAACCGCCGGACCCAGGACGTGGCCTACGCGCGTCAGCTCGCGATGTACCTCGCGAGGGACCTGACCGAGGCGTCCCTCCCCCAGATCGGCGACCGGTTCGGCGGGCGGCACCACACCACCGTCCTGTACGCCGTCGACAAGATCGACCGCCTCCTCAAGGACGGCCACGACCGTCAACTCCACGACCTGGTCCAGCTGATCACGGCGCGCGTCAAGACGAGCCGTTGACACGGCGTGCGGAGTGCTCAAAGCCCCACTCGAGACCGGCTGTCGACAACCTCGCGAAGGGCGGTGGACAAACTGACAAACGGACCCCAAACCGGCTATGCTTCGGGCAACGCGATCGCCGCCACGGGAGGGAGCGTCCGGTTCTGCACAGCGCGTCCACAGCCCCCTGCACAAGCGCTCTCTCCTTCAGGTGCAGGGCGATCGTCCTCGTAAGGTGCCATCCACAGGCGTTATGACGATGACGAAGAGAGTTTCATCTTCTCTTAGTAGTAATAAGGAGCCGGCATGAGATTCACAGTCGACCGCACCGCCCTCGTTGACAAGCTCAACATCCTCGCCCGTGGCGTCTCCGCGCGAAGCGCGCTGCCCGTGCTTTCCGGCGTCCTCGTGCAGGCGGGGGACGGACGGCTCGACCTCTACGCGACCGACATGGAGCTGTCCATCAAGGCGAGCCTTGTGACGACGATCGAGAGCGATGGAGAGACTGTCGTCCCGGCCAGGCTCTTCAGTGATATCGTGCGTAACCTCCCGAGCGACACGGTCACCATCGAAGCTGGAGAAGCGAACGCCAAGATAAGTGCGGGGCGCGCGCAGTTCTCTCTTAACACCTGGGCGGCGAGCGACTTTCCGCAGACCTCGTCCTTCGAGCTCGAGGGTGGGCTCAAGATCGGGCGCGAGCCCTTCGTCGAGACTTTGGGTAAGGTCGGGCGAGCCGCCTCGAGAGACGAGACGCGGCCGATTCTCACGGGCGTGCTCGTGAGCATGGGCGGCAACGCCCTCAAGATGGTCGCGACCGACAGCTACCGGCTTGCCGTCAAAGAGACGATCCTCGAGAGTGAGATCGCCGGCGAGGTCCAGGCGATCGTCCCCGTCAAGGCGCTGACCGAGGTGGCGCGTCTCGCGGCGGCGATGGGCGACGGCGACGTCGAAGTGGCGATCGGCGAGAACCAGGCGCTCTTCAAACTCGCCGATCAAGGCGGCGACGTCTACATCGCCTCGCGTCTCATCGACGGCCAATTCCCCAACTACAAACAACTCATTCCCGAGAGCTTCGACCACGAAGTGACCCTGGGCAAGGAGCTCGTGACCGCCGCGGCGCGCAGGACTAGCCTGTTGGCGCAGCGCAACGCGCCGCTGCGCCTGACGTTCGCGTCCGGACGGCTCACGATGCGCGCCCTCACGCAGGACGTCGGCCAGGCCGAGGAGTCGCTCGACATCCCGTACGACGGAGAAGAGTTCGAGATCGGGTTCAACCCGCAGTACCTGATCGAGGGCATGGAGGCGGTGGACGAGAGCGACGTCACGCTCAAGTTCACCAATCCGCTGCGTCCGGGCCTGATCTCCAGCGCGGCCGGCGCCTTCGTCTACCTGATCATGCCCATCCGCCTGAGCGGCTGAGGCGCGTCCTTCTTCCAGGGCTGTGGGCAGGCGCGATCGCGCCCGCGGCACTCTCGCCCACGTGAACGACATCGCCGTCGACCTCCCCGTGACACTCGGTGCCCTCCTCAAGGTGGCCGGAGTCGCCATGACGGGCGGCCACGCCAAGGTCATCGTGCAGGAAGGCCACGTTCGCGTGAACGGGGAGGTCGAGACACGCCGCGGACGCAAGCTCGCCGAGGGAGACGTCGTCGGCTTCGGCGGTCAGGAGTACCGGGTGTGTTCCTCAACGACCTGAGGCTCCTCAACTTTCGCTCGTACTGCGACGCCGCGGTGTCCTTCGGCCCCGGGTTGAACGTCGTGGTCGGCGCCAACGCCACCGGCAAGACCAACCTCCTCGAGGGGGCCTTCTTCGCCCTGCGGGGGACCTCGCCGCGCACCCGCCGCGAGGAGAAGCTCATCGCCTGGGGCCAGCGGTTCACCCGCGTCGCCGTGCACCTCGACGGCCTCGGCGACCGGCCTCAGGAGGTCGAGGTCGCGTACGCCCCGGGCGAGGGCAAGCGCGTACGCTGGGACGGGCTCGAGGTGGCCGTGCTCGACGATCTCCGGCGCCGCTGTCAGGTGTTCATCTTCGTGCCCGAGAGCCTGCTCCTCGTGAAGGGCAGTCCGGCGCGGCGGCGCGCCCACGTCGACGCTTTCGCCGCCGCAGTCGACCCTCCGTATTCGGCCGCCGCGCGCGACGTGCAGACGGCCTTGCGGCAGCGCAACGCCCAGCTCGTCAACGTGCGTGCCGGGGCGGCCGCCGCGACGCTGGACCCATGGGACGCGCAGTTCGCGCGCGCCGCGGTCGACCTCGGCCGGCGGCGCGCGACTCTCGTCGCCGACCTCGGCGCGCGCTTCGCCGAGCTGGCCGCGGGGCTCGCGCCCGCCGAGGAGCGTTTCGCGTTGCAGTTGGTGTCGCAGCTGGACGGTCTGGGCTTCGACGAGGACGCCCTGCTTGAGCGCCTGCGCGAGCGTCGCGCGGTCGAGGTGCAGCGCGGGCTCACCCTGGTCGGGCCCCACCGCGACGACCTGCGGTTCGTCGAGGTCGGGGCCGACGGAGTCGAGGTGGAAGGCGCCGCGGACGGGGGCGATCGCCCCGCCGCCACGGGCGCCCCCGCGGACGGGGCCACCGCATCCGCCGCCGGAGCGATTCCCGCGCCGGGCGCCTCGTGTGGCTCCGTGACGCTGCCGGCCGGCGGCCGCGACTTGCGCCTGTTCGGCTCGCAGGGCGAGCAGCGCGCCGCGGTCCTCGCCCTGCTGCTCGCCGAGCAGGCGCTCGCGGCGGAGCGCACCGGAGAAGTCGGCGCCCTCTTTCTCGACGACGTCATGAGCGAGCTCGACGACGCTCGCCGCCGGCTGCTCGTCGCCCAGCTCGCCGGCGCCGGCCAGGCGATCATCACGACGACCAACCGGCACTACTTCACCGACGCCGAGCTCGCGGCCGCGACGTTGATCGAGCTGCCGCTGACCGACACGCCGGGCGGCAGGCCGCCGGACGCGCCGGAGAGAGAAGGCCATGGCTGAGCCACGCAAGATCGGCGAGATCCTCGATCCCGCCCTGGCGCGCCTCGGCACGAGCGACCAAGCGCGGGCATACGGCGTTTGGGCGCGCGCGGCCGGCGACGCCGTCGCCGCCAACGCGCGCCCACGCTCCTTCGCCCGCGGGGTGCTCACCGTCGAGTGCACCTCGTCGATCTGGGCCCAGGAGCTCACCTACCTTGGCGGCCAGCTGCGGGCGAGGATGAACGAGCTCGATCCGGCCCATCCCGTGGAGCGCTTCCGCTTCGTCACGAGGCGCTCACCCGCGCCCGCGCAGAGCCCCCCGGAGGAGGCCCCGACAGGCTCATCGCCGCAGGAGAACGAGCCTGCCGCGTCGAAGGACTCCAGGCGTGACGGCACACTCGACCCCGCCGACCTCGCCGCCGCCCGACAGGGCGCGGACCAGGTCGGCGACGAGCGTCTGCGCGAGGCCATCCGGGCGGCTCTGGAAGCCGCCGCGGCCGAGCCGCCCCAGGACCCCCCCGGCGGGTCGTCCGTCAACCATAAAAAGTGACCCTTTGCGGCGGTTTTGTCCGCCGCGCCGGGTCGCGTCCAGACGCCCGCTCTGGTATACTTGCGCAGGGTCTCTGAGCCTGCCCGCCGAGGTCCCAACCGACTACGTCCGTCCCTGCGACGCAGCATGAACGGCTGCCCCTGCGAGGTCGCGTGAAGAAGTCGAGCTACACCGCCCAAGACATCCAGGTCCTCGAGGGCCTCGAACCGGTCCGCGAACGACCGGGAATGTACATCGGTTCCACCGGGCCCCGAGGTCTGCATCACCTCGTGTACGAGGTGGTCGACAACTCGGTCGACGAAGCCATCGCAGGGTACTGCTCCGCGATCACCGTCACCATCAACCCCGACAACTCCATCACCGTCGCCGACGACGGGCGAGGGATCCCGGTCGGCATCATGGAGAAGTACGACAAGCCGGCCGCCGAGGTCGTCCTCACGATGCTGCACGCCGGAGGCAAGTTCGGCGGCAGCGGCTACAAGGTCTCCGGCGGCCTCCACGGCGTCGGCGTCTCGGTGGTCAACGCGCTCTCCGAATGGCTCGAGCTCGACATCTACACCGACGGCTACCACTGGCACCAGCGCTTCGAGCGCGGCCCGGCCGTGACCAAGCTTGAGAAGAAGGAGAAGCGCGACAAGCAGGCGCCTTCGGGCACGACGGTCTCGTTCATGCCCGACGCCGACATCTTCGAAGAGATCGACTTCGACTTCCGAGTTCTTGCGCAGCGCCTGCGCGAGACCGCCTTCCTCACCAAGAACCTGCGCATCGTGCTCAACGACGAGCGCGCCGACGGCGAGTCGGCGTCGTTCCAGTACGCCGGCGGCATCAAGGACTTCGTCGCCTACATCAACCGCGACAAGGACGCGCTGCACCGCAGCATCATCTTCCTCGAGAACGAGACCGACGACGGTCAGGTCGAGGTCGCCATGCAGTGGAACTCGTCCTACAACGAGTCCATCTTCACGTTCGCCAACAACATCAACACGACGGAGGGCGGCGCTCATCTGTCGGGCTTCCGCGCCGCCCTCACGCGCACGATCAACGACTACGCGCGCCAGAAGAACCTCCTCAAGGAGAAGGAGGAGAACCTCTCGGGCGAGGACGTGCGCGAGGGTCTTACGGCTCTCATCTCGGTGAAGCTGCGCAACCCGCAGTTCGAGGGCCAGACCAAGAGCAAGCTGGGGAACACCGAGGTCCGCACCCTGGTCGAGACCACGGTCAACGCCAAGTTGGCCGAGTTCCTCGAAGAGAACCCCTCCGAGGGCCGCCAGATCGTCGAGAAGACGATCAACGCGGCGCGGGCGCGCAGCGCCGCGCGCAAGGCGCGCGACCTCACGCGCCGCAAGGGTCTTCTCGAGGGCAGCACGCTCCCCGGCAAGCTCGCCGACTGCTCCATCAAGGACCCGGCCCTGAGCGAGCTCTACCTCGTCGAGGGCGACTCGGCCGGCGGCTCGGCCAAGCAGGCCCGCGACCGCTCGTTCCAGGCGATCCTGCCGCTGCGCGGCAAGATCATCAACGTCGAGAAGGCGCGCATCGACAAGATGCTCGCGAACAACGAGATCCTGACGATGATCAGCGCCATCGGCGCCGGCATCGGCGACGAGTTCGACGTCGAGCAGGCGCGCTACCACAAGATCATCATCATGACCGACGCCGACGTCGACGGGTCGCACATCCGCACCCTCATCCTCACCTTCCTCTTCCGTCACATGAAGCCGCTGGTCGAGGCCGGGTACGTCTACATCGCCCAGCCGCCGCTGTACCGGCTCAAGCAGGGCAACCAGGAGCAGTACATCCACAAGGAGGTGCAGCTCGAGGAGATCCTGCTGCGCGGCCGCCTCGAGCAGATCAAGGTCGACAACACCGACACCGAGTTCACCTTCAGCGAGGCCAAGTACCAGCGCTTCCTGCGACTGTTCGGCGAGTACGAGGGCTGGGTCAAGAAGCTCAAGAGCCAGTGGGGCGGAGAGCTCATCGACTGGCTCAAGAACGGCCCTGTGGTCGAGGCCGACATCGCCGACTTCGCCGGGCTCGTCCAGGCGCTGCGCGCCGACATCGACAAGCGCTACGTCATCGACGTCCTCGGCGTCGACGACGAGGGCCAGGTCGCCGACACGCGCCTGGTCGAGCGGCGCACCGGTCTGGCCGCGAACTTGCGCATCCCGTTCGCGGCCCTCGCCGGGCGCGAGTTCCACGCGCTCAAGCGCGTGCACGAGCGCATCCGCGAGATGGTCGGCCGCCCGCCCTTCACCTTGCGTCTCGGCAATCGCAAGGCCGAGGCGGCGAGCTACGAAGAGCTGCGCGTGCAGATCGTCGACCTCACCAAGGAGGGCATCCAGCTCCAGCGCTTCAAGGGGCTCGGCGAGATGAATCCCGACCAGCTCTGGGAGACCACCATGAACCCCATGACGCGCACGCTCATGCTGGTGTCCATGGAGGACGGTCAGGCCGCCGACGAGGTCTTCACCATGCTCATGGGCGACAAGGTCGAGCCGCGTCGCGAGTTCATCGAGAAGAACGCGAAGGAGGTGCGGTTCCTCGATGTCTGACAACATCCAGACACTCGAGGGCAAGATCGAGCCGATCGAGCTCGAGGACGAGATGCGCTCGTCGTTCATCGACTACGCGATGAGCGTGCTCACCGACCGCGCCCTGCCCGACGTCCGCGACGGTCTCAAGCCCAGCCAGCGCCGCATCCTCGTCGCCATGAACGACCTCGGCCTGGCGCCCACCAAGCAGCACCGCAAGTGCGCCAAGATCGCCGGCGACACGTCGGG
>Ga0315275_10002756_pt1 | contig 15977 bp, 25 predicted proteins | sample YL17G03_0_MG_FD_205557 | JGI IMG/M metagenome (GOLD analysis project Ga0315275, IMG submission 205557) | Sediment microbial communities from Yellowstone Lake, YNP, Wyoming, USA - YL17G03_0 | ecosystem: Environmental > Aquatic > Freshwater > Lake > Sediment | place: USA: Wyoming | collected... | reverse complement strand
CCACCGACGCAAAGCAGATCGAGAACTTCGCAAAGCAAGCAGGACTAGATAGTAGGGCCGTCCTCACGCGTCTTTCTGAAGCGTGGTCGCGTGGTGCAGAGCCTCGCGTTCGATCCAATGAAATTCGTCGTGTCCTGCAGCAGATGTGTCTGGAGGCGGGCTAATGGCATTCGTATGTAACGTCGGCAAGATCAACGCAACGTCTGAGAAGTTGGGAGGTGCGAAGAAAACCCCCTTCTCTCTCGACGTGAATCGTATCGAGCCTCTCGAAAGTGGTGCGCTTTCTACAAGCGGTGTTATTGGAGAGACACGACGCGTCTTCGGTGGTGCAATGGGAATACGAACCGTTCGTGGTGTCTTTGGCGAGGCGGGTGCTCCTTGGTGGAACCGATTCGCGCGTGGAGTGACGACAGTTCATAACGAGAACGCTCGTGTTGCCAGCAGATACCTTGATTACGTTAAACCAATTCAACCAAACAGGCCGCGTTTCATGGGTGTCAACTCTGATCTCGACTTGAAGATAACGGACATCGCTGAACAAATCGGGACGGGCGGTGTCTACACTGGTCCTGCTGGAAAGTACACCGAGGCGGAGCTAAACGTTGGCCGTGCGTATCGTGCGCATTTCGACGATTTGTACAACAAAGGAAGGGAGCTTGGCGTCGACTTTAAGGAGTACGTGCAGCAATATATTCCAATGATGCGAAGGATGACCGATAGATTTATGAAAAATTTGGAGAAAGAGCCAGACCCAGAACTTGAACGTTGGTTTAGCGGACTCACGCCGATCCAGGTTCGCTTCGTACATCAGATGACGCGAACTGGAAGAGGATTCGAGGGTGCCCTAGAACGTCGGTCAAGTGCGCTCCTTATGGCATACGCGGACGCCTTGCACAAAAATAATATATTGAAGCCCATCGTAGAGAGAGCGGAAGAGGAGTGGGTTAATCCAACGTTTAATGTCTCTTTCGTAAAGAGCCCCCGCACGAAGGAACTCATGGCGAAGGTCAATGATCCCGTTGGCTACAATTATTATCGCGAAACTGTTGGTCACATGTTTGGAGAGATCACGCATACGGACCGACAAATGGTCTACACGATGCAAAATATGTGGCGTTCAACGCTTGGTCTAGTTCCGGCTCTTGCGAAGTATGAACCAGACGTGGGAACGCTGTATAAAGCAGCACGCTTCTTGCAAGCCGACTTCTACTCTGGTGCGATTGGGTCTCTCACAGGAGGCCGCCCGTCCTCGACCATTCGTCACATGACTCGTATCGTTCCATCATTCGCCGCGTTGGGTCCAAGGTGGGTCCTGGAAGGTCTTGGTAAAGCATTCGACCCAGCAACCTTTAAACGTTACCAAGAAATGAACATGCTCTCGTCGCCATTCGAGTCCTTGATGGAAGGAGTTGGTCTTGCAAGTAACATTAACGCAGCGGTTCAGAAGACGGTAACGTCGACACTTGCTTTGTTTCGTGCGTCTGATGCGTTCATCAGGATGGGTACCCTTGGGGCTTCTGAGGCAAAGTTCAACCACTATCTCAACTCCGGGATGATCGAGAATCTTCCTATTAGCCGTCCAATGCGAGAGACGATTCAGAACCTAGTAAAACGTGGTAACACCGATCAGGCGCGAATAGAATTCATGTACGACAACCTCGCTCGTCTGGAGTACATCTATGGCGCAGCTAACAGACCTAGATGGTTTCGAGGGGCGCTTGGCGGCCTTATGGGGATGTTCTTGTCGTACCCCGTCAATACCTACGAACTCTATAGCGAGTTTGCTCGTGGGACCATTGCTGTTGGTCCGGGACAGACGAGGAACTTCATGCCCCTTCTTCGTCTTTTGGGTGGTGTCTCCGCAGCTATTTGGGCCGGAAAAGAGTTCCTCAACGCCGATCTGACGACGAGCTTTCTTCATGGCATTCTGCCAGACAGCGTTGCGATCCCCAATCTCATGACTGATACTTATCGGGCGGGGTCGCAGAACATCAAGGCGGCTGTGGGAAATGTCTTCGGAATCGAGGAGTCCCAAGACCACAAGAGGAAGAGGACGTCGGCCGTCCGAGACCTCGGGCGGGACTTGGTCCCGTTCGTGCCGAGTGGCATCTTTGTGTTCAGTGACATTCCCCGAGCTATTGATGAGGGGAACGTTCGCAGGATGTTCACACTCAATCCTCTCGCGGAGGAGTCGGATCGGTTGCACCAGGAACACCTTGCGGACTTGAGGGCGAGGGACAAGGAAGCAAGTCAGAACTACCTCCTGGATTATCTACAACGTGCGAGGGGTTGGTAGGATGGGTGGCGGACCAGAACGACAAGGCACGCCTCTAAGTTACGGAGAGCTTGGGGTTCTTCGTGGTCCTCGTGGTGTTTCAACGGAGCTAATGATGGGCGTTGAGCATCCGGACCTTTATGGGGGGAAACCAACGAATATTCCACTCCTTGTGCAGGGACAAGAGGATGTTGATTCTCTTCTCCAAGGCAAACCACCTACACAAAGACAATATGAAATTGCTGTTAGACGTGCGATTGAGAGAGTCAAAGCTGGCAAGGCAATGCCAATGTTTCAGACGAGGGAAGAAGCCGCACAAGGTGAGGCGAAACGTCATCGCATGCTAGACATAATTGAACAGTCTAGGAGGGACTGATGGCACGCATCGGACTGATCGACCGCGCTCCCAACCTGCTCCCTGTCGCTTGGCGTCTTGAACACCACTTCGGTCACGACGTTCGCTACTATACCGTCCTCGACAAATGGCGCCTCGTGGGTCAGGGGCTGGTTACTCGTGTCGATGACCTAGAGGACATCACAGAGTGGAAACCAGACGTCGTCCTTGGGTACGAGGCGCCCCAAGAATGTAAGAAGGTCGAGGCGGCGAAGATTCCTGTCATCTGCACTTCAGAGGAGATGCAACATCTAGAAGACGACCGCATGTACGCTACACAAGTTGCGAGGCAGCATGGTTTGGCCGTACCAGAAACAAAAGAGTTTACGACGATAGACAAAGCTCGAAAATGGGTAGAAACCAACGGGGCACGGCATCGTTGGGTCTTTAAGGCGTGTGGGGACAAAGTCGACGTAGCATCGACCCATGTCTGTCAGGACCACGACCAACTCCTTGAGGTGCTCGATTTTGAAGAGTCCCTTCATCGAGCAAAGCGCTTCATCCTCCAGGAGCGTATCGACGGCGTTGAAATCTCCACAGAGGGATGGTTTGATTATAGGACGGGTTGGATAAACCCGATAAACTCCACGCTTGAACGCAAACACCTTTTCTCGGGGGACACGGGGCAGATGACCGGGTGTATGGGGAGCGTCGTCTGGACTTGGCCCCAGGAGAGACCACTCATCTTCAGACAGACATTGGAGAAGCTTGTGAATTATCTTACGGCAGCGAAGTGGGTCGGCCCGCTTGACGTGAATTGTATATTGGACTATAAGCATCACACGCCCCACTTTCTGGAGTTCACGCCCCGACTGGGATGGAACGCTTTCGAGGCCCTCATGGCCGGGTCGGAGGACATTGGTGCTTTCTTCGTGGCGTTGGGAAAGGGACAGGCTAAGAGCTTCCCGGTCCACGCACAGTTTATGGCGGCTGTTCGATTGTATGCACCTTGTCTGGAAGGGCTGCCCGTCCGGATTGCATTGGATGAGGACCCTCGTCTATTTCCAGGAGACTTGTACAAAGACGACGACGATGTTATTCGCCTCGTTGGGCGGGAGATCGTCCCTGGGATGGATGAAGTCGGCAACGCCACGGCGACTGGAAACTCCATAGAGAGGATCATGTCAGAGATCTACGAGGACGTCATTCCTCAGGTGGTCGTTCCGGACCTTGGGTATCGGGACGACATTGGGGAAAAGGCATCTCGGGACTTGGAGCTTTTGGAGTCGTGGGGATACGTTGTCCACGAAGATCCGTCACGCCGAGAAGCGGCCCGTCAATTCGTATCAGTGGGTTAGCGAGCTTCCGCAACGATTTATTCGTCTCTTGAAGTTCGTGGTATATCATCATTGCCCAGTCCTCTAGCGCCCGCAGGGTTTCCAAAGTGCTTCCGACGCATCTTTTGTCCATCACTTTCTTACTCATGTCACACCTCCCCTGCTAGTCTATACATCCGCTCTGGCTCCGGGTCGATAATCAAACTGTTGTTTCCCTCCGCGTCCATTTCGAACACAACTTCGTACCCTAATTCCTCCAATCTCTCCTTGCACGTTTTCAGCAACAGGCCGTGGCGTGGCGGTCTCCCACGAATTAATTCGAGACTCAATCTTACTCTTGTGTCGCTCATGTCATTCCCCTCCCCTGCTAGTGCGAGTTTGTGAATCAGCGTTTCGACGGCTTCGTAAGGTTCCTAGCCCATGTTGAAGAAGGAAAGTGGCATATCACACTCCCCTGATTACCTTCTTGACCCAGTCGAAGCAAGTGGTACATATCTCTTCCCATTCCCTGCACGTCCCACCCAAGTCAAAGGCTCGTTCTGCAACCCGAACGTAGGCGTCTTTCCCGCAAACGCAACACGGTTTCACAACTAGAAAGTATAGCATTTTAAGGCTCCTCCCCCGCTAATCGATACATCAAATCCCGCCCGACCAATCTTTCTTCCACCGTCCCCTCCTGAATCAGCGTCGACACCAACGCATCGACGTCGCTCGTGGAAAGCATCAGGGCCTTCATGATGACTTTCCTGCTACAGTAACCTCCATGTCGCCTCAGAACCTCCAAGAAGTGCGCCCTATTCTGAGCAAATACCGTCGAGGCCGTCCAATGAACAACCCTCGCACTCTCTGGGAGGAGTTTCTCGACGAAGGCTATTCCTCCGGCGATGTGGTCAGCCTCGATCTTCAGTTTGTCGGAGCGAGATACGGAGATAAGCATCGCAATTTTTAGGGCCGTGTCGTGGCATCGTGCGAGGAACGGCTCAATTCTTTCGTCCTCAATTTTCTTCTGGTTGATGGTATCGTACCATACAGAAAAGACGCGTCTTGCTTCCTCAGTTGGTTCGATGACTCCGCTGAGTAGGCTAATCTTTTGCAGATCCGACACAAGAGCAGTCCGAAGCTCACGCGTCTCTTTCTTTCTTGCACCATCGAGCCAAGCATCGGAATGTCTTCGGTCTCCAGCAACGATAAACACAATGCGACCCAACAAGCCAGCGATTGCCTCTTCAGGGAGGACTTTAAGGTTCCGAGGGTCAGTGGCAGCCAAGACGGTAGGGTAAAGGTTGTGCAGTTCCCAGACTCCTTCTCCCGCAGTCGTATGAGGATACACATCTCCGGACCCGTAGATTTCAGTGAGAAGCATGGCCATTCGACTTGCACTCTGTCGATCAAATCCAAAGAGGGTGGCAAGTTCATCGGCGTATATGAAAACGTGTGAGTCTTCATAGATTGTTCCCCTTCCTCCCTCCCCGATGACGGTCTTGGAACGGTTCATACACTTTACGAGGCCCTCGGGAGTCATTCGGCCACGCATCACGAAGACGTCTGGGACGGCGTCCTTGAGAAGTTTTAGGCCAATTTCCATTGCGATGCTCTTGCGGGCACGGGCGCTCTCCGCGACGATCAAGACGTACAGGTTTGGATACAGCCTGTAGAACACACGGTCTAGGTAGAACTGCCTTCTTATAGACGCCGAGAGTACGGCCATTGCCGTCCATATATGTATCTTCTCCGGGGCCTCGTGGGCAGACGTGAATTCGAGGTAAGACTGGAGCCAGTCCTCCAGTAGTCGTGCCATTTGGACGGCTCCTATAGAACGTACTTATGCAGATACGCAGGATTGTCTTCCTCGAAGCTCTGCCTCTCCTTCAACGTGGGGCCAACTTTGAAGTCCATTGGGATGACCAGTTCGTCTAGGATGTCTTCTTGGTTCCTGATCGTGAGGGGGGTTTCCCCGTATTGTTTGATGATGGTCGCGGCTTCTCGAATCTTGCTTGGGTCGTCGTCGAGGGCGATGGCGAGGGAGTCGTGCATTTGAAGGCGGACGTTGAGGCCCTCGTTGCGGAGCGCCTCCGGGTGCATAATCGTCGCATATCCTCCGAACGTAGAGTCGATCCAAGGAGTGGGAGAGACAAGCCGTTCTCGCACGAAGCACTCGCACACGTTCGTCAACGTTTCCACCAACTTTAGTCCGACCGTCGTTTGTGGGTAGAACGCATATCCTGCCCTCGACAACTCCGGCCCTGGGGCGTCGTAGAAGACTCGGCGGAATCCTTGGGGCACGACGATGGTTCGCTTAGGAGAGTTGAGGAGGGAGTCGATCCAGGCGTGATAGTTGGTCTTGACCTCGGGGAAGAGGATGAAGTAGATTTCTTGAACCGTTCCGGCTACTTCAACGGGAAGGCTCGTGATTATGGCGAACTTAGTCTTCCCCAACCCGTAGTTGTTGGCGTGGACGGTGCGTTTCGATGTGTATCGTTCGGGATCGTCCGCCGTGAACTGGTCCCAAGGCTTCTCCATGAATGGACGGCGCTTCGCAGACCGCCCATCCGGAAGCATCATGAGGACCTCGGGCATTCGGATGTTGTTGTCTTGGATGTACTTTGCCGTGCGTTGACAGACGACGAGATGGACGTCCTCCCCCTTCTGGAACATTCCCTTTAGGCTAGGAACGGGTCCCGCCCAAGCGACGACCATCACCTCGGCTTGCTTGTAGTCGGCTACGAGCCAAACTCTGGAAGGCATTTTAGGAAGTCCTCGAATGTTTCATACACTGTAACTTGGGACAGGAAGTGGAAGATGTTCTCACGTCTTCCTATTACGTGGATCGGAATTCCTCGTGCAATGGCAATCCCCACTTCCGTATGCCGACCTCCTCGTCCTGGGCCAGACCCCTCTGGAGGGTTCACGGCGATTAGCTCATCGCACGCGAACACGTCGGCCACGTCCTCTTCAGCCCACAACCTCTTTGTAGTTAGCGGAACGTCTCCCCTCGTGTCCAACCAGGAATGCTTCCCACCTAACCAGCGTGCTTGTACCCTGTGCCCCAATTCCTCTATCTCGGCTTTCCAGCTACACATTTTCAGGCGGGACTCGTACCGCGCAGCGATGTAGTATATCATACGTCGCACCTTTCAGCGGCTGAAAGCTACGTCTTCGGTGGTGGATCGAAGAGAGTAGCGACGAAGAACACGATGAAAGATGCTATGAGCAACAGTGGTGTTTGTGTCACAAAAGCCCACGCGTTTATGACCGCCGCGATGGCGATGATAATCCCGATGAAGTAGAGAAAGTGTCGCATCTTGCACCTCCTAATCTGGTAGGAACAACTGTCTTGCCACGCCGTCCCATCACGATTCTTACACAATACTACGTAACCATCACTTCCTATCCACATAGGCAACCCTAATCGGGAAGAAATAGCTGTCGTGCAACTCCCCCACGAGGTATGTTCTGGAGGTTGGTACCGCTCCCAAAGATGCTCCTCGTCGAGGACCATCGTCCTCCATCTGTCCCTCCTTGCTTGAAGTGGCAATGCGTGTAGTTGAACTCATCGAGTGGCGTGGTCAGGACGTCGCTTATCTCGTCCCTGATCTTCTGCAACTCGATTATCTTTAACAGGACCGGGTCCTGCTTAGTTCGGGCGAAGAACTCTAGTGTCTCCCGATCAGACGTCGCCTTCTTAGTCTTCCTGTGGTGATGGATTGGGTAGCCCCGCTTCTCGTAGAGAAACTCCTTCATCTTGACATGAGAGCGAACCTGAAGTGGATAGCCGACGAGGGCTTCGACCTCTTTTTCTAGGATGTCCGCTTGTCCCTCTCGTATTATTTTGACCTCTTCTCGCATCCTCACGTTGATCGGCGTCCCGTCCCATTCCATTCGGAGGGCGTGCGGGAAGGGACGGATGTAATACTTTTGATAGGTGTCCCATAGGCCGTCCTTGACTAACTCTGCTTCTTGCTTCTTGGCGATTTCGTGCGTCTTGATGACGTCCATGCAATTATATCGCCAAAGAGCGTGGTCGCCTATTTCGGGACGCCAGTTGCGACCGTCGTCCTTGTAGTAGGGAGTCCTCGTGTATTGCGACGTTTGGAACGCAAGCGAGTGGCCGGGCTCATCGTAGCCCTTCCTGATGCCCCACGCATCATATACGTTCCCCCAGTCCGGATACAGACAGTGGTGCGCTGTCATTGTGTCAATGTGCAGGTTCTGTGGGAAGATGTGGTGCCTCCACATGAAGAGCCACTCGAAGGAAGCGTTCTGAGCGGTCTTCGGGATGGGGGATTGTAGGAGGGAGGCAAGGGCGGACCATACTTGAATCTCTTCCTCCAGGGACCAGTACGACGCCCCTCCCGCCCGGATGAATGGGATGCACATCGCCTCGTCGTCGCTGACGCCAATTCCGCAACAGGCAATTTCACTGTGCCAGAAGGTCTCGATGTCGAAGGATAGGAGGTCGCCCTTCTTGCATAGTTCGATGTACTCAATAGCATCGTTGAAACTCGGTCCTGTAATGGTCGTAGTCGTCGGATAAACGATTTGAGAAGTCTTCGATTCTTCTAGACATCTCCTGAAGTCGATGTGGCGAAATACAGGAAGCCACTTCCACATCCCACGTATAATCCACGCAGGATGCACGGAGACGACTATCTTCAACCCCGGAATCAAAGTTGAGCCTAATACAGACCCGCGCCATTTTAATATCCCATCCTTTCCTGTCAAGACCTTCAACGGGTCGCTGCCAAGCGCGAGGACGACGTTTGGGTTCACCTCTCGTAGCTCTCGCGCAAGGCGTTGGACCTCGACAGCAAGGGTCTGTGTATCTACGCTGTCGAAGACGGATGCTCCCGAGATGGGGAATTCACAGATGTTGGCTACGAATACTTCGTGACGGGACTGGCCGTAGATGGAAAGGGTTTCGTTGAAGATCCGCCCGGAAGGGCCAACGAAAGGAGTCCCTAGACGGACCTCCTCCCGGGCGGGAGCCATCCCAACGACGGCTAGTTTGGCCTGACGGGAACCGGAAGCGTGGACACGAGTCAGTGATGGCATGACCACGCTCCTAGTAGGTCTTCGAGTACCCCGCAAGGTTGGCGACGAAGAACGTCGCGTGCTTGTACATCTCGTCTGACATGGCTTCGTAGTCGAACGAGATCGAGAACTCGTTCGTGACGAGACGTCGAATTCGTTTGAACGTGAACGTCTTCCCTTGGGTCGTGAAGACGGTCACTTGTGGAATGGGTGGTGATGTGGGTATTGCTTCTTGTACCCCTGCTGTCGGTTCCGCGAAGACTTCCTGCGCAGTCTTGCGATGTGCTTCCTCTTTCTTTTTCATGTCTCTCCTCCTGCGTGGTTGCGCTGCCCCTCACTCGTCCCCGGCGACACTTTCATCCTCTAGATGCTTCAACCTCCTTTCCGCCTTGGTGTAGTGGACCTCGTCTACTTCGGCCCCTATGAAATACCTCCCGACCTCATATGCAGCCGCAAGGATTGAACCCCCTCCGGAGAAAGGGTCGAGGACTATCTCGCCAACGTTGGACGACGCCTCGATGTAACGTTTCATCATCTCGACGGGTTTTTCGTTCTCGTGGAAATCTGTGGGTTGGCGAGGGAATGAGTACCCGTCGTCTATGGGCATGTTGAATAGTCGCTTCACACCTCCGTTTCCGGGCTTCCAGGTGAAGAGGAGAGTCTCGTAGGTGGGGCGGAACTCTGTGTACATATCCGTCATCGCGTGAGCGCCACTCTTGAACCAGATCAACGGGCGGGCGCGAGTGAAGAATCCCGCCCGAAGGAGCGTGTCTGTCCACCATTGGATGTCTTGGACTGGGAAGAAGGCGTAGAGGTGAGAAGCGGGACGAAGGACCCGGAACAACAACGGGACAACGTCCGTGAGCATCCTCATCACGGCGAGCTGGTCGTCCTCGTAAGTCTTGACGAACTTCTTTGTCCACTGTGCGGACTGGTCGAAGTTGACGCCCCAGGGGGGGTCCATCGCGATGAGGTCAACGCTGTCGGGCGCCATCTTCTTGAGGATGTCGCGACAGTCCGCGTTGTACAACCGCCCACCTGCAAGGGCGCTCGACTCTCGGTCAATACCCAACTCCGCAGCACGACGACGGGCAAGTTCCTGGACGAGTTCCAACTCCCGAACGCGCTTCATCGTCGTGAGGGCGCCTCGGCGGGAAGGGCGATTGGAAACGCGAGGATCTGTCAGGACCTTGGAGAGTTGAAGGTCTTCCCCTACCTTCCCTAGACTGATGTTCAGAAGCTTTGCCGTGTCCTCGATGCCCCACTCGGTTCTTCCTGTCGACCCAACACCGGAACGGCTTGCTTGGAGGTTGTGAATCTTGGCGACGGCTTGGCTCTCCTCTTGCCAAGTGAGTTGCTTCCTTTTGTGGTTCTCGTCAAACTCGATCACTGCTCGTTCGAGTTCGTCCAATTCCTCGAAGAACTTGGCCTCGATCTCCTCCCGTCCGAGGAGCTTATGCGCCTCGATACGACGACGTCCAGTAATGAGGCGGAGAGAGCGGTCGACGATGATTGGGTTGAGGAGCCCGGACGTGCCCGTCAGCTCTGCGATGGAGACGATGCTTTGGGCAAGTTCTGCGATGCCGTCAGGGTCAAGGTCCTGACGTTGGCGTTCGGCGTCGTCGAAGCGGATGTCGGAGATGCGAATGGTGTCGGGCATTACAGTCGCGCTCCTGGGGGGTATGGGCCTCCCGCTCTTGGATCGTCTGTGATGTGCTCTCGTCCGTCGTCGGGGACGACTCGGATCACGATCTTGTCGGTCACACATGGTAGGTTGACCACGAGACCGCTGTTCGTCTCCGCGAGGGCGATCTCTCGTTTTGTGATGGCGATGTCAAAGGTACTTATGATGTGCACTGTAGCCTCCTTTCTGAGGTGGTGCGCTTCTCCCACGCACCGTGACCCAGGGGACGGATTGGCCTGTTTCGGATGTCCGTCGCAGCCGAAAGGAGACGCGGTGCCGGGTCACGTCGCAACCGCCACCCCGCCCGACAACGCTGGTACAGGCCCTCGCCAAGAGACTACTCGGGGGGCGGGGCTTCAGAAGCTTCGCGCTTTAGCTGCTCCAACGTCTCGACTTCGTCCTCGAACTTGCCTATGCAGATAACTTTACTCACGACCTTTGTATGCGCTGGAACCTCTACATCCTCCGTCTCGATTCGACAGGATGGAGGGAGGTAGTTCCCAAAGCGGATGCGTACGCCCCGGAACGTCCCAGTCGCATCCAGACCTGTGTTCCCGGAGTTTGGGTTCTTCGAGAGGGACGCACCGGTCTTGACCACGAAGTCGCGCACGATCTTCGCCATCTCTTTTTGGTCCGTACCGTCTCCGAATGAAACGTATATTTCTTCAGAGAAACAGTACGCCGAGTGGATGACCTCGCTGTCTGGATCGAAGCCCAGATGCTGCATCTCCTCCGCGACCGATGCAGCCTTCTGATAACCGGCGATGGCGTGGGCGAGGTTCTGAATCGATTCCAATGCGTCGTCTTTCGCCCTTTCTAATGCTTTCACTGTAGCCTCCTTTCCCCTCGTGTGAAATGGTGCAGGGACCCCGCGTACCCGTCTGGGTTGCCCTACCTTAGCCGACGGGGAGCCGTTATTGCGATCAGAACACGAACCCGGAGATGTGCGCCATCATCTCCCCCTGATACTCCTCGTTGACGATGGTGAATCGGCCTTCGCAGCCAACCATCGTGTCCGTGTTCAACGGCCTTGGCGGCTTGAACGACATCGCGAATCGCTTGAGGCGCACGCCAACTTCCAACTTGTTCCTCCGGACGTACTCTGGATCGGTCGGGAGGACCTCGGGCGGGATGGGAATGTAGTTCATGGACACGTGCCGCCCGGCCCATTCGATAGGCTCGGTGACCTCCACGTCCTCCAGCTTCATGAACGGGGCCTTGTTCTTGTCCACGCCGAGTCCGGCGCGACGGATGAAGCCCTTGTACGTGAGGGACTCATCCATCGCGGTTCGAGCGGTTGGCAAGGACTCAAGGTCAACTGGGATTTCTGGCATTGGAATCCTCCTGCGGCGTTGTTGATCCTCCGTTGTGATCTCTCAACCACTCCTCGTAACGATGCACCTCCTCTCCGGCCTCTGAGGCCTCCTGCACATTGATACGCACGAATCCAACAGCTTCCTTCTCCAAGGTTGCGACCGTAGAATTGTTCAGCGGCCCAGTTGATAGCACCTAGACCTTCAGATTTGGTATGGATGGTTCCATGAACGCAACGAAACAGGCTCGCCATCGTTACACGCCCCACAGGATACAACCAACGATACCTGCGAGCGAGAAGAACAACAACGCCCATTCGAGTTGACTCATTTGACCCCCCATATTTCTCGGAAGTCTGGGTTGAACTCCGTCTTTGTGACCTTATGGCTCGTTCGAAGATCGCGGACGCCGTCAGGTTGGACACGGCAGATCCATCGTGGTTCCTTCGTGGCCTCGTCCATATCTACGCGAAGAGCGTAGACTTCTTCGACGAACGTCGGTAGATGCAATGGAAATTGTCCTTCCAGAAGAGCGCCGATCTTCATCTCTTGCGGACCGATCACTTCGCGCCTCATGATCCCTGCTGCGTCCTTCATCCTGATTATCGTGGCGCCCTCCCGAGGAATCTCCAGCGTCCTTTCGTGGACTGTGAAGATTAGGTCCTTCCCGGTCCTCTGCGACCAGTCGTGAAGGATCGTCATGGTCTCTTGGAACATGGTGAGGTAGCTTCCGTAGTCTCGATCAGAGAGCGTGGACTTCCCGACGCTGTCGTTGTAGAGGATGAACGCCTTTAGGTGTGGGGAGAGGCGGGTCATGCTGTCGACGACGACAGTCATCGCTGCCTTTGCTTCCTCTTTCTCGTCCAACTCCCGGCACATCGTGGCGAAGTTGCGCCAACCTTGAGGTTGGGTTGTGGGCTTGAGGTTCTTGGAGAGTTGGATCGCTCGTTGCTCCAAAGAGTCGCTGACGACAGGCGTCCGGAGGGGCCAATAGGTGACGTCGCCCCCGTTCTCCTTGAGGAAGGGTTTGAGACGTTCCATTGCGGAGACTTTGTCGTCGAGGTCGAGGACGTGGACGGGTCTTTTTACTGCTGTTTCGACGGCCATCGTGGTCTTGCCAGTGCCGCCGGGACCCATTAAGACGATGCTGGCCATCTCAGGCCTCCTTCTCTAACTCCACAATTACCGCATCCGCAAATGCGACAGCCGCCCAAGCGATTGTTTTCGTGACGATGCCCATTGTATCTTTTGTTAACTCCACTCCTGGGTCGTTCGAACCAGGGTAATGTAGTAGTGGTATGAGAGCGTTCATTGCGTGACCTGCGAGCCACACCCGTCGTATTGATATGCTGCTTTTCCCTTTCAACATGTTAGGTCTCCTTCTTCCCTTCCAACGCCCACGGATGCCAAGGTTTGACTTCGTACTCTGTCTCAATCACGTTTTGGTTGAGGTTCGTATTGCAGAGACCGGTCCGACCTCCTCCCGCCTTGAACTTGCATCCTCCATACATCGAGCACGCAGTCGGTGCGTTGCGGGTCCAGCGACGTAGGTCGCCCGAGGCCCATTGTAGGAACTCAGTCACCTGGAGGTCGAGGTCGAAGAGGAACTCCTCGATGTCCGTCTCTGAGCGGACGGTGAACTCCCGCCCGAAGTCTTTTTCAATGTCGATCCCGTAGGTGAACCAGCCCCCCTTCTTCGGGGCGGGCAGACGGTCGCTGATGTAGATCGCGTCGAGGGCGGTCCCAGACAACTTGAGGCCAAGGAGGGTCTTGACCGCGAAGTCGTAGGTCGTGATCTGGTGGTTTGGGCGGGTGTTGGCGAGGACGGAATAGACGCTTCCTGTGCTCGTCTTCCTCTCCCAGTTGTAGAGTTGCCCGTCAACCTTGCTCTTCTTGATGTCGTCGATCTTGCCGGACAACATGATGGGGATGCCTTGGAACTCCCGCAGGAAGATGGAGAAGCCAATCTCCGCGAGGGGCTTCCCGTCGGCACTGTACGCTTGCTCGTAGGGGTCACTACTCCAACGCTCTGCATAGGCGCGGATCACGTAGGACCCACGCTCGATGGAGCGTCGTTCCTTCGCGGCGTTCTCGATCTCGACGGGGAGGGCGGAGCCGACCTCTTGCAACTTGGCGATGAAAGCTTCGACGGCTTTCTCGACGTCACCTGTGGTGTCGAGGGCAGAGAGGCCAGCGTGGATCGCGCTACCGTAGGAGAGGGGTCTCTCTTCGACCTTCGGTGCAAGGTGGAGGACGTATGCAAGACGAGCTTTCTCTTTGCAGGTTGAGAAGGTGGACAGAATGGAGTAGTCTAGGTGGACGCTACGGTTGCCTTTCTCGTCGACGTAGATAATCCGATCCAGATAACTCACAGGACACCTCTCATTGTTGTGCGAGGAACTCGTCCCCCAACTGTTCCTCCATGAACGCATCCAAGTCCGGGGCGTTCTCCTCCGTCCTGCTCTTCTTCACGCGTGGTGTCTTGGTCCCTCCTGGCTTCGTCGCCCGTCGCTCCCTGGCGACGGATCGTCTCGCTCGGAGGTCTTCAACCATCTTGATTAGCTCCTCTCGTGGGATCTTGTCGAGAGGACGCTCGTCGACCATTCTTCCTGACGTGGGCTTCCCTTCAGGCTCCAACTGGCACCTCCCCGCCTAGTTCTGGCGTGTGGTTGTGCGCGAACTCGATGAGGGCCTGTTTGACAATTTCTTCCTTAGTCGTACCTCGCAACTTGGCGATTGCGTTCAAGATGCGGTTCGGACCTTGGAAGGTGTTGTCGAGTTCTCTGATTCGGATGTTCATGCTTACTGTCCTTCCCCGTCCCTTCCCACTCTTCTTGGGGGGCATCGGCGGCTACCTCCTTGGCGCAGGCTACGTGGTAACTAAAGACTGTGGAGGGAGAACGAAGACCTACTCTCTTTTCGTCCTCCCGAATTTCTGCCCCGCAACGTGCGCAGATAATCATTTGCTCTCCTTGTCGCGCTTTTCAGCAGGTGAAAGGGGCGTCGTGAGCCATTTGTCAAACTCACGAAATGCCCGGGCGAGGCGTTTCGCACTTGTGAAGAGACGCCGCCCCTTATCTGAGTTCCTCTTCTTAAACACTGTGTCCTCTGGGATACCGGACATGTTTGGCTTCAGATGGGTGAAGCCGTCTTTATTTGGTTGACGTACCCCCACGACTATTGGTCGTCTTGGCATTGTCTTTCCTCGTTGACGTTGTCCTCGCCGCGACCCACCATGCGTAGTCCTCGATGATCTCGCTGACGTCGTCGGTGTATGGTTGCCATCGGCCTGTCGTGCGCCAGAAACGACCGGAGAACGCAGCGCCCGTCCGGGCTAGGTAACGGAGCATCCGAAGGCGCATGAAGACGTTGCGGACAGCGGGACGGGAGTGGCCCGTCTCCTTGGCCACTTCCCAGACGGCGAATGGCTCCCCACCTGAGGTGAGGAGACGATGTCGCTCAGCGATGGCCTCGATTACGGCTTTGTAGACGCGTTCGGGTCTAGGCATCCTATGTGTATGCTTCCTCTGTGAACTTTCCTGTTTCCACGTACTCGTCCATTGTGGGAGACGCACCATGACGAACTATCATTAGGAACGATATCGCGTCCTTCGACAGGAGGCCAAGCTGACCACAGTTTGCCCCGTCGATGAATAGTGTCAGGTGTGTATGACGCGAGTTGGAATCATCGATGCGAAAGTGGATTTTCATCTCTAGTCTCCTCGATTCTTATTGCGATCCTTCTGTACTGTTCAATGAACCGTCTCAAGATTGGCGCACAACACACCACCCGCCCACGCTTAACGACGAACCCCGCGCAGAGAAGGGAGTTCTCGACACGGTAGAGGCCGTCGTCTTTCATTCGTCGATGATCCTTGCTTCATGTTCGTAATTGAATCCAACCTTGAATGACTCCTTCTCAGGATACGAAACGTCGATGTACCCTATCTTTGTCTCATTCGTAATGTGTTTGTCGACGATCTCCTTGAACTCTCCACATGTT
>Ga0315275_10002755_pt1 | contig 15981 bp, 16 predicted proteins | sample YL17G03_0_MG_FD_205557 | JGI IMG/M metagenome (GOLD analysis project Ga0315275, IMG submission 205557) | Sediment microbial communities from Yellowstone Lake, YNP, Wyoming, USA - YL17G03_0 | ecosystem: Environmental > Aquatic > Freshwater > Lake > Sediment | place: USA: Wyoming | collected... | reverse complement strand
GGAAACAGGGCCATAAGGGAATCTGCATTGGGCATGTCCTCCCACCCTTTGGATTGCAGGGGCAGGCGCGCAGAAAGGAGGCTTGCGGAAAGGTTCATTGACAGGGTCCTGCCAGGCATTGCCGGCTATATCTCGCAGATTAGGAGGGAAAAAAGCCTTTCCAGGGAAAGGACCGAGGCTTATTTCAGGATACTGGACGAGTTCGGATCCTTATTCACAAGATCCCTGAGCTATGCCTACAATCCGCATCCCCAGATACCTGAAAGGATAGGGACAAAGTTCGAGCTTTATGAGACAATAGCGGAAAAGCCAGGGAACCTTGAATTCCTGCTGGAAACCGAATCAACAAGCAGGAAATCAATGATAGTCTTGGCAAAAAGGCTCATGAAAAAAAGCAGGTATGTGGCCAGGCTGTTCCTGGCCTCAATGGCAGAAGCCGAGAACCTTTCAAACCTTTCAGACGACATGCCCCACATAACCGAGGAAACCACATTCAATGAAATAAGGAATGAGCTGAATTCTAAGATGGCGGCCATGGCAAAGGACAAGGCGGTCTACAAGTCCCTGAATGACAGGGTCAGGATACTGCTTGAGAGGTATTTATCCTCAGGCCAGGAGGGCAGGGAAGATATCATGGGTGAGCTGAAGGGGACAATTTCTGAATATCCTGATATAGACTTCATAAGGAGGTTTTCAAAGACTGGGCTTGTCAAGGTCGCCCACCTCTATTTTAGGTATATGAAAGGGAGGCTTGATGCAGAGGCCCTTGTCTCCGAGAACATCGGGAGGGTTCACAACGAGCTTTCCAACCTGACCAACCTGGCGCTCCAGTCCATTTACGCATCCGTATACAAGACCCTGTCCTTCATCTATGGAAGGCCAACTGCAAGCTCCGCAATAGTGATCGCAGGCAGCAACGCAAGGAAGGAGTTCCCGTTTTTCGACATAGACGCCTCCATCGTCTTTGAAAGCCAAGGAATGACCAGGAAGGGAAAGCAGCACAAGGAGTTCTTTGATTCCATGGAGGTTCTCATGGAATCAGCCTGTGAAGTGACAGGCCACAACTTCGATTCGCTGATGCCTAGGTCAAGGATGAGGAGCGGAACCATTGACGACTATATCGGGCTTGTCAGCGAAAACAATGACCTGCTCCACATGTTCTCGTTTTTGGCATATGGGGCCGGCAGCAGGTCAACGGCAGGAGATTTCATGTCAAGGATAAGGGAGATGAAGTATGGGGAATATAGGGATCCGATGATAAAATACATAGCCAGGCATTCTGACAGCTTCAAGCACAGCGAGGACAGGCCCAACGTGAAATACAGCAGGGGCGGGCTCAACAACGTGTGGGACCTGGTCAAGATCAACAAGCTCTCAAAAGGCCTTACCGAGGACAATGACACCCTGCGCCAGCTTTCGCAGCTTGACATAGAGGAAGGGGCAAGGGACGATCTGCTGTCAAGCTACATGTTCCTGATAGCATTGAGGATAAGGCTCGACCTCCATTATGGGAGGAACAGCAAGGACTTGCCTTCTGGGAAGGAGCTTGAGAGCTTCGCAAGGTCGCTTGGATATTCCAGCGAGAAAAGAACAACTGCAGCGGAAAGGCTGGTCTCTGATTTCCGGAAGCACACGAAAAGGGTCCATGAGATAACAACGGCGTCAGTCATAAAAATAGTCCCTGAGCATCTCTGCGCTGAAGTGATCCATGAGAAGGCAAAGGAGAAGTTCATGAGTGGCGAGCAGCTTTCCACCACAGAGACTCTGAGGCTCTACAGGGACCCTGGGTTCGACGCCTATACAAAAGGGAATGATCAATTCCTCTCAGGCTTTTCCGATTAAAATAGGGTTTTGCATTTAGTCCCTATAAACAACAATAAACATTTAAAAAAACATGTGATTTAAGGGTTCAATATGGAAACTAAAACTAGCTTAAAAACAAAGGCTAATGAGTATGCAAAAAGAAACCCTTCCTTTGAAAAATTCAAGCTGGAGCCAGTGCCTTTAGACCAGTACAAGCACGATTTCATCAAATTTGCTTTTGAGAACGGCCTCAAAGTCTTTGAAGATCCCAAGGAAGACAGGACCTTGAAGAGCAAGAGGGTTTCGCCGTGGTTCTTGAATGTGGGCGAATTCAACGACGGAGCGACATTGGGGCAGTTGAGCCAGGCTTATGCCGACGCGATACTGCATTCATTGGATTCGGGGCCCATAAAGGCGGATCTGTTGTATGGAATCCCTGAGAAGGGCGTTGGCCTTGTCGGTCCGGTTGCGGCTCAATTGGCGTCAAAAGGCAAAAATATGGGATGGTTTTTCACCAGGAAGATGCCCAAGGAGCACGGCGAGAGTACTGGGAAGGTTGATATCAGCAAACTGGTTGTCGGAAAAGTTCCGAAAGAAGGGCAGGCCATAATACAGCTGGATGATGTTTTCACTGCAGGCGACGCAAAATACCAGGCTAGGCAGGATTTGGCAAAGCTGGGCAATTTTGAGTATCCCTTGCTTGCAATCGCTTTGGACAGGCAGGAAGTAGGCATTGACGGAAAAAGCGCGATAGCTGAATATGAAGCAAAGACAGGGACAAAAGTCATCTCAATCGTAAGGGCAACTGAAGCTCTGGATTACATGAAAAACAAGGCCTTGTGCGAAGACAATGAGGAAACAATATCTCTTTTGATGAAACGCATCGAGAGGCTTTCAAGATATCTAAGGGTTTACGGGACCGAGGAGGCAAGGAAATACGTTGTTGAAAACTTCGGAAATCTGGACCACAGAATAATCGGCATGGATAGGAGCATAATCCCGGCCTGCGACGTTGAAACCATCGAGGAATTCGAAGAATTGGTCAAGCAGACCGCAGAAGTCAGGGGAATAGGGGGATTCAAGGTTGGGTTTGAGTTAGGACTAGGTTATGGCCTTCCCAAAGTCGTTGAGACGGTCAGGAAATACTCCGACAAGCCAATTATCTATGACCATCAGAAGGCAGCAACAGACATTCCGGATACAGGCAAGAATTTTGCAAAGGTCTGCAAAAAAGCAGGGGTTGACACAGTGATATTTTTCCCACAAGCGGGCCCAGAGACAGAAAGGGCTTGGATATACCATGCTTTGGATAATGGCTTAAAGGTCATTGTGGGGGGCAGAATGACGCATTCCGCATATTCTGTAAGCGAAGGGGGCTTCATTACCGATGAGGGGGCAATGGAGATGTATAGAATTGCAGCAAGGGCAGGAGTAAGCAATTTCGTTGTCCCTGGAAACAAGCCTGACGTGATAAAGCAAGTGAAAGAGCTTGTTGAGGCTGAAGGCGTTTCCCCTGTTTTCTATGCCCCTGGCTTCGTGGCGCAGGGAGGAAAAATCGAGGACGCGACAAAAGTGGCTGGGGAAAGATGGCATGCGATTGTCGGAAGGGGGATCTACCAGGCAAAGGACATGAAAAAGGCGGCAGAGGAGCACACAAGCAAGCTATGATTCAAAAGCAGCTTCTTTTTGGTTGAACACTTTTTCTTGCAAGAAAAAGGGTCTAGCTGGAAGAGGGAGTTGAACCCCCCTAGTCCGCTCTGCAGGCGGATACATAGCCGATCTGCCATTCCAGCGCTATATTCTAGGCAAAGGAGTGTTTTTAATTCTTATTATGTGTTTAATTGTGTTTAAGAATGTTGATAGGTTTTTAAACTGTTTCATCCATAAATATTCAATACGTGGTCAGATGGACACAGCACAGAAAGTGAAAGTAAGCGAGGAAGCAAAGCAGGAAATGCAGGTTTCCAGGCTTGACAAGCATTACGACACTCTAGCAAAAAACACCTCAAACGAATCAGTCAAACAGTTAAATATCGCTTATAATAAAGATAAGACCTCTTCCTCAGCAAACAGGACAGAATCGACAATCAAGGTCCATATCTACAGCAAGGAAGCGGAAAGGACTGAAACATTAATGGCCCTTGCAGACCACGCAGTGAAGACAACCGAAAACTTCAAGCTTGTTTTGGAAGGCCTGAAAAAAGTATAGTGCCAAGCGAAAGATTATTCAAATGATTTATGCTAATCATACCATGGCAGATTATTCCAAAGTGCAAGCCAAAGGGCCGGAGACTGCGCAGAAGCAGTGGCAGAATCCAATTGATAGGTATCTTCAGCCCATAATGAAGCAGTCTATCAAAAGCGCAGCAGACGCATTCAAAAAACTGGCTTCGCAAACTCCAAAAACCGACCTGAAGGCCGATGCAAAGGCCGCCCCGACAACAGATGCCAAGACACTGTCAAAAAACGTGTTTGCCATTGCTGGCGCGTTAGCAACGGAAAAAGGCTATGATGAAAGGCAGAGACAGGCCTTATTGGGATCCGGACTGTCAGAAGAAGACATCAGATAAACAAAAGGATAAGAAAAACAGCCACTAAAATCAATTTTGTCCTCGAATGGCAAAAGCGAAAACTTATTTAAATGCTTTTGCGATAATCTCTATTATGGCAGAGAAAGAAACCCAAAGGCAGGGACAGGGGCAAAGGCAGGATCCATTAGAAGTGGAGAGAATGACTGCCACAGGAGATTCACTCAAGGCTGCAGGGACCAACAGGGTAGGCAGACTTAATGAAATAATTCGGGAAAATCCGGACATATCTAATCCTCAACAGAGGGTGGAATTAGTGGCGATCTTGAAGAAATTTCATCCATCCCAATATCCAAACGAATCTTATGAGCAGTACTCGGCTAGAAGTAACGCATATACACAGTATCTTGGTTCCCCGTCATATCAGAACATGTTTAAACAATATTCTACTGAACTTTCTGATAAATTAGACAATCCGATCAAGACCGCCATAAATGAAATAACCACAGAAGTTAACAGAATAAACGAAGAAGCGCAGAGCGCTTTAGCCACTCCCAAAAAGCAACCTGCCACCACAAGCAACGAGCTTTTCAAGGCCTTTTCGGCTGTAGTGGAGTGGGCAAAGACAGGTAAACCAACCGTTGCATTTAAGGTTAACGAAGAAAAAAGAAGAATTATAGACGACGCAGAAAGTGGAAAAAAATCCAACTTATAGCCGAGATTAGGGAATATAAAGGTAACACTGATGAAAGTTATAGCTGATTTTCACGTTCACAGCAAATACGCCAGGGCATCGTCACCCAACATGGACCTTGAGCACATCTCCAATGCAATGGATACCAAAGGGATAGGGCTCATGGCGACAGGGGATTTCCTGCACCCGAAATGGTTTCAAGAAATAAAAACAAAGACAACCGAGGAGAATGGGATCCTTGACTTCAACGGCAAGAAATTCATCCTTTCGACAGAAGTATGCTTGGTCTTCGAGAACCCGGAAAACCCATTGAAGTCAGTGAAGATGCATGTCCTGATACTGACAAACTCACTGAGATCTGCGGAAATGATGTATGATGTTGTCTCGAAAAGGGGCTCGCTTGACACCGACGGAAGGCCATTGCTCCAGATAACAGGCAGCGAGCTGATTGACCTTATCTCCTCTGTTGACAAGGACGCGGTCTTCATACCTGCGCACATCTGGACCCCGTGGTTCTCTTTGTTCGGGTCAAAGTTTGGCGTAACGGATATCAAATCCGCATTTCCGGACAAGCAGGAAAAGATAGTTGCCATGGAAACCGGTTTATCTAGCGACCCTGAAATGAACTGGATGATCTCAAGCCTGGACAAATTTGCGCTTGTCTCAAACTCTGATGCGCACAGCCCAGAAAAGATAGGCAGGGAAGCCAATGTTTTCGAGCTTCCTGAGCTTAGCTTTTCATCGGTAATAAATGCGCTGAGGACAAGGGAAGGGTTTGTGAAAACCTATGAGTTCTATCCCCAGGAGGGCAAATACTTCAATGACGGCCACAGGAACTGCGGCATCAACCTTTCCCCTGAAGAGGCGGAGAGGATGGGGAACAAGTGCCCGGTGTGCAAAAAGAGCCTCACTTTGGGGGTGTTGCACAGGGTAAACGACTTTGCAGACAGGAAAAGGGGCGAGAAGCCGCCAAAGCCTGTCCCTTTCCAGCACATAATCCCCCTGCCGTCAATAATTGCAAAGGCAATAGGCAAGACCGAGAAGACCAAGCCAGTCAACGAGGCTTATAGCAGGCTTATCGCATATTTCGGGAACGAGTTCAATGTGTTTGAGGCAGGGGAAAGGGAATTGAGACTGGCAATAGACGTAAGCATCTCCAACGCAATCCTTGCAGTCAACAAAGGGGAAGTCAACTGGAGCCCTGGCCATGACGGCGTTTTCGGCGAATTCTCGTTTGGGGAGATAAAGAAGGCGAAGATGAAGACCCTCAATGACTTCTGATTATCTTGCTTGTTTTTAGGATATCCGGCTTGTATGAGTGCTTTATCCTGATGACCTCTGCATACTTGTTTTTCATCTCCTTTTGGTCATAGCCAAGCGCAATGATATCAGGATTGACAAGCGTTATCGTGTCAACATAGTCCTTCTCGTCCCTGATTTCCCTAGATCCTGGAATCGCAAGGTCAACCATCTTCAGGTTGTTGAGTATCTCGACCCTTTCCTCAAGGCTGTGCAGAGGCTCCCTCCCCTTTTTCCTTATGTGCTCGTCCCTTCCGGCAACAACAACAAGGACATCCCCAAGCTCTTTCGCCTTTTTCAGGAAGAACAGGTGCCCGGCATGGAGCAAATCAAAGACCCCTCCTGCAAGCACAACATTTATCTTTTTCCTGAATTCCTCTTTCATAACATACCTTTTTCCAATCTTATTCAGCATTTCCTTCTTTTCATCGCTAAGGCTGGAGTATTCATCGTCTGTGATTCCTGACAATGTCTTCAGGTAAATCTCCTTTATTGCGTGTTTTCCATCCATCAGGGAAATATCGGCACCTAACTTTAAAATCGTTTGCAGGCCTAATTGCCTAATATAGCCCCGTAGTCTAGTGGCCAAGGATACCAGGCTTTGGACCTGGGGACCCCGGTTCGAATCCGGGCGGGGCTAGTCATTTCCTCAATTTGGAAAATATGATAAGAATAATCATCAATATGAAAGATAATAAGCCAAGATAGTTGTTATGGGTAAGGATGAAGGCAAACCCTGATGCAAGGAATGATATAAAGAGCGCCATTCCAACCATATCCTGCATTTTTGGTTTTGTATATGGAACAATGATTTTGTCTTCATCATAAAACCCATCTTTCTTAAGGGCTTCCTCAAATTCTTCATGTTTTTTCTGTTTGTCAAGCTCGCTAAGATTGGAGGTGTCAAGGCCAGCGCTTATATTTCCAGAATCTCCTATCATGAAAGCAGTCTTGTCCACGCCAACCATAAAAGACGGATGATATCCTAATCCATCTTCATATTTGCTAGTATCATCTATTATCTTGAAAGCTTTTTCTAATTCAATATTCTCGATCATCCAAACAGTATACTCATGTTCTTTGGTATTTTCATAAGAGATTAGATTGCCATTCTTGTCAAAAATCAGATTTCCGCTAATTTTTTTGACTATTCTGTTTCCGTCTTTGTCTTTTGGAGCATTCTTTATCTCATCCTTAAGTGTTCTAAGGTCAAATCCTGGGCTTTTGTTGACAAAACCATAATCCTTAACCTTTTTCGGCTTGTATTCTGCAAGAACCTTGTCAAGATATTCACATGTGCTGGCATATGTGCTTATCTCAGGGGCATTCGTATCCTTGTTATAATCATCAATCCAGTCGTTGTATATTACTCTGACAAATCCCTTGCCATCCTTGGATATTTTCTTAAGGAAGTTCTTTGCAACCAATAGCTTGTCTGCCATAAATACAGGTAATAGGATATTGTTTATAAAATAACCTGGTTGGCAGTGGATTCATTCTCCCGCCTATAAACCAGGTTTAAATACCTTCCTTTTCAATTTTAATCATGGCAGACGAAAAACCAGTTCAAAAAGTTGGCATAGCGCAGGAATTCAAGGACTTCCTGACAGAGTACAAGGTTATGGGGCTTGCGGTCGCCTTTGTAATGGGTGTCGCAATAACAGCTTTGGTCAATTCATTGGTCGCGAACATAATAATGCCGGTCATAGGAGTGCTTCTCCCTGGAGGGGATTGGCAGACGATGGTTGTTGCGCTCGGCCCGATAAAATTCGGCATTGGCGCATTCATCGCGGCCCTGATAAACTTCCTAATAATAGCCCTTGTCGTCTTCTTCCTGGCGAAGTTCGCCCTAGGGGAGAGCAAGGTAACCAAGAAGTAATATCATGGACAAAAGGCCCAGTGTCGGGGTTGGAGTGATCATCATTAAGGATGGCGATTCCATCCTTATGGGCAGGAGGAGAAACGCCCATGGAGACGGGGACTGGAGCGTTCCCGGAGGCCATCTTGAGTTCGGCGAAAGCCTGGAGCACTGCGCCGAGCGCGAGGCCCTTGAGGAAACAGGGGTTAAAATAGGAAACATCCGTTTCTTCACTGTCACAAACGACATTTTTGAGAATGAGAACAAGCATTACATAACAGTATGGATGGTTTCGGACTATGCCTCAGGCGAGGCAAAGGTGACAGAGCCGGACAAGTTCGAGAATGTCGGATGGTTCAAATGGGACAGCATGCCGGATCCTCTTTTCCTTCCGACAAGGAACCTGCTGAAATCCGGCCTCAACCCGTTCAAATCAAAAGACTAGTCCTCCTCCTCCGCGAACTTCTTTATCTCCTCGAAGTTCTCCACTATCATCTTCGCCTTGTTCTTCCCGAACATGAAAGGATACTTGTCGTCCTCGGTCCTCTTTATTATCAACATCTTGTTTCCCTTGAATTCTCCTCTTTCTATCATATTGATCACGTGGCTTTATCTTTTTAGAATAAGTTTATTAATTTATGGTTTCGCTTATTGCAGGCTTGCACTGGAGATCTATGCTGGAGTCTTTCCTTTCGGAGACAGCCCCGTCCTTGTCATATTCGTATATGCTGAAGGATATGGCGTAGCTGGAGGCGTCGGTGTATTTTGACCCGTAAACCTTGACGTATTTCTCGATTTCCCCATTGCTTTTCAATATCCCGAACCTTATCTTTGCCTTTGAAAGCGTCTGGTCAGGGGTAAGAGAAAGCTGGTTCGGAAGGTTGACCTCGCCCTCATACCAAAACTGCTCTTTCTTGTCATTCCTTATCCTTATTATCAACTGAGTGTCTGAAAACTGGTTTGCGTTGATTTCAGAAGGATGGATTTTCGCGAACACTTCCATGATAATATATCCTTCCCCTATTTTTAAGTTTTCTCCATCATTTAAAAACACTTCCAGCCAACATTGAACAAGGGATCAAAATGGACGAGGAAACAGGCATGAGGCAGCATCATCTTGTGAATGCCCTGATAAACAGCAAAATCTATGTTCCCCTGTCCATAAAGACAGATCCGGAAGGAAATCTTGTCCTGAACAGCAGTAATGACCCTCCTTTGGTTATCAGCGGAGATCTGTCAAAGATAACCTATCATGGCAAATCCATAGCCGTTGAGTTTGACGAAAATAAGAGGCCAACAGAAGAAATGATTAAATCTCTTTCAGTCATAAAAACAGAAATGAGATTGGCTGAAAAGGAGGAAGCGCCAACAGTCAGGGCTTCGGAAATCCCTCTATCAAGGAAGAAGGAGCCTGCAGTCCAGGAGATAACACCTATCAGTCCCAAGCTCAGGGAAATGCCGAAAGAAACCAATGTGGCGATCGCAGGCTCTCCTATAGACAGGCTCAGCCATGAAATGCAGAAGGAAAAGGGCAAGGCTGAAAGAATCAGGATCGGAAATGCCTAATCTTTCCTGTCCCACATTTTCAAAAGCGCCTTCAATTCAGAAATGTCTATCAGCGGCTTGGCATAATTCTCCCTGTCGTCAACCATCCTTGGGCAGGCTGAACTGATGTAAGCGTCAATGAACGTGAAATTGTCCACTGAGCTGTCCATGGTGTTGGAAACAAGGACATATGCCTTCTTCCCCCTTTTCTCAAGCTCCTTTTTCGCATTCTCGGCCAGCTTCATCCTGAACTGGCCTGGCTTGGTTGAGACCAGTATCCCAAAATTCTTTGCATCGTATGCCGCAATCAGGGCCCCTTTCCTTTGCTTCCTGAATCTCAGCAGTTCCTCATTGAGCAGCCTCCATTTCCCATTATATGGATTGACGGAATAGACGTCCTTCTTGCCAATGTCAAAGGCAGCAAGGGCATGGAAATTGCCGTCTGCAACTATGGCCAGGGTTTCAGCCTTAACATCCAATGCTGAGGCATCGCATCCCAGGACCTGGCCTTCCTCCAAGGCCATCTTTCCTTTCTTTGTCAATGCTTCAATGCCATTTTTTTCAAGCAGCCTTTTCATCTCATTGAGCTGATGGAGGTGCTGGACTGTAGTTGCAATGCCTATTTTCATTATCCCTTTTTCCTTGAGCATCTTGGCAAAGCCCTTAAGCAATGAGACATCAATGTCAATCTTCCATGGGACATACTCGACCCCTATTCCAGGATCAGTTTTCATATACCTGTTGTGGCCGAAATGGACTATCTTTTTGGCCCCTACGGCCTTTGCCTCCTCTAAAGCCAGGTCGCATGCTCCGTAGGTGGCCCTGGCAACAAGGAAGACCTCGTTTCCCTGCTTTTCCAATTTCTCTGCATATTCGCTGGCATGCCTTTTGAGGCCTTCTGGAAACTGGAGAAGAATTCTCATGATATTCAAGCATTCATAGAGAATGTTTAAAAGGTTTAATGGGAATAAAGCCAATGTGTATCTTAATAGGGTCATCCTTAAAAATTTCAAGTCATTCAAAGAGGCGGATATAGGCTTAACCCAGGGAGTCAATGCCTTCGCAGGCCCGAACGGATCGGGTAAAAGCAACGTCTGCGACGCAATAAGGTTCATCTTGGGGGAAACGTCATTGAAGGCAATGAGGGTTGACTCAACAAAGCATCTTATCAATTACGGGTCCCAGTCAGCGAACGTCGAGGTCACTTTTTTGGACGGGGAGGAAAAGCTCATCGTCTCAAGGGAGATAGAGAAGGAAGGGGCAACCACCTTCAGGCTAAACGGAAAAAAGATAACAGGGAAAGACCTGCAGAACTTCATAATCAAGAAAGGGCTATATTCCCCCAAAAGGGTTGTCATAGGCCAAGGCGAGATAAGCAAGGTTGCAGAGCTCAAGCCAAAGGAGCTGAGGGAATACATCGACGACTTGGCCGGCATCTCGGAATACGAGATGAAAAGGCAGGAAGCGATCAGGGAGCTTGAATCCGCGGACGTAAGGATCAAGGAGGCCAATCTGGTTCTTGGGGAAAAGCTGAAGTTCCTTGATGAACTGAAGGCGGAGATGGACAGGGCTGAAGAATATTTCAAGATGAAGAAAGAATTGGATGACATCAAGTTCACGCTCATTTTCAGGGAGATAGAAAGAATAAAGCAGGAGGAGAACAGGCTCAACCAGAGGAAGGAGGAGAACATCGTCAGCAAGGACGAGATCGAGGCAAGGATCAGCGACATAAGGGCAAAGATCCAGAAGATAATGGACGACAGGACCACAACCAACAAGGAGCTTGAAGAGAAAATGAAAAGGAACGAGCTGTTCAAGCAGATAGAGCAGCTCAAGGCGGACGTTGCGGTAAAGAGGGAATCAATCAGGGGATTTGACGAAAAAGAAGCTATGATAAGGGAGCAGCTTGCCTCAATCAATGCGGAGCTGTCCTCATTCCAGACCAAGGCGGTTGACCTTGACGCAGGGATAAAGCAGTCCAAGTCCGAGGCAAGTTCGATCAACATAGACAAGGTCAAGAAGGAGGACGAGAAGCTCGGCAGGATAATGGCGGAGATGGAGGCAAAGGAGAAGAAGGCCCATTCCTTGGACATCGAGATCGCCTCATCCTCCTCTGCAATCGAAAAGGACAGGGAGATGCAAAATGTCAAGGAAGGGATGCTCAACGATCTCATAAGCCAGAAGCAGGGATCAGCGACAGAGTCTGTTGACCTTGAAAAGGAGCTAAAGAGGATAGAGAAGGACTCGATGGACCTTTTCCAGAAGGAAAAGTCCCTAAACAACCTCATAGCCGATTCAGACAAGAAGACGATCAAGCTTAGGGAAAGGATAGCGATCATGAGGGCGTCCGCAGGGACCCAGAAGGTCAATCCTGCCCTTCATTTCGTGGATGAGCTGAAAAGCTCAGGGAAAATAGAGGGGATCTATGGCAAGGTCATTGATCTGATCCACTTTGATGAGAAGTTCGCCGAGGCTGTCGAGGCATCTGCTTCGGCAAGGCTCAACTATGTCGTTGTCTCGGACCTAAATGTCGCAAAACAGGTCGTTGATTATCTCAAGGAGGCAAGGGTCGGAAGGGTGACAATAATCCCGTTGGGGGAGATCAGGGCCAACGTCTCGAACATCAAGGAGGGCATAGGCATGCTCAGGACATTTGTTTCCTCCGATATCCTGTTCTCAAAGGTCATAGACTATGTCTTTGGGGACACCATCCTGGTCAACAGCTTCGAAGACGGAAAAAGGCTCCATGGAAGATACAGGACAGTCACAATGGACGGAACGCTGTTTGAGGCAAGCGGGGTTCTGACAGGGGGAAAGTCAACGACTAATTTTGCAATGAACAAGGCCCTTTCCTCTGCAGAGCAGGAGCTTGACATAGTGAGGGCAGAGAGGGAAAATTACATTTCGCAGCTTAAGGATGTCAAGGAAAGGTTCTCTTCAAACAGGGAAAAGAAAGTCCAGATAGAGACGAAGCTCTCCGCCATGAACACAGACGGCAAGGAGCAAAAGGGAAGGATCAACATAGACCAGCTGAAGGACGATGTCTTCAAGGCAAGAAGCTCAATAGCTGAAAAGGAGAGGAAGATAGGGGAAATGAAGTCGCTGCTCCAGGAATTGGGCAAGGAGATGGAGAAGCTAAGGGCGGAAAAGGAGAAGCTTCTGCAGAGGATGAACATCGAGGAGGACGACTACAACAAGAAAACCCTGGAAAAGACTTCGCTGAAGGCAATGCTCCTGGAAAGGGCAAAGAACCAGGAAAAGGAAAGGGAGGAAACCCTTTCAAGGATCCCTGAACTGCAGAAGGAAATGAAGACGCTGGAGGACAGGATTTCCGAGATCGGCAAGGAGAGGAGGCTCCTTTCCGACACCTTGAGAATGAAGGAAGGCGAGCTTGTGTTCAAGGAGACCGAATTCGGGAAAAGCGGACAGCTCCTAAACGACCTGATGGCAAGGATCAACAGGTTCGAGAAGGAGCTCCAGGAGCTTGGAGGCGAGGAAAAGTCATTGACAGACAAGCTGTCCAAGGTTGAAAGGGAGATCGGAAAGGCTGACATCGAGCTTGCGTCAGTAGGAACAAGGATAGAGGACCTTGAAAGGTCGATAGAGACATATAAGAGCTCTTCCTTGCTTGAGGAGGGAAGGATTGAGCTGGAAAAGAGGCTGAAGGAGCTTGAGGAAAGGCTTTCAGGGACCCAATCAATCAACTTCGCGGCAAAGGAAACATATTACAGGCTTTATGACGACGTAGGGGAGATAAAGGAAAGGCTGGACAAGCTGAAAATTGAGCGTGACAGCATAATGCTCCTCATGGAGGAGATAAACAAGAGGAAGAAGGAGGCGTTTTTCGACACCCTTGCCAATGTCAAGAAGAACTTCGAGAGCATCTTCTCGAATCTCAAGCATTTCGGGACAGGAACACTGGAACTGGACAACAACGAGGACCCGTTCGAGAGCGGGCTGCACATAAAGGTCATAAGGAATGACAAGTCAATAAGCCTTCATGCGCTTTCGGGAGGGGAAAAGACCATAGTGTCATTGATGTTCATATTCTCGATGCTTTTCGTCAGGCCTTCGCCGATCTATGTTTTGGATGAGATAGACGCTGCCCTGGACAAGCTCAACAGCGAAAGGATGATAGACCTCATAAGGGGCATATCAAAGTCCACACAGTTCCTGCTGGTCAGCCACAATGAGATCGTGCTGAGCAAATGCGATGTCATTGTGGGCGTTGCGAAAACAAAGATCGGGTCAAAGATAATCGAGGTCAGGAATAAGCAGGATACTGTGCAGTGACAATGTAGTCAAGGACCAGGTTTCCTGATATCTCCGCATCAAGCACAAGTGTGATCCCTGTCATGCTTGAATTCATGTTCCTTATCTCCAATTCAATGATGCCGTTGTTCGGAAGGATGTATTCCCTGTCCTGTGAAACTGCAATTGCCTTTGACACCATATCCTCGGAGGATGCATAGCTTACATTCAGCCTTTCATTTGACCTTATCGCGGAATACTGGAATGTCACATTGCCGTAATCCTCTGTTATCCTGGTCTTGTTGGTCATGTTCCTGTTGACTATGATGTATCTGTCCCCAAGCCAGGAGACATATTCCTTCTTTTCCTTTGAGGCATTGGAAAGCAGAACTATGTCGGATATTTCCTTGGCATAATCCTCCCCTTCCATCATGGTCCTGTTCTCAAAATCAACCTGGTAAAGGTAGCTGGTTCCAGTGACATTGGCTATCCTTGCGCCTATAGTTATGGATTCCCTGCTGCTGCTTATGGCAGAATTCTGCATGTATTTGACTTCCCCTCCCTGCGCAGCGACCTCCCCGACCACAACAACCGTGCTGTTTGTTCCTATTGTGGGGTTGAGGTAAACCTCAAGTGGCATTGAAACACTGACCTCTATGGTCCCATTTATCCTCCCGGTCCCTTCAGGGGTCAAAACCGCCTTTCTTGTCACTGTCCCGTATTTCCCGTTTATCATGCTGTATATCTCCATCGGCGCAGTCTCATTTTCAGTCATTATCAGTATCTGGTCCGGATTCTCGTATATCTTCTTGACTCCGGCTATGGCAGAAACATTCTGGCTTATTTCAGAGAAGTTCTGCGGGCTGAACACCTTTACAATGTCCTTGAAGGACTCAAGGGTGTAGTTTGCCTCAAAATTGCCAGTTATATATCCCATATCCGTGCCTTGCTCCGTTGGCTTGTTCATTCCTATGAGGAAGACATCCCCAAGCACCAGCACCAGGACCGCGAATATCGCAAATGCAATAACAATATACTTATTTAAGTTTTGCTTTTCCATAGAATAGGGATAGTTTTGAAACATTTTTAAAGTATGGTGTATTGCGATGGAAAAAGGAGATTTCATAATGCTGGACCTGGAGGGCAAGGATTCTTCAGGTGAGATATTCGACTCCACCAAGGGAGAGATAGCCAAGAAGCTTCATGGCAAAGAGGGGCCGATGCTGTTGATATACGGCCATGCCATGATGATAAAGGGGCTTAATGATGCCATAGAGGACATGAAGGAGGGGGAATCAAAGGGGATTGCCCTTGACCCCAACGATGCCTTCGGCCAGAAGGACCAGGGCAAGCTCAAGGTCTATCCCATAACCGAATTCATAAAGGCAGGATACAAGAGCCTTTCCCCAGGGATGATGATGGTAATCAATGTGCCTGGAGGGCAATTGACAGGGACCATAAAGAGCATATCCAACGGCAGGGTCACTGTTGACTTCAACCACCCTCTTGCAGGGAAGAAGGTCTTCTACGAGCTCAAGATAACAAGGATAATCAGGGACATCAATGAAAAGGTCGCAAAGCTCTGCGAAACAATGGACATTGTCGCCGATACCAATATCAATGAGAAGGAAAAGAGGATAACTGTCAATGTCAGGGAGGACAAGAACAGCAGCAAGGCCACGCTTTATTCAAACCTTGAATACCTTTTCCCGGAATACAAAAGGGATGTGAATGACGCTGGAAAGGCTGAAGGAGCAAAGTGAATACTCTTCGCTGATGTCCCAGCTTCTTTCACAAAAGGAGCCATTCGATTCCCCGACAATAAATGAGCAGGCCAAGAGCAGGTTCATCTCATCCGTAAAGCTGCCTTTGCCGGGCTCAATCGTGATTTTTGAGCCGCACAAGCCATATTCGGTTCCCACCAACTATTTCCAAGGTCTTAATATAGACGGGATACAGCTTGAGGACAACTTCACCTCAGGCTCCTTCAGGGGCCTGGTATT
>Ga0315275_10002753_pt1 | contig 15991 bp, 7 predicted proteins | sample YL17G03_0_MG_FD_205557 | JGI IMG/M metagenome (GOLD analysis project Ga0315275, IMG submission 205557) | Sediment microbial communities from Yellowstone Lake, YNP, Wyoming, USA - YL17G03_0 | ecosystem: Environmental > Aquatic > Freshwater > Lake > Sediment | place: USA: Wyoming | collected... | reverse complement strand
AACAGCGATGGTTCCAAAATGCCGATAACTTTGCAAAAGGATGGTTCAGCTTACATCGGACCGGCAGGCGAGAAATATACCGGTCTGCCTACAGAAGAGCAGCTTAAACTGTTATATGGTTCAGATGCTAATGGAGGTGAGCAAGGCGAGTTAAGCTTTGAAATTACGAAAGATGACGGCACCAAGACAGTTGTTGTTCTGAAAAAATAAGGTGCAGAATTAGTAGGACCCAAAGGCGAACGCTATCAGAATATACCCACTGAGGAACAATTAAAGTTGATATACGGCAAATAAAATCAGGCGCCTGTTTTTAGTCAGGATGAAAGGCCGGTTATTTCAGCCGGCCTTTTTGTTTCCGCTGACAGACAAAAAAATAATTGCTATTTCGACTGATAAGTCATAAAATTAACCATTCTAATCCACCAGAGGCGGGCAAGCTTTAGACCATTGAAATTGGTGCGGGTCTTTTTGTTTTAATGGATTATAAGTGCAGTAATTTTATATAGTTAAACAGGAGTTGATATGAAGTCCAATAAGGTAATGATTGACGGCAATATGGCGGCGGCACACATCGGGCATGCAACAAATGAAGTTATTGCTATTTATCCTATTACGCCGAGCTCGCCGATGGGCGAAATCTCCGATGCAAAGAGTGCGGACGGCGAAACAAATATCTGGGGCACAATTCCGAGCGTAACCGAAATGCAGTCGGAAGGCGGAGCAAGCGGCGCCGTTCACGGGGCACTGGCGGCAGGCGCGCTTACCACAACATTTACCGCTTCGCAGGGACTGCTGCTGATGATTCCAAATATGTACAAAATCGCAGGCGAACTTACGCCAACTGTATTTCACGTCTCGGCAAGGTCGCTGGCCTGTCAGGCACTGTCAATATTCGGTGACCATTCGGATGTTTCAGCGTGCAGGCAGATAGGTTTTGCAATGCTGTGCTCCGGCAGCGTTCAGGAAGTAATGGATTTTTCGCTTATCGCTCAGCAGGCGACGCTCAAATCACGTGTACCTTTCCTGCATTTCTTTGATGGATTCAGGACGAGCCATGAGATACAGAAAATCGACGAGATAAATTTCGACCAGATGCGTGCAATGATTGACGATGAGCTTGTGCAGGCTCACAGACAAAGGGCACTGAGCCCCGACAATCCGATGATTAGCGGCACAAGCCAAAACCCCGATGTCTATTTCCAGGGACGCGAAACCGTCAATAAATATTATCTTGCAACGCCGCAAATCGTTGAAGAAACAATGCGGAAATTGGAAAAGATAACCGGCAGAAAATATAACCTCTTTGATTATGTCGGCGCCCAGGATGCGGAAAAAATCATAATTATTATGGGTTCAGGCGCCGAGACAGTTCACGAAACGGTTGAGTGTCTTGTTTCCAAAGGCCAAAAGGTCGGTGTTCTGAAGGTAAGGCTGTTTAGGCCTTTCAGCAACAGGCATTTTATGGCTGCAATTCCAAAAACGGTCAAAAAGATTGCAGTTCTCGACAGGACAAAAGAGCCCGGCTCACTTGGAGAGCCTCTATATCTTGATGTAAGAACGGGCATCGGCGAGGCAATGAGCGATAAATATGCGCCGTTTAAGGATTATCCTTTGGTTGTCGGCGGCAGATACGGGCTTGGCTCAAAGGAGTTCAATCCTGCTATGGTAAAGGCGGTGTTTGATAACCTTGACGCAGAAGAACCGAAGAATCATTTTACAGTCGGAATCACAGACGATGTAACAAACAGCAGTCTTGAGGTTGATGGTTCATTCATCGTGCCGCAGGAAGGTCTTTATGCTGCGATGTTCTTTGGTCTCGGTTCCGACGGCACGGTCGGCGCAAACAAGAACTCAATCAAAATCATAGGCGACCTGACCGATAACTACGCACAGGGCTATTTTGTATATGATTCAAAGAAAGCCGGCGCAAAAACAGTTTCCCATCTGCGATTCGGCAAAAACATTATTCGCAGGCCTTACCTGATTCGCCAGGCCGATTTTGTCGCCTGCCACAATCCCAGCTTCGTGGAAAAATATGATATGCTTGCCAATATCAAGCAGGGCGGAACATTCCTGCTGACCAGTATGCACAGCAAAGATGAGGTGTGGGACACTCTGCCAAAGGAAGTTCAAAAACAGATTATTGACAAAAAACTCAAATTCTACTGCATTGACGCGATTTCAATCGCGGAAAAACTCGGACTTGGCGCCAGAATCAATGTCATTATGCAAACAGCATTTTTCAAAATCAGCAACATTATTCCAATTGACAAGTCCGTTGCAGCCATAAAGGAAGCCATAAAAAAGACTTACGGCAAAAAGGGACAGAAAGTTGTTGATATGAATAATGCCGCTGTAAATGCGGCTTTGTCGGAAGTTTATGAGGTTAAAATACCGCGAACAGTTACCAGCAAGTTTTCTATGCCGCCGGCGGTGCCTGTCGATGCGCCGAAGTTTGTAAAGGAAGTTATCGGTGAAATCATTGCCGACCGCGGCGATAATATACCGGTGAGCAAAATGCCGGCAGACGGCAAATTCCCCTCTGCGACGACACAATACGAAAAGCGAAATATCGCTGTCGAGATACCGGTTTGGGAGCCTGGTATTTGTATCCAGTGCGGCCAGTGCTCGTTTGTATGTCCGCACGCCACGATAAGAGTTAAGGCTTATGACAAGAAATATCTCGATAAGGCGCCGAAGACTTTCAAATCCGCAGACGCAAAAGGTAAAGAATTTGAGGGTATGAAGTGGACCGTGCAGGTTGCGCCTGAAGACTGCACAGGCTGCGGCAACTGTGTGATGATATGTCCTGCACAGGAAAAAGATGCAAACAAAAAGCCCACAGGCAAAAAGGCAATTAATATGGCGATGCAGGAGCCGCTCCGTAAGGAGGAAAGAGAAAACTATGACTATTTTCTGTCGATACCCAATACCGACCCTGCTCTTTATAAGCTTAACACAGTAAAAGGCAGTCAGCTTGCACAGCCGTTGTTTGAATATTCGGGAGCCTGCGCCGGCTGCGGCGAGACGCCTTACGTAAAGCTGCTTACGCAGCTTTTCGGCGACAGGGCCTTGATAGGCAATGCCACAGGCTGCTCGTCAATTTATGGCGGAAACCTGCCTACGACGCCTTATAGCATCAGGCCTGACGGCAGGGGGCCGGCGTGGAGCAACAGCCTGTTTGAAGACAGTGCCGAGTTTGCTATGGGTATGAGACTGGCCGTCGATAAGTTCAAGGAGTTTGCTATTGAGCAGCTTGACAAGGTTGTGCAGAAAGGCTGCGTTGAAAAGGCATTTGCCGATGAGCTTCGTCAGGCGGCGGTCGCCAACGACCCATCGCAGGTTGAGATTGAAAAACAGAGAGTAAGAGTCAAGAAGTTAAAAGAAATCTGCAGCAAAAATAAATGTGCGGAATGCAGCCAGCTTCTAAGCGTTGCTGATTATCTTGTTCGCAAGAGCGTCTGGGCGGTCGGCGGCGACGGCTGGGCTTACGATATCGGTTATGGCGGACTCGACCATGTCCTTGCAAGCGGTAAGGACGTAAATGTTCTTGTTCTCGATACGGAAGTTTACTCCAATACCGGCGGACAGATGTCAAAATCAACGCCGAGAGCAGCGGTCGCACAGTTCGCGGCGGGAGGCAAACCACAGGCCAAGAAAGACCTTACTATGCTTGCGATGACTTACGGAAGTATTTATGTCGCGAAAATTGCGCTGGGCGCAAGTCCGGTTCAGGCGGTGCGGGCGTTTGTTGAAGCTGAAAGTTACAAAGGGCCTTCGTTGATTGTCGCTTATTCGCACTGCATCGCGCACGGTTTTAATCTTCTTAACGGCTATGAGCATCAGAAACAAGCTGTCGCAAGCGGATACTGGCCGCTTTACCGCTATAACCCCGATTTAAAGGCTCAGGGACAAAATCCGCTGCAGCTTGATTCCAAGCCGCCGACAGTGAATTTTGCCGACTTCGCATACAGCGAGAACAGGTATCGCACTCTGAAAGATTCGAAACCTGAAACCGCGGCGGAACTTATGAAATTGGCTACGCAGGATGTTATCGAAAGATTCAATCTTATTCAGCAGCTTGCAAATCTCAAGTGCGGCGAATGTCAAAAGACCGAATCAAAGGAATAAAGAATTCAGTATATGAAAAAATCATTTTCTTTTTTAGTCGCGGCAGTTTTGTTTTTCAGCCTGGCAGGCTGTCAGGAACAAAAAAGCAAAGACAGCAATAAACTGGGCGGGCAGGCAGACCTTAAACTGGCTTGTGTGACAAAGTTTTTGCGCAGCGATGGAAGCTGGTATTTTACTGAACAAAAGCATGAAATTTTTATTGGACCCAAAGCAATAACGCTGATAACAAAAGAGCCGTTTGGTGAAGTTATATTGACAGTGCGAAACGGTCAATTTGCTATTAAAAAAAGTCCCAGGGCAAAAATCTTTGACGAAGAGCTTTTCAAGTTAATGACGGATGAAACAATATGCCGGGCGATGCTGGAGCTTTATCTTGCGGAACTGAAAAGCACCCCGGCCGGTGCAGGTCAAACCAGCAGCCTTACGTTTGAGGGACAAACGTATGACCTTGTCTTTTCTGACAAGAGTGGAATGGAAGTGTATAAAAACAAATCAACTCAAAGAAAGGACCTCGTAATTTCGCAGGGCAAAAAGAAATATGTATTGTATGGGTATAATTATCTCAAGAATGGCAAAGCTGGACATTTTCCATCTAAAATAGATATTTATGTTTATAATAGCGGGTCTGACAGGAAATTGGTTGCACAATATAATTGTCGGTTGCTGTAAAAGCTTTTTAAAGATGCCTATTATGGGGTATTTTATCCGAACAATGAGGCGGTCAGGGGAGTATATTAAGCAATATTTTATCTGTGAACAGGCAGCAAAAGAGTCATTTCTAAATAATGGCTTAACTTGTTTTTCTTACGTTACTTATGTTTATTTTTAGGCAGAGTTGTTTTTTTGGTTTTCAGCCTCCACTTTTACAGGCTGGAAGGTTTAACTGCCGATATATAGATAAATGCATAATTTTTTACTGAAAAAGGTGTTAGGGAGCATAGAGTTGTTAAGAACAGCCATAATTGAGCCGATAAAAAAGAGGATAATAGGCCTTGAATCTGGCAGTACAGAGTTTATGTCCAGAATATTGAGATGGAATATATGACCAGAACAGACAGGGTGCGTTTGCTGATAACTGCTGTAGTGGTTTTTGGTCTGACAGGCTGCAGCAAAGACCATCTTGACCCTACGCAAATCGGGCGGTTCAGGCCTGCGCCTGCAGTGAATGTTATCCTTGATTCTCTGGGGGTTGCCGAAGAGGCAGCGGCGGCATATGAAGGGGCTGAAGACCCCAGACCGGCAGATATGGTTGCATACGAGCAGGATTATGTATTCAGCTCCGGGGACGTCATAAGAATTTCCACCTTTGAGCTGCTTCAGGAAGGGGTACCCTATGTTGATAATTATATTGTCACAGAAAGCGGAAATATCTCCATACCTGAAGTAGGTCAGATGCAGGCAGCAGGACTGACTGAGACGCAGCTTGAAGAAGAAATAAGAAATTCGCTTTCGCCGGGCATTCTGAAAAATCCATCCATAACGGTTTCACTTGAAACTTCCATGAGCAGAACTTTCACAATTCTCGGCGATGGTATTTCAACTCCCGGCAGGTTTGGCATGCCTCGTTATGATTTTCGTCTTCTCGATGCCCTCGCCGTTGCAGGTTCGGCGAGACAGTTTAATGTAAGTTACATATATATAGCCCGCAGACTGACAGGGCAGGAACAACTTGGCGAACGACCCGGGTCGGAGAAGCCGATGGAGTTGAAGCCTGTCGAATCTGGTCAGCAGATGGGTACCGACAACGTTGAAAAAGGAATCGATTCCAATAAGGACGTTATTAACGAAGAGATGCTTGAGGTTATTGAGCCGACATTCAGTACCGCAAGTTCTGGCGGACTTGTTATAGCCTCGGCAGAAATGGCGACCAAAGAACAACTTGAAACGCTGGTACTTCCGGAAACGGTCAGCGATTTTGATGATGATAATGCTCTGCGTAGAGTCAGCAGTACAATGCCTGAAACGCAGGAACAGCAGGGAAAAATCGAATGGGTTTTCCGGGACGGCAAATGGGTGCCTGTCAGGGTTGGAGAGCCGGCCGCAGCTGAACCCCAAAAGCAGATTGATTTAAAGCCGCAGTTAAAACCTGAGCCGGCCAAACAGGAAATGGTCAGACGACCGGTTGAGCCGGCGGCAAAGCCGCTGCCGGAAAACTATGGCTGGGAAGATATACAGTCAGCCGGCATTCAAAGCAGAGTAATACGTATTCCGAAGGACAAGCTTTATGGCGGCGACCCTCGTTATAATATCGTAATAAAGCCGCAGGATACAATTACCGTTCAGCTCGATAGTGTCGGCGAATTTTATATTCTCGGCAATGTGTACAGTCAGGGTGTAATAAACCTTACCGGCAGGCCTATGACACTGAAAATGGCGATAGCGGCGGCAGGCGGTCTGGGACCTCTTGCATGGCCGAAGAAATGTGAAGTCATCCGCAGAATAGGGGAAAGCAAAGAAGAAATAGTGATGGTTGACCTCGAAAAAATTGCCAACGGCACACAGCCGGATTTCTTTATCAAGCCCAATGATATCATCAATGTCGGAACGCATGGCATCGCAAGATATCTGGCGGTTCTTCGTAACGCATTCAGAGCGACATACGGTTTCGGCTTTATCTATGACCGCAATTTTGGTAACAGACCATTTAAGCTTGACGAACTCGACCTTTTGTTTAATAATGAAAAGAGCTTATAACAAAGGTTTTATTCAATGCAGGATATTAATCAGAACCTCGTAGAGACACAAAGATTATCGGAGCAAGAACTAAGCTGGGCTGGTCTTGGTGTGCATACCTATTTCAAGGCGGCGATGCTTGCCGCGGCTGTCTACAGCGTTTTTCATCTTGAGATTTACTCAATTGTATTTCAATGGATAACCGACAGCAGCTGGTCGCACGGTTTTATAATTCCTCTTTTCAGCTTGTATTTTCTTAATCAGAAAAAAAATGAAATACTGACGCTTGAGCTGAAATCTAATTATTTCGGCCTTGTATTTCTTGTCTGCTGTCTTGTGTTTTATCCGCTGGTTGTATTTGTTTATAAGTTCGGCTATTTGAAACCACTCGTAATCATACCGACGATCGGTTCGATAGTCCTGTTTATTGGCGGCTGGGGTCTGGTAAGATATACCTGGCTGCCGATAGTTTATCTTATTTTTGCGATACCGCTGCCGACAAGAGTTTATGAGGAGGTTACGATACCGATGCGAAAACTTGCCGCGGTAATGGCTGCGGGGCTTCTTAATCTGGTCAGCGGTCTTAAGGCGGAGGCAAACGGTGTGATTATAGATGTGATTTACAAAGGCGTAAAACTTGAACCCGGACTTGATGTAGCTGAAGCCTGTAGCGGAATGAGACTGCTGATGGCCTTTCTTGCACTTGGCGTAGCGATGGCATATTTGCATTATCGGCCGATGTGGCAAAGACTGGTTCTGCTGGCCAGTACCGTGCCGATAGCAATTCTATGCAATGTTATCAGGGTAACAATAACAGGTTTTATTTATATTTTGTGGGACCCGATGTATGCCCAGGGGATTTATCATGATATGCTGGGCCTGCTGATGCTGCCGCTGGCCTTCGGATTATACGGTTTGCTGGCCTGGTTTATGTCGAGTCTGTTTGTTGATGAGAGCAGGCTGCGGCCGCAGGAGGTTATCATTCGAAGAAAGGACTCGCAAAATCAATGAAGGATTTTTTTAAAAATTATCTTCAGCCGCCTTTTTTGGTAAGCTTCGTAATTCTTGCGGGCTTTGCCGGCGGAATGAGTTATTTCAAGTCCCATCAGGGGATTATGCTGATAAAAAAACCTCTATCTCTCAAAGAGCCGTTCGATATGCTTGATGAAAAACTCCTCGAACCTTACAAGGTGCTTGAAAAATCTAAAATTGACAACAAGGATGAACTTGAATCGCTGGGCACTGAGGAGTATCTGCAGTGGTTTCTGGAGGATACGTCGGTTGATGCTTTGAGCCCTGTAAAATACTGTACTATTTTTATAACGTATTATACGGGCAACCCGGACCAGGTACCACACGTGCCGGAGGCCTGTTATACGGGCGGCGGACATGAAGTACAGGAGAAATTTGCGATTGACTTGAATGTCGGCGATATCAGTGTGCCGGGCATTGGGAGGGATGGGAAGATTCCGGCCACAGGCCTGATTTTCAGCCGCAAATCGACCGAAGTATGGCAAGCCTCGGTGCAATTTCCCGTCATTTACTTTTTTAAGGTTAACGGTCAGTACAAGGGCAATCGAACAGCTACAAGACTTGCTCTCGGTGACTTGACAAGCCAATATTCTTATTTCTCAAAAGTCGAGATAAAATTTTCCAATTCAAGAGGCTTGCCTCCCGAAATGGCACAAGCCACAAAGGCTGCTGAAAAAATGCTGAAGGTTCTGCTGCCTGTACTCGAGAAGAATCACTGGCCTGACTGGGACAAAGTTAATAAATAATGTTTTTTTAACGGAAGGATTGGACAAATGGCTAAAAGGTTAAACAAAAAGGTCGCAATTATCGGTTTACTTGTTCTTGGGATGCTGATGGCAGCGGCAATGGTGGTAATGCTTAAATTAAGCAGAAACCCGCAGAAGTATATAGCTGATGCACAGGCGGCGCTTGCACTTTCAGAGCCTGATTATAAAGCTGCAGAGAAGGCCTATGGGCGTGCGTTCGCTTATGCAAAGGATACGAATCTCAAAATTGATATTCTATTTAAACTGGCGAAGATGTACCTTGATATCAACGAGTGGCCGAAAGCTGCCGGCTGCTGGAACAGAATAATAAATTACGATACGAAAAACATCAAGGCTCGTCTTGCACTGCTTGACTACAGCTATCAGCTTGCTGAGGCTGGAAACTGGGTGGTGTGGAAGGATGTCGAATCGAATGTATCGGAGTTGATTGACAAAGAGCTTGATACGAGTCCCAGGATGTACCGTATAAAAGGACAGGCCCTTTTAGAACTGGTAAAACACGGACAAATGACAGATAAGGAATCGGCTGTCAAAAATACAATTGAGATTCTGAAAAAAGTAAACCAGGATGAACCAAATAATGTTAGTGTATATCAGTATCTTGCAGATGCGATAACACAACAGGGCAAAATTCTTGCTGCCAAGGGTGTTATTGACGCATTAGACAACGCCAGTCAGGAGGCAGTAAATGTCCTGATTAAGGGGGTTGAAAATATTCCTGGTGAACCGCAATCTTATTTAAATCTTTACAGTACCAGATTTGCTGAAGCAGGAACGAATCCGGACAAATTCAAAGAACTTGAATCCGACCTCGTTGATCTGACAGAAAAGTTCAGCAACAGCGCCCTTCCTTATTTTGCGATGACACAGTTGTATCAGATGAGTCCGAAGGATATCGACAAGGCAATTGCGACCGTTGAAAAAGCGATGGGGCTCGACAGGCAGAACGTGTCTTATGCTTTGACTGCGGCTAATCTTTATTACAGGAGATACTCAGTAAGTAAAAGCGAAGACGATTTTAAAAAAGCAATTGATATTGCTAACGAGGCCTTAGGTTTCCCCGACAGTCTTGATCTGCCTGGGCCCAAGGCAAGAATAAGTTTCATAAACAGATATATGCTGCATACTTTTCTGGCCGATTGTTTCGTGGAAAAAGCTATTGATGCACCGGTTGGACAGCCTGAGAAGTCAAAATGGATTGAAAGTGCCGAGAATGAAACTCGTCAGATAAATCAGATGCTTGGCAGTGCAGAAAATCCCTATGTGATAATGTGGCAAGGCAGGCTGTTACTTGCCAGGGGGCAGGAAAATGATGCCATAGTAAAAATGAATGCAGCTTATGAAGCTCTCACCGCTTCAGGTCAAGCGCAGGAAGATCCTCAACTCGGCAGGCTGTCTTATGAACTTGCCACGGTTTTGAGTGATTCGCCTGAGGAAGGAGCTGTTTTTCAATTCTATTCAACCGCTATAAAAAACAAGCTGTATTACACAAAACCGGAAATACTGCTTGATTTTGCTTCTGTTGCGGCACTTGTGAATGACTGGCAGAGTGTACTTGGGGCAATGGATTATTTTGAAACCAACTTTTCAAAGAACGAAAGGAGCATCAATCTTCGTATAAGAGCATATGTCGGCACAGGTATGTTCGAGAAGGCACAAGAGTTAGTCGATAAACTTCCAATGAGAGACCCGAATACTATAAGACTGAAAATAGGGCTTTTGAACAACAAACTGGGTCGAACAAACTGGCGGCTTGTACAGGATGTAAACGGACTACAGCAGCAGTTGAAGCCTACCGAGAGCCGCGAACAGCTGAAAACGAAACGTGATACTATAACAAAAGAGCGCGACGATTTGAAAAATGAACTTGCCTTAACTGGAGCGGCAAATATCAGTGAACAGGAAGTTATAGACATTTGCAGAAGATATATTTCTGAAGAACAAATCGACAAATCCAAAAAACTCGTGGAAGATTTTCTGCTGATTCATCCCAACAGCGTAAATATCAGACTTTATCGGCTTATGCTTGCTGAACCTGCTCCTGCGAATGTGCCGCCCCAGCGCGTTGACCAGTTGACGGTTAAGGCTATGGAGTCACTGGACGAACCTCTCAGAAGAGCAAGCCTGCTCGGGCAATTTTATCAGATCGGGGGACAAAAAGACAAAGCCGTTGAATATTATCAGCAGGTTCTGCAGCTTGAACCGAATAATACTTTGGCGATTGCAGGTCTTTTTGACATTGCCACGAGTAATAACGATTTCAAACAGGCCGAGAAAATGGCGGAAACCGCCCGGCAAAATAATATCGACCGCTGCGAAGGCGAATATTTCAAGGCTCGACTTGCTTTTGTCAAAAAAGAATATCAAACAGCCCTCGAGAGAATTAACAACTGTCTTGAAAAAAGACCCATATTTTCTCAGGCGTACCTGTTAAGAAGTCAGATAAATACAGCGCTCGAAAAAGAGTCTGACGCCATAGATGACATAAAAAAGGCGTATAGCCTGAATCCTCTCGACAAAGCTATTACGAGGAATCTCGCGTTTTTGCTTTATAATCGCAACCGTAAATTTGGCGCAAGTGCATCACCTGACCAGCTTACCGAAGCAAGAACCGCACTTGAGGCTGCAATCCGCTCCAATCCTGCGGATTACGGTATTCAAAGTTTTTATGCCGAGTACATAGGTGATACAGACCCACAGAGGGCAATTGCGATATGTCAGCAAATACAAAAGATCAGGCCAAGCGTAGAAAATTCGCTCGTTCTCGGCAAATTGGCCCTCAAGGCAGCAGAGCAAAACAAGGTAAAAGCACAAAAAAGTGTATATCTTTCCGTAGCAGAGGATGCTTATAAAAAGGCTGGTGAACTTGCCCCACAGGATACACGTGTTCTGCTGGGGTATAGTGAATTTCTCAAAGTTACAGGCAGAACTGATGAAGCGGAAAAACTTCTTGCCGACCAGAATGACCTCTTGTGGCGGTTTTATATTCGCGCCGGAAAACTTGATGAGGCACAGCGGCTGCTTACACAAATATATGAATCAAATCCCAAGGATGTCAATATTGTAAGAGGGCTGATTCTTGTATCCAAGAACAAAGGAGACCATGCCAACGTGCTGAAATATACCGATGACCTCCTGAAAATCGATAATTCCGTGGAAAATCAGATTATAGGGGTTGAAGCGTATCTCGAGGAAGGTCGGGTTGATGATGCTCAGGCCAGGCTTGATAGTCTGACTGAAAGATATCCTGATGACCCCAGAGCGGTGTTGCTGCGGTCATTGTGTCTTGCACGACAGGGCAAACTTGAAGATTCGCTTAAACTTGCAAACAAATATCTTGAAACGGACAAGAACAATTCCCGTGTGTGGCAGCTGCGAGGGCAGGTAAATCTTGCACTGAGTAATTTAAATCAGGCAATCGACGACCTGCAGAAAAGCAAGGCGATACAGGACAATTCGGAAGTGCGAATTGACCTTGCAAGAGCATATATCCGGTCCGGCAAAGAAGAAGAAGCCATTGCAGAACTAAAGACGGCTGCTGATGAGCAGGGTTCACTTGTTGCAAGGAATATGCTTGAAGAGGCTTATATGATAACAGGCAAGCAAGACCGCCTTGAAAAATTTTACACTGAAATGATAGAAAAGACTCCCGACAATGTTTACTGGTACAACAGAGCCGGTGAACTTGCCTTGTTCCGAAAGGATTTTGATAAAGCTTTTATGTTTTTTGATACCGCATTTAAGAATAGTTTCAAAGTCAATAGCGAATCACCTGATGCGCAGGCCTTTGAAGGAAGGCTTAGAGTTTTTCTTGAGGCCAAAAAATACGACCAACTGTTTGCTGATGCAACAAAGTACCTTGAAGGGCCTTTGGCTGCTGTTGCCTATGCGAGAATGGCTGATGCAAAGGCTCAAATGGGTGATAAAGATACCGCTTCGCAGTATTTCAGACGGGCACTTGAGAAGACTGTCGAAAATGAAGCATACCTAATAAATATACTCAGGTATATGACGCAGGTGGTTGGAATTGACGAAACGATGAAATGGTGCAATGAAAGATTGCAGAGCCAGCCAGATTCGCTTGCGGTCAATTTCGCATTGTTTAACCTGTACAAAATTGCAGGTGAGAATAATAAGGCGATTGAATATCTTGACAATTGTATCAGGATTGCAGATGGGGATGAGAAAATAGACTATCAAGTTAATAAAGCAAGTTATCTATTTGAGCTATACAGCAAGACCGCAGATAAAACATATCAAAAACAGGTCATTGAAGAGTATGAAAGTATACTTAAAAAAAAGCCGACAAATATCTCAGTTCTTAATAACCTTGCTTATATGCTTGCAGAGACGGATACGGATGTTGGAAAGGCACTTGAGTATATCGAGAAAGCCTATAACGCCAAATCTAATAGTCCAGAAGTGCTCGATACTTATGGTTATGTTCTTATGAAGAGCGGAAAGGCTCAGCTGGCAGATGAATTTCTGCAAAGGGCGTTGCAGCAATACGAACAAAACCAGATAAATGCCCCTATAGAAGTATATGAGCATGTAGGCAAGATAAAGGAAAAACTTGGGCAGGATGCTGAAGCTTTAAAGGCTTATGAACTGGCGATGGAATTAGCGGGTGAAAATGCTCCGCAAGAGGTCAAAAATAGAATATCGGCGGAAATTGAAAAGGTTTCTTCGAAGAAATAGCAAACTCGACAAGTTTTTGCTGCAATATTTTGTTATGGGACCTGTGTTTTGGGCAGGTGAAAAAGAATGATACATAATAAGCAGCCAGCATCGGCCGGATATAGTCAGACGCCCCGGCAATTTTTGCAGACAATTCCCAGTGGTCCAGCCTCTTTGGCGTTGGGTATTACCCCCAAAGAAATACTCGATATTCTCAGACGGCATTTGTTTCTGATAATCAGTCTGACTACATTAGGTGCTGTCGCAGGAAGCGGGTTGTGGTTTGTTCTGCGGATTATTGCGCCGAAATACACAGCAAGAACTTATATAGAAGTTTTGCAGCCGGGGCAGTCGGACCCGACGGTAATCGGTACTCCTATGGCAAGCAAGGATATAGCCTACGAGTTCAGGTCTTCAAAAGCTGCTCTTATAAAACAGCAGAATATGCTGCAGGAACTTATCCGCAGAGATGCCGTTCGAGAGACTAAATGGTTCAAAAAGTTTGGCAACGATGTCATAAAGACTATCAAAAACCTTGAAGATTATCTCGGGGTTGTGGCGGACAGAAACAGCAATTTCATTTCAATCAGTATGACCTGTGGTGATGCGGAGGAAGCAGCGATTATCGTCAATCAGATGGTTGACCTGTTTGTTAAATCACAGATGACTACTGCGGAGAGTGGTATCGCCCAGAAGCTCAAGGAACTCAGCCAGCAGGAAAATGAGATGAGGGACAAACTAAGGAGTCTAAGCAACTCGCTTGCGGATATCAGACGTTCAACGGGTCTGACACAGCTTGAAAACGCTGAGGGTGATTTCCGTCATACCATAACGGTAAAACTTGGCAGTCTTGAGATAGAGAAGATGAAGCTTGAGGCGGATATTGAGCAGGTTCGCGCAAGCGTTACAAATTACGAACAAAGAAAGGTCTCAGATGAAATAGTGCAGCGCGACATGGAAAACGATCCGGTTGTTATGGGTCTCATTCAGCAAATCAGCTCTCTCGAATCTGAACTTGCAAGAAGGCTTACAAATCTTGGCGAGAATCACAGGGCGGTGCAGCAGTTGCGTGAGGTGCTGCGGCAGACAATAGCAGAAAAAGATGCGCGCTCTAATTTTAAGGCGCAGCAGATTCGCAACTCAGATGTGACAGCTATAAAAGATCAGTATGCGACAATGACCAATCGACTTGCAAAGCTTGATGAGCTCAGAGCACAAACGGAAAAGGAACAAAGAGACCTTGACAATACAAGGGCGGCTTATGACCAGTTTATTTCTGACAGGGAAGAAACAAAGAATAAACTATTTTCAGTTCAGGAACAAATAGGCAAATATAATCTTATAAAGCAGGATACGGAATCTGCGAAAGTGAAACCTGTTGGTCTTGCGCCTCCGCCTTTAGAGATGAGTTCACCAAGATTACTGGTATTTGGGCCGGGCGGCACTTTTTTGGGTTTTATGCTTGGCATAGGTTTGGCTTTTCTGATTGAGCTTTTGAATGACCTTTTAAGAACGCCGAGCGATGTGATGAAGTTTGCCAATGTGCCGCTTCTGGGTATGGTTACGCACAAGGACCTCGATGATGTCACGAAGAATGCCGATATGTGGAAGATTACAAGACAATTGCCGTTCTCGATGATGGGCGAATGTTATAGACAATTCAGGACAAATCTCAAAATTTCTTCTGATTCCGACGCTCAGAAAGTAATTTTTATTACGAGCGGCAATGCAGGAGAAGGCAGAACAACAGTAGCAACGAACACCGCAACAATTTTTGTGGCGGAAGACAAGCGGGTACTTTTAATCGATGCGAACTTCCGCAGGCCAAGCTCGCATAAAATATTTCCAAATTCAAACGGACACCATGCCGGAACGGAAAAGAAGGGCAAAGGACTAAGCGGTTATCTTACCGGCAGTTGTAGTGTAACGGAGATTATAAGGCCGACCGGTATTGACGGTATGGACGTGATTGACAGCGGCATCCTTCCTGCCAATCCTGCAGAAATGCTGGGCGGCGAGAGAATGGCGGAGCTTATCAGATACACAAAAGAACATTACGACCGCGTGATAATCGATGGTCCGCCGATGCTCGTCAGCGACGCAAAGGCCCTTGCGTCACAGGCAGATGGGACAGTATTGGTGTTCAATACCGCCATTACCAGACGCGGCACCGCAAAAAGAATTGTGCGCGAGCTGAGAGAGATAGATACAAATATTCTCGGTGCAATACTGATTGGCGTCAGAGTACTCAAGGGCGGATATTTTGGTGAAATGTTAGAGTCATACGAGGATTACCAGGACTCGCACAAATCACAAATGGCACAGCAAACTTCTTAAATGAAAACTGCTATGTCTCATTCCTTGGGGTATTTATTGAAAACTATTGTTTTTTGCCGTCTGAGAGTATAGAATCAGTATTTTTACGGGGCGTAGCGCAGTTTGGCTAGCGCGTTGGACTGGGGGTCCAAAGGTCGCAGGTTCAAGTCCTGTCGCCCCGATTTGATTGAGCAAGGAGTGGTGTAACATCAGCGTTTTTCTTCATTTATGAAGCGGTTCAATCAGTGACCAGTTGTCTCTGAGTTTGAACCGCCAGAAACGAATAATACCAATTGTGATTATTTAATGCGCTGACCTGATAATAGCCGATAATATTCATAGTAGCGGTTACGAAGAATGTTTTTAGTATGGAGGCTATTATGAATGTTGCTGCA
>Ga0315275_10002752_pt1 | contig 15992 bp, 12 predicted proteins | sample YL17G03_0_MG_FD_205557 | JGI IMG/M metagenome (GOLD analysis project Ga0315275, IMG submission 205557) | Sediment microbial communities from Yellowstone Lake, YNP, Wyoming, USA - YL17G03_0 | ecosystem: Environmental > Aquatic > Freshwater > Lake > Sediment | place: USA: Wyoming | collected... | reverse complement strand
ACCACGACGTTGTCGTGGCCGGAGATCTCCACGCCGCTCGCCGCACCCATCTCCAGGGTGAGGCCCTCGATGCGGAGGTAGGAAGTGCCCTTGAGCGAGACGAGCGGCTCGCGCAGCGAGGAGAGGAGAATCTCACCGGCGGCGAAGCTTTCGAGAGGCCACACGTAGAGGATTCCTGCCTGGCGGTCGAGGTACCACTCGCCCGGCCGGTCGATCTCCTCGAGCAGATTCAGGATGTAGTAGGGCTTCTTCGCCGCGATGCCGTAGCTGGGCGGCTTGGCGAGCGTGATCTTTTTGTTCGCCGTGTCGATGCTCGCGATCTTCTCGATGCGATTGGCCCAGCCGTGATACCAATACCCCGCCGCGTAGGCATCGGGGGCGGCAAGCCATCGCTGCGGCCGGGGGTCGTCGTAACCGAAGGTGATGTTGTTCTCGGCGGACGTGGTGCGAACGAAGCCTTCGTTCGGCCAGCGGGCCAACGGCATCAGCTCGCCGCCCACGCTCAGCTCCATTTGCAGGGCGTCGCCGTACTGCACGATCCCCAGTGGCGCCAGATTCGCCTTCAGGCATTTGCCCCGCGCAACAGGATCAAGACGCGCGCAGGCGGCATCGGCCGGGGTCACGAGAGAAAATGCGCCTGCCGGCACCGCGTGGCCGCCGATGAGGCGAACATCTTCGCCCGGATAAGCCCGATAGGTGATCGGTTTGCCTGACTCGCCCGAATCCTGATCGGTGAGCGTGAAGGATTGGGTGCGGAAGTAGCTCCCGTCGCGGAGATACACGGTAATTCCGCCGGCGGCCAGGGCCCGGGCCTTCGACTGGCGGATGGTGTCCCTGGCCTTCTCCAGCGTGGCGAAGGGTTTCTCGATGGTGCCCGCATTCGTATCATTGCCGTCCGTGGCGACATAATAATCGCGAGCGAACGATGCGGATACGGACAGGATTGACGACAAGAGCACAAGGAGCAGACGGTTCATCAGTATTTCTCCGTAGGGTGGGTTCTTAACCCACGCGTTCATCCGGTCGATGCGTATTTGACGCGTGGGTTAAGAACCCACCCTACACATCAGACTCTTTCAGGCACGACAAAGGGCTCGCGGTAGTTGCGCGAGACGAGCATGTTCGCCATTTCGCTGAACGGGCCGGTAAATCGCTCCGCCTGCGGGTCCATGGTGAGCATCGGGCCCATTCGGATCGGCGTTTTCTTCAGGTCGATCTCGTTGGCGTCCAGGTGGGCGAGGAAGCGGTCGAAGGCCTCCGCGACGGTTTTCTCGCCCTTGATGGTCTCGCGGATTTCCTCGCTCGACGTCTCCTTGCCCAGGCGATACGAGATGTTGCTCATGTGGACGAGGGACGCCGAGTAATGGCCCTGCAGCACTGGGCACACGAGGTCCTCGCTCCGGCGGCTGCGGATTGCGTCGAGGAAGTTGGTGCGCAAGTCGGGACTCGCCGGCTCGAATTTCTGGATCAGCTTGTCGTTATTGTCGTAGGCGGCGGTGCCCCCGGCGGAGCGGTTGGCGACGTAGCCGTTCTCGCAACGGATGATCGTGGCGATCTGCATGCCGTGGTACGCATCCATGTCGGACGCTCGCCAGGTCTCCTTGCGCTGCGTCTTGCTCTTCGGCAGGCCGCGGACCTCGAAGAGGATCGGGGCCGGGTCGTAGTCCAGGAAGATGATCTGCGTATTGGGCGTTTTGCCGTCGTCCTCGTAACCGAAGCGGCCGCCCAAACTCATGACGTGCTTGGGCAGGGTATTCTGCCCCAGGCCCCAGCGGCAACCGTCCATGTAGTGGATGCCCATGTTGCCGAGGTCGCCGTTGCCGGTGTTCCAGTCCCAGTGCCAATCGTAGTGCAGGTACTGCCGCATCAGGGGCAGCTTGTCGGCGGGGCCGGACCACAGGTCGTAGTCGATCGTCCCGGGGATCGGCTGTGGGCCGTTGACTTTGCCTATGCTTTCTCGCGGCTTGTAGTTCAGTCCGTGGGCGTGGAGGACCTTGCCGAGGTTGCCTTTGCGGACGTACTCGAACGCCTCGGCGAAGCCGGTCCGCTCGCGCGGGCCGTGCGGGGCCTGGACGATCCGCTTGTACTTGGCCGCCGCCTCGACCATCCTTCGGCCCTCGAAGATCGTATGCGCCGTAGGTTTTTGGACGTACACGTCCTTACCCGCCTGGCACGCCCAGATCGTCGCCAGCGCGTGCCAGTGATTGGGCGTCGTGATGATGACGGCGTCCACGTTCTTGTCGTCGAGCAGCTCGCGCAGGTCGGTATACGCCTTGATGCTCGGATTGTGGGAGCGGAGCTTCTCGACCTCCGGCATGAGATTGGCCTTGTCGCAATCGCACAGGGCGGTGAAGCGCATGCCGGGGACCTTGAGGTACGCGGCGATCTCATTGCGTCCCATGCCGCCAATCTTGACGCGCGAGCCGACGCCGATAACGCCCAGGCGAATGTCGTTGTTGGCGCCGAGAACCCGCGCAGACGGCAGGGCGAGCACAGCGCCCGCCGCCAATGAATGACGGATGAATTGCCTTCGACTCAGCCTGCTCATGTCAATCCTCCGGGTTTCATACTTGCCGGCTGTCCCTGCACCATGTCATTCCCGCGAAAGCGGGAATCCACGAACCTACCGCATGGTGATGGACCCCCGCCTGCGCGGGGGTGACAAGTCCTGGGCGGTTGATGCATCCTATCCATACGACTTCGTTCAGAGGACGTCCTGGAGGGCGAGGAACGTCGCCCGGTAGTACTTCATCAGGCGGATCGGCTCTTTGCTCTCGGCGATTTCGGCGTCGCAATATCCCTTATAGCCCGATTGCCGGAGCAGCTCGAAGAGCCTGCGGTACGGGTAATCCTCGCACAGCTCGTGCATGTGCACGTTGGCGATGCGGTCCTTGACGGACGCGAAGTTGGCGTCGAGGCCCGGCCCTTTCACGTCATTCGGATCGCAGTTCCAGTTGACGTAGGCGTACGGACACTGCGAATAGTCGACCATCTGCTTGACCTTGGCGACGATGTTCGTCCCGCTGCCGTGGACTTCAAGGGCGATCTTGACTCCGTGGTTGTGGGCGAACTCGCAGACTTCCGCCAGCGACTTGCCGATCTGGCGCATCGTCTGCTCCTCCGGAATGCCTTTGTTCGCCAGCAGGGCGTTGGGAAAGACGCGAAAGCCGATGGCCCCGACGTCCTGCGCGAGGATCGTGTACTCTTTGGTGCCTTCGATCTCTTTTCGCAACTGGGCCGCATCGGGATAATGATAAGCGAATCCGCTGGCCAGGCTGATCTTGAGTCCGGCGTCCTCGAATCGCTTGCGCACCGCCTGCCGCTGCTCTTTGCTCATGCCCACCTCGACGCCGTGGGCGTGCGTGGTGCGCAGCTCAATGTGCTCGAAGCCGGTCTCGGTGCAGTTCTTGATGATCGTGTCGATGTCCCAATCTTTGGCGAGGTTGTAGCTCATCAGGCCCAGCTTCAGGGGCTGTGCCGGGGCCATGACGGCCGTGGGGGCAACCGGCGCCGAGGGTGGCGGGGCCGTGACCTTGGCGCTCGACTGACACGACGACACAAACGCGGAGGTGGCCGCGACGGCCGCTGAGGACCTCAGCAAATCTCTTCGGGTGAACGGTCCGGACATGCTCTTCTCCTTCTTCGAATCTGGGTGCCATGCCAGGGGCTGTGCTTGCGCTCGCGCAAGCATACATCATGCCACGCCGGCAGGAGTTTCGACCGTCCCCATGGTAGCGATTTGCCGCAGATCGTCAACGTCAAATCCCCCGCCCGCAGGCAGAGACGCACGTCGCAGGTGCGGGAGAAGGGGAGGCAATCACGGTTCCGTGAATTGATGGATGGCAGCGTCAAGGCCGAGGGCCCTGGCGATGGCTCTTTCGCGTGGTCCTAACACCATCGCCAAGCTTCGCTTGACGCTGCCACCCGGAGAATACACAACTTTCCACACGGACTCTCAGATCGTGAATTCGATCGTGCGGCTCGATTCCGCCTTTGTGGCCAAGACGCGGATTGTCGCGGTCGCCGTGTGCTTGCCCGCGGTGGGCTCGGCGATGTGATAATAATGATAGTGGTCCTGATAGGCTCCTTGCTTGCCCCGGGGCGCTGCCAGGGCCGGCGTGACTTCCCGCCCGTCGATGGCCAGCTTGAGCAGCTCTACGCGAGGCGTTTTCGGAAGACCCTGCGCCGTGTTGTCCCAGCGGCAACGGACGCGAACCGTCACGCCCCGCTCGGGCCGGGCCGCTTCCCATTTGTCGTCAGGTGTTACCGCCACCAGCGATACGAGCGGCCGCTCGACGGCGGGATTGTCCCACCACCGCCATTGGCGCTCACGGCGGCGGACAAAGTCCAGCACTTCCGGCGGCCCGCCGTGCATCCAGGTCTCGCCGCCGCTGACCTGATCGTGCCGGACGGCGACGACCCAGTTGTTCTTGAGAGCCGTCAGCCAGCCCTCCCAGGTCGGCTCCGTCGCCAGGAACAAGGTCCGAAATCCTGTCAATTGATCGCCCCACCACCAGGACTCGGCCCCGTGGGCGTCCTGAAGTCCTATGAACGGGATCTGCTGCCAGTAGTGCTTCAGGAAAGGCTCGCTGTTGGTGAAGTCGGGATTGCCGAAGTGGAACGTGCTGATGGCCGCATAGCCGCCGCGCTGGAGCGAATCGTCGAAGTACAGACGCGTAAGCTCCTCGTTCTCGCCGAATTGCCAGACCAGTCGCCCGCCGGCCTTGTTCAAAGGGGTCAGGCGTCTTTGGCGAAACTCTTCCCACGAGACCGCCTCTTTGCCGGCCAGCGACGCCCCGAAGTCCACCCCGGCCGGTGCGATGATGTCACTCGTATGGCTGTACGTTCCTTGCCCCGGCACGTCCACGAAGGTGCCGTATTCCTCGTTGGCCACGAAGAACCTCACGGGCACCTTCCGCTGGCCGGCGATGCTCTGCGCCTTGGCGATCCAGCCGGCGGGCGCGTTCTTGGCTCCCCACAGATCGATGCGCAGGGAACGTGCCAGCTCGACCGCCTCGGCGCAACTGCCATTGCCGTGGGCCTCGATCTGGATGGTGAAGACCTTGAGGTTCTTAGGCAATTCCCGCGATCTTTGACTGCGCGACACGGGGACCGAGGCAAGTTGATCGAGGGCGCCAAGGGCCTGCATGGCATCGAGGGCGCGGTAGGTCGCCTCCGGGTTGCTCGGCCAGCCCGGCCGGGGGCCGAAGCCACCGTCGGTATTGCGCAGGGATAGCAGGTCTTTGATACAGGTCTCCCGGTCAGCCGGCGCGGCATCGAGGTGTTTCAGGATTCGCACAGCGGCCCACGTGTAGGTGACATCCTCGACGCCCGCGAAGGAGGGCTTCGGCTGCCAGGTGAATCCGCCGCCCGGGGTCTGACAGCTCCGAACCCAGCCGACGATTTCTTCCCGCTTCTCCTCCGGCCTGCCAAGTGCTGCCAGGGCTTGAATCGCCCACCAGGTGTTCATCACGTGGCCGTCGCCGCCGTCGGCAGTCGGAGTATTGTTGAAACTCCCGTTCGGTCGGCGTCGGGCTTCGAGATATTCGGCGAATGCCGGCGTGATATCCCCCATCGGAAGTCCGGCCAACCGGCGGGACAGAAGGGCCATCACCTCCATTTGCAGGACCGGATAGGTATGCTTCTCGTAGACCGCCGGGTACGCCGAGGGCTTCGTCCAACGCTTGACTTGCTCTCGAAACGAACTGACATCCTGACCCAACCACAGCAGACCCTGAATCTGCTGGAACTCGAAGACGGGCAAGTCCCGCTCCAGCTTCTTGATGTGAAACGGATGGTGCGTTCGCAAAAACTCGACCAAGGCCGCTTTGTCCGGCGGCTCGTGCCCCAGCAGATGATAGCACCCCACAGCGGCAAAGCTCGGCGTCAGATGCGACTGGGCCTGATCCGCCCAGGCATACCCGCCGTCGGGCCGCCGCAGATTCTCCAGATAGTCACACACGCCTCGCGCCCAGGTACCCGCCGGTGTAGCACGCCCGCCCTCGGGGGGGGACCCAGCCGAGAGCGGCCGCCCTACAGCAGCGAGGGACACCGTCCCCAGCGCAGTCTTCAGGAAATCCCGGCGTCGCAGTCCGCTATGGGTTTGGCCTTCCTCGAACGGCAGGTTGGACATCGTCATTTTGCCTTCCTTCAGAAGCGCCGCAGAGCCGGCACGAAGATAGACGACTCTCTCAGCATACCAGCGCCAATATCCTGACATCCCCACGTCCTGTCAAGGCGCCAAGGCCGAAGAGCAATGCGGCGGGCGGAAACCCCCATATTCCCTCTCATGTCTCGGTGTCGTCCAGGCCTTCTGGGGCGACCTGCCGTTCCTCGCCTGCGCCTGGACCTTCCATCCAGGTTTCGCGACATCCGATCGCCGGTCCAATAGATGCGAGTGCCTCTGCGTCCCCGGCGTCCCCTACAGTTGAGATCGGTCAATGCTTTCTGGGATAATGCGTGGCCAGCCAACGGATATCGACATTGTCGGGGTCGCTCAGGCCGGTCATATCCGGATAGCGGGTCCCATTTCGTATTTCATTGGACCAGCGCTGCGTGCGCGGATCGTCCCAGGTCTTTTTCGCCGAATGGCCGTCCGCATACCCGAACATGGTCACATTGTTGTGAAAGACCGCGATGGTATCGATCAAGATGAACTTATACGGGTCAAACGCCCACGCATCCATGTTATAGTCCCGGTTGTCATTTTCTTCGACCAGGATGTAGGTCGAACCGGGATTCTTCAACTCCGTGATCCGGACCAGACGGTCGGCGCCCGCGGCCGCCCCATACCGGCTGGTCAGTTCGGAAGCCGGCGCGTTCAGATGATAGGGCAACGAGTACGTTCGGTAGCCGCCGGTGCCGCCATAGCCGGGGTATGTCGGCGCTCGTACCGAACGCTTGTCGGTCGGACAATTCATCAGCTTGGCGTTTTTGTAGTACGGAAACAAGGTGCCCGTTTCAATCCCGCGCATTTCCTCGGCCGCGATGAAGTTGGACATCTTCACAGCGCCGGACATCAGGTCCCGGGGCGGCCCCACCCAATCATACCTCGGACTGCCGGGATTGCCCGTCATCGGGCCGCACAGGATGTAGTCATTGTTCTCGGCATACATCATCCAGGCCAAAACCAACTGCTTTTCATTGCTCAGGCAAACGGAAGAACCCGCTTGCTGTTTGGCGATGTTCAAGGCCGGGATGAGGATCGCCGTCAGCAGGGCAATCATCGCAATGACCACTAACAATTCAATGAGTGTGAATCCGTTCTTTGATTTCATACCATGACATTATCGTTACGGTTTCCGCGTGAGGCAAGGGGCAAAGGAGTGAAAAGCGACAGGTGATAAGTGACAAGCCGGAGTCCGGCCGGCGGCTGGCTATCCGCGTCCATCCGCGTTGATCGGCGGTTCCATTTGCTCTGTGCTCTCGGTGCCCTCTGTGGCGAAACGTCCTTTTCGCGTATTTCGCGGTTGAATTCTTCCCGGTCTACCGCCGACGCCCGGTCGATGGCCCCCCTTGCATTGATTATTGCTTATTTACGATTGATGATTGAGGCCGAGCCCCGTAGCTTTTCCGTTCGTCCCTCGGCGTGCGTCGCCGTCTTACCTTCTTCCCTTCCGATCTTCCTGCCTTCGTCATGCGTTTCCGGCCTCTGCGCCTCGGCGTCTTTACGCGAGTCATGGTGCTTTTCCCTTTTGCCTTTTTACCTTTTACCTTTTCTGCTTTCGCTTTCAGGGCCTCGCGCAGCGATAGCGCGTCGGCGTAGACCTGTTGCCTTCGCTGCGGCGGCCATTCTTCGGGGAAGTTCAGATCGGCGAACGCGCCGAAGTACTGGACCGCCGCATGGTCGTAGGCGCGGGCCGCCTCGGCCTCGTCGTCGAAAAAGCCCAGCCAGACCTGCCGGCGCTCGAACACGAGCTTCGCATAGGGCCGCCGGCTGTTCCTCATGTACCGGACGCCCTTGAACCGGGACCGGGAGCAGCATTGCCGGCGTTGGTTCTGCTGGTTCTCGGCGATGGTGCAGATGCGGAGATTGCACCGGCGGTTGTCCCCCCGGATGTGATTGATGTGGTCCACGAACATCCCGGGGGGCGGCTGCAGGATCTGGCGGTGCATCATGATCCGCTTGGTGTTCTCGCACCGGGCGGCGTATCCGCCGCCGGACAAATGCCAGTTGTACTGGCTGAGCCATTCGTAGTCCGCGGCGTCCACGATCACGAATTGGCCGTTGGACAGCGGGATGCGCCGGACGTCGCCGCCGGGCTCGGGGGGCTGGGGCTGGTAGTTCCGGCAGGGCGTGCCGGGGACCTCCCGCAGCTCGCCCGGCCACTGGGGATGGTTCGCGCACATGGGTAAGAGCGGCTCGCCCCGGTCCACGCATCGCAGCCACTCATTCGGATCGCAGCGGACATACACGCAATTGAGGCAAATTCGCACCGCCATAGCTTTCTCCCTTCCTGTACCTATCGTCAGTTCTCGGTTGCCGGCGGCACACGTGCGCCCACGTCCAGCGCCGGCCGGGGACGATGGCCCGGCCTACGTTCATAATACGATAAACATACAGATTGACAGTGTCAACAAAATAACAACCAAAATTCCGTGCCGTAACCCTTTGCCGGCGCAAGGTTTATGCCCCGCCCTCAGGGGGCAATCATGCTTGGGGAACAATTCCGTCATCGGGCTGCCTCAGGAGATGCGACGGGAGCGTTGCGGAGAGGATTCGGGAAACCGAGGCTTTCGCCGCCGATCGACTCCTCTTCCACACAGCCGGCCTGGTCCTCGTGCATATGAGGCAAGCGGACGGTCTCAAGGCCCGCCTGGCCCTCGTGGCGAACCTTGGCCCAACACCCCCCTGTCCCGCCAGCGGCGGACGCTCATTACGTTGAACGGGTCGCCCTGGAAGACGATCTGCTTCACTGGCTTCTTGCCATCGTCGCTGGCGTGCTTCAGCCAGTCGCGCACTTCCATCCAACGGACTTCGCCCTCGGAACTCTGCATCGCCAGCACCGCCGGATGTCCTACTACGTCAAAGAACCCGGCTTCGAATCTGGCTCAAAGGGCTGCTTAAAATCGCGTGGCTTGAGCAACTCGGCTGGTGGAGGTTGAGCCGCATCGATCATGAGCCAGAAGGTATCAAACCACTGGAGGCCGGCTGAAGACTTGACTTGTTTCCGCACCAAATCGTCCCACACTTTCCTTAGTAAGCAAAGGTCCACATCCCAGTGGCAGAAGGTCGCAAGATATGGTCGCTCGCTGAACTGCGACAGAAAATGACTGCAACGCGACTCATCCCAATCGCCGACGAGCGCCATGGATGCGATTCTGGGGAGTTCGTGCTCCATCCGGTCTTCCATCGAAACATCGGTTTCGGGCCCGGCCAACTCGACCAACCGTGGCTCGCCTGCGGCACATGCAGCCATCGCCACCAAGAAATGGTCGGTTTCCTTCTTCTTGAGCAGTTTCAATTCGGCCAGGGGATCGGGCTTTCCGAGGTACAGCTTCGTCAGAGCGTGCAAGCCTATATGGTAATTCTCTCTGTCGTCCTCCGCAATTTGCCTGAACAAGCTGTCCGCCTCCTCATAGTTGCCGTTGAGCAGACAGCCCACTGCAAGCATCAAGGGCACCTTGCTGGTCGGGCTGAAGGCACGCGCAATCTGCGCTGACTTGATGGAAGCGTCTATGTCTTTGCAGAGCAGCAGGACCAACGCTTCATGCAGATACAGCTTTTCGTCGGGATTCTGGAGTTGGCGCGTCATTTCAAGTCGCTGGCGCGCCTCCCCGGCTACACCCATGTGCGCGAAAGCCAAGTTAATCCCTCCAACTTGTTCGGTGTGGACGTCAATCAACTGTTCAGCAGCAAGCAGATTGCGCAGAGCAGCGAGATACCATCCCTCACGCGTCAAAACCTCAGCCTGTTCTGCCAGAGCCTGGGCAAGAGCGCGCTTTGCCTTTGCGTCGGAACGCTCCGACTGCTCAACGACAAAGCTGTCGTAGTCAGCAATCGCTTTCTGCCACTTGCTCAACTTCTTGTAGTTCCGCGCCCTCGACACCCAAGCATTCTCAGGTTTGCCTGCGTGCCTTTGAGTTGCCTCTATGGCACGTGTGAAGTGTCTGCTGGCGAGTTGATTGGACGGCAACTCGCCGCCGCGGGTCTTCATATTACTCTTCCGATCCGCCAGTTCTTCCAGGATCTGCCCGAAAATGTGTTCTGCATCACCTTCCAGTTCTGTACCTTGAGCAAACTCCACTGCGCGTTCCCCATAAGCCAAGCCGCCATCAGGGGCGCTGCGTCCGTAGATTTCAGCACGGTGCAGGCATACATGAGCCAGTTTCAATTGTGCTCCCGGATTAGCATTCAGTTCCGCTTGCCATTCTTGAATCAATCCGTCCATCCAACCAAAAACCACCTGGTTGAACCTGACTTCCTTATAACCCTGACTGATGTCTCGCCAGTGATCTGAGTTTGTTGGGTCGGCTTCGATGCGCTTGAAGAGGTACTGAATCGCTTTCTCTTTCTTCTCCTCACGCCAGTACTTCGTCTCGACCACTTCAGCAGCGATGGGGTCATGATCACAGTTCTCTGCCGACAGACGCTCGGTCAATTCGCTTATGTTTTTGACGAAGGGCGTATCAGCACTGAAGCCCGCAATGAGTTTCCCAGTAGTATCGAGCGCCATATTTTCGCCCAATTCGAGTGCTGGGTCGAAGAATACCCGGCTCACCTTCGGGAAAAGCGTGCGATGCATCACGCTGGGATCGTTCTCATCGATAGCGGGGACGAGTGATTCCGCTTGTTGAATCCACTCCTCGACATCCTTTCCGCTTCGGGCCGGCACGGGCGTTGCAACAATGACGAGAGGAAGTTGGCTGGATGCTCCCTGAAACTTGAGGCGGTTGGCAATCACCAAGCGGGTGCCGTCGATGTTCTCCCGGTTGAGGCGCACACAACCTACGAGACAATCGGCAACCAGTACCGTGCTGAGGTATGCCGGATCTGAGAGGCCTGTTCTGGAGTCAATGAGGACATACTCGAAATGCTCCTTGAGCGCGTGACGGAATTGTCTGAAGAATCCAGCATTTGCTGGGGCTTGGGAGTCTTCAGTCGGAGCCTGTCGCAGGAAGCGGCGCAGCAGATCGGTCATTTCGTTCAGAGGCAACGGTTGTCCCGGTCCGGTCCCGGCCGGCATCAAGAAAAGGTTCTCTGCTCCCGCCACTGGCGCGATGTATTTCCTGGAAGCAGCATCACGTGCCATATCTTCCCGGAGGGTCTGCGCCAGCCATCGACTGTCGGCTCGGGAAGCGTCATAGTTCGACAGCAGTCCAGCAAAGCCCAGCATGTTGGCAGGTCCGCCAGAAGGCAGGTAGCGATGTAAACCGGGAGCTTCCAGATCCAAGTCAATCGCGAGAACTTTGTACTTGGCCTCCCGGCGCATCGCGGCCATTGATACAGCGCAGTGCGCCAGCGTCAGTGTCCGGCCCACACCACCCTTGTATGAATAGAAAGCGTAGATCATTCTTGGACTCTCATTAGTTCCCTGTGGCTGGTGCGGAGATGCCAGCCCGTTGCAGCAAGATCGCGATTTCGGCAAGTTCTGTCACGAAGAACTCCTTCCTAGTTGGCGTTTGAGCCCCCGGAACAACTCGTGCGGCGTATTTCACCGCGTCGTCGAAACCGTGCCTGGGGTCAATCGCTTTCGCCAGTTGACGAAGTTCGTCAACCAACGTGCTGTCCTTCTGGATGGTGTAAACGACAGCCTTGACTACCACGGCATCGTAGCTGTTTTCATCGGCAGACAGGGCAGATTGGGCCATATCCAAAGCATCGTTGAAGCGTCTATCGCTCAAAGCGGAGAAAGCAAGGTCAATGCACTCTTGCGCATGCTTCTGAAGACTCTCTCTCACCGTCTTTCGGGGCTCGTATTTGACGCTGCAATCGCTATCGATCCAAAGCACGAAGTCCGCTTTGGCCGGTTGCGGCTGGGCTAGCCGTTGAATATGACCCTGCGTCTCCAACTGCCTGAATGCTTCTTCGGAATCAGTCTGTCCCCCCAGCAAACTCGTGCCTTGGATACGATGCGGCGGCAGGATGAATTCCGCAGTGCCGCTGCGGCAGCGAAAAACTGGCGTCAGAATGCTTGGCAGAAGCTCCGCGGTAGGCGGGTCCGCATAACCCACCACATCCAAATCATCAAGGCTTCGAGTCATCTCATTCATATTTCAGCAACCCAACCTTCTAACCAAGTATTCTATATTCTCCTTCAGCAGTTGGCCACTATCAAAACCGTCGGGGGAGTCATAGGGTGGAAGCACTTCCACCCCGGTCGCTCGCCACTCCGCACTTTGGCGCATAACCCAGTCCAAGCCGGCAAGGCTCTTCGGTCGAAAGACAGCCAGCAACTCATTGTGGATGGAAATGCGGTTGGGAAACCGAACCTCGAACGTCCAGCGCCTCTGGTCTCCGCCTTGCACGGCAATTGGCCACGCCCGATCAGGATCCACGCCGCGAAGATATACCCATCAGGAATCGGATTTCGGTGGGTTGTTCAAGTTCTTATGAGACTATAGCCGAAATATCTGGTGATGGATGGATTCAGACTGACAACCGAAGAGATCCGTTCCTTGCGGGCGTTGCATCGCAACTGCAAAGACCGACAATGGGCCGACCGTATCAAGGCTGTTGTCCTATTGGGAACAGGCTGGACGGTCATCGACACGGCCGAGGCCTTGCTGCTGGATGAGGATACCGTTCGCTCGTATCGGCAAGCGTACCAACAAGGGGGAGCCGAGCTGCTGTTGACAGTCCGCTACCAGGGCCGTGAACCCAAGCTGGACCCTGACCAGATCCGGGAACTAGACCAGCACCTGTCGGGGACCACCTATCTTCGAGCCCAGGATGTGGTGGCCTACGTGAAGAAGACCTTTCGGGTGGTCTACACGGTGGCGGGCATGACCGATTTCTTGAAACGGCTGGACTATGTGTACAAGAAGCCGACCCTGACGCCGGGCCACCATCCGGACGTGGAAATCCAACAGGCTTTTATCGAGAACTACCAGAAGCTCAAGGAAAACAAGGGCCAGAACGATCCGATCTACTTCATGGATGGGGTCCATCCTCGACACAATCCGGTGGCGGCCTATGGGTGGATCAAGCGCGGGACCGACAAGACCATGGAGAGCAACACGGGCCGAAGCCGTGTGAACATCAACGGCGCGGTGGACGTTACCCGCCTGAGGGTCGTCGTGGAATTTGGCGACGCGGTCAATGCCCAGTCCACGATTGCCCTCCTGCAGAGGTTGGAGGCTCGACACCGGAAAGCCCAGACGATCTATGTCTATTGTGACAATGCGCGCTACTATCGATCTCGTCTGGTCCAGGCCTATCTTCAAGGGTCCAAGATCAAGCTGATCTTCCTGCCGGCCTACTGTCCCAACCTGAATCTGATTGAGCGGCTGTGGAAGTACTTCCGCAAGCAGGTTCTGTACAACCGATACTACGAGCACTTTGCCGAGTTCAAGGCCGCCTGTCAGGGGTTCTTTGAGAGCATCGACGAGCATGGGACCGCTCTGCGCAGCCTGCTGACCGAGAACTTCCAAGTCATCACAGCGTGACACCGAATTCTCTTGCCGGATGCGTATAATTGCAGGGGTGGGCAAAGAACGCGGTCAAATAACGCTGAAGGAGTTGCCGATACTCTGGGACTGGAAGTTCGTGTTGGCGTACGAACGTCACCTGATCTGGGAGCGAATCTGACGGGTGGAGGCGGTGGCGGACAGCGCCCGAGTCGAAGGGTGTTGCCACCATGCGGTCGGTTCTTTTGCGCTCAACCTCCACTTTGAAGAGGAGTCCAACTCCCAGGGGAAGACCTGGCTTCTGGTAGCGGCATGGCCCCGCGTAAGTAAACACGTCATCTGCGGTCCCAAGGAGAATCTCCGTGGTCGGATTTGCCGCGTCAAACTTGAGCGCCCCAATTCGAATCAGTTCGAGTTGGCTGAGAAGAAACCCGCTTGTGACGACGGATCGAAAATTCTTGCGCGCAACACAGTGGGCCAAGGCAACTCCCTGCGCAACTCGCTCCGCCATCGGATCAGGGTTGGCATAGCGGGATGACGCCACAGGGTCTTTCGCCAGGGCGGCAGAGAAATCGCTGATCAACCGCTGCAAATTCAGTTGCAGGTCACTCGTTGCCGCTGAAACAGTCATACGATTGGGTTCCAGAAACCATAACCTAAACAAACATTATGCGTTGAGAGGAGACAAGGCAAGAGAAAATGAACGGCGAAGCGGCCAACGAGCCTTTGATGGGGGCGTCGTCGAGGCGCAGGGGAACGAAGCGGCGGTCCTTGTTCAGCGGGTCGCGAAACCGAAACGTGTGGCTTTCCAGTTGCGCCCAGTCCGAGCCGAAGGCATTAGCCGACAGGCAGAGCACGAGCACGCGGGAGTGCTCCAGCCCCTCCTCAATCTTCGCCGGGATGCTGTCGCCGGGCTTGAGCACCCATTCATCGAACCAGACCTTCAGGCCGTCCTTCCGCAGCCGCTCGGCGATGGGGCAAACGACGGCCTTGTCCTTTGAGCTGTGGCTCAGGAACACGTCGTATTTGAACTCGTCCGGCATCCTCTTTTGACCTCCGATCTATCCGCACGCAGCCACAAGGCCACATTCCAGGTCTCGATGCTTGCCTCGACCGGGCCCGGGACAGGCATACGTCGCCAGAACGGCGGTTGGCGGCCTCCCGGGCACGTCCTGTCCCGCCAGCACTGGCGCTATTATCCCCGCGACTGGGGCTCCCTGCAAGCAAAAAAAGGCAAGTCGGAGCTTGTAGCTTGTCCTGGTGCCTGGGGGGCACAAATTCCTTGCCGGATGGGGGGTTGGGCTTATAATGGCTGGCCGTGTAAACCGTTGTAGTGGGCCCGGAAGGGCAGGAAGAAGTTTGAAGTTTCAAGTGTGAAGTATGAAGAGGCAAGTGTGAAATTGGGGGCAGTGGAGTGTTGTGTCTCTGACTTCGAACTTCCGACCTCAAACTTGACACTTCCGAGTGGTCCGTTCGGGAGGCAGGCTTATTATGATACGCAAGGTGCTTGGCTGCTTGTTGGTGGCGTTGGCCGTCGTGCTGTGGCTCGCGGCCGGCGGGCTGACGCAGACGAAGTCGTCGCGCGAGGCGATCAAGCTGGTGGTCCGCGCGGATGATATCGGGTCGTGCCATGCGGCCAACCTGGCCTGCATCCAGTGCTACCAGGAGGGGATCGTGCGGAGCGTGGAGGTGATGGTGCCGTGCCCGTGGTTCAACGAGGCGGCCAAGATGCTCCGCGAGAACCCCGGGTACGACGTGGGGGTGCATTTGACGCTGACCAGCGAGTGGGAGAACTACAAGTGGGGGCCGGTGACCCACGCGCCGAGCCTGGTCGATGGGCAGGGGGCTTTCTTCCCGATGACGAGCCAGCGGGCGGATTTGGCGCCGAAGACGGGATTCCTGGAGTGCGGCTGGAAGATCGAGGAGGTCGAGAAGGAGCTTCGGGCCCAAATCGAGCTGGCGAAGAAGATGATTCCGCAGGTCTCGCATCTGAGCAGCCACATGGGGACGCCCACGGCCACGCCGCAGCTCAATGCACTCGTGCAGAAGCTGGCGAAGGAGTACAAGTTGCCGGTCGAGACGCCGGGGGCTCAGTACTTTCGCTGGCCGGCGGATAGCAAGGCCAGCGCCGAGCAGCGGGAGGCCGCGTTGGTTAAGGCGCTGGAGGAGGTCCAGCCGGGCGTCTGGATTCTGGTGGAGCATCCGGGGCTCGACACGCCGGAGATGCAGGCGATGGGACACAAGGGGTACTGGGAGGTGGCCACGCACCGCGACGGCGTGACGAAGGCGTTCACCAGTGCCAAGGTCAAAGAGGTGATCCAGAGGCGGGGGATACAGTTGGTGAGCTATCATGACATGTGGTCATTTTGAGAAAGGAGACCGAACGAATGGCAGCAAAGATCTACTATGAACAGGATGCTCCG
>Ga0315275_10002751_pt1 | contig 15999 bp, 18 predicted proteins | sample YL17G03_0_MG_FD_205557 | JGI IMG/M metagenome (GOLD analysis project Ga0315275, IMG submission 205557) | Sediment microbial communities from Yellowstone Lake, YNP, Wyoming, USA - YL17G03_0 | ecosystem: Environmental > Aquatic > Freshwater > Lake > Sediment | place: USA: Wyoming | collected... | reverse complement strand
AGCGAAGTGGTTAAGCCTCGCGGCTAGGATCGCTGGAGGGACTATACGCGCGGGACTCAAGATCCCGTCCCTTAGGGGTTCGTGGGTTCGAATCCCATCCCCTGCACTCAGCTACAGTGCCTTTCTCCGTAACGTTCTGGGGCCCGCTGTACTTCGATGCGAAATATGCAAGTGAAGGAACAATGGGTGATGGAATGAAAGACGCAACGCTATGTTTTCTATTGGAAGGAGAAGGGGAGGGCAGAAGGATCCTCCTGGGAATGAAGAAGAGAGGCTTCGGGGTCAACAAATGGAACGGCTTCGGCGGCAAGATAAATGAGGGCGAGTCTGTGGAAGAGGCCGCCTGCAGGGAGCTCTTTGAAGAGGCTGGAGTGATAGTCCAGAGAGAGGAGCTCGCGAAGATGGGAGAGATCTATTTCTATTTCCCCCACGAGGAGAAATGGGATCAGGTAGTGCATGTCTATTTCATAAGGAAATGGAACGGACAGCCGAGAGAGAGCGAAGAGATGAAGCCGCAATGGTACGATGTTGGATCAATCCCCTATGACAGCATGTGGGTGGATGATGAGTACTGGCTGCCAAAGGTCTTGGAAGGGAAGAGAGTAAAGGGCAAATTCGTGTTCGGCGAGGACAACGAGTCCATGCTGGAGCACGAAGTGACTGAGGTAAATGAGTAGGCTACACAACCTCTCTCAGTCTCCTGTATATCAGGTAGATTATGAAGATGAAGATGATGATCCCCACTATGTGTGGCAGCGATATCTGGGATAAAAGCTCTAGGACATCTAGAGGTTTGCCTGGGGGCTTTGGTGGCTTGGATCCAGTGAAATTGAATCTGCCATCATAGATCTCCATGTTGCCCTGCTTGTCCTCCGCTATCACCTGGTAGACTACATTAGTGCCATTGGCAGGGACATCCACTTCGAATACCTTGGCTGATTTAGGATACATCTTTATGTCTGTCCATTCTGTGGAATCGTTGAGAATATACCTGAGCACTGGATTGAAAGCCAATCCAGATGCATAGTTTCCTTCGTCAGACACTGAGGCTGAGACCCTGAGGACTCCGCCAGTCACTGCTGCCTGCGACACATCCCTGATCGCGGGGATTGTGAGATCCGCATATATGCTGATATTCTCGGAATCTATAATTTTCTCTATGTGCCTCTCTTTGTTGTCCATGATGACTGTGAAGTTCGCTGCTTCGTATGGGAATTTCTCGAACACAGCATCCTCTGTAAGCAATGCCCATTGTGAGAGGCCGCCAACCTTGATTTGGCCTTTGATCCTGTCTCCGGAATCATTGTATAATTTTATACGAAGGTCATAAACTGGAAGAGATATGTTCTCGGATAGGTCTCCTGTCAATGATTTTGATATTTGGCTTGACATTTCCCCGTAGGATACATTTATCTGGAAATTCTTCCCGATAGGGAGCTCGATTGGCACTATGCCCGTGCTGCTTGTGATGGCCTGCGTGCCAACAGTTATTGTCACAGGGTAGAGGTATTTCCCGTTCAGCATCCTGACATTCATCTTATACTCCGCTATAGGGAGCATCAAGACATATGTAGAAGATGTCCCCACTATCCCTAAAGTCTCATTCATAACACCCATGTAAGTTGCCCGGATAGTGTATTGCCTCTCCACGCAAGGAGGATAGACCCCTGCTTCTAAGACATTATTTACTAGATCCGCATGTGCGATGCCTGCTCCATTTGTAGTTGATGCGAGTATGTCATGCTTTCCGCACGTATATGACTGGTATATCACTGAGATGGATGAATTAGATAAGGGCCTGCCACCGACATCAATCACAAGGATATCGATACTATCAGTCCATAATGCAAATGATACGGAGAATAGTGCTAGAATCAGCATAATGGCTACAGAAATCCTTCGCATGTAGATATTTAGGGGAAGGTTTTTAATTAATGAGCAAAACAGGGCGCTCGGCAGGCCGCGCTCACGCGCAGGCCCGCCTTTGCGCAAAAGGAGGTTTGGAGAGACTTTAGCCGAACTCGAACTCCATGCTGACAGTGGCAGTCATAGATACGTCTGATGGTTCGATTTGGGTTGAGTAATCCGCAGACGCCATTGATTTACCTTCCGCCATCGCATAGTTGTAATACACATACGGGCGTGGCTCGTAGGAGCTCTCGCTTATGCTGGTTATCCTCTTCACGCTGAGTCCCAATGCGGACGCAATGGTGTCAGCCTTCGCCTTGGCGTTCTTTGCCGCCTTGGCTAGGGCCAGGTTCGCGATCTCATCCTTCTTCTCATCGCTGAGAGTGAATGAAATGCTGTTCACCTTGTTCGCCCCTGCAGCCGAGGCCGCGTCTATGAGCTTGCCCACATTGCCTATCTCGCTGGTCTTGACTACAACAGTGTGGACAACTTCGTATCCGACTATCCTGTAATCCGTGCCGAAGAAATGGTCGTAGTCATATATGGGATACATGCTGTAGTATCCTGTCTCAATTTCATAATTGACACCGGTCTCCGCAAGATTCGCGCGGATGGCATCCATTATCCTTGCCACTTCTTGCTCCGCTGCTGCGGCATTGTCCCTCTGGACCTTTATGCCCAGCTCTATCTCCACTCTATCAGGATCAGCTTTGATTATGGCTGTACCTGATGTTGACATTGTTCCCCATCCGGGGATTGGCTCCAATATCACTGAATCCGCTCCCGAATCATTTGCCTTGTCTTCAAATAGTCCCAATGGGAATGCGTACGCGGTAGACACAAGAAGTATCAGTGCCACAACCGCAAGCACTCCGAATATATTTTTTGTTTCCATAAAATCACCTGAGAATACTTGGTGGCGTATGGATATATCCTATTTGAAATCATTAGGGAAATGCCGAACAATCCGAAATCCTTTAAAACAAGGCTTGTGATAGTATACTATGGCTTGGAACGATGCTATAGCATTCAGGAAAGTGGATCAGAAGATAATCAAATCCCTGTCTTCAGAGACAAGAGTGGATATCCTGAAAGCGCTCTCAAAAAGGAGGAAGATGCCCACAGAGCTCGCTAAAGAGTTAGGGATGGCCCCCTCCACAATAGTCGAGCACTTGAAGGAATTGGAGGGAGCTGGTCTTGTGAAAAGGCAGCAGACACAGCACAAATGGATATATTATGAGCTCACTGATAAAGGCAGCGAGCTATTCAGCCCCAAGATACCTTTCCAATTCATACTGATGCTAGCATTCGGGATAATCATAGCCGGACTGAGCTTCTGGAACTATTCCTCAATCATGACCATGCCTCTGCAATATTCTTCAGAGCAGGTGAAGTCTGCTCCTGCAGCGGATGCTGGTGAAGCGGGTGTTGTCATGGCAACCGACAATTTTGTGGGGAACAGGACGCTTACTCCGATGGAGAACTCAAATATACTGGATGTATCTGGGATAATAGGGGGATTAGGAATAGCACTAGCAGCATATGCTTCGTACATGATATACAAGGCAAGAGTGAAATAAGCGCTTCCCAGAAGTTTTTAAAACGCATTGCAGATATACTTTCAAGGTGATACTTTGGCAAAGAAACAAAAACAAGCTAAAGAGATAGGCAAAGGAAAAAGAAAATGGTGGTACAATCTAGGGGTAGCAATACTGATTTGCGCTTTCTTGTTGTTCATGGATTACGCGACGTTTGGGAGCGTAACCTGGTCGCTTTGGCCCGTAGCTGCAATGATATTGTTCAGCTTGGGATTCTCAGCGCTCGAACTAATGAAAGGCAAGCAGAGGCCGTTGTGGTATGATGTCCTGATGACAATAGTATTGGGTGCGTTCATACTGGTTGTCGATTTCGCGACCACTGGCACATTGACATGGGCGAAGTGGCCTGCTGTGGCGATATTTGTATTCGGAATCGGGTTCGCGCTGCTTGAAAGGCTCGGAAGAAACTGAGCTCTTTTTCTTTTCTGTTTTTCTCTCTTTCTTTTTATTTTTAAGGTATTAGCGACAGCCGGGCTAAGTTTTTAATAGTAGCCTAGCAATAAATGCAAGCATGGATAAAGGCAGGCTCAACAAGCTGGTTGATATACAAAGGAACGAGATCACAGAGCACTACATCTATAAGAAACTGGCATCGAGCGTGAAAGGAGACAACCGAAAGGCTCTCGAGAAGGTAGCTAACGATGAGCTGTCCCATTACAAGTTCTGGAGGGGAGTCACATCTAAGGATGTGGGGCCGGATTGGTTCAGAGTGAATCTCCATTATTTCATGGCGAAGATACTGGGATTGAACTTCAGCCTCAGGCTCATGGAGAACGGAGAGGCCGGTGCACAAGTCATGTACAGCAACCTGATGAGGCAATATCCCAGAATAAAACATATAATCAGGGATGAGGAGATCCATGAAAGAGAGCTCCTTAATATGATAGATGAAGAGAGACTGAAATATACAGGCTCTATAGTATTGGGGCTGAATGATGCTTTGGTCGAATTGACTGGAGCCCTAGCGGGATTCACGCTTGCATTGCCTAATCCGAAAATCGTGGCGATGGCAGGGCTTGTCACGGGGATAGCCGCATCGATGTCTATGGCAGGATCCGAATATCTATCATCAAAAGAAAGGGGAGAGAAGAATCCCCTGAAATCGACAGCTTATACTGGAATCACATATTTCCTGACTGTCCTATTGTTGATAACTCCTTATCTATTGATGAACGATGCTATCTTCAGCCTTGCAATCACACTTGCGACCGCGATAATTGTCATATTCCTGTTCAATTTCTATATTTCTGTAGCAAAGAATCTCCCATTCAGGAAAAGATTCATAGAGATGGCAGGCATAAGCCTTGGTGTGGCTGCCATAAACTTCGGCATAGGGTTATTGATCAAGCAGTACTTCAACATACAGATATGATTGGAGAATATGGGAGCTTAGGCCTTGCCCTGAAGCCCGAGCTTGAACATCTGCTTATTTGTATCCGGTGAAGGAAGAAGAGCAAGTGTGTCAAGTATATTCTTCTGATTGACACTGAAAAGCTTTGATTTCACCAAGTATCCTAAGATATAACTATTAGCCTGGCGGTCTGACCCTGTCCTCTTCTTTGTGATGTCCGATGCTGAGATGGGCTTGACTGATTTTGATATCTTCTTCAAGGCATCCACGACTTTCTTTGTGTCAGGATACTGCTCCCTATGGATGTGCATCTTGTTTGGTATCAATGGAGATGTGTCGAATATGACTGCAGTGTCCTTGCTGATGTATCTGGCAGCTCTCAACGCCTCTATAGGCTCTAACCCTATCACCAAATCTGCTTCTCCATCAGGGACAAGCGGTGATGGGACCTTCTTTCCGAATCTTAAGTGGACATCTAGATGGCCGAATCTCATTGCAAGGCCGTGCACCTCAGCTGTTGTGACATCATAGCCTTGCCTCAAGGCTGACTCTGCCATCACGACTGCAAGAGTGAGCACTCCTTGGCCACCTATGCCTGAAATGATTATATTTGTGATATCTTTCTTCATTTCTTCTCACTTTCCTTAGGCTTCACAACCTCTATAGCCCCGAACGGGCATACTTGCGAGCAGACTGAGCATCCCCAGCAGAACTCCTCATCGATATAGTATCTGACGGGCTTCTTGCCTTTTAATTCGAGATGGATCGCTGGACATGAATATTGTATACACAGGTCGCATTTCCTGCACTTATCCTGGTTGATCTGGAACACAGGGACATTGATCCCCTTCTTCCTGGCATTCCTCATGAACATGAGCCTGCAGTCCTGCCTCGCTATGATGACCTTCACTCCCTTCTTCTGCGACATGTCCTTGACCGCTTGGGTGAGTTGTTTGAGATTGAATGGATTCACTGTCATCACCTGCGCACCGAGCGCCCTGGCGACTTCAGCGATAGAAATCTCGGCTGATGGATCCTGCATTCCCGTGAATCCTGCTCCAGGATGCGGCTGGTGGCCAGTCATAGCTGTTATCCTGTTGTCAAGGATAACGAATGTGAGATCGGATTTGTTGTAAATCGCATTTGTTATCTCGGGCATTCCAGCATGGAAGAATGTGCTGTCTCCCATGAACACCACTATCTTCTGGTCGCTGACTTTCGATATGCCATGGGAAATGCCCGTGCCTGCCCCCATGGACACTATGAAATCCTGCATCTCTATTGGCTCGAATATGCCGAGGATATAGCATCCTATGTCACCGCCGAAAACGCAATCTTTACCCACAGCCATCTTTGTCCCCCAAAAGCTCGCCCTGTGCGGGCAGCCTGGACAGAGTGTTGGATCCCTTGATGGGGTCGGCAGTGAATTCGGTTTCTTTATCTCCATCTTCAGATGAAGTATGTTGTTGAGAGCGCCAAGCACATTCTCAACCCTCAGCTCCCCGCATACTGGAAGGAAATCCTTGCCATGTATGACTGCGACAAGGCTATGCTCCTGCGCCATCCTCTTTACTTCATTCTCAAGGATGGGCTCAAGCTCCTCCACAACAAGTATTTGCCTCTTGCCCTTGATGAATCCTGTGATCTTTCCCCTCGGATACGGCCACATCCCCACCCTCAAGACAGGGATCTGCATATCGAGCTTCTGCAATGCCTCTGTGACATAATTGAATGATGCGCCCGATGTTATTATCCCGAATTTTGATTTGGAATTCTTGTTGAGGATGAGATGGATATCTGAATTGTCGCTGAACTTCTCTATCTCTTGCAGCTTCTGGTGCAGGCTCTCATGCACCTTTATGACCGTGGGGGGCATTGTGTTCCATTGCTTGCCTTTCTTGAATACACCCCTAGTCTCGCCCTTCACTATGTTACCTAACTTCACTACACCTCTGACATGATTCACCCTAGTGGTTGTCCTTAGGAAAATTGGGATCTTGAATCTAGATGACATCTCGAACGCTAGCTTGATGAAATCCTTGCATTCCTGCGGATTGGAAGGCTCAAGATAAGGCATATGTGATGTCTGTATCATCCTGCGTGTGTCTTCCTCATTCTGCCCGGAAGACCATCCACCCGGGTCATCGGCAGCTAGAAGCACCATGCCTTTGTCTACACCTATGTATGGCAATGGATACACTGAATCGCAAGCTACATTGAATCCGAAATGCTTGAAGAATGTCATCGAGCGCACTCCGGAGAACGCGGCTCCTGCGGCTGCCTCTGTGGCCACTTTCTCATTAGTGCTCCATTCGAAATAGATGCCTGCTTCCTTAGCGATGTCAGAAAAAGTGTCTCCTATCTCAGATGAGGGTGTGCCAGGATATGAAGCCGCGAATCCAATCCCGGCCTCAAGGGCTCCTCTCACTATGGCGTCGTTGCCCAGCAGGAGCATCTTGCCCCCTTTCTGGAGGAGTTTGTGCATAAGCATAATTGGAAGGGTTAAAAAATATGTGCACTTCAGCCTTTCTTCCACAGGCCGTGCACATTGCAGTATTCCCTGACTTGAATGTCCGCAATATTTGAGCTTGTCTCAAATTCGGCTTCAGGCTTGTCGCCTGGCTTCAGGAATTTCCTGCATGCCCTTCCTTCGGATATTATCTCAACCCATTCTATGTAGTGCTTGTCTTCCATGGGATGAGGTATCGAGCCAACCTTAATCTTCACTCCTGTGGCTGTCTTCTCTATGACTGGGACGTGCTTCTCCAAGCCCACATCAGATATTTTTTCCTTGAGGATCTCCATCGGCTTGCCACAGCATACTAGCTGTCCAACCCCGGCATGGATGACCTCTACAATATTGCCGCAGACGCTGCATTTGTATATCTCATTGATTGCCGTCATCGCATCACATCAATAGTTCTTGCATCTGACTTCATAGAAGGCTTTGGGGTGTTTGCATACAGGGCATTGCTCTGGAGCTGTCTTCCCGTAATGTATGTAGCCGCAGTTCCTGCATTTCCACTCTGTAGGGGCATCTTTCTTGAATACCTTGCCCTTCTTTATGTTCTCAAGGAGCTTCTTGTACCTGCCCTCATGTTTCTCTTCAACCTCTGCGACTTCCTTGAAGAACTTTGCTGCATCCTTCTCTCCTTCCGCTATGGCTATCTTCTCGAATTCAGGATACATTTTTGTCCATTCGTAATGCTCGCCTTCAGCAGCCTTTATCAGATTCTTAGGGGTGTCTTCAATCTCCCCCAATAATTTGAATATCATCTTTGCATGCTCTTTCTCATTGTCTGCCGTCTCCTCGAATATGCCTGCTATCTGCTCATATCCTTCCTTCCTGGCCTTGGAAGCGAAATAAGTGTATTTGTTCCTGGCCTGGCTCTCTCCAGCGAATGCCTTCCACAGGCAATCGATTGTCTTCTTCCCCTTAGCCACATTAACTTCCTCTCCTTTCTTTGCCATTTTACCCCCCCTATAAATTCAATAAATCATTGAGGTATCCCTAAAACCATCAATGCGATTATCGTATGAAGAATCACTGAAACTATGAAGAACAGCCAGTAGTAGCAGTGGTAGCTGTAGAATTTCTGATAAAGCTTAGACTTGACCAGACCCGAAGTAAGCTGACCGATCATGGGGATGCACCTGCATGATAACAGGACAAGCAGGAGGCCTATTACATTGGTCGCACCGAGCGCGAACAAGAGTCTCATCCCCAATGCCGGATCCAATATCGCCATTCAATCAACTTAGCCTTATTGTGGCTTGGCCTTCTTCCTGAACACGAACTTGATCGCCCCGTACAGGACATACAATCCTATGACAAGTATTACTCCTTGGACAATCGGGTCGCTGGCTATCACCTTGTCTATTCCGAAGCTAACTGCAGCCTCCTTTGAGAATACCTTCACCTCAACTGTCCTCTGCACAGAATAGCTGTTGCCGTCTACATCGCTGTATGTTATCAAAAGAGGCATCTGTATCTGCGGCAAGGATGAATTGATGAATAAATCATATTCCACAGTATCAGAGTCATCGGAGTTTATGCTGCTGACATACATCTCGTTCGGGGACAGTACATGATATCCGTCACTGGACTGCAATTCAACTGCCAGGAACTTAGCCTGAGCATCTCCCTTGTTGATTATTGAGATTGATACCGTGTTCTTTGTCTCGTCCCTGATGTAGGTGGTCTGCTCATGCACCGCTATTATTTCTGGCTTCTCAGACTGCACAGTCAATGCTGCGATGGTGCTCTTTGTGTAGCTCCTGCCTAGATTATCGCTGTATGTAAGCGTGACAGGGACCTTGTATGTTTTAACAATCGCGTCTTGGAAAGCGATTATGTTGAATGATAGTGTCGCTGATGAGCCTGACGAAAGCTCTGCAATCCTCTTCTCTGTGGTTGAATTTACCGGAGCGAACGATATGTCTGATCCAGATAAATCGAATTTCAACGATATGTCCTTGATTGTGCTATCGGCGAGATTCTTGATATAGAAATTGACCCTGCCTTCCTGACCTCGATCGAACTTTTCTGGCACTGTCTCCACATTCTCGATAGAAAGGACTGCGTTATGAGACTGTATGTAGAATGACAGTTCTGTGTTGAACCAGTCTGTTTGGGCCGACTTGCACTTGAATACCAATATGTTGTCTCCTTGTACTGCTTTCTCATCGACCCTTAGCCTGTATTTGAGGATCACTTCATCATATGGCGACATAGCGCCGATGACCTGTTCGGGGCTGTCGCCAGTATCGAATGAGAATGGAAATCTCGCCTCTATCATGCATGTGACATTGTCCGCCCTTGTCTTCTCTCCCCTATACTGCACCCTGATCCACAAGTCCATGTATTTGCCTGGCTCCACAGGATATGGTGAATACAATGATTGATTGCTTATGTAGAAAGTCCCAATCGAGCTCGCGCTGCTAGACACTGTAGATGTGCCTGCCGCTAACAAAATCGCAGACATAAATGCGAACACCAGAACAAAACATATCTCTTTTCTCATAAACAATCCCTCCATCAATGAAACATGAATTTAATGCATATCACTTGGGCTTTCCTCCATCCCATTTGTCATGGCCGTCGTATGCTATCTGGCCATCTATCAGCCTCACAACCCTGTGGGCGTGGTCGGCAATCAGTTTATCATGAGTAACAATAATAAGCGTTTTCCTTTCCTTGAGATGCAGCTCTTTGAGCAGCATCATTATCTCATTGCCTGTCTTCAGATCGAGATTGCCTGTCGGCTCGTCCGCGAGTATGACTCTCGGATTAGGGGCCAATGCCCTAGCTATAGCGACCCTCTGCTGCTCTCCGCCCGAGAGTTCGGATGGAAGATGCTCCATCCTGTCGCCGAGCCCCAGCATCTTCAGTAATTCAGCGGCTCTCTCTCTCCTCTCCTCGGAAGGCACCCCCTGGAACACCAATGGCAGAGATACGTTCTCAATCGCAGAGAGCGAAGGTATTAGATTGAAGAACTGGAAAACGAACCCGATTGACTGCCCTCTCACTTGGGCAAGATCGCTCTCGCTCAGCTCTGTTATGTTGGTGCCATTCAACTCTATGGTGCCTGAAGTCGGAGTATCAAGGCAGCCGACCATGTTCAAGAGTGTTGATTTCCCGCTGCCCGAAGGCCCGACTATGGCTACGAAGTCGTTCTCCTTTATGTCTAACGTGACTCCCTTCAAGGCATTGACTGTCACTTCCCCCATTAGGTAGGATTTCTTGACATCCTTGAGGTGTATGATCGATTTCTCTTTTGAGAGATCGTGCGCATGTCCGTGGGTATGTTTGTCCTTCATGTTCTCCCTCATTCGTATCTCAAGGCATCCACTGGCCTCATCTTGGCAGCATTCCTAGCTGGAACAACTCCACTAATCACTCCTATAAAGAAGGAGAATGACAGCGCGCCTATTATTAACATGGGTTGCAGTGTCACCTTTAATAAATTAATGTCCATCTGCAGGGCGTACCATTCGACAGCCTTGCTCGCAACGAGACCGGCGGCTATGCCCAATAATCCCCCGACTAATCCCAGCAAACCAGCCTCTATCAGGAAGATCATCATTATGTCTGAATTACGGGCACCTATGGCCTTCATCACGCCTATCTCCCTTGTCCTCTCAATGACAGATGTGTAGACTGAATTCATTATGCCCAATCCACCGACAACCAATGATATCGCTGCGATGCCTATTATCACGAATTCCACGACCGCGAGCATCGCCATGGAGGTGGTCTTGAGGTCGTTCATTGTCTGTATCTCAAAATTTTCCTCTCCTTCCTTCAGGCCCCTTTCCTTCCTGAGCCTCTCCTTGATATTATCAGCGACTGCCTCGGGATCCCAGCCATCCTTTGTCTTTGCCAATAAGACATAGTACCCTGTGGGTGTGTTCAGCACCTCTCTGGCGACGTCGATTGGGATGTATATCTGCTGGTCATCCTCCGGGCTTCCGATCTTGCTGACCACCCCTATGATATCGAAATCATAACCATTTATGTTGATTTTATCTCCAGTACTAACATGCTTGTCGAATGATGCCCCGCTGTAATACAGCCACCCCACTCCAGCCTTATACCTGTCCGTATCCTTGAAGTACCTGCCTTTTTCCAATGTCACCCCAGAATATGCTTCTAGAATGTTCCAATCTGTAGGGAGACCGACTATGAATGCATAATTAATCTGGCCTCTGAACTCCACTTTAGCTACTTTAGTTATCATGCCGCCAGCATTGTCCACTCCAGAGGTGTCCTTTATCAAGTCGAGCTCGTGGTCTGTCAGCTCTTGGCTGGATTGCCCTGCGAAGCTGGTCATCAATGAGCCTGGCAGTATCATTATGTTGTTCTCTCCCATCATCTCGAACTGCTCATTTATGGCTGTCTCGAACCCCTGTGTTAGCGATATCAGAGTGACTACAGCAGCTATGCCTATGAATATGCCCAGCACAGTCAGGAATGTCCTCAGTTTTCTGTGCCTGAACGACCCCAATGTGAATTTCAAGTAGTCCCCAATCATGCAATCATCCTAAATCCTCATGGCTTCTGTGGGCTTCATGCTCGCCGCCCTGCGCGCCGGGAAGAATCCTGACACCATCCCGATTATGAATGCGAATGCCAGCGCCCCGGCAACCAATTGCAGTGACACTACTGCCCTGAAGGAGATATTGAGCACATTGTCAGCTATCCAATTGAACAGGAAGCTCAATCCAGCCCCCCCAGTCACTCCGAGTATGCCTCCTATCATTCCGAGCGTGCCTGCCTCAACCACGAACATGCCAAGGATATCAGAATTCCTGGCCCCGACCGCCTTCATTATTCCTATCTGTCTTGTCCTCTCAAGGACCGAGGTGTACATTGAGTTCATTATCCCCACACCACCGACGATAAGGGATATCGCAGCGATGCCTACGAAGACTATCTGTACTGTGCCGAGTATGGCTCCAAAGCTGGTGACAACCTGCTCTGTAGTCTGCACAGAGAATGTCTCCTCCCCTTCCTTATCACCGCGCTCCTTCCTGAGAGCCTTCTTTATGTCCTCAGCAGCCTTTGCGACCGAATACCCCTCTTTCACGCTCGAGAATATTGTGCTGTACTCATCTGTAGCGTTGAACATGTTGGCTGCGGTGCTTATTGGTATCCTCACCATCATGTCATACATCCCCATCCCAGTCTTGGACTGTATGGCCACTACCCTGAAGGTGTATCCATTCAGCTCCATCCTGTCCCCTAATTTTATTGTTTCATTGAATATGCTCGAGCCGAGCCTGCTGCCTACGATTATCTCATAATTAGCTCCGCTGAGCTGCCTGCCTGACTCGATCCCATAGAAGCTTATGGTCTTTATGAAATCTGTGGCCTGGCTGTCTGTAGGCGAGCCGAGAACCATGACGCTCCGGGTCTTTCCTGCGAACTTGACAGTGGCGGTCCTGGACAATATCCCTCTGGCAATCTCTACGCTCGGCACCCCTTGCACAGCCTTGAGGTCGCTCTCCCTGAGCTTATCAGCCACCAGTCCCGAACCCATGGGCCCGTAGAACTCGCCGCCGGGCGCTATTATTATCCTGTTGGAGCCTATCTTCTCGAATTGGGTAGTCACTGTATCCTGCAATCCCTGCCCGACTGCTATCAAGGCCACTATAGCAGCTATGCCTATCATTATCCCTAAGACTGTCAGCAATGACCTGGTGCTCCTGTGCGTTATCGAATCCCAAGCTAAAGATAGATATTCCTCCAACATATTTATTTCCTCTCTATTTTTTCATCTTCCTCGACCATTCCCTTTTCCAATCTAGCCATGCTATTGCTAGGGCTGTTGCCACGTATGAGATCAGCAGTATCCCGATATCAACGACTTTGCTGAATTCCGGAAGCGGGAATATTGTAGATAGGAGGATGAATGCTATTATCGCGATAAACGCGATCAAGATCGCGAAGAGCGCTATCCAGTACTCTATCGCGAAGATATCCATCACTCCAAAACATCCAATCACACTGTCAAGGAAGCCTTTCGGATTTCTCAACAGCTTGTTCAGGTAATGGAACCCAAGCGATGCTCCGAAACACGAGAATATCAAGAAGAAGTACTGACTTGGAGGGACTCCTCCTCTTACTATCAGCAGTCCCGAGCAGTAAAAGAAACTGAATATCAGGAATTCGGCAAGGACGCTCCATGTCTCCCGCGGATTAAGCCCTGGGAGCGAGGCCATATTTGCCCCTGGAAGCGAGGCAAGCTTAGCTTCACTTAATCTACCCATTGTCTCCCTTACATTTCCTGTTACAGAACCAATGGAATATGTCCGCATCCTCTTTAAAACTATTCGCTCGAGATTAATGCATGGCTATAGATATAATCACTGCAATCCTCTTGGGCGTCCTGCAGGGAATTACAGAATGGCTGCCAATCTCCAGCAGCGGGCATTTGGCCCTCGCACAGAACACCCTAGGGCTTGATGTGCCTGTCGTATTTGACATATTCATCCACATAGGCACCCTGGCGGCTGTCTGCATATTCTACAGGAAGGATATAATCTCAATCCTCAAATCTTTGGTAAGGTTTGATCTCAAGAGCAAGGAAACAAAATTAGCATTGTTCATAATCGCAGCGATGATCCCGACTGCCATTATAGGATTCACCTTCAGACCGTTCTTCGAATCCATGTTCAGCAGCAATGTCCTTGTAGGGATGGCGTTGATCATTACAGGAACAATATTGTACGCGGCGTCTAGAGCCAAACCTTCAAACAAGCCCGTATCCTTCATCCCGGCGCTCATAATAGGAATATTCCAGGGAATCGCTGTGGCACCTGGCATCTCAAGGAGCGGGGCCACAATCTCAGCGGGTTTATTGCAAGGCATCAACGCAAAGGAAGCAGCCAAATTCTCATTCCTTCTCTCAATCCCAGCAGTCATCGGGGCCACAATATTCGAAGTCAAAGATACGGCTTTGGCAATCGACCCTTCCGCTTTCCTGCCATATATCATCGGGGCTGCAGTTGCAGCAACTGTAGGGTATTTCTCAATCAAATTCCTACTCAAGCTTCTGGATGAAGGGAAATTCCAATGGTTCGCATACTACTGCTGGTTGATGGGCATATTCGCCATAGCCTCATTTGGATGGTAATTCAATGAAGCTCCCGAAATCTTTCCTCGCTCCTATATTCGGATTCTCGAATGCTCCATTCAGGATGCTGTGCCAAAGATACGGATGCAAGGCATCCTATATCCCGCTAGTGCATGTCTCCCAGGTGAAAAACAGCGTGAAGAACATAGAGGCCTTGGGGGAAGAAAAAGGATTGGGGATCCAGCTCTCCGGATCAAACCCGGAGCAATTCGCAGAAGCAGTAAGGATCATAGAGAGGAAATTCCCATCCATAGAGAGATTCGATGTAAACTGCGGATGCCCTTCGAAGAAAGCGGCAGAATGCAAATTAGGCAGTGCATTGATGAAGAAGCCAGAAATAATAGCGAGGATAATCTCTTCCATCAAGAGCGAGACAGACAAGCCGGTCTCAGTGAAGACAAGGATTTTCAATGACAAGGCAAGGACCCTCTCTCTCACTGGAGCGATAGAATCCGCGGAAGTGGACTTCATTATCATCCATGGCAGGACACCAGAGCAAGAATATTCTGGAAGTGCTGATTGGAGTATGATCCATGAGATCAATGATTCGATATCTGTCCCATTAGTTGGAAATGGAGATATAACCTCACTGAAACAAGGGAAAGAAAGGATTGACGAGGGATTCTGCGACTCATTCATGATTGGGAGGGCAGCGATGTCCAATCCTCTTTTGTTCAAAAGGAAAGACAAATTAGGAAAGAATGAGAGGAAAAAGATGTTCTTCGAATACCTCAGCATTTGCGAGGACCTAAGAAAGGTCGAATTGAACGACCTGAGACTGAAGATAGTCCAGTTCTTCAAGGGATTCGAAGGAAGCGCCGCATTCAGGAACAACCTTTTCAAGAGCAAGACTTTAGAGGAATTGCTTAAGAGAATATCTGAAGATAGATGATCATGCTACAGGAATTCGCTGATTTCGTATCATACCAGTTGCTCGGACTAGCTAAAGAGAGCCATATGGGAGAGGCTGCCAATTTCTTCGTCTACGATTCAATAAAAGTCACTCTGCTTCTCGCAATCATAGTCTTCATTGTAGGAATCGTCCGCACTTTCATAACTCCATTGAAGGTGAAGAAATTCCTCGGTAAGAAGAAAGAAGGGCTAGGCAATGTGCTTGCAGCATTGCTCGGCATCCCCGTTCCATTCTGCTCGTGCTCGGCCGTGCCTCTCTTCATAGGTTTCATAAATGCAGGAGTGCCATTGGGCGTCACATTCTCATTCCTGATTGCATCTCCCCTTATCAACGAAGTCGCAGCCACAATGCTATTCGCCATGTTCGGCTGGCAGATAGCTGCAATATATATCGTCTCGGGATTGGTAATCGCTATAATATCCGGAATCATAATCGGCAGACTCAATCTTGAAAAGGAACTGACAAGAACAGTCAAGAATACTGAAGTTGATATGGGAAAAGAGAAGAAGATGTCCTGGAAACAAAGGATAAATTTTGGAATCCGGGAATCAAGAAGAATAACATTCAGCGTCCTCCCCTACCTACTCATAG
>Ga0315275_10002750_pt1 | contig 16002 bp, 16 predicted proteins | sample YL17G03_0_MG_FD_205557 | JGI IMG/M metagenome (GOLD analysis project Ga0315275, IMG submission 205557) | Sediment microbial communities from Yellowstone Lake, YNP, Wyoming, USA - YL17G03_0 | ecosystem: Environmental > Aquatic > Freshwater > Lake > Sediment | place: USA: Wyoming | collected... | reverse complement strand
TACACGAATAAGCGACCAGGAAATAATTGTTCCGACGAGTCCGAGTTGCGATGCAATATGTTTTTGATTTCTCCAAATTTTTACAGGACTAAGCATACATTTCCTTTCGAAGGATATGGACTACGGCTGTAGCACCTGTTCCTCCAACATTATGAGTAAGACCAACGCGAGCATGTTGCACCTGACGCTTCCCACATCTTCCCCGCAGCTGATCAGTAATTTCAACAATTTGTTTGACTCCGGTTGCGCCAACCGGGTGACCGCACGCTTTCAGTCCTCCGGATGAATTAATAACACATTGTTTAGCGGTTCCAAGGGTAAATGCTCCCTCACTAATCCGTTTCCCTGCTTCACCTTTTTTCACAAATCCCATATCTTCAAGCGCCAGTATTTCAGCAATGGTAAAACAATCATGCACTTCTGCTACATGAATATCTTTTAAAGAAATACTCGCCAGAGTAAATGCTTTACATGATGCTTCTGTTGTTGCGGCAATCGTTGTGAGACTTTTTCTTTCAGCTAAACCCAATGTATCCGTAGCCACTTGTGAGGCAATTATTGTCACTCCGTTTTTTGTTGGTTTTTTTGAAAGAATTACTGCTGCTGCCCCGTCGGTAACCGGTGAACAGTCAAGAAGCTTTAGCGGATCAGCAACACAGGAACTGTGAAGTACGGTTTCAATTGATATTGGTTTTTGGTATTGCGCCTTGGGATTAAAACTCGCATGATAGTGATTTTTTACCGCTACACTTGCCAGTTCTTTCACTGTAGTACCATACGCTTCCATATGTGACCGGGCAAGTATTGCATAGAGCCCAGGAAAGGTCGCTCCTGCTAACCGCTCTTCATTTGATCCTGCTCCCATGAGCGCGGAACTGACTTGTTCCGGCTTGTGATCTGTCATTTTTTCAACGCCCAATACCAGAACCGTCTCATACTCACCGGATAAAATACTTAGAACTGCCGTATGAATTGCAAGTCCACCTGACGCACATGCACCTTCAATTGTATATGCTGGAATAGATAATCTTAATTCTTCAGCAAATAATGCTCCTAAATGCCCCTGCATCCCAAGCATTCCGGAAAGCATGTTGGCAACATACAATGCCTGAATGTTTTTTTTGTCACATCCGGCATCTTCCAATGCTTGCTTTACTGCGTCCCTCGCAAGAGCGCGCGGAGAAATTTCCCAGCGTTCTCCAAATACAGTCATCCCTGTTCCAATAACAGCTATGTTCATAATTTGTGTGTGTATTTTAAATACTCGGTATACGTAATATCAGTCGTCTGACGAAGTTGGTGTTCTATTGTATATCCGGATTTTTTCTGTTTACTGTGGAACTTTGAAATCTCTTTTGTCGTTTTCCATAAAAATGCATCACTTCCTGCTCCTGATCCGTATGACACCATAAAAATAGTTTTATTTGGTTTGGCAACATCAAGTACTGATGCAAGTCCCATTAGAGATGATGCGCTATATGGATTTCCAATATGGTCAACAACAAGCGATGCTCCAAGCTGTTTGTCAGCAAAACCTAATCTTTTTGCAGCTTCCCGTGGAAATTTTCCGTTTGGCATATGAAACACACAATAATCAATATCTGAAATATTCACTTTTGATTTATTTAGTAATCTCTGGGCTGCTCCCATAACGTGGGCAAAATATGCCGGTTCTCCGGTAAACCGTCCCGCATGAGACGGATATCGTATCCCATCACGACGCCAAAAATCCGGTGTATCGGAAGAATAGGAATTGTAGGATATAAGGTCTGCAATTATGTGAGTTTTTCCAAGGATAACTGCAACACCAGCTGATGCGGATGTGTATTCGAGCGCATCATGAGGTTTGCTTTGCGCAGTGTCAGCGCCAATTGCCATACCATAGGTAATTTGTCCTGATGCGACAAGTCCGGCTATCATCTGAACTGCCGCGGTTCCCGCTTTACAGGCAAATTCTAAATCTGAAGCAAGATATTCGTGTCCGATATCGAGTAGTTCCCCGACAATTGTTGATGTGGGGTTGACTGCATACGGATGACTTTCAGACCCAACAAATAATGCTTCTATTGCGTTTGGCTTTTTTAAAAATAAAGAAAGACTTTGCGATGCCGCTTCAATGGCGATGGTGACTGCGTCTTCATCTATTCCGGGAACTGATTTTTCCCTTACCCCAAGAGCAATGGCAATTTCTTCCGGGTCTTTTTTCCAGGCTAATGCAATCTCTTTTATGCTCACCCGATATCTCGGTACGTATGTTCCGTATGAAACAATGCCAATCATATTATTTTTCCTCTCGCTAATTTCTGGTGTGCTTTGGATAAAGAGCCTTCCGATAAACTTGCTAGAAGTGAAATCTCACCAGCCAGCACTGACGCGCCAACAATTTCTACAAACCGCTTCTTATTTGCTCCGTCATTTCCTCCATAGACTCCAAGAAGTGTTAATGCCTCTTTCTGGGTTGCCAATGTAGTTCCTCCCCCAATGGTTCCAACCATAAGGTCCGGCAAATATACGCTCATATATAGATTTTTCCCGCGGACTTCTGCTGTCGTCACACCGACGCTACATTCTGCGATATGTGCAATATCTTGTCCCGTTGCAAGAAATAAAGCAGCTAGAACATTTGCAAACTGTGCGTTATATCCCATCGATCCACTCATAATACTTCCCATAAGGCATTTTGAAAGCCACACAGCATATATTTTTTGCGCTGTTGTTTTTAGTGTTTGTCGCAGAACTTTTTCAGAAATCACTACTTCTGCCCAAACCTTTGAACCGCGGCCTTCAATCATATTAAGCCATGACGGTTTTTTGTCCACACAATAATTTCCTGATAACGAAATACATACCGTTCCTGTTTTTTCTTCGATATACCGGACGATTTTATCTGTTGCAATGGTCACCATGTTTAATCCCATTGCATCTTTTGTATCGTAGATAAAACGGATATATCGATAGTGCCCCACCCCACGAGAGAATGTTTTTAATAAGCCGATATGGCTTGAGGTGGTACGGGCAATTTTTTGCATTTCTTTCAGGTGAGTCTCCACAAATGTGTTCAACCGGTCGCTTTCCTGTAAATTTTTCACTGAAAATACCGGTCCGCGTGTCGCCCCAACATGATAACTGTCAACAATAGCTCCTCCGCTTTCGCTCATTGCTTTGCATCCGCGGTTAACTGATGCGACAAGCGCGCCTTCTGTTGTTGATAAAGGAATATAATATTCCGTTTTACCAATCGCGAGAGGTCCGGCAATACCAAGGGGTACCTGGGTAGCACCAATCATATTTTCACAGTTTCTGGTTGACGCAACGTGTTCATCCAAAGAATAGGAACCGATGTGTGGTAGCGATACCTTTGTGATTTTTTCAATCATGTGTCGACGCTTTGCGACTGTTGGTATGGTGTGTAATTTCATACGAATGGGATTTTAAATATCCCCAACCGATACATCCCAACACTATACAAAACAACAACGGGGATGGTAACAATAGAGATAATCACAATGCGAAATAAATCGATTTTTAAACTAAACCTGAGTGTTAAATAAGAAAGAACGAGTTTCCAAAAGAAAAGGACGGAGGAAAAAAAAAGAAATAATAGACTAAACAGCATCCCCAATGGTCTATCTGTTCGTGGCGGTGGAATAACCATGTAGAGGAGCGATGTTGCAAGAAACCAACAGACTGTCGGAACAAGCGTATATGCCCACCCAAGCACAACCCCTCGCAGATTCCCCTTCCCGCCAACCATCTTCCCAATTATCCACACAAGCCCAACGACTAATCCATACATGGTTCCTACTGCCAACGCAAGAACGATAAAGTGTTTGGTAAGCATATATGGCCGAAACGTTGCGGTTTTGACTAAAGAAGCAATTATTAAATAACTGGAAACAAGAAGAGAAAGCGGAAGAATCTCCCAAAGTGATCCATGATTCACAATGGTCCGGTATGTTTCATACGGCTTTGTTACTAAGCCGACCATGTTTCGAACAAACGAATAAACAGCAACAACCGCCTGATCACTCATGTATGGTATTAGTCGTATGAAGCGCTCAAAACCCTCGCTGAAGCAGCGTTACATAGGAAGTAATGGAAGGTCCAAGCACATACAGAAGGACCCCCACAATAACAATAGATAGCACTACAAAAACCGGAAATGGCATTGTTTTTAAACGTTTTGTTAGTTCCTTGTATACAGGAGTTATTGGTCCAATGGTTTGCGGAGGAATATCAGTTGTCTCTTGCCACCTGTTTAAAAACGCTTGTTTATTATTATTTTTCATACGCTTGTATAAATGCTTTTCGTGCCCGAAATAATGTCATCTCTGCGCTTTTCAGTGTTGTAGCGAGTTTTTTTGCAATGTCCGCAACGGGCATATTGAGTATGTACCTCGCATGGAGAATATACGTATATTGTGGCAATAGCTTATGAAGCGTTGTATTGAGTTTTTCTTTTAACAAAACAGCGTCTAGCGTTTCTTCGGGACCAAGAAGCGGGGATAAGACGTCTTCTATTTCCGGAGCATGAGAAAACACAATCTGCTTTATTTTTTTCTTCCGGTAATAATCTATCACTTTATGCCGACAAATAGAAAAAAGATAGGTTGATATCCGGCAGTTGCCATGAAAATCCCGAATAGCCTCAAGAAACGCAAAGAGCACATCTTGCACAATATCCTCTGCTTCACGGGGATCTGTTATTTTTAACCGGACAAATGACAAAAGCTTCGGCGCATGTGTTTGATAGAACAGGGACGCTGCCCGTTTATCATGTGCAAGCATTCGCTGAATCAGTTCTGCGTCTTCCATAGGGCTATTATACAAACCCGCGCTTGTATTTACCAATTGTTTTTTGTACACTTTTGATATGGAACGCATTTTTGCTCAAGCTCTTATTCCAACAGTAGCTATTAAAGACATTTTTACCCCCGCTACATCCTTCCCCACCATTGGGTCGCTTGTCAACGTGCTTCTTCGCAACTCCTTAGTCATTGCCGGAGTTATTTGCCTTGTTTTATTGATTTCAGGCGGATTTAGCTTTATAGTATCAGCAGGAGGCGATGCAAAAGCCAAAGAAAAAGGGAAAAACACCATCACAAGTGCTCTTACCGGGCTAGTTCTTATTATTGCAGCGTACTGGATTATTCAGATTATTGAAATAATCACGGGTATTAATATATTAAATAATTCAAATTTATGATACTAGATAAGATTTTTGCAGCTAATTCTATTATCGGAGAAGAAATTAAAAACCCATTGAATCTATATGGTAGTGTGGAAGGCGGAGGGCTCACTGCATTTTTTTCAAATATCCTACGGCTTGTCTTTGTTGTAGCCGGCATATACGCGCTCATCAATCTCATTATTGCCGGATTTACCTACATGACTGCCGGCGGAGATGCAAAAAAATTAACCCAAGCATGGGACAGGATATGGCAAACACTGCTTGGACTCGCAATCATCGCCGGGTCTTTTGTCCTGGCAGCCATATTTGGCTATATACTCTTTGGAAATCCGATGTTTATGCTGAATCCCGTTATTTACGGACCAAATTAAACGTATGATGAAAATATTCGCAGCTGATCCCGTAGCGCACCCATTAAAACCAATTGGCGGGGTTGGTCTTGGACCATTTGGCAATATGACATTTACTCCAACATCTGCAATGGAGAAGCTCACCGGAGCGATATCAGCAATTATCGGACTCATGACCATAGTGGCTAGCTTTTGGTTTTTTATCACATTTATCACCGGAGGCATCTCTTGGATTACCGCTGGGGGTGACAAAACAAAGCTCACACAAGCACGCGACAAGCTGTCTAATGCGTTTGTCGGACTTGTTATTGTTGTAGCTGGCTGGGGGATTCTTGCTCTTGCCGGACAATTTTTCGGATGGGATAACATCTTGGTTCCTAATAGTGTTATAGAACTCATTAGATTTAAATAACTCTATGAATAGATATCTTGCAGAACTAACCAACCCAGTACTTCCAGCTAATCTTGGATCGGGATCAATTAGCCAGGGAGGAACGATTATCGGAAAACTTGTTTCTTCTATTGGCGGATTGTTCTTTATTTTCGCATTTTGCCTTACCTTCCTCTACCTTCTGACAGGAGGCGTTTCCTGGCTTACTTCAGGTGGGGACAAATCAAAGCTCGAAAACGCACGTGATAAGATTACCAATGCACTCGTCGGACTTGTTATTGTGGCGGCGGCGTATGCTGTCTTTGCGCTTGTCGGACAATTTTTTGGACTTGACGTAAAAGCACTTAAAATTCCGTCTTTCGGCGGTTGATTGCTCAATAGTTAATAGTACCGTATACTATATATAGTATTAATTGTCCCACTTCGCCTTTCAGGCTACGCGGGACTTAAGAAATTGTAATTACTCGTAAACTTGTAAACAATTTCTAGAGGAGGTGACGTATGTTTAAAATATTTGCAGCTGATTTAACGGTCGCACAACCGCCGGGAGTGCGTATTACTGATATAGGAATGCTTATTAGCGCTATCGTCGGTACACTTCTCATACTCGCTGCGCTCATGGCATTTCTCTACCTCATCATGGGAGGCATCCAATGGATTACCTCAGGTGGAGATAAAACACATATGGAAACGGCACGAAATAAGATAACGCATGCAATTGTCGGACTTATTATTGTCGGAGCCGCATGGGCGGTGATGGTACTCGTTCAAAATTTCTTGGGTATCAACGTCATCGGTTCACAGGGGATTAATCTTCCCAAACCATATTGAGACTATTTGAGTATTTTCAAAAGCCCCGCGATGCGGGGTTTTTGATATACTAGGGATATATGCACCAATTATTAGCTCAAGCGCCAACCTGGGGAGCATTACAAAAATCCAGCACCACAGACACTGTTGCTGATGTAGCTACTATCGGTTCTCTTACAGCACTTATTGCGAATATCATCCGTGCAATTGTGGCATTCTCCGGAATTATTCTTTTTATCATGCTTGTTGTCGGCGGTATGTCATTTCTTTTCTCCGGAGGCGACCAAAAAAAACTCGAAAAGGCAAAAGGGACAATTACAAATGCATTTCTTGGATTAATCGTGCTTGTTGGAAGCTATCTTATTCTAAAACTTATTGAGCAGTTTACGGGGATCACTCTCACCACGTTTACCATACAACTTCCGTCTCAACCTTGACGAAGTTGTAGCGAGTAACGGATAATTACGGTATGAATAGGCGAGGTCGAACTTTTGTTGCCTTTTGTATAAGCATTCTTTTGAATGTTTGTTTTATTTCGACTGTTTATGCACAAAGTCCAACACCTAATCCCCTCACTCAACAAAGTGGTTGGTATGACCAGGGATACGCAGAAAGCATTGGCGCAGCACAAACTACAGGAGATGTTAACGCTGCTGCTCATGTATCAAACGTTAATACCAACAGCTATGCAGACCTTGTTCGAAGAACGCTTGGACCGGTCCCGGGAATTACCACGACTGATGCCAGCATGAATTCTCCTCGTAATCAATATCTTCTCAGCCAAAGTGCCGTGTACAATGTTGCATCATATATCGGAGCAATGTACGTTAACCCGCCTGCAAGCACGTATGCATTTGTTCAGGATATGGGTCAGACGCTTGGTTTTATTCCCAAGTCAGCACATGCGCAGGGTATTGGTTTCAGTGGTCTTTCTGCGCTTCTTCCTGTTTGGAAAGCGTTTCGTAATATTGCGTATCTTCTCCTTGCTGTTATTATGACCGTAATCGGATTTATGGTTATGTTTAGGAAAAAAATTGATCCTAAAACAGTCATCACAGTGCAAAGCGCGCTTCCGAGAATCGTCGTAACCCTTCTGTTGATCACTTTTTCTTACGCCATAGTAGGATTGACCATAGATGTAATGTATATACTTATTGCAATTGTAATAGGGATATTCCAATCAACAGGTCTGTTTGCAGCGGGAACTACAACGCCGGCAAATTATATAGGAACTAATTTATTGAGCAGTGTTTTTAGCTCTGTAAACATGTGGGAATTACCTTTTAGACTTTTAGGATTCCGGGTACCCCCAACTCTCACAAATATACTAATGGGGGGAATGGGGTCCGTTATCGCATTTATTGTCGGTACGGCCGCCTTTCCAGGTTCAATACTTGTGGGCATAGGCATTCTATTAATTGGGTTTTCGGGGGTGCTGTTTGCAGCACTCATCGGAATTGGTTTATTATTACTAACCATTAGATTGTTTGTTTTCTTTTTAAGTACATATATTAAAATCATTCTTGCACTCATTTTCTCACCGCTCCAACTTGTCATGGGTGCAATTCCGGGGAATGACGCATTTGGCTCATGGTTTAAAAATTTAATTGCAAACATATTAATCTTCCCTGCATCAGCTGCAATGTTTATGTTGGCTGCATTGTTTATGCAGTTTTCGGCAAGCGAAGAACGGTTATGGGTGCCGCCGTACGTAGGATTTGTGAGTGCTTCAATGACAAGCATTGGTGCGCTCGTTGCGCTTGGTCTTCTTTTTGCAATTCCAAATGTCGGAAAACAAATCCAAGAGGCACTTAAATCAAAGGGCGGCATGTCTGCAGGACTCGAAGGGGTCTCCGGAGCATTCAGCGGTCCAACGCAAATGGGCATGCAACTATTCCAGTATTGGTCATCACACCAACAAATGGCACAACTAGCTAAAACCATCTCCGGTCAAAAAACCGGGGGTGGCGATGCACAGAAAAAAACTTAAGATGAGGATTGTATTGTTTGTAAAGAATCTACTCAATTAATGAGATTTTTTGTCGGTTGCTTCTGTCCCTTTTTTTGCTTGGTCTACAGCAAATAACATCATTATTACGAGAGCAAAAAGAAGTACATTGCGAGCTTTATATGCATAAAGGCGGTTAGGCATGCTTTCATTCAATCCTTCTACAATTTTATCAAACCTCTCTTCTCCAACGAGTTTTGATAACCAACCTTCATCTCCACCAAAAAATTTTCTCCAACTGGTAACCTCAATGTAATCCTTAACCCATTCTTCCGCTCCGGGAGCTTCTTTCCCAAGCTTTCCAAGCAGAAGTTCAAACTTATCGTACTCTTCGCTTACTTCATCAAGTGAAAGTGATTTTGCTAAATCACCCCAATATTCCTTCATAACAGAAGAGTTTTTCAACCCTTTAAGAAATTCTGTGTAGCCACCTTTAACTTTTGCTGCCTCAAGGTATCCCGCAATTGCTTCCAACGCAGAACGTGCACCCTCACTTGGACCTTGATAGGTAGACACTTTATTTCTCATTTCTTCGAGTGCTTTGGCAAATTTTTTTTCATCGCTTTCCAATAAGTCATTCTGTAGAGGAATCGTAGAGGATGCTGTAGCAAAATCAATCCATGATCTTCTCCAAAGTCCAGTTTTTCCCTCTCCGTTTAGGGTTGAGTGATGAGAAAGCTGTACAAATACTTTTGGGTCCAGATAACTTCTCACTGAATTTGCGACTTCTGCTCCCCTGGTCAGTTCTATATGATTGACATCCAAAATATGCATATTTTCCAAAACAGCTACAGGGATATCGTTGGTAAACGTCACGAACGCAAAATCACTAATATATTTAACGTGCGTAAACCTTTCAAAGCCCCCGGTATCCTTCAACTGTTTATAATATGCTTTCATCTGATCAATATACTGTTTTTGAGATAGGGTAAATGCGCTTCCTTCATTGTTTTTATGAGACATTTCAAAAGCATCTCGCATAATCCTTCGTTGTCCTTCTGTCCATCTCTCCGGATCATTGGAATAGTCAATTGACCCCTCTCCTGAAAGCATGAGCCCCGATTGAATCGTGTCAAAACGCTGTGTAACTTCATTAAGCGTTTTGGCTGCTGGCCCACCCAATGGGGGAATCTCTTCCCGCATGCATTCCATTTTATAAAAAAAGTGTGGTTGCAATTGGAGAGCTCTCTCTCCTACTTTCTTAAATGCTTCTTTTGCTTTCGGAGTTCTGACCCTATCCGGAAAGAACCAACCCCTACCCTCTTCAAACAAATTTAATCCTACTGCTAAAGATTTTGTTAAGGCCTTCGTTTCTGTTCCCGCGTCTGCTTCGGAGGTATCAAATAAATGATTTAACAATGGGTGCTTGGCAATCATTTCCTGAACAACGCTTCTTCTTGGACCGCTCTCCCAGTATCCATAACAACGGGCCCCCTGTAACTGAGCGACTTCACCTCCGACATCACACGCTACCTGTCTATATAACTTATTTTTTTTCAAATGAGCAAAAAATTTAATATCTTTCCCGTTTTCCTTTCCCAATTCATGTTTTTCTTCATACTCACTAAAAATTGTGCCTAATTTAATAAACAATGGTTCCTCTCGAACATCTTTCATTTTTTTAGTAACAAGGCCATTCACCGCAGAACCGTCATGGTCTGCTGCTTGCTGCCAAGATTCGGATACCGTTTGTAATTGACGAAATAATGAATCTGTTTTATCTAAAGCCCACTCACGAAGGGGTTTGTCTTTGTGAACGTACCATAACGCACGCGTATTCCACAGCGCTCGTTGTCCTGATTTTGCACCGCTCCATTTCCGTAAAAACCAATCACGAAATCGAAATGTTGCTAGAATTTTTTCTTCTGCATCTGCTGTTTCAAATGCATCAATTTTCTTTAATTTGTCTAAACGTGCTGCTATTCCCGGATCTAAACCGCGGGTCATAATCTGTTCCTTCTCAAAAAACATCTGATAACTTGATTCTGCAACTGCTGTAACCGTGTCGCATAATTGTTCATCATATATCACCATTGGTTTTGGTATCGTATCTTTTTGTTCTCCAACAAGTCTGTCAAGATATTGATCTAAACGTGGCTTCCAAAGTGCTTGTTCTTCAAGCATTGCTTGTGAGGTTCTCGCTCTCACCTCTTTCATTATTTCAGGAAGTGACCGATCTCGTGCTGCAAGTTCAGGGTCCCGAAGCAATGTATCATGAATACTTCTCATTTTTTGAAGAGCAACTTCCGCAAGCCCTCCATATTGTGCCCGCAACCCATAGGCCCCTCGTTCATTTATTCTGTCTAAAAGACGTATAAATTGTGTGTCTTTTTCAAAATCGGAAGTCTGTTGAATATAATAACTAAATTCAAGAGCGTGTAATCGATCGGTATATTGATCAAGAACGTTGCCTTTTGTGTCCAGAAGGTTACGGTGAATTTCTCTAAATCTTCTCGCCTGTTCGACGGTTGCATTTGCAGGCAACTGCAACCCTTTTTCTGCGTTATATGCATCTGAGACAAAATAATCGGTAATCAAGCGGTATCTGTTCATTCGCTGTTCTAGGATTGGTGAATCAAATCCTCTTTCTTTCGCTATTTTTGCTATATCTTGGGACATCCATTCCATAAAGCCCATGGGGTCGGCAATAATTCTGTTTACCTCATCTCTGGTTAACATGATTGTTGAAGGGATACGATCTTGATTATAATAATCATTTAATCTGCTTCGTAGACGTGACACTATTTCTGCGGCCTTTATCGTGTCATTTGGCGTTTCTGCCCTTTCTAACATTCTTTCTGCTTGATTAATATACGATTTAACCACTTCCATCGTTACCCCTTCTTGTGGGCTTTCGCTATCGCCGCTTCTATTTAACACTTCCCTTATGGCTATAAATCTTTCTCTGTCTCTCGGAGATAAACCTGCCGGGTCAATCCCTTCAAACAGTTCTGTTCCCAACTCTTTATCCGGTCCTTTTTTTACACCCTTAGTTTTTTGCTTTTCAAATAAGTTTTCTTCAACAATTGTGTCTTCGATGGTAAAATCGGGTGTTCGCCCTTTTATTTCATCAATTTTAAAATATATTCGTTTCAAAACAGTTCTTACCTCTGTTCCGGACTCAGAAGACAATGAGCTCCAATCGGTCGACCAAAACAATTTGGCTCCTTCGGATAATAAAAAGTGTGGGTCATCGCGAAGCGCAACCGGTGCATCAGCAATTCGTGCTACTGTAGCCATGGCTTGGGTATTATAATTTAATTCTGTGGGTGAATTGATAAGCCATGATACTTCAGCCCCACCAGCTTTGGTAATTGCTGCTGCCATTCGTGTTTTCCCTTCGGTAACATCAATTGCCTCCTTTGGCGCAACTTGTAGTCGCATGTGTGCTTTTTCCGGATCAAGTTTCATCTCTTGCGTTAATCTTCTTGCCTCAGCTTTTTTTATTTCTATTGGGTCAGCACGTGTTGCTGTAGAACGGTTTTCTGCCGCTGTTTTTGCCGCTTCAATGGTTTGTTTAATTATTACAGTGGCGCCTTTAATTGTTTTTTCTCTTTCGGTTTCAGCCATATAATCATTACTTGGTAAGTATGAAAAAATTATATCATATTGTATGTGCAATACATACGACTACATCACTGCGTATGGGGTCTTTATCTTGTACTCCATACCTTGCATATGATTGATTACCGCATCCACGATGGCTCGGTCATGTCCGCTCCGGATTATTGACTCAATATCTTTTTTTTCATCAATGAAAAAAGTTAGTATTTCATCTGCCTCTTTATAAGTAAACCCTAATTCTTTTTCATCTGTTTGCTCCGGCCACAGATCTGCTGATGGAGGTCTTTGGATAATTTCTTCCGGAATATGTACTGTTTTCGCAAGTTCGTACACCTGGGTTTTATACAAATGCCGTAATGGTTCTACGTCGCTTGCCTCATCACCAAAACGTGTGTAATACCCGAGGAGATATTCGCTCTTGTTTTCCGTCCCCACAACGAGTGCGTGGTGTTTTTTTGCCTGATCGAAAAGATACGTCATTCGTGCCCGCGCCATGATATTTCCCCGACGTATCCGATCCATCATCGGATCGCTTTTAACAATCATGTCCACTGCCGGTTTAATGTCAATTCTTGTTACATGAGAAAACGGAATATGAAGTTTTTCGATGAGTTTCATTGCATCAAGCACCCCTTGTGTACTTAGTACTCCACACGGAAGAAGAATTGGATAGATATGATCGACCTCAAGAGCTTGTGTTGCAAGTACACATGACACTGCCGAATCAACGCCTCCCGATAAACCAATGACGGCGTCTAAAAAACCAGCGTTTTTGAACGTTTGCGCAATAAACCCAACGATTTTCTCTTTTTCTTTGTTTGTATCTATCGGTTTCATGGATTTTTGTATACCTTATGTATCTTTATATACTCTTCAACCCCCTGGGGTACAAAGACGGCAATTGGTAGATTCATTTTTATTCGTTCCCGTACTTTTGTCGAGGAAATGTTGCTTGCTATGAGTGCTTTATGTCCAAGAACCGTCATGTTTTCGTAAATTGGTTCGCTTGGGTATCCGTATCTGGGAAAAACCAGAAAAGGAATTTGTTTGGTAAGCATCTTGTACTCTCCCCACCGGTGGAATGTTGCCAGTTGATCAGAACCGATGATAAAGGTATAGGAATGAACTTTTGGAAGAAACGGCAACAGATGAATGGTTTTTCCATCAAGTTTGTTATCTATTTCAAGCGTTGAAACCTTGGTTCCGGGAACCCTGATGAGTTTTGTCATGGCTAGCCTGTCTTCAACGGGTGCAACGGGCTCATGAAAGCTTTGTCCGTAGTTTGGGACAAACCACACTTCGTCGAATCCCGCAAAATCCAATACCTGCTGGGCAATAAGAATATGACCAAAGTGTGGTGGATTGAATTTTCCTCCTAAAAGCCCTATCTTCATGTGGGTAGTATAGCAGAAACTTCTTTCGTAAACCGCTCCCGGCTTGACCGGATAACCTTATCCCTATTTTGGTTATGTGACCGTGGGAGCGGCAAAGTTGTTGCTGAAAACGGACTTGAGGTGTGATTATCAATAGACAGTTTTAAAATCACCTGATAGTTGCCTATTTGAACCAGCTCTTCTTCTTTGTATTTAAGTCCAAATTCACGGGCAAGTGGCCGGGCGTCAGTGGCTCCCACACAAAATGAAACAAGTGATCCGGCATTCCCGAAAATTGCATTCTGTACGTCTTCATCAATTTGCCCGATATACTGATTGGCCAAAGTAAGATTCAAACGGTATTTTCTCGCCTCTGAAAGAATTTTGATAAATGTGCTGGTTGCAAAATTTTGAAACTCATCAACATAGAGATAAAAATCTTTTCTGTTTGCTTCTTGATCATACACCCTATTCATGGCCGCTAGTTGAATTTTGGTAATAATCATAGCCCCAAGAAGCGCACTGCTGTCTTCTCCAAGTTTTCCTTGAGCAAGATTTACTAAAATTATTTTCCCTTTATTCATCATTTCTTCTAAATCAACGGTGGATTGAGGCTTGCCTACGATATTTCGAATGGTCTGCGATGATAAAAACTGTCCAACTTTGTTTAAAATTGGCATAATTGCTTCGCTTCTCATTTGAGGACTGAGCTTATTAAACTCATTCGTCCAAAAATTCTTTAAGACCTGGTCCGGAAGTTTTTCCAACACCTTATCCCGATATCGATCGTTTGTCAGAAGCTCCGGTACCTGCAAGAGCGTTGTGTTGGGAACATACAGAAGCGTTAATATGCAGTTTCTTAATATATATTCGAGCCGTGGTCCCCACGAATAATGATAGAGTTTGTAAAATATTGAAACAATTCCTGACGCAACAAGCTCCCTGTGTGCCGGGTTTTTCAGCTCGAGCGGATTAAGGTGAAATGGGTGGGCAGTATCAGACGGATCAAGATATGCTACGTCATTGACCCGAAACGATGGGACAAAATCAAGGAGCGCATCTGTTAAATCGCCGTGGGGATCAATAACCGCCAGCCCTTCGTGGTTGCGCATGTCGTTAATTGCCATGTTGGCTATCATCGTTGATTTCCCCGTACCTGTTTTTCCCACCACATACATATGTTTTCTTCTGTCATCGCGTTTAATACCAAACGTGGCTTGTTTATTCCGAAATTCCGTCCGGGCAAAAAAATTAATGAGCTTCTTTCCTGCCTGCGCGGGCAGGTCCTCTTCAACATCCCCCGCAATAGGAAGATTTTCCGGTGGTTCTCCGGTTAATGTTAATCCCCATGAAATATTTTTGATTGCCGAAAGAAGCATTCCCGGAGGATGCCAGAGTGTTGCAAGCTCAGCTGATCCAAGCACTTGGTGTCGTGGTACTGGTCCGCTCGCACGGGTAACAAATGATTCTTGTAATTTTTTTGTTTGCCAGAACGCGGGTTTTGAAGACAAGAGGGCATTCCCCTCTCCAAGAGTAAAAACCCCATATGTTCCCGCAAGTGTTTGGATAAGTGTATCTGCTTCTTGTTGTGTTGGCGCTGATACACCAATACGGATGGCCGCATAAAATCCGGTTTGATTCATCTTTCCTTCAATGAGTCTTGCTTGCGGGTGTGCTTTAGAACGCCTTGCATCAACAGAATCAACAATACCGCGTGCTAATACCCCAGCGGCTGCTTGTCGCCAAGCGTTCCCTGCCGGAGACACACGAATTTGAATAACTGCTGATTGTTCTTTAGAAAACCTCGCAAGGCACCCGAGAACGCTGGCGAGTAAATCAATGTCTTTAACGTCTTTATAGGTTTTGAGAGGATAATATGAAGAACTTGCTAGTGTCAGTTGCGCAAGGGTGTGTGGTTGTTTCATAAGTGGTGGAACATAATCAGACACTGATGTAACCATGATTTTTGGATACTGCGCACCCAATTGACTTTCGAGATATGGATATGCAGATTTCGGGGTTACAACATAAAAATGAATAATTGATTGAACCACTCCAATTTCAAAAGAAAACCAACGGTGTTCTTTTGAACCAAATAGTTGTTGAAGAATTCCTTGGGGTCTTCCAACGCCAACTGCCGCAAACACCTGTTCCATGACAAGCGGTGTTTCTTCGCTGTCACGCGAATTTTTTATTTCAACTATTGTTAGGTCGTCGTCCATAAAAATATCATAACATAGATATGATAGAAAATGCGTGAAATGAAAAGTTTGAGTTTTCACGATTCTAATGCTCTTTTCCCCTTGCGGGAATAG
>Ga0315275_10002749_pt1 | contig 16006 bp, 17 predicted proteins | sample YL17G03_0_MG_FD_205557 | JGI IMG/M metagenome (GOLD analysis project Ga0315275, IMG submission 205557) | Sediment microbial communities from Yellowstone Lake, YNP, Wyoming, USA - YL17G03_0 | ecosystem: Environmental > Aquatic > Freshwater > Lake > Sediment | place: USA: Wyoming | collected... | reverse complement strand
TTTTTGCCTCAAGGTCCTCTTGAGTCCAGCCCTTGGCTTCCCGAAGGTCGCGTAATTTTTTGCCGTCGACTTTATAATTTCGCACTTCTTGCTTTCCTATGTCCTCTAAATGGCCGGTATCTGTCTACCAGCTGTCCTGTTCATTATAGGCTCGTTGTCTAAAATCAAGATAGAAGTGTTGAACGACTATCTTAATTATACCAAAAGTCGTATCACAAATCTATTCGGCAGCCACCAGGCAATGATAGAAATGAATAGTGATAAACGACCAGTTCAGTTGATTGCCGAAATCCAGGATTTGCTGGCTGAGGAGGAAATGTTTCATCAGGCAAGTAACCGGCGATACGCTGCTATAAAAGAAAAGTTTGCGGTGCTCAAAAATGGTATAGGGGATCGTAGCATCGACAAGCAAGCTGTTGGCTCACTAAGAAACCGGTCAGCCAGCGGTCATACCATAGATCGTGAAAAGTCTCCGAGCGAGAAACAGGCTGGGTGGCTCACGCTCGCCGAAGCTGCACGGTTGGCAGAACTGCATAGAGGAACAATCACAAGAATAGCAGACTCAGGGCAAATTAAAGACAACGGCGAGAAAGGACACGGAAGAAGGGTAGAAAAACGGAGTGTGTTGGAATGGATGGGTAAACGTATTTTGAAACAACGACAAAGAGCCTTTGCGGATTACAACAAGAGATTGGATGACATCCCCAATGAACATTGAGTTGTTGCGCATTTGTTGCGCAAAAAAAGAATTTCAGATTTTTTGGGAGGACTGGCATTTCACATTTGCTGGTTCTTCAAGATTTTTCCACAAAGGGTGTTGCGCTCAACAGGAGTCTCTATCGGCACCCATAAAATAGCACGTAGTTCCCTATGAATTTGTTGAAGATAGAGTTTCATCAGGCAAAACTGAGAATCCGTTAATGAGTTACAGTAGGCCAGTTGAATGAGGAGAAGCCAGTATGGCAATGATTCAATCAGCTCTGCAGAAGCCATGGAAAGGCTTGTTGATAATCTTCTGTGCGGCAGTCGTATCGCCATTAGCCTGCTGGATCATCTATACAGCTTGGCGTTTCTCGCGTTTGGCAATTCTTTTTGTCGATAGGTTAGCTACGTGGCTTTCCACGACGTATTTATCCAGTCCATGGTAGAGAGGATCTCAGAGTGGCCGCAGACAGTCAAAATCCCCTTGGGCAGAAACCAGGTAAAATAGAGACCAGAGTTGAAAGATTCCAGACCCTCTCCGGACAGGTTGTTGAAATCAGATGGACGCAGCAGTATGTGCTTGAAAACAATGTCCTTAGAAAAGTAATGGTCTTTGAGATCGATCCGCCTCTGGCAGATGCACGAACTCCAAAATCGGCGGAGGACATCCGAGAGTGCTGTGTCTGCTGTGGAACCTATCATAAAGACAATGTTCTTCGGTGTCCAATCTGCGGTATGTATTTCTGCAGTCGCTGCAAAGGCTCCATTAAGCGAGATGGCACAGAAATTGAAGCCTGCGCCACGTGCGCCAAATGGGAGAATGCCGGTTTCATAGGAAAAATGTGGATGAGACTCTGGGCTTTGGGGAGCTGAGACATGTTTGATGACAAGGGCAATACGAACATGGAACACTGCCGATTCACCAAGGGTATCACGACCCCGCAATCTTCCGCCACAGGTAGGCGTTTCACGCCCGAACAGATCACCAAGCTGTTTCTGGAGCATCCGGAACTTCGTCTCTCTGACGATTCAAGCAATATCGAACTCGCGACGATGCTGATGGTTGAGTCTGAGGATACTGATCTTCAGGAAATGTTAACTTTCATAGTGAACAGCAACCGTATAGCGTACCTAAATTCTGGGGATGTGTTCTGGGGCAACTATCCCCCAAAGGGCGGCGTCTGCTATCCAAAGGACTTCATTCCGCTCGGTGATATGCCGACAGGTGACCCAATTGGACTTGTAATCAGCCAGCTAACCGGCAATGTTTTGCTGGTGGGCCCGACAAAAAGCGCAAAGACCTCGCTTCTTAGCATCTTGTTGTCTTTTCCCGAGCTGCTGAAGACAGTGAGGATAGTCGCATTCGTAAAGAAACAAGAACTGCGTCATCTTGCTACGATACCGCACCTATACGGGCTAATAACAGTGTTTAAGCTGGGAGAATTGGTTTTGTGCTACTTTGAGCCGCCGCCCGGGGTGCCAGAGGAGGCTTGGAATAACGAATCGAACAGGATATTTGCTCAGTGTTATGAGCGATACTCAGCCCAGCGTCTTATGGGCGAGAAAGTCAGTGAGCTGATGGCAAACCACCCTGCAGGTACATACCCCACAATGAGGCAACTGGTCAATGTTCTTGATGCATTCAAACCTCGTTTTGGCATGCGGGAAGCGGGCTATAAAGAGTCAATCCTCTGGTGCCTCAAAGACTTGCTCAACTGCACGAGTACTGGCGGCGCCTCTATTTGGGACCACAGCTCGAGCACCTTCTTGTCAGAGCTTCATTCAACACCAGGTCTGTGCATTATCGAGGCAGAGGCGCTGGGGCAGGAGCATCTTAGCTTTATTGCCACCTATTTTATGCGGTGGTTGTATTTGAAGCGCGTGTATGCAGGGGAAGAAGCCATATGATTTGCCTACACATAGCTGAAGACGTAACGCCAGGAATCCAGAGAAAGCATGACTGGGAGACCCCTGGGGGCTTGGGTCCGTTGGCAGAGTGTATGTTTATGGGGCAACGATATGGGATGGGGGTAATATATGTCACGCATGTCCTTAGCGGCACAAGCCCAATCATTCGGCAGAATGCTCAAACCGTAATCGTGACAAGCCTACCGGGTGAAAGCCCTCGCCTAATTTGTGATACCCTTGGAGTCACAGCCGAGATGGCAGACAAGATGAAGACCTTCAGGCCCGGGGAATTCGCGATATTGAATCCGGCCCTGTGGGAGAAATGTGTATACGCGACCTTTGATAAGCTTCAGATCCCTGGCAAACTGCACGAATCAGAGCGGCGGCGTGCCGTAGAAGGTTTTCTCAGTGGGATTAAGGCGTGCGGTCCTGCGCCTTTGAACGTGTTCAGACAATTGTCAGCGGGGACGGCCGACGGCAACGATGGCAGTGGTATCCAGCACAATCTTACATCTTTGCAGTTGGAGATGCTGGTGTTGATAGCGACTGGCATTCCGGAGCCGGCGTGTGAACTGTACAGTACGAAGGGACTGAGTCGTTCACAGGGGCGGAGGATTACAAAGGGGCTGGAGTCACTCGGGCTCATTGTGCCGTACTTCTTGCCTACAGGAAAGCGAGGGGGCCAACTCTGCTTCTATGATGTCACTGACCATGGCTGGCAGGTACTGGCGGGGATGGGAATTTCCAGGCCGAAGGCACTAACCAACGGCTCATTTATTCACGAGCTGGCAGCTCGGCTGATTGAATCGTGGGAAAAGAGACGCTCGAGAATTGTCAGGTTCGAGGTAACTGTCGACAACCATCGCCTCGATTGTGAATCAATTGACAAGGCGAGTAGCGCAAAGACCTTTTTCAATATCGGGACAACTGACCCGGTCAGAGAAGCGGCCAACATCGAAGAGATAGTCGAGTTGCCGGCGGTGAAGATGAGCAAGTTCGTCTTTGTTGCCCGTGACAAGGAGTTTGCCAGCGAGGTGAAGAAGGCCCTCGAGGCTAAAGACCCCACAGGCAAGGTTTTAGGATGTCTTGAACTGAAGGCGGTTGCAGATTTTGTAGAGCGATGATGGCGCATGATTGCTGATCATCTCAAGACCCCAGGAGTTTAGTATGTTTGACAGGCGTGAAGAACCGGGGAACGCTGCAGTTACTGCAGTTCAAAAAGCCCGGGATGTTGTCATATCACTGGATAACTGTTTCCAGAAGTTGTTCAGCGAGGCAACCGGAGGCATTTTGCAGGCAATAGAGACACGATTGGCCTTGGTACAGACTCAGCTGGCTAAAATGCAGACCTGTGCTCAAGGAGCGATTGAGCAGCAAGTCGAATCTGCGGCTGCGGATGTGAGTGCAGAGCTAAGATGCATCAAAACAGCACAACTGCAGCTGGCAAGCTCTGTGTGCGGTATCGAAAAGCAGCTTCAGTCATTAATCATGCAAAACACACTGTTGGAAAACGCCAGCAAAGAGAGCGGGCTTCTTACTGAAGAGCACTACCAGCAGTGCATTGTTCAGCCGATGGTGCGGTCGCTGTTTCCTGCCTTCGATGAGGTTGAGGAAGCCAAGCGGCGGTCTTTTGAAGCAGGCCCGATGAATAGCACCGCTGTATGTGACGTGTTTGATGCGATTCTTATTCACCTAAGGCAGTTCTTATCCACGTATCAGGTCGAGTCAATCCGGCACAGCCCAGACACAAAATTCGACCCGAAGCTGATGAGGCCAGTGAAGATAATCGCCACCGGCGACAAGACCCTTAACGGCTGTATTGCCGCGTCCCTGCGGACGGGCTTTCGTTGGCGGGAGGAGAATTTGCTCAGACCAGAAAGCGTTGCCGTATACAGGTACGAGTTTTCCTTTAACCACAACTTAAATGACCACGAAAGGAGTTCACTATGATACCAGGAATTGATGCAGGGGGTTTCAGATTCAAGGTTGCTATACCCGATTTGGCAGGTAATCCTCAAATTCTTACAAACAGGCTCGGCGAGCCATCCACTCGCTGCGTGGTTTTTTTTGCTGAAGATGGGTCGATACTGGTTGGTACCGAGGCCGAAAACGCAGCGTTGCTTAGTCCTGAAAGGGCGGTATCTGACTGGAAGGGGCATATGGGGACTGAGGATGTCTTATATAGAGCCCCAGACGGCAAGGAATACAAAACCCCAGACATACTGGGAATAATCCTCAAGAAGGTAAAAGAAGAAACGATCGAGGCCAAGACAGGAGAGGTTTGCGAAGAGGCTGTCATTACCACCCCGGCGAACTACACCGACATCCAGAAAGAGCAGACGAAAGACGCCGCCGAACAAGCGGGGCTGAAGGTTCTGTTAATGCCGCACGAGCCCACGGCTGCCGCCCTCGGAAACGGACTTCATAAGAAGAGGAATTGCCGGGCCTTTGTCTGTGATGTGGGTGGAGTAACAACGGATGTCTCAATCGTTCATACCAAAGGGAATCTGTGCGAGGTAATTGCCACAAACGGCAAGCAGAAGCTTGGCGGCAGAGATTTCAACGCGTGCCTGGAAGAAATACTGCTTGAAGAATTTGAGGCCCTACACCACTATCTGCCGCGTCGGAAGGAACAACCCATATTTTATCAAGATTTGTCGGTGAGGGTCGAACAGCTCAAGCTGAGTCTAACAGCCAGTCAGCACGCTCAGACTGTCCTTTCCTGCAACGGCGACCTGCTAAAGGCCACAATCACCCGGGACCAGTTCAACTCGAGCGTGTTGCCATTGGTCGAAGAAATAATGAAAATGGCAGAGCAAACTGTAAAAGATGCCAACCTCGGCTGGGACTCGATTGATGAAATATTTGCCGTTGGCGGCGGCATCATGCCGCCAATCGTGGTGGAGCACCTGGAGAGACTGGCCGGCAAAAAGGTCTCTCGCAGGTGCGAACCTCATTGTGCCGCGGCTTTGGGCGCTGTGATTGCTGGAAGGCTGGAGTACGCTCGCCTGGGTAAGGAATACCGCATTTCAACAGGTACATTGCCTCCCCCGAACTTCTATCTTCGCGAGATACTGTCGCGCTCTATAGGGGTAGCGGTCCTTGATGACAACCAGAAGGAAATATGCTCGGAGATGCTTGCGAAGGACATCCCGATACCTTCGACGCAGGCACGAGTCTTCAAGATGAGCGAGCCTGACCAAACAGACGTCCTTGTCAGGATCCTGGACGGCGAAGATGGCCAAGAGGCAGCAAAGTGTGTCGAGCTGGGTAGGTTTGAGCTTAAAGACTTGCCTGCTCGGCCAGACCTTATTGGCAGAATCGAAATAGTCTTTCAGTTGGATGTTAATGGAGTACTCACTGCGACCGCACGCGACACAGTCAGCGGAAAAACGGTGGAGTTGACGGTGAGCTATAAGAACTCGGCTGACCACGCAAGTGGTGCTGTAACGACTGCCGTAGCTTGATAGGAGAGTGTTGAGTGGCGTTCATTTGCGCTAAAGGAGGTTCGTAAAATGAGGTACCTGGACTTTGCGCATCGCGTCCTGCAAAGCGTATTGGTTGAGTTTGTGATGATACTGATAGACCTGTCGAGCTCTATGAACGACGGCGACTGGCCACCGTCGCGGAAGGCGGCGGCTGCCAAGGCCAATGTGGAGCTTATCAGGGTCAAAGCTCAGCACTATCCAGATGATGTCGTAGGGATTATCGGTTTCGGCACTGATGCTGAGCTTCTTCATGCGCCTGTTTGTCTTCGCACAGGGAGCGACGACCTCTGTCATGCTCTCAGAAGGTTGCCTGACATGGGTACCACCAACTTTAAGGCACCTCTGGAGCTGGCGGAAGCCTGTTTGTTCGGCAAGCTGGCCAGCAAAGCCGTGTCGCCTGGCAGGGCGATTTCGGGATTCTTGTCCTATCTTCTATATGACCAACAAGGGGCTTCTTCCAGCCATATCGCCGAGACTCAATCAAAGGGTGACTATCTTAGAAGGATAATCGTTTTAACGGACGGCGACTACAACAAAGGTGGGTCGCCGAGGAATGTGGCTCGCCGCCTCAAGGACGCCGGGGTCGTGATCGACTGTATAGGAATAGGCGGCAGCCCAGGTGATGTCGAAGTGGAGAAGATAAGGGAGGTCGTATCCTGCCACCCGGATGGTTCCATGCGGTACTGCTGGATTGGCGACCAGCAGAAACTAATCAAAAAATTCCAGAGCCTGGCTCATCATATTCGCCCTGTATAGGAGTATTGAGATGATGATTTTGCTGAAGCCCTTGGCAGTCTTTTTCTGCCTTGTCTGTATTGGGCTTGATGTGGCGATGTTCTTCATCCTCGTGCGGTTTCTGTTGTTGTGGTGGAGGACGGGCTGGTTAGAGCGGCTTAACGAGGTCGGCAGGAACCTGGTAGATACCTTCACCGCTAAAGTCAGTCGCTTCTGGTGCAGGGCAAGCCATAAACGGTTGTCTGACCGGGGCGAATTATTGGTGGGGCTTATGGTTCTTTTGGTCGCCCGCATTCTGTTGGGTGAGCTTGTGACATTGTTATGAGTACTAGCCGGAATACAGAAACATCGGCAATGAAAATCGCCAAGGCAGAGATGGTGTATGCCCAGGATACTGGACAACACATACTGCTGCTGGGCCATGAGGGTCACGGCGTAACAGAGCTAAGGACATTCGAGCCGATACCGTTAGTTGCATATATCGATAACGTGGATGATGCCGTTCGCCTGTGTCAAGAGGTAAGCGAGAAATGCGCCGGTATCTACATCGGCGTTCAGCCGCGGCCTGCACATCTATTTGACCTCGCGCCGAACTGCTGGCGGCCAGCTCGTAGCAAACCCAGCGGAAATTGTGCTTGCGACAATGAGATCGAGTATATCACAGCGGCTTTTTTTGATATTGATGCCATCTCAGAGAAACGCAGGTTAGGGCATCCGGCAAGTGAAGAGGAACTTCAACGTAGCCTGAATGTCGCGCAGATGCTTAGCAACGAAGACGGCTTGGCCTTCAGTTCAGTCATCTGCAGCAGCGGAAATGGTAATTACGTTCTCGCCCCGATAGCCCCAATACCAGTGGATAGCGATGAAATAGCGACCAAGTTCAAGCGCTTTTGTGAGCAGTTGGCTCAAAAAGTAGCAGGCCGAGTCAGCGGCGTGAAGATCGACCGCGTCTATAACCTCAGCAGGGTAATGCGCCTAATGGGTACATGGAACCGAAAAGGGCATCCTGCTGCTGGCAGGCCACATCGTAGGGCACATTCTGTTACAGAGTTGCCCGTGGGAAGGTCTATGGCGTTGTACTATACGATACTCAACACCGAAGTTGAGCAAGGGCACGCCGCGGTTGGGTCGTTGGCCACAGGCATACACTGTGATTTGAAGAAGCTTGAGCACTGCGAGTTCATAAGGTGGTGCTGCAGTAATGCTACAGAAGTGAGCGAACCTTTATGGTGGGCGATGATAACTAATCTTGTCCATCTTGAGGGCGGCATCGAACTCATTCATGAAATATCGCGGCTTGACCGTATTCGATACGATTATGCTGATACGCAACACAAGATTCAAAAGGCAATCGATGCAGGTTACAGGCCTGTCTTGTGCAAGACTATCGTCAGCGAGGCAATGGCTTGTCCGGAAAGATGCAGATTTCGGTGCTCTCAATTGAACCGGTGCCCCGCCAGATCGCCAATGTATATGGCTGTGTCTCACGCTATTTACCGCAGATAAGGAGGTTCACGTATGGAAAATACAATTAACAAAAATCCAATCAAAGTATTCACGTGTGGTGCTGTGAAAGCAGCTATTTGGGCCGATTCAAGGGTCGTAAACAATACTGTTGTAGAGCTACACTCGGCGAGAATTGATCGTGCTTATAAGGATAAAGACAGTAATGAATGGAAGCATACCAATACATTTAACGCTGAAGATTTGCCCAAGGTAGCAATTGTCGCACAGGAGGCCTATAAATTCATCCGTCTGCGGTCACCGGAGCAAGGTAGAACGAATGGGCTCGGGTTCGGCAACGGCCCACAGGATGGGGACGAGGTGCTGGGATGATAGGACTATTACTGACTCTTACAACGCCGATGTTTGTCCTGTGTGCTATAGCTATTTTCGTAGTTTTATTTGCCACTGTCCTCAGGGCGATGAAGGAAATGTCGCTATTTACGCCCGGGACCAGCATTGTTGTAGCCTTCTGTGTTTCAGTTCTATGTATGGTGGGTCTGCAACATTTTCTTCTATCTGGAGAGGGCGGACAGGAAGTCTCCCACCATGCATCTAAGAGCGATGGGCGAACCACAATTGAGATTATTCTTTTACCTTATGCTGCGCTGGCAATAGTCATAATCTTGTATCTGCTGCTTGTCGGAATAGCCAGGATATTCGCAGGCAGCAAACAGAGGGAATATATAGCAAAGAAGAAAACCCCGGTAATAAAGTCTGAGCAAGTTCAAAACACAGATGAAGAGAAGCGTATCAGAAAATAATGGCAGAAACTTGCCTGTGAGGTCAACAGCTTTGATAGAGGCGATGACACCGGTGATGTTGCCAATGGAACTCAAGGGTAATACGAATGCATGGCCGCAACGACCTGTGGCCTTCCCTGACCTCATGACGCCCGTGGAAGCGGCAATGTTCTTACGCCTCGACGAAACAGGTCACCACCCAAAGTCTGCCTGCAGGACATTGGCCTACTGGAGGGACAGAGGCGATCTGAAGGCCACGAAATACGCGCGCAGGGTTTGGTTCTTGAAGAAAGAGTTGGAAAGATTCCTTGAGAACAAGACAGAGGAGTAGGGCTTTGGCAGAATTCTTCAAAAAGGACTTGCGCCTTCCGGCGACTGACGATAGAATGCTATTCTGTCAGTTGCCAGTGGTAGCCACTTACTCCAAATGGAAAGGAGGCTGCCGATGGCAGTAGAAAAAGTAGGTGTTTACCGTAAATGGTTGGGCAAGATACCGGAAGATGACCAAGGAAAGCCGATTCCGAAGTCCAAGTGGCCTCGGAAGAGACCCCATCGTTGGGTGGTCCGCTGGTATGCCGCAGACCAGAAAACAAGGTATGGCAAGGTTTTCAAGACAAGAAGGGAGGCAGAAAGATACGCTGCAGAACTCCAGAAGAGAGTATCGCTGGGCAAGGCAGATAAACCCACAAAAGTGACGCTTCACGAGTTTCTCAGTGAACATCAGCAAGTAATGAAGGGCCAAGTTGCATACGGTACCCTTCAGGAGCACATGGGAGCGTTAAGGCTGTTTGAAAAGTTCATAGGCGGCGGGATCAGGCTCGACAAAATCCAGCCACGTCAGGCTGAAGCCTTTGTTGCAGACAGGCTGGCCTCTGGAGATGCAAGTGTTGCGACTGTTAACAAGTACATCCGGACTTTGCAGGGCATATTCAATCTCGCGATCGAACCGAGAGGCTATCTTGCTGAAGGTCAGAACCCCTTCGTTAAGATTAAGGAACGCAAAGTCACTGAAAATAAGATTCGATTTGTGGATCTTCAGGAGTATCAGTTGTTGATGGATTCAGCTGATCTTTGGTGGCATTCACTCTTATCGATTGCATACGGCAGTGCCTTACGGCGGAATGAGATACTATATCTGACCTGGGCAGATATCGATTTCGAGGCAAAGCGACTCGGCGTCACTGCGAAGAAGCCGACCAAAGAGATAATTGAATGGCAGCCCAAGAATCGCCAGAATCGGATCGTACCCATATCAGACAAAACGTTGTATCTTCTGGCAAAGATGCAGGCCTATGCGACAGAAGGACATCCGTATGTGTTCATCTCTCCTCAACGTCTGGAGCGAATACTGTGGCGGCGCAAGCAGGGCACATGGAATTCCCGTTCAGAGCCAATCAACAACATAGCCAGGAATTTCACGGACATTCGCACTGCAGCCGGTGTGGCCGAATGCACAATCCATGACCTTCGCAGGTCAGCCATCACGAATTGGGCCAGACGGCTACCGATTCAGGTGGTTCAGACACTGGCAGGGCACTCCAGTATAACAACAACGAGGAAGTACTACCTTGCCGTGCGCCCTGAGGATTATGACTCTGCGAACCAAGTGCAGAACATTATCATGTCTGGCGAAGCTGCAAACTGACACCAAATTGACACCATGGCACGTTTTTGGACAGAATGCAGAAGGGCTGACAAACCTAAATGCTTGCCAGCCCCTAACTTATGGAACGAGGCCGAAGGGGTTCGAACCCTCAACCTTCGGATCGACAGTCCGATGCTCTAGCCAATTGAGCTACGGCCCCGTACTACCGGCAAACCGGAAGAGTATATCGGCACGCCGGGTCAGGTGTCAACCATTTTTGTGCAAAACCCCGGAATATATCCCAGGAAACTCACGAAGTCCCAAAAGACAACCGGTACCCTGCTCTCCCAGAACTCGTATGGTGCTTCCCCCAGGATCAACGAATACAGAAGCCCAAATGTCGCTTACGCTGCCACGAAAACCATCGCACGGGAGCCTCTAACCTGAAAACACCAGCGGTGTGAAAAGGACTGGAGGGAGGAAGGAGTTAGCTCGAGCTCCAGTCCTTCGAGTTGAATTGGCACATATCTTGGCGTCGTGCTGTGGCTCCCCGGTTGCCTGCCCGTCAGTAACTTCCGACAGCCGCAGGACCAGGCCTTTTTCGCCACTATAAGGCCCGAAAAAGCCCGCTTCTTCGCCCAACCGAGCGCACTATTACAACTGCGGGCCGACCCGCAAATTGTATCATAATCACGGCAATCGCCGGCCGTGCTCAAGCCCTGCTGGGCTCAGCATCCCACCGTTGCGTATCTCCGGCTGCTAAGCCCAGCTAAAAAAGTACAATGTCGCTTCCGGAACAGGAAGTCGCATACAAATCGCCTGTTCACACAATCAAGCATAGAGAATCCCCAAATACTTGTCTATCGTGGTAACTACGGGGTTTTGCAAAAAATTTTTAACCGCCGAAAACCGTGCATCGCAAGCCCATTATGGGACGCGCAGGCTGCCTTGCGCAGGTTTCTGCGCGGTTTTCAGTGCTTCTTTACCCTTCTCGCTGGGTGTGACGGCAACTCCGCCAGACTCATCTGAATTGTCCGCTCGGCCAGCTCGATGGCATTGTGTGCTGCGAGCTTGCGCATGATGTGATAGCGGTGATCCTCGACGGTTCGAATCGAGCGCCGCAGCAATTGAGCTATCTTCTTATTGCTCTTGCCGTGGATGATGAGCCTCAGCACTTTCAACTCGGTGCGAGTCAAAGGCTTGCCCGTGTCAGGATCAGTAGGACTGCTGTGCCTCAGTATTGATTCGACCTTCAGTGAGAAGGTATCTCTGTGCAGAGGCTTCTCGATGAAATCGTCCGCACCTATTCTCATCGCCCTTACCGCCACCGGCACGTCGGCGTAGCCAGTTACAACAAGGACCGGAAGCCACGGAGCGATACGTTTGGCTTCCGTCAATAACGCTATGCCGTCCATTTTTGGCATTCGTACGTCGGTGATAAGCAGATCGCACGCTCTGGACCTCAGATTCTCAAGGCAATCGGCGGCGCCGGCAAAGCACGTAACTTCCACGCCGAGCCTTTCGAGGGTTCTGCGGACAACCTTGCGCACGCTTGGCTCGTCATCCACGAAGAAAACGTGTTGTGTCTTTTTTCTTCTCACTTCTACGCAGCTATCACATCCTGTTCCTGTTAATGCCCAACGTTACGATAAAGGTCGCGCCTTCGCCGGGCCTGTTTTCCACGCGGACTCCGCCGCCGGACCTTTCCGCAATGCGCTGTACTATACAAAGCCCCAGGCCTGTCCCCTCCCCCGCGGGCTTCGTAGTGAAAAACGGCTCAAATATCTTGTTAAGGTTGTCGGGTTCGATGCCCCCGCAGTTGTCGGAGAACCGTAGTTCAATAAGCCCGCGTTTCACGGCGCCGTCAATAACAAGCTCCCGACCTTCTTTGCCGCCGACTGCTTGCACGGCGTTTTGAGCCAGCGCAAAGAATAACTGCTCCAGCTCTTTCTCGTTCAGATACACAGCCGGAAGCTTGTCCAGACGTCCAAGATGCAATTTAATCCCCGCCTGCTGAGCGCTCTTATTCAACAGCTTCACAATTCTTTCGGCAACAACGCCCAGCTCCACTCTGTCGATAGTCTTCTCCGAAGACTTCCTCGCAAAATTGCGGAACCTCTCTATTATCGCAGTGACATTTGAGACCTCGCTCAGACTATCCCGCAGTCCTTCCGTGACGTTTTGTGGACAAGAGGTATTCCCCAGCTCCGCCAATGAATCCTCGATCGATAGAGTAATAACCGTCAAAGGCTGGGTCAGCTCGTGCGCCAGTGTCGCGCTGAGGGTTCCAATGGATGCGAGCCTTTCAGCATGGGCCATCTTTCCCCTGTACGCCTCGAGCTCCATTTCAGCCTGCCGCATCTCATGGATGTCCCTGGCTATGACGAGCGCAGCAATGATTTTGCCGCTGCTGTCCCTCAACGGCTCCACGATAGTATTGTACCAGCGAAGCTGCCCCTGCAGCTGGGTCTGCGCCACATAATTCACTCCTTGACCCGTAGCGATAACCGTTTGCACGGAGGCCGTCTGGCGGTCCGCGGTTTCCATAGGAAACGCGTCCCACATCGTTTTTCCAATGTAGTCTGCGGGCTTACCTCCCAGACGCTCGCTGGCTGTCTTGTTAATAAACAGAAACTTCCCGTCTCTGTCGATTGTGAGAATAGCGTCGCCAGCGCTCTCCACCAGCGTCCTGTACTTCTCCTCACTTTCCTTCAGCGCGTGCTCCAGCCGCTTTTGTTCGGTGATATCCCAGAAAATACCCAGCACCCCCGTGACGTTACCCTCTTGGTCCTTGACTGGCGTCTTGACCGTATGGACAATCATCTCCTTTCCTCCGCTGATATACACCTCTTCAATATCCTGTATCTCCCCCGCCTCCATAATCCTTTTGTCGTCCGCCCTGTACTTCTCCGCCAGTTCGGCGGCGTAGAAGTCGTAGTCGCTCTTTCCCGGCAAAAGCTCCGGGCTGATTCCCAAGTCCCGGGCATAGTTTTCGTTGCATGAGACGTAAATTGAATTGCGGTCTTTCAAAAACACCTTTTGGGGAAGATTCTCCACAAGCGTCCGGTACTTCTGTTCACTCCAGCGCAGCGTCTGCTCCGTAAACTTCTGCTCGGTAACATCTGTAGCGAAAACCGCTACTTGATGCGCCTGCCCCTCCGAATCGAATAACGGATACAAATTGCTATCCAAGACCATTCCGGCGCGTTCATCCTCCATTCGCACGGGCTTGCCCGAGCGGATCACCTCACGTAACTTCTGCACTCTCAATTCCAGCACAGAGCGAGGAACGACGCCTTCACCCATATCATAAAAGCTGCTCCCTACCAACTCCTCCACGCTCTTACCCAGCCGCTGGGCCCCTACATTGTTGATATTGAGAATCCGCATGTCTTTATCTATCAATAGCACCGATTCCGTTGTTGCGTTCATCATCGCCAGCAGCCGCTCCTCGCTCTGCCGTAGTTTCTCCTGCGCTTTCTTTTGCTCGGTGATATCACGAGCAAAAACCGCCACCTGATACACCTGTCCCGCCTCGTTGAATATCGGATACATATTTGTATCAAAGACCGTTCCGGTGCGTTCATCTTCAAAACGGACCGGCTTGCCCGAGCAAATCACCTGATGCGCCTTCTGCGCTCTCGATTCCAGCACAGCACGCGGAAAGGGGCTCCCGCCCAGTTCATCAGGCCCTCGCCCCATCAACTCTTCGGCGCTTTTGCCCAACCTCTGGACCGCCGTCCTGTTGGCGGCGAGAATCCTCACGTCGCTATCCACCAATAGCACCGATTCCGTCGTAGCGTCCATCAGCGCCCGCAGCCGCTCCTCGCTCTGCCGTAGTTTCTCCTCCGCTTTCTTTTGCTCGGTAATGTCTCTAACGGCAACCAATACATATCTTCTCGCGCCAAGTGTTACCGGGTCCGGGCTAAGATCAGTCAAAAGAATGCTACCGTCTCTTCGCCTAAATCTGATATCATGACGTATCCCCCTTCCCCCTTTTCTGAATTCTTGAATCTGTGAATAAATAAAAGGAAGGTCTTCTTTGGGGTGTAAATCTTCGGTGGTCAAATTCATAAGTTCTTCTTGAGTATAGCCCAGCATCTGCAAAAAGGCCTTATTGCACATCGAGAATTTGTTGGTTTCCAAATCCAAAAGAAATATCCCGTCGCTTGTGTTGTCAAAAATAGCCCTGAATCTGTACTCGGACTCCTCGAGGGCCTTTTCCGCCTTCTTGCGTTCGGTTATGTTTTCCGCTGTGCCTTCGTAATAGAGCGTATTGCCGTGCTCATCCCGAATCGCTCGCGCGTTCTCAATGACAAATAGCGTTGTTCCATCCTGTCTCACCCACGCCGACTCAAGGCCGACCACCTGCCCCTCTTTTTCGATGCGATCCTTAAACACCGAGCGGGAGTACTGCGGTTCATACCCCTTTTCTTCGAGGTTCCGTTGAGCGAGCTCCTCAAAGGACGAGTATCCCAACATCCGCATAAGGGCCGGATTGGCGATAAGAATACGACCGTCCGGAGTCGTGCGATACACTCCGACTTGCGTATTCTCGAAAATCTCCCTGAATTGTGCCTCCGAACTGCGAAGACCGTCCCCGCCCGGCTTGCAGTTGCTTTGCTCCAGCTCGGCGATGCGTTGGCGCAGCGTCCTCAACTCTTGCAGCAGCTCCCCCTCGGTTTTCCGGCTGTTCCGCATTGTATTCGATATCCCCTCGACAGATGCCGATTATTGCCGCAGGGTTCGTGAACGTCTGACCATTGGCTGTGATTTGCCGCTCTTCATGGGACCTTGTTCAAGAAGTCTCATCGCCTTTTTCACATCCGCGACCTTCAGAACGCCCGTCGTCCGGCCGCCTTTGGCCCCAGCCGTGCAGTAAGCGTATGAGATATTTATGTGGTTCTTGGCCAGCTTCTCGGCAACGGCGGCTAATGCTCCCGATTGATTGGCCAGGTTCACGCACAGGACGTCCGTCTCGCTGTGCTGCATATTCAACCCTGCCAGCAGTTCCTTTGCCCTGTTCGGAGCGCCAAAAACTACCCGCATCACACCGTGCTCCGCCGAGTCCACCATCGTCATCGCAACTATGTTGATCTTCGCTCGCGCAAATTCGCTGAGCACATGAGCCAGCACCCCCGGCTTATTGACCATAAAAATCGAAAATTGTCGCTCAATATACATAGAATCAGCTTCTCCAATCGCAATCTAATCTGCCGTTATTGTCTTGACGGCGCTTTGCCTGTCCTTGAAAAAACGAAAAATCTTGTCGAGATTCGTAATCTTGAATACCCTGTGCAATTGCGGATTTATCGCACTGATCACAACTTCGCCGCCGCACC
>Ga0315275_10002748_pt1 | contig 16008 bp, 19 predicted proteins | sample YL17G03_0_MG_FD_205557 | JGI IMG/M metagenome (GOLD analysis project Ga0315275, IMG submission 205557) | Sediment microbial communities from Yellowstone Lake, YNP, Wyoming, USA - YL17G03_0 | ecosystem: Environmental > Aquatic > Freshwater > Lake > Sediment | place: USA: Wyoming | collected... | reverse complement strand
CCGCCCGAGGCCCGCACGCCCCGCATCCAGCGGGCCCTCGACGCGGGCGTCGAGTTCATGTTCAGCCGCGACCTGGCCCGCGCCGATTACCCCTACCAGGATCGGATAAGCTCCAACTGGTTCAAGTTCGGCTATCCCTTGAGCTACACGAGCGATATCCTGGAGGCGCTGGAGGTGCTCGCCCGCCTGGGCCACGCCCGCGACCCGCGACTGGCCAACGCCATCGAGTTCGTTCTCTCGAAGCAGGACGACCAGGGGCGCTGGAAGCTGGAGCATACGCTGAACGGCAAGATGTGGGTCGACATCGAGCAGAGGGGCAAGCCCAGCAAGTGGGTCACCCTGCGCGCCCTCCGCGTCCTCAAAGCCGCCGCGATATGACCTCAGGAGGTGAACACTATGGACCTCGACCCCGCCCAACAGCACATGCTACACGGCTACGAGTGATCGGAGGCCGTTCTCCTGGCCGTGTGCCAGGAACTGGGCATCGAGAGCCCCCTTATCCCGCGCATGGCCTCTGCCTTTGGCGGCGGCATGGGCGGCCTCGGCTCCGTCTGCGGGGCCGTCTCCGGCGCCATGATCGCCATCGGCCTCGTGCACGGCCGCGACGAGCCCTGGCAGCCCCGCGAGCAGATTTACGCCCTCGTCCGGCAGGTTTACCGCGGCTTCCAGGAGGAGATGGGCTCCACCATCTGCCGCGAGCTCACCGGCCTCGACCTGACCACGCCCGAGGGCGTCAAAGAGATCTTCAGCTCCGGCGTGGGGATGCGCGTCTGCCTGCGCGCCGGCTCGACCGGCTACCGCCTGGCCCTGGCCGCCCTTCGCGAGGCGGCGGAGGACAGCGCCCCTGCCGGCTGAGGAGCCCGTCGAGGTCGCCTGCTACGCCGGCGCCCGCTACCCCGAGCGGCCCCTGCGTGTGACCTGGCGCCGCGTCCAGCGCCTCGTCGACGAAGTGGAGCGCGAGTGGCGCGAGCCGGGGCGCCACTTCTTCCAGGTCCGCCTCGAGGGTGACCTTCCGATGACCCTTTGCTATGATGAGCCCAACGATCGCTGGACGTGCCGGATCCCGCCCCGGCCGTCGAGGAGGTAGCTTCCGACCATGCCCGCCGAAGACAACCCGTCCCTGATCCCCGCCGAGTTCGTCTCCCGCCGCGTGCAGAGCATCCCCGCCTCGGGCATCCGCCGCTTCTTCGACCTCATCGGCAGCATGGAGGACGTCATCTCCCTGGGCGTGGGCGAGCCCGACTTCGACACGCCCCGGCGCCTCACCGAGGCCGCCATCCGCTCCCTGAACGAGGGCCGCACCCACTACACCTCGAACTACGGCCTTCTGGAGCTGCGCCAGGCCCTCTCCGACCACCTGGAGCGCCTCTACGGCGTGCGCTACGACCCGGCCTCCGAGATCGTTATCACCGCCGGCGTCAGCGAGGCCCTGCAGCTCGCCGTCCACGTCGCCCTCGACCACGACGACGAGCTGCTCTGCCACGAGCCCTGCTTCGTGGCCTACATGCCCTGCGTGACCCTGGCCGGCGGCGTCTGGGCGCCCGTGCCCACGGAGCCGGAGAACGATTTCCTGGTCCGCGCCGCCGACCTGGAGGCCCGCGTGACCCCCCGCACCAAGGCCATCCTCCTGAGCTACCCCAACAACCCCACGGGCGCCGCCATGACCCGCGACGACCTCCTGCCCATCGCCGACCTGGCCGCCCGCCGCAACCTGCTGGTCATCGCCGACGAGATCTACGACCGCATGACCTACGGCGTCCAGCACACCTGCTTCGCCTCGCTCCCCGGCATGAAGGAGCGCACGATCCTGCTCGGCGGCTGGTCGAAGACCTACGCCATGACCGGCTGGCGCGTGGGCTGGGCCTGCGCCCCCGCCGACATCCTCGAGGCGATGATGAAGGTGCACCAGTACGTCATCATGTGCGCGCCCACGCCCTCCCAGTACGCCGCCCTGGAGGCCCTGCGCAGCGGCGAGGAGGACGCGCAGGCCATGGTGGCGGAGTACGACCGCCGTCGCCGCCTCATCGTCGACGGGTTCAACCGGCTGGGCCTCACCTGCTTCGAGCCGCGGGGCGCCTTCTACGCCTTCCCCTCCGTCCGCAGCACCGGCCTCTCCGACGAAGACTTCACCGAGCGCCTGCTGCGGGAGGAGAAAGTGGTGGTCGTGCCGGGCTCCGCCTTCGGGGCGTGCGGCGCCGGCCACGTCCGCGCCTGCTACGCCGCCCCCTACGAGCAGATCGAACAAGCCCTGGAGCGCATCGGGCGGTTTGTGGGGAAGATGTAACGCGCCTACTCCGACTCCAAACTACGTATCCCGAGTGCGGGCATTGTCAAGGGTATGATAAGAAAATTATTATAACACAGGCCTTGATGATATAGGAAATTTGTGATAACATCATGGGTAGTGAGTTTACCTTCTATGATTTCGTGGAAAGGACAAACCTGATCCACGACTGGCTAGACACGCTGCCGGTTCCAGTCAAGGTGAAATTCAACAAACGGTTGCTTCACCTTGAGGCCCTCGGACCGGGGCAGTGGAGGCGTCCATTCGTGGACCATGTTCGCGAAGGTCTGTTTGAAATACGAGCATCCCAAAACCACATACAGTATCGGTTGCTCGGCTGCCACGGCCCAGGCGACCGCAGGCCAACACTCTTACATGGGTTCATTAAGCCAGGGAGGAAGGTGCTCGACACAGACTGCACCATCGCATTGGCAAGAATGGCACTTGTACATGCTGACGCCGACTCATATAGAGAGGAGCATCGATATGACTAAGCGTCAACAGATACTCAGGAGCCTTGAAAACGAAGAGTACCGGCGCGAGTTCGCGGCTGACGTTGGTACCAGTCTAGCCATTCAAATCCGGCTCTTGCGTGAAAAGTGCGGCTGGACGCAAGAAGAATTGGCACAGCGGATGGGTAAGCGACAAGAAACCATTTCTCAGTGGGAGAATCCCGACTACGGGCGCTATACGCTGAACACTCTCAAAGAACTCGCTGCCGCATATGATGTTGCGCTGCTTGTGAGATTCGCTCCCTTTAGCGACCTTGTTGACTGGGTGGCAAATCTCACCCCTCAACGCCTTGCGCCTCCCAATTTCGCTGAGGAGTTGCGAGCCGTAGGTGATCAGATGGCGTTGCTGCAGGAGGACTCGACCAAGACCCAACTTGCAACACTCGCTTACCAAGAGTCTCTCTTTAGCACCATATTTTTGGACGAGAATCTGCGCCTGGAGATCGAACACAAGGCAGCGCCGACGCTCGTGCCGACCACATCGCTTGTGTCAGTCACACTGACGCCGGAAAGGATCTACGATGCTGCCTGAAGTGGTCAGGGGGAGAATCGCAAGTGAATTCCGCTTCGCAGCCGAGACGATGGCTGCCACTCCCGACTTGGGAGAGAAACTCTACATCTTTAGCGCGTTCTTTGGGGAACTGAATCGAGCATTGAATCAGTTCTGGACTCCTGAGTTGGGGCTTGCGCATCTAGTCCTGAGGGAGGTGCATCAGTTGATCAATGGTCGGCTGAGTATGCCGACTCCCGGCACAAGAATCCCGCCAGAATTGCCTGAGGCGCTGGATAGGGTCGCCGCTGGACTGGCAACTATCTTCGAGAGCGAACGGATTGATGAGGTCAAACTCTACCAGCTCCTTGCCAGAGCTGCCGAGTTGGGTTACGTCGCGACTGGTAACGGCTACTATCTGTACCTGAAAGGGCAGATTAGGCTCTAAGACTGTCTGGACCAGTGCACCTGCGCCGCTCGGCGCGCCAACTCCTCCCGCTGCTCCGGCGTCAGCCGTTCGGCCCGCGCCTCGCCGCCCTTTGTACCGCCCAATCGCCCCAGGGCTACAGCGTGCGGGTTCTTCCCTTCAGTGACATCCGCTGTCGCTTGAACGGGCCCCAAAGGCCCGCTCCCAGATTCAGACGAAAAGAAAAAACTCCAACACAATCAAACGCCGTCGGCCCTAGTCCCTCCAGTTCCGTCCTTCCGCCAACCGCAGGAAGTCCGCGTGGGCGCCCGGCGCCCCGGCGATGACCCCCTCGCTCCGGATGCCGATCGGCCCGCCGTCGCGGTCCGTGATGGCGCCGCCGGCCTCGCGCACCAGCAGGATGCCCGCCGCGATGTCCCAGGGGTAGAGCATGTGGTGCACGAACAGGTCGAAGCGACCGCAGGCGGCGTACGCCAGCCCCAGGGCGGCGCTGCCGATGACCCGCAGGCTCTGCATCCCCGGCCACAGCTCGCCCACCAGCGATAGCGCCCGCGCCGCCCGCGCATCGTCGTACCCCATGTCGACGGCCAGCACCGAGGCCATCACGCTCTCCTTGGTCGACGCGCGGATCGGCCGGTCGTTCAGGAAGGCGCCCGCTCCGCCCAAGGCCAAGAACTCCTCGCCGCGGACGGGCTCGAAGGTCAGGGCCAGCAGCGGCTCCTCGTTGTGGCAGAGCGCGATGTTGATGCAGAACATGGGGATGGCGCTCAGGTAGTTGCGAGTGCCGTCCAGGGGGTCGACGACCCACATCCAGCCCTCGCCCCCGGCCGTCGAGGCCGTCTCCTCCGACAGGATCGAGTGCTCCGGGTACTCGTCGCGGAGGACGGCGTGGATCGCCCGCTCCGAGGCCAGGTCGGCCGCCGTCACGATGTTCCCCCGCCCCTTGGCCCGCACCTCCTGCGCCTTCCCCAGCCCATCGAGCACGATGCGAGCGGCCTCGTTGGCGCAGCGGCGGGCCACCTCCAGCGGCGTGCGGCCGCTGCGGGCGAGGGGCAGGTCAGGAGGCATAGGGCGCCAGCAGGCCCATCTTCTCTTTGACTTCGGCCAGCGTCTGGCGGGCGATGGCCTGCGCGCGGGCGGCGCCGTCGCCCAGCACCTCGTCCAGGTAGCCGGGGCGGGCGGTCAGCTCGGCCCGCCGCTCGCGGAACGGCGCGAGGGTGCGGTTCATGCCCTCGGCCAGGAGCTGCTTGCACTCCACACAGCCGATGCCGGCCGTGGTGCACTTCTCGTAGACCCAGGGCACCTTATCGGGGTTGAAGAAGTGGTGCAGGCTGTAGACGTTGCACACCTCGGGCCGGCCGGGGATGTTGCGATGCGTGCGCTGGGGGTCGGTCACGGCGGTCATCACCCGCCGCTCCGTCTCCTCGGCTGTGGCCGCCAGGGCGATGTCGTTGTTCAGGCTCTTGCTCATCTTGTTGACGCCGTCCAGGCCGATTATCAGCGGTGCCTGGGTGAGGCTGGCCTGCGGCTCGGGGAAAGTCTCGCCGAACAGGCGGTTGAACCGGCGGGCGATCTCCCGCGCCAGCTCCAGGTGGGGGAGCTGGTCCTCGCCCACGGGCACGGTGTCCGCCTTGTAGAGGATGATGTCGGCGGTCATGAGCACCGGGTAGCCCACCAGGCCGTAGTTCACGTTCTCCGGGTGGAGGCGAACCTTCTCCTTGAACGTGGGCACCCGGGTCAGCCAGCCCAGGGGAGTGATCATCCCCAACAGCGTCGACAGTTCCAGCACTTCCGGCACGTGCGACTGGACATAGAGGATGGTCTGCTGCGGGTCGATGCCCGCCGCCAGCAGGTCGAGGGCGGTGCTCAGCACGTTCTCGCGCAGGCGGTCCGTCTCCTCGAGAGTCGTGAGGCTGTGGATGTCGACCACCGAGTAGACGCAGTCGTAGTCGACCTGGAGGGCCACGAAGTTCTGGATGGCCCCCAGGAAGTTGCCGATGTGCTGGCTGCTCGTGCCGCGGATGCCAGCGAAAACGCGACCTTTCTTGCCCATCGAGGATTTCTCCCTTCAGACAGCCGAATCGTAGCATATGGCCCGATTTAGGGACAAGGAGCGTAGGGCGCTTGACATCCCTGCAGCCCTCCCCGAGCGTATTAAATATAATTCGCATTAGCACCTGGCCCAGGGAGGGAGACGCTATCGAGAGCGCGCAAAGTGGGGCCATCGCAGAACGGGCTTCAGCTTTCTAGCGGGCAAGGAGGAGAGGAACATGACGTACTTCATCGAGTCGCCGCACAGCAAAGAGGAGTGCCTCCAGGCACTGGACGAGGTCCTGGCACGGGGCCCCCAGTTCCTGGCGCAGTTCGACTGGGGCTGCATGGGCGGTCAGCACGTTGGCTGGGCCACCGTCGACGCGGGCAGCGAATCCGAGGCCCGGAACATGGTCCCCGCCGTTGTGCGCAACAAGGCGCGCATCATCCCGGTCAACAAGTTCACCCCCAACCAGATCGAGTCGTTCCACAAGATGTAGGCCGCACTTCGTTCGGCCGCATTCCGGAAGCTTCCTGGACACCGGGGGGCGGGGAAAGAACCCCCGCCCCCATACACACAAGGAGAGAACAGCTATGACGTACCTGATCGAGGCACCGCACTCCCCTGACCAGTGCGTGCAGGCGATGGATGAGGCGCTGGCAAGAGGCCCCCGCTTCCTGGCTCAGTTCGACTGGGGCTGCGTGGGCGGCGAGCACACCGGCTGGGCGACCGTCGAGGCAGACAACGAATCCGAGGCCCGAAGCATGGTCCCCGCCGTTGTGCGGAGCAAGGCGCGCATCGTGAGGGTGGGCAAGGTCACTCCCGACCTCGTCAACGCCATGCTCTACCTTCCCGGCGAGGCCGAAGGCTCGGACGACGTGCCAGACCCGTACGAGATGATACTGGCCGGGTCCACTGAAGAGTAGCTCCAAGACAGCGGGGCAAGGGACGTTTAGTCGCACGAGGAGGTCACAATGGCGGCAGCAGCAGAGCAGAAGGACTTCAGGTTCCCCGATGAGGTTCGCACCTTCGAGAAGGGCAAGGCGCAGCTCCTGAACATGAACGGCGGCGTTGTCGGTCGCTTCACTCTGGAGCCCGGCTGGCGCTGGTCCCAGCACGTGAAGCCGATAGCGGGGACGGAGTGGTGCGAAGCCCCGCACTTCCAGTACCACGTCTCCGGCCGCCTCCACGTCGTCATGTCCGACGGCTCAACCTTCGAGGCGGGGCCCGGCGACGTTACCATGCTGCCCGCCGGGCACGACGCCTGGGTCGTTGGGGACGAGCCCGTGGTCGTGATCGACTGGTCGGGAGCCAGCAACTACGCCAAGAAATAGCGCGCACAGGCGAACCAGCCAACGATAGCGGGCTCTCGTCGTCCACGGGAGTCAGGAGGAGGGCCCATGCCACCGCTGAGCTACCACGCCGGGCAGATCGCCGTCCAGGAAGAGGCGAAGACCCGGCACGTCGCCGACAAGCTGGCGTATTGGGTGGGCCCCGTGGGCGAGTTCGCCCTGGGGGCAGACCTCTTTCTTTTCGCTACCGCAGAAGCGGATGGGGTCCTCAGCTTCACGGTGCTGTCGGGCGAGCCGCCGCTGGTGGAAATCGCCGGCGAATCGGAACTCCGGCTCCGTTTCCCGCCCGGCCTGGCGCCTGTGTCGCGGGCGCCGGTGGCCTGCGGCGGGCTCGCCATCAGTCTCGGCCAGGCCCGCAGAGCGCGCATCAACGGGACGCTGATACCGAACGCTGGCGCGGGCGAACTTGCGGCCGCGGAGACGTTCACACTCTGCCGGAAGTACATGGCCCCTTCGCTCGCCCTGGAGGAGCGGCCGCATCTGGGCCCAGTCGCCTGCGAACCTCTGGCCCTCGACGACCCCTGGCTCGCCGGTCTCCTCGCTAAGGCGGAGACGTCGTTTCTGGCCAGCGTCAGCCCGGACGGTGGACCGGATGTCGCACACCGAGGTGGCCCACCGGGATTCCTCGAGCTAGATGCGACAGAGCGGAGGCTGACCTGGCCGGAATACGTCGGCGACGGCGTCTTCAAGAGCGCGGGCAACGTGCGCGCCACGGGCATCATGACGCTGCTGGTGCCTGACCACGACAGCGGCGACGGCGTCGAGCTGGTCGGGCGGGGCGACTATCGCAACATCCGGCCGGAGCGCCGGCAACGCCTCGACGCCCTGGTGCAACACCGCGACCCGTTCCCCATCCAGGGGGTGATCACCTGCGAGATCATCAGGGCCGTGCGCCTATGCCAACTCCTCCACCCTCGACAGCGAATCGAGAAGGCGATCAAGGTCACCTCTCGCTCGTCAGTGGATGAGCAGGCCCCACAGTAAGGTTCTCCCCACCGCTCGTCCTGAGCCGGTCGAAGGACGAGCGGTGCCGGGCTCTATGGTTCGACAGGCCAACCATGGGCGGTTGCACGTGTGACTGCGGGGGCAATGAGCCTCGTAGGTCGGGGTCTTTCAGACCCCGAGGTGATTGCGCGAGGGTCTGAAGACCCTCGCCTACATTCATGACTCGAGGGGCGCTCCTATGTCGGAAAATCACAACAGTGGCGTCGCGGGCCATCATGAGCGATAATAGAGCGGAAGGAATCAAAGGGAACGACTATGACCAAGGCCGACGGACGTAGGCCCTTTGAGTACGAGTACCGGCCGGGCGACGAACTTGTGCTGCGCTTCCGCCGCCCCGTCATCGATTTCATCCCCTGCGAGGCGCGGGACCACCTGATGGCGGCCCAGAAGGAGTTCTTGCTGGCCTTGCGCAGTCTGGTGGACGCCGCCCTCAGCCGCCTGGAGGAGAGCGAGCGCGGCGAGACGTTCCGCCGCACAGAGATCAAGGTGGAGTGACCGCCCGCTCCTGACTCTGGGTCAGGAGGCGGTCCAGTTCCTCCTCGCTGGTAATCCCCGAAACAGCCCGCAGGAAATCCCCCAAGGACGGGCTCAGCTGGCGCAACTCCGTCATCTTTGGCCCGATGGGGCTGCCCGACGCGGGCGTGTCGGCGTAGAGCCCGTTGAAGGCGAAGTAGGCCTGGTTGATCTTGCGGATGTAGTAGCCGTTCTCGGCCAAGAAGTTTCGCCGCTCCTCCATCAAAGCCTCCGCCTCTTCCACCTTGCCCTCGCTCAGGAGTGCGTCCACCTGCGCGCGCAGGTCGCGCATCTCCTTGCGGAAGTCGACCTTCGGCTTCTGCGGCGAGGGTGACGGCGCGCTGGCGGGAGCGTGGGGCTCGCCCAACGGGAAGCGCTCTCGCAGGAGGCTACCCAGCTCGCGGCCGCCGATATTGGCGGCGGTCTCGTTCAAGGTACGGGTGAGGTTGCTGTCGAAGTAGCTGCGGCCGAGCGGGTGGAAGAAGAAGTACTGGTGCAGCCACTCATGGGCCATGGAGTCTAGAGCCGCCTCGTAGGTGGTGTCCGAGGGGATGGCGCTGGGGTAGAAGGCCACGGCGTGGATGTCCAGCACCAGGCTGGATACGCCGGTGGCCGCCGTCTCGGCTTCGAGAGACGATACGTCGCGCGAGCTGAGGCCGCTGTGCAGCAGAATGGCCTGCTGGAGGCGGATCTCGTCTCGTGGGGAGATGGCCAGCACCGTCGGCGGCCGATCGAACTCGAAGTCGACGGGCGGGAAGACGAAGCGCACGGAGGAGAAGAGGGGCAGGCTGGTGGTGAGGCCTTCGTCCTCCAGGACGCGCGTGAGCCGGCCCTCCAGGATGTCCTCGACCTTGTTCTCCAGCCGCTGCTGCTCGCGGCGCTTCTCGTTCAGGGTGGCCTCGTCCGACAGGTGGCCGGCGGAGGGGTCGCGCTCCAGAGAGGCCACGTCGCTGGCCAAGGCGAAGTAGCGGCGCACCATGTCGTTCTGCTCCTCGACGCTGGGCCCATCGTCGAAGAGGTGGCCGATCTTGTAGAGCCAGCGGTTGGCTAGGTGGCGCCACTCCCAGCCGACCAAGTCGTAGCCAAAGGGGGCAGCGGCGCGGGAGATTGGATCGGACGGGCCGGTGCTGCTCAGCCAGAAGAAGGCGCCGGCTACCGCGCCGAACAGAAACAGGAGGCCGGCGATGGCGATGGCAGGTCTAAGCATGGCGGGGGCTAGCCGCAATCGGCGGGCAGGTCGGGGCGGCGGGACCATTCGTGCCAGGAGCCGATGAAGTTGCGGACGCGAGGGTAGCCCAGGTCCTTGAGGGCCAGGTAGGTGTTGGCCGCGCGGGCGCCGCGGTGACAGTAGACAATGGTCTCCTTCTCGGGAGTGACGCCGGCGTCCGCCAGCAGGCGGCGAGCTTCCTCGCCATCGGGCAAGCGCCCTTCAGGGTCGATGAGGCGTCCCCACTCTAGCCAAAGGGAGCCAGGGATGCGCCCGGCGCGCGGGCAGCAGTCGGCCTTTTCGACGCCGGTGTGCTCGCCCTCGCTGCGAATGTCCAGGACAGCCACGTCGGGTCGGTTCAGGTGAGCCGCAACGTAGTCGCAAGTCGCCAGGACATCGGGCTGCGGCTGTACGGCGAAGGCGGCCGGGCGCGGCGCCGCCGGGACGTCCCGTGAAACGGGACCGCCGGCTGCCCGCCAGGCCTGGAAGCCGCCATCCAACCGACGAACGCGGGGGTGGCCCAGGTACTCCAGGAACCAGACGCTGCGGGCGGAGCGCATGCCCGTGGTCTCGTCGTAGAGCACCACCTCTTCGTCGCCACTGACGCCCACCGAGGCGAAGAGCCGCGCCAGGTAGGCGTGCGTCTCTTCCAGACCCGCGGGGTCGCTACGCTCCACGAGGTAGTCGTACGTGTCTAGGTGGCGGGCGCCAGGAATGTGGCCCACCGCGTACTCGTCCAGAAGGCGGGCGTCGATAATCAGCAGGCCGGCGCCGACGAGACGCTCTCGCAGTTGCTGAGGGGAAATGAGGGACATGTGTTTACATTATACGACGACGGGCGCATGAGGCCTGTCAACGGATTCTGAACGGATTGACGGATGGCGAAGACGTATTCGTTTATCCCCGCCAGCGGGCGGGCAGGCGTTCTCTATCCGTTGACAAATGCGCCCGCCCGCCTAGGGCCACTGGAGCTGGCCGTCCTGGTAGATGTTGCGCAGTGCTTGGTCCGAATACGCCGCCGATAGGTCGGCCAGGGGGCCGGAGAGCGCCTGATAGCGCTGGAGCTTATCGTAGAGGGCCTGCCACTGCTCGGCAGTCATCCAGCCGATGCCGTTCTGCTGGGCGCTGCCGGCCAGGGCCGAGGCCAGCTCCGTCTCGAACATGAACCTCTGGTGCTCTCGCTCCTCCTCGGGGGCGAACTTGAGGACGATGTCGATGGCTTCGTCCGGGTTGTCTTTGGCGTAGTAGATGCCCTGGATGGCGGCCTTCAAGAAGCGCTGCACGATATCGGGGTGCTCCTGGAGATAGCTGTCGCTGGTGACATAAGTAAGACCCAGGGTGGGGACGCCGTAGTCGGCGGGGTCGAAGGTGCGCACCTGGTAGCCCAGGCGGCCCAGGGTGTCGGGCTCGTTGGACAGGAAGACCGCCAGGATGTCGACCACCTTCTCGGTGAGCACCTGCGGCTCGAAGCCGACCCGCACCTCCTGGACCTTGCTGCGGTCGACGCCTTCCGCGTCCACGATGGCCAGGTAGTCGGGCGTGGGTTGGCTGCCTTTGTAGCCAAACGTCTTGCCCTCCCAGTCCTTAGGGGTCTGGATGCCCGAATCGGCGAGGACGGCAAAGCCCTGCTGGCCCGTCTGGCCGATGAGGGCGACGGCCACCAGTGGCACGGGCGGGTCGCCGGAGCGCCGCTCCAGCACCACGGCGGCGTCGGCGGTGGTGATCTGCACCTCGCCGGCGACCAGGAAGCGGAACTCCTCGCCGGAGGTGCGAGAGTGCTCGATCTTGACCCTCAGGCCCTGCTCTTGGAAGAAGCCCTTCTCCTGGGCCACGTAGGCCCCCACGAAGGGCAGGTTGGCCTGGGGCTTGAAGCCGGCCATGAAGGTGAGGCTGGCCGGCGCGACAGTGGCGTCAGGCGTAACGGCGGGGGTGGTCGTGGGGGTCAGGGTGCCCGCCGGCTGCTCCTCGTCCTCGCAGGCGGAGAGCAGGGCCACCAGGATGAGGAGTGTGGGGAGGATAATCCATCCCAGGCATGTGAAAGCGTGGTCTCCGATTCTGTCATTCTGAGTCCGCTGGAGGCGGACGAAGAATCTGGGGTGGGGAGCTGCAACCCCGCTTCCTCCAGACCCTTCGCTTCGCTCAGGGTGACAATGCAATGAACCGAAACGATTCTCTGTGGGGACGTGAGGCATGGTGGGTCTCCCTTTCCCTAATCCTGCTCGCGGAAGGCTTCGTGCCAGAAGAGCACGCGTCGTTCCACCAGCGAGGCGGCGGTGTTCAGGGTCACGCCGATGACCGCCAGCACGGCGATGGCGGCGAATAGGGTCGGCGTGTCCAGTTGGTAGTTAGCGGTGAAGATGACCAGCCCCAGGCCCTTGTCCCCACTGAACCACTCGGCGACGACGGCGCCGATGAGGGAGAGGGGCAGCGAGACCTTGAGCGCGGCGAAGAGGTAGGGCAGAGCGCTGGGCGCTCGCAGCTTGAGAAAGACCTGGAGGGGCGAGGCCTGCAGCGAGCGCACGAACTCCATCGCGCCCGGGCTCACCGAGCGGAAGCCGGTGACGGCGTTCACCAGGAAGGGGAAGAAGGAGATGAGGGCCGCCACGCATACCTTGGGCCACAACCCGAAGCCGAACCAAATGACCAGGAGCGGCGCCACCGCCACCACCGGCGTCACCTTCACCAGGATGGCCAGGGGGAAGAGCGCCCGCTCGGCCAGGCGGGAGTGGGCCATGAGGACGGCCGCAGCGATAGCCACGGCCGCGCCTAGGGCCAGGCCCAGCAGCGCCTCGTAGAGGGTGGTCATCCCCTCGCCCAGGAAGAAGCCGGGCCGGTCCAGGAAGCGGTCGATGACCCGCGAGGGCGGCGGCACCAGCAGGATGGAGATATCGCGGGCCCGCGTCCACACCTCCCAGAAGATGAGGCCGATGGTCAGGGCCACGGCCGGGGGCAGGACATAGCCGGCGATGGCTCGCAGGGCGCCGTTCCAGCGCGGGGGCGCTAAGGCTAGGGGCTCCCAGGGTTCGTGCAGGGGGGCCTCGGTCATTGGGGCTCCTCCTTCAGCAGGTTGCGCAGTTGCTGGGTGTAGTCCAGGAACTGGCTGCTGCGCTCGAGCGACTCGTCTCGTGGGCGCGGCAGCTCGATGTCGATGACGGCCCGCACCTGGCCCGGGCGGGGCGTCAGCACCACCACCCGGTCGGACAGGGTGATGGCTTCGGTGATGCTGTGAGTGACGAAGAGGACGGTCTTGGGCCTGCCGGAGCGGGCGGTCTGCCAGACGCGCAGAAGCTCGTAGCGCATGGCCGAGCGGGTGATCTCGTCCAGGGCGCCGAAAGGCTCGTCCATGAGCAGGAGGGAGGGCTGGAAGACCAGGGCGCGGGCGATGGCCACCCGCTGCTGCATGCCGCCCGAGAGCTGGTGTGGGTGGTAGTCGGCGAAGGCGCTGAGGCCCACCAGTTCCAGCAGCTCCTGCGGCTGGAAGCGGGGGCGATGGCTGTCGATGCGGTTCACCTCCAGGGGAAGCCTGACGTTGCCCAGGACGGTGCGCCAGGGCAAGAGCGATGGGTCCTGGAAGACGAGGCCGATGTCCTTGTCCTTCTGAGCCTCGCGCGGGCTGCGGCCATCGATGTGGACCTGCCCGACGGTGGGCTCCAGCAGGCCGCCTACGATGCGCAGAAGGGTGGACTTGCCGCAGCCGCTGGGCCCGATGACGGACACGAACTCGCCCCAGCCGACGCGCAAGTCGAGGCGGCGCAGGGCCTCCAGAGGCCGGCCGCGATGGGGGAAGACCTTGGACAGGCCCTCGACTAGGATGTGCTCCGATGTAACCATGCCCGCAAGACTTCCGCCGGGCCGCCGAAGCGGCCCGGGCTATTATGGCAGTTCGCCAACCGCCCGTACGCTGTCTTGCGGGGGCGCTGTCCGCCCAAGGCGGACGGCCACAACGGAGCCATGGGAGACGCCCGGGAGGAGCACCCCTCGCCGCCTCCACGGGCGCTAGAGCCTCCGTGGCCCTAGGTTCTCCCATTCTAACGGCTGGGCCTGGGCAGGGACAACTGCGTCTTGGAGCCGCTCACCCTTCGACATGCTCAGGGTGAGCGGCTGGTGCCTCCTTTCGGGTGGGGCGGGCCTTGGGTATAATGGCGCCGACCTGGAAGGAGAGTAGCCATGTCCTCTGAGAAGCTGGCCTTCGTGGGTGGGACCGGGCCCGAGGGGCTGGGCCTGGCCGTACGTTTCGCTGTCGCCGGCCACGCCGTCATCATCGGCTCCCGCTCGCCGGAGCGGGCGCAGGGGGCGGCGGTCAATGTCAGGGCGAAGGTGCCTCACGCCCAGGTGGAGGGCATGCTAAACGAGGAGGCGGTTCGGGCGGGCGAGATCGTGCTGGTGACCATTCCCTTCGCCGGCCACCGCGACACGCTGAAGGCGCTGGCGCCCGCCATCGGCGCGAAGATCGTCATCGATGTCGTGTCGCCGCTGGCGTTCGAAGCCGGGCAGATCAGGGCGCTGGCGGTGTCCGAGGGCTCGGCGGCGCAACAGGCGCAGGCCCTGCTCCCCCAGGCCGCGGTGGCGGCCGCCTTCCACCACCTCGACGCCGGCAGCCTGATGCGCGTCGAGGAGCGGTTGGAGGCGGACGTCCTGGTCTGCGGCGATCATCCTCAGGCCAAGCTGCGCACCATGGCCCTGGCCGAGCAGATCGCCGGTGTGCGGGCGCTGGACGGCGGCCCGCTGGCCAACAGCCGCTACCTGGAGGAGTTCACGGCCGTGCTCCTGAGCCTGAACAAGAACTACCGAGCGCACACTACCCTCCGTATTTCGGGCATTGCTCGCGCCGGCGGCGGGCCTCAGCGCGGGGGCAAGGCCGCCCCGCGGTAGGCGGAGTCGGGCGTACCCGTGGCGGAGGTGCCTCAGATCCAGATTATCGGGCTCGTCGGGCTGCCGGAGGTGCGCCCCGGCGACGACCTGCCCGCGTTGATCATGGAGGCCGCACGTGCGCAGGGCACGGGTGTCCGGGACGGCGACGTGCTGGTGGTCACCCAGAAGGTAGTCTCCAAGGCCGAGGGGTGTCTGGTGGACCTGGCCGGGGTGCAGCCCTCGGACCGCGCCCGCGAGGTGGCGAAGGCCACGGGCAGGGACCCTCGCCTGGTGGAGGTGATCCTGCGGGAGAGCCGGCGCATCGTGCGTCAGGAGGGGCAGGTGATTATCACCGAGACGAAGCACGGCTTCGTCTGCGCCAACGCCGGCGTCGACGCCTCGAACGTAGGCGGCGGCGATCTGGTGGCGCTGCTGCCGGCGGACCCCGACCGCTCGGCGGAATCCATCCGCCAGGCGATCCAGGAGAAGGCAGGCGCTGCCGTGGCGGTGATCATATCGGACACCTTCGGCCGGCCCTGGCGCGAGGGCCACACCAACGTGGCGGTCGGCGTGGCGGGCATGAGCCCCGTGCGGGACTATGTGGGCCAGCGCGACCCTTTCGGCTTCGAGCTGCGGGTCAGCACCATGGCCGTAGCCGACGAACTGGCAGGGGCGGCCGAGCCGGTGATGGGCAAGCTTTCGCGGATACCGGTAGCCATCGTGCGGGGGTTGGCCTTCGAGCCGGGCGCCGGCACGGCGCAGGAGCTGATCCGCCCGCCGGAGCGGGACCTGTTCCGGTGAGCTCACAACGGACCGGAAAAGGACAAGCGGATGAACTGTCTAGCGCTTTGTCTGCCGGTGGGTCTAGTGGGAAGTGGAGGCGACGGAGGCCTAGTGCCCTGCCGCGCGGTAGCTCGCTTGAATGAGCCGCAGAGCATAGTCTAGTTGAGACACGTCGGATAGCGTGATCTCCGTCTGCCGGACTCGATGCTTTCACGGCTCAGATAGGAAAGCAGCTTGGCCACTTCTTTCGCCCTTGGCTCGTTCCTCGCGTCCTCCAGATCCGCCTCAAATAGGAGCGTCCGTTCCATGTCAGTGGGCTCGTTGGTCTTGTATGTGCGGTATTGAAGACCGAAAGGCTTGTCCCGGGTCGTCCCCCATCGTCCCTCAACTGCTGTTCCGAATCTAAGAATACCTCCGCTCTCCCCTGGCGCCACCCCTGATCCCCTGGCCTGCAGTCCGGTTGGGCGGCAGGATGGCGGCAATTGCTAAGGCTGACCAGTTCCTTCTCGAGGCGGAAGTATATATTGCCGTTTTGCAGGGGGGGGGGTCACG
>Ga0315275_10002747_pt1 | contig 16009 bp, 15 predicted proteins | sample YL17G03_0_MG_FD_205557 | JGI IMG/M metagenome (GOLD analysis project Ga0315275, IMG submission 205557) | Sediment microbial communities from Yellowstone Lake, YNP, Wyoming, USA - YL17G03_0 | ecosystem: Environmental > Aquatic > Freshwater > Lake > Sediment | place: USA: Wyoming | collected... | reverse complement strand
TTATCGAAGACCGCCTTCACCAGCCCCGGGGGCCAGCTCTTCATTATCTCCTCTTTGTACCGCTCCATCGCCCTCCTGACGTCCGGCCGGACGTCATCAGCTCCGTCGAGGAGCTTGACGATCTCCTGCTTCGCGTAGATCGGGACCTGCTCAAGGTTCCATGCGGCGCGCTTCAGCTCCTCGAGCTCCTCGTCGCGCTCCGCCAGCCTCCGCTCCTCAGCCTCGCGCCAGACCTCCTCGTAGCTGAAGCTCGGCATCTCGCGCTTCACCTTCTCCTGGGCCGCCTTCCGCGCCTCAGCGTCCGGCGCGTCGATCTCCTTGAGGATCAGCTCGTGCATCCGCTTGAGGAACTCGCGCTTCTCCTCGATCTTGAGGATGTCGCTGTACCCCTGGAGGACGATGTTGAAGGCGAAGGGGCTCGGCAGGGTCGTGCTGATCTCCTCCACCTTGATTCTCCCCTGCTCGATGTCGCGGAGGACGAGGAGGGCGTTCGGCAGGTCCATCAGGTCCTCGAGGACCTCGCGCCGCGCCTCCTTGAGGACAGGGAAGTCGTCGCTGATCCGCTTCACCGCCGCGATGAGGAGCCGCGAGTTCATCTGTTGCTTCCCGACGCTCTTCGACTCCCCCTTGTACGTCCGGAGAATCATGAGGGCGCGGGCAGCGCAGTGCCTGAACCGCCTCCCGAGCACCTCGCTCTTCTCCAGCGCCACCGTCATCACCCTGGCGAGCTCCGCGCTCTTGAGGAGGGAGAGGGCCCGCCGCACATCGAGCGCCGCTGTGCTCCGGAGGCTGAAGCCGTTGTCGGTGATGGTCACCGCGACATCCCTGTTGTGGATCCTGCCGAGGGCGTAGGCGAGGGCCCTGCTCAGGACGTCGTTGACGCGCCTGCCGTAGAGGGAGTGGACGATGACGTACCGCTTGCTCCCCTCCCTGAAGTGCTCGACGAGCAGCCGGTGCCGGTGGGATATTTTTGCATAACGGTATTGCTCGCGGAAGTACTCGTGGATGGAGTTGAGGGTCCGCTGGTCAGCGTAGAGGTAGCCGTCCATGTAGTCGATAATCTCCTTCTTGCTCCTGCCGCGCTCGAAGAGCTCGTCCATGCGCTTCCGGAAGGTCTGGATCTCGAGGCTGAGGTCGTAGCTGAGGGGGAGCATCTCCGATGCCCAGCTCGGCACCGTCGGCGGCCTCCCCGCGCTCGTCCTGACCTGCGCCGTCAGGCCGCGGGCGAAGCGGAACTCATACGTCTCGCCGCCGAGGACGAAGACATCCCCTGGGGTGAGCCGCTCCAGAAACGCCTCATCGATGGTCCCGATCACCTCCTCGCCGATCTTCACCTTCACCGTGGTCTCGTCAGGGATGGTGCCGACGTTCGTGAGGTAGATGAGCCGCGCCATCTTGCCCCGCTTCCCGATGTTCCCCGTCTCCCGGTCGTACCAGATCTTGGCGTAGACCGAGCGCTGCTCGAGCGAGGAGTACTCGCCGGCGAGGTACTCGACGACCCGCTCGAAGTCCCCGCGAGGCAGGTCATGGTAGCAGTGGCACCGCCGCACGGTCCAGTAGAGCTCCTCGAAGCTCCGGACCCGCTCGATCGCCATGCCGAAGAGCTGCTGCGCCAGGACGTCGAGGCAGTTCATCGGGATGTGGATCCTGTCGATCTTCCGCTCGATGGCCGCCTTGAGGAGGACGCTGCACTCCACCATGTCGTCCCGGTCGAGGACGATGATGCGCCCCTTCGCCTCGTCGTGGAGCTGATGGCCGCTCCGGCCGATGCGCTGGAGCCCTCGCGCCACCGATTTCGGGCTCCCCAGGAGGACCACCAGGTCTATGCTCCCGATATCAATTCCCAGCTCTAACGAAGTGGAGCAGACCACCGCCTTCAGGAGTCCCTGCCGCAGCCGATCCTCGATGGCGAGGCGGTGCGCCTTGGAGAGGGAGCCGTGGTGCGCGCCGATGAAGCCCCGCCGCCTCGGCGCTTTTCCCGCGACGCCGTACTCCTCGAGGAGGCGTTCCCCATCGATGCTGCCGCTGATATTTTCGTCTGACGGAAGGACGCCGTTCCTCACCTCGTCCGCCACGAGCTGGCGCTCGCTCTCCGCCTCTATCGCCTCCTCCTCCGCGTCCGCGTCCACGATGGAGGCGTAGAATTTCGGATAACGGTCTTTGAGGTGGTGGACGACCCGCTCCGTCGCTGCGCGCGTGTTGGTGAAGACGAGCGTCGTCCTGTGCTTCTGGATCAGCTCGTGGAGGAGCTCGTACTGCGCCGCCTGCGTCTCCGCGTGGCTCGTCCGCATGATGTCGGCGACGGGGCAGAGGACCTTCAGGTCCATCCGCTTGACCGCCTGGACGTCGACGATGCTGCAGGGCCTGTAGAGGGCGCTGCTCGGGCTCTCGAGGCCGACGAGGAACTTCGCCACCTCCTCGAGGGGGCTGACGGTGGCACTGAGGCCGATCCTGACGAGCGGCGCAGGGGGCTGGCTGCCGGGCTCTGCCTCGCCGATGAGCATCTCCAGCCGCTCCGCGCTGAGGCTGAGGTGGACGCCGCGCTTGTTCTCAGCGAGGGCGTGGATCTCGTCGATGAGGAGGTACCTCGCAGTCTTGAGCATCTCGCGGAACTTAATCGTGGTGAGGGAGATGGCGAGGGACTCCGGCGTCGTGATGAGGATGTGGGGCGGCTTCTGGAGCATCGCCTGCCGCCTGCTCGGCGAGGTGTCTCCCGTCCTCGTCCCGACGATGATGTCGAACTTCTTGCCGTACCTCTCCTTCGCGAGCGCCTGTATTTCTTTCAACGGCTCTTTCAGGTTCTTGGTGATGTCGTTCGCGAGCGCCTTGAGGGGGCTGACGTAGACGCAGTAGACCTTCTGCTCCAGCTCGCCCCTCTCCTGGAGGAGGATGAGGTGGTTGAGGATCGCGAGGAAAGCCGAGAGGGTCTTGCCGGAGCCCGTCGGACTACTAATGAGCGTATTTATCCCTTTGTGGATATTGAGAATTGAATATTTTTGGGGCGGGCTGAGGCTGCCGAACTTATTGACGAACCACTCCCGGACTGCAGGGTGGAGACAGCTGAGGGTCTCCTCGTCGGGCCAGGGCTCCTCCATGAAGGTGATGGCCATGTTCCGTAAGAATTCCGGCACGTTTAAAAGGGTGATGTCGAAGTGGCCAGTGGCTAGAGCCCCAGCCCCCTGATGATATCCGCTTTGTCGAACTCCTTCAGGTCGCCGTAGGCCTGCCCCACACCCAGATAAAGAATCGGCCTTTTGGTGATGTAACTAATAGATAACGCCGCCCCACCCTTCTCGTCGACATCCGCCTTGCTCAAGATGATGGCGTCGATGCCGACGAGCCGCTGGAACTCCTTCGCCTGCTCCACGCAGTCGTTCCCGGTGATGGACTCGCCGATGAAGATCTTCAGGTCAGGCTGGCTGACGCGGACCACTTTCTGGAGCTCCGCCATCAGGTTGGTGTTGCTGTGGAGCCTCCCTGCGGTGTCGATCATCACGACATCGATCCTCTTCGCCTTGGCGTGCTCGATCGCGTCGTACGCGACAGCAGCCGGGTCTGCGCCGTAGCCCTGTGAAATCAGCTTCACGCCGAGCTTGTCCGCGTGTACCTTCAGCTGGTCGATCGCTGCTGCGCGGAACGTGTCCGACGCCGCCATCACGACGGAGAGCCCCGCGGTCTGGAAGAGGTTGGCCACCTTTGCGAGCGTCGTCGTCTTCCCCGAGCCGTTGACGCCGATGAAGGCGATGACGTAGGGCCGCTTCGGCGACGCCTTGACCTTCCGGACAAGGTCGAAGCCCGGGACGCCCAGCACCTCCTCCACGCTGCGACGGAGGCTGACCAGGACGAGCTCCTCGACGCCGAGGCGCGAGACCTTGCCTGATGTGAGGACCTGCTTCAGGTCTGCCTTCAGCTTCTCAATCACCTCGAGCGCCACGTTGTTCTCGAGCAGCGTCACCTCGAGGTCCCAGAAGAGCTGGTCGAACCTCTCCGGCGAGAGGCTCTTCTTGGTGAAGGTCTCCTTGAGCCTCGCGAAGAGTCCCCGCTGCGCCTCCGGGGCCGCGACCTCCTCAACGACCCGTTTCTCTTCGATTGGAGGCGTGACTGGTGGTTGGACTATCCTTTCAGGGATTACGACACGCGCGGCAGGTCCCTCGATGACAGGCCTTCTCTCGACGCCCAGCCTCTCCTTGATGATAGGCTTTTCTGCCGTCGGCCTCGTCTCAGGCTCCTTCGCTCTCGGCTCTGGTTTCGGAACAGCTTTAGCCGATGGTGGCCTCGGCTGTTCCGCCGGCCTCGTCCTCCGTTCAATCTCTTCCCGCTCGTGCTGCGCCCGCTGCCGCGGCGTCTCGGGTATCTCCTCGACCTCTTCGCGGAGGAGCCGCTCCTCCTCCAGCTTCGCCGCCTCGATGAGCGCCTTCTCTTCGACCTTCTCCTCCTTCACCTCCGCCTTGGCCCCCTTGGAGAACTTGGCGATGGCCTCCTGGAGCTTCTTCTTCAGGAACCCGAACATCTCAACCGCGCCTCTGGTGCTGCCTGCCGGCCGTGCTCCTCGTTGCTTCTTCCGCTCCGGCCTTCTCCTGGTCGTCGACCTGCTCCTCTATCTCGCGCATCCTGGCCGTGAGGGTCTCCCTCTCCTTCGCAGCCCTCGCCTGGAGCTCCTCCAGCTCCTTCCGCTGCTGCTCTAGGAGGAGCTTCGCCTCCGCGATCGGCTTCTGGCAGACCACGCCGGAGCCGACATTCATCCGGACGCTGGAAGAATCGTTCAGCGTCGCGTCGACGAAGATACCATTGGCGATGGGAGCGAAGATCCTGCTCCCCTTCCGGAGCTGGGAGAGGTCGTCCAGCGCGGCGATGACGCCCGCCACCTCGGCCATGGACTCGGCTGTCTGCTCGAGGTACTGCTGCACCGTCTGGAGCTGCTCGCTGACAGCCCTGTACTCGAGATAGAGATGCCGCGACGCCTCCTCCTTCATCGCTTCCCCTCCAGGTAGCCGAGGCTCTGCTCGATGTGGACTATCTCCGGGCCGCCGCTCTGGCTGCTGATGACGAAGCCATGGCTGCTCGCGATGATGCCGGCGCGGACGTACGGGCTGCCGAGGTTGACTGAGGCGGGCTCGAGCGACTCGAGGCCGAGGGCCTGCCGCACTGTCGCGATCTCTGATTCGTTCGCGTCGCGGTGGATGATGCCGAACCTGCCGTTGAGGACGACGCAGGCGCCCGGGGTGTGGAGCCCCGCAATCCTGATCCGCTTGACAGGAACGCCGAGGAGGGTGTGGAGGCGGCGGATCTCCGCGTCGGAGAAGTCGGGGTTGACGAGGCAGCCGGTATCGTTCGCCAGGATGTTGTTGCCGAGGCAGGTGAGGTGCGTCTCGAAGACCTGGACCGGGAGCCCGAGGTGCTGGAGGTTGCGGAGCTCGCGCTGGAACGCGATGCCGGGGACGAGGAGCGCCTTCCTGTTGCCGGCGAGGAAGACCCCTGGCATCGGGGTGCCGGCCACGGCGATGTGGTGGAGCTCTGCGCCGAGCGCCCTGGCGACGTTCTGCTCGTCGTCCCTGTTGAGCCGTTCGCCGAGGATGCAGAGCCTCTCCTCCCCTACCTCTGCGCAGTAGCCGTAGAGGCCGACGTTCTGGTTGCCATGGAAGGTGGTGGTGAAGACGCGCATCTCGCGTGAGAACACAGAACCCCTTTTAAAGGTTTACACGTGGGGCAGCTCACTGCTTCCCGCTAATCAGCGCCATCTGCCGCAGGATGACGTCAGGCCGCGGGGGGTGCTCCTCAAGCAGGGCCTTGAGGGCCGCGAGCTTGATGCGGAGCGCCGTCGCCTTCTGGGGGTCAATCCGCTGCCTGTACTTCTCCAGGAGCTCCTTTGCCTGTTGGTGCAGTTTCCGGCCGCGGTCCAAGATCTCAGCCACGTCCGGCTGCTCCTCGGCGTGATGCGTATCTTCAGGCCGTGGGGCGGGTGGGGCCTCCTCCGCCTCCTCTGGCTGCTCCTCTTCCGCCGGCGCCTCCTCCGCCTCCTGCTCCCCTGCCCGAGCTTCGGCGCCCGCCTCAGAGGCGGCGCGGAGCCCGCTCCGCGCCAGCGCCTTTCGGAAGGTCTCCTCCTCCCGCCGCTCCTCGTGCTCCCGCCGCTTCACCGCCCAGCTCTTCTCGAGCTTGTCGACCCAGGTGGTCTTGCCGCTGCTCTGGATGAGGAGGAGCCGTTTCTTGAGGAGGAGATGATGCTGGCTGATGAAGGAGAAGAGGAAGAAGCCGAGGAAGGTGAACTCCGCGAACCGCTCGAGGCTGGTGAAGAAGGGGAGGCTGAACTCCACCGGCCGGGCGATCCTGAGCGCCACGACCAGCTCGGCGATGAAGAGGAACGCCGCGCCGATGTAGAGGTACTCCCATGGCCTCCGCTCGATGTTCTCCTCGCTCCTGCGCATGAAGAAATAGGCGTATATCATGACCGCGATCGCGATGATCACCTTGGAGGATTCCACGACGTCAAGCAGGTTGGGCCAGGCCATGCTCTCTTCCCACAGAAGGAGGCTATTTAAACTTTCGTTCCAACTGGAAGATAGTCTCTCACTTCGCCGCCAGCTGGGCGAGCTGGGCTTCCAGACTCTTCTTTGCCGCGTTCCGGACAGCGTCGATGCGTTCGACCGCGAAATCTCGTTCCCGTCCAGGCGCCATCGTTCCGGCATGACTCACACCGACCGCTATCTCTTCGACGCCATCGCCTTCAGAATAGAAGATGAGGATGCAAGAGTCGAGAGAACGGGTGTAGATTTCGACCTCCCCTTCGCGAGTCTTGTTCAGGAAGACGTGCTGCCGGTCATCGCAGCCGAAATAGACGCCATAGACCGGTTTCCGGCTCAAGAAGCCGAGACCATCGGGAAAATATCCTAAGAAATACTCGTGATTAGTTCGGCCTTGGAAGCGGACCCACCCCTCGTTCAAGCGTCGAAGGTCTTCCATTAGTAGGAGAGAACCAGGAACAATTAATAAACGTTACTCCTCACAGAAAGAGACAGAGAATGGCCGGTTACTTCGCTGCCAGCTTCTCCTCGGAGAAGGTGGCGTTCCGCTGGAGGAGCTTGATGCTGATGGGACCGAAATGCTCCTCCTGGAGCATATCGACCTTCCGCTGGAAGTCGAGGTGGAGGAGGGGGATGAAGGTGAGCACCTTGTCCTCCTTCGCGTCGCTGGGGACGAGCTCCTCGAAGGTGAGCATCACCGCGTTCCTCCCCTTGTAATGTTTGTTCACCTTCTCGTAGACGTGGCGGATGAGCTGCCCCATGTCGAGGGGATTGTCGGGGAGCGTCACCTCCTGGAGGATGCGCGGCTGGAACCTGACCCTGTTGGCGTCCACCTCGAGCGCCTGCTCCAGCGCCTCGACGAGGTCATAGACCGAGACCTTCCGCTTCCTCGGCTGCGGCGTCCTCGGCACGAGGCGCGGCCGCTCTCCCGGCGCCTCCTCCTGGATGAGGAGCGAGCCGTCCACCGGGAACTCGTCGAAGAGGGCCACCGGCTCGTCTGCGCTGTTGATGAGCTGGTCCAGCGCCGCTATCTCCTCATCGACGAGCTTCGTCGATTTCATCTTGAGGAGGATGGCGCTGGCGAGGACCATCTTGCCGCTGATTCGGAAGTCGAGCCGCGTCAGGGTCCTGAGCATCTTGAGGAACTGCTGGGCGATGCGAGAGATGTCGATGTCCCAGGGGTCCATCTCCTCGGTCTCGATGAGGCCGAAGATGATCTGCTTCCACGTGATCTCGTCGTTCTCGAAGAGTATCTGGAATATCCTCTCCTGCGTCGCCCGCTTCTGCTGGAGAATCGCCTGTGCCATGGTACACCAGGGAAAGGTATACAATTCCGTATATTAGTATATAAATCTTTCGAAAGGGTTTGTGAGAGCGGGCCGGCCTCATTTAAATATGTTGCGTCTGAGTAGCCAGTGCTCCGTCATGATGAATAAAGATGAAGGAAGGGGCGGGTGGCCAGCGGGTAAAGCGTTACGAGAATTAGGGTGGTGAGGAATAGGGGGCTTGCTCCCCACGGGGTACACCGGAACGGACAAGAACGTGAACGATACGCCGAGCAGCCGGTACCGTTCCTGTACCAACTTTTAAAAGAAAGAGAAAGGTCCATCTCCGCGACGGGCCCGTAGTCTAGTGGCCATGACGTCGCCCTTACACGGGGTGCGGAGCGCGGGGCCTGTCCCACCGCTTCCCGCCCCTGAGTGAGGCGAAGGTCGTCGGTTCGAGTCCGGCCGGGCCCACTTCTCTCCCTCATCTCTTTCCCTTGTCCCTATCCTCGAGAAGTTCAAAAACTTTAAAAAGGAGCTTGGAGGGGAGCCCCCTATGGTTGACTACGTCTACGGCCTCTTCACCATCGCCACGGTCACCATCGCCTTCTTCATCACGATCTACGCCTACCTCTTCCTCATCAAGACCCGGTCGCACCGCGAGCGCCGCCCCTGGGACTTCCTCTTCGTCGCCTCCATCCTCTTCCTCATCTTCGAGCTCGTCACGCTTTTCGTCTACTTCGGCGTGATCCAGTTCGTCGGCGTGGACCTCATCATGGTGAGCAAGATATTCGAGTTCCTCTACTCGGGCTTCGTCCTCCTCGCCTTCATCAGCCAGCACGACCTCATCCTCAGGAGCCATCTCATCCTCATCTCCAAGAAGGAGGACGAGGACTCAATCAAGATCACGGTGGAAGGGAAGAAGGGGAAAGAGTAGCCCCGCTTCCCGAGTTTCCTTCTCGAGAAAGAGTAGTAAACTATATAAACGGCCTGCTGTTTGCCGAGAAGAGCGCGCTGGTAGTACAGTGGTTAGTATACGGCCTTGCCACGACCTCAGGCAGAGCTTGGCTTTGCGCGGGCGCAAAGAGGCTGTGACCCGGGTTCAAATCCCGGCCGGCGCATTCAGCTAGCGGCGTTCTGAGCGCGGCCGGCTGCACGAGCCCGTAGCTTAGCCTGGTAGAGTGCTCGACTGATAATCGAGCGGTCCCGAGTTCAAATCTCGGCGGGCTCATCTTCACTTCGTTCAGGGTGTCCTTGGTATCCCGTCGGATCCATCAGAGACCGACGGCTCCGAACGGAGCGAGGATGGCGGCGGGCTCATTCTGATTTCCCCTCCAAATCCGTAGTATTTTTAAATGAACCAACTGTCGTGAAGAGAGCCGCCCCTGTGGTGTAGTCCGGCCAATCATTCGGCCCTTTCGCGGGGTCCAGAGCGCCGTGTTCGGTGTTCTGCTCCAGAGATAGGCCGAGACCCGGGTTCGAATCCCGGCGGGGGCATGATATCTTTTCGTGAGTTCTAAAAAAAATGAGGAGATGACAGTCAAGATTACGTCTTACGGCAGGAGCACAGCCACTGCGAGGACGCTGGTCCAGCGGCCGTCCTTGTCCCCTTCCGCGGACTGGCAGATTGACCGCGTCTGGAAGATGCGGCCGCTCGCCTTGTACTGCTGCTTCCGCTCATCCCACGCCTTCTCAGGGTCAAACTCGATGCCGAGCGTGGTGGCGAGCATCGTCGCGGCGAGGTCCTCGGCGTAGTCGCCGGACTTCTTCGCGGTCTCGCCGTGGCTGTGGTGCTCGGAGAGGTAGCCGTAGTGCTCCCGGTCCTTCGGCCGAGCGACGCCGATGGCGGAGGAGACGAGCCTGTTCGGCTCGTTCGTGTCCGAGCGCGCCATCACGCAGAAGGTGATCTGGCCCGGCGTGAGGTGCTTGAGCCCTTCGCGCCGGGGGACGATCTTGCAGCTCGGCGGCAGGATGGACGAGACAGTGACGAGGTTGCACTTCTCGATGCCGGCGTCCCTGAGCGCGAGCTCGAACGAGGCGAGCTTGTCCTTGTGTATGCCCGCCCCCTTGGTGAAGAATATCCTCGTCGGAATCATAAGAGGGGTGCAGCGCACGCCTCCGCTTTTAAATTTTGTTCTTCGAACATCCGGGTGGAGTTGCCAGAACACTCTTCCTGCCGGTGCCCACGGCGTTGAATAAAAAGATTTGCCCTTCGCGCGCCAACCGGCCCTAGGCCGCCACCGCGTCAGTCGCGAAGAGCAGCTCATAGACCGCGTCGAGGTCAATCTCCCTTGGGCGCTTCTCTCTCGAATCGTCTCTCGTCATCAGAATCACCTCAGATCCGGGACTGTAAGGAGGCGTTGCAGAAATAGTTTATGGAACTGAGCTCTAGATGATGATGGCGGCGCCCTTCTCGTCCTTGTCGTCGAAATCGGCCACCGCCGCTTCCGTCGTCAGGATTATCGCCGCGATGGAGGCCGCGTTCTGGAGCTCCAGGTGAATCATCCCCGCCGCGGATGAGAAATCACAGTTTCTTTATAAAGTACCGCACCCCACCGAATAGCGTTAATTGTCGACTTTAAATCAACGAGGTTTCTATCATATAAACCTATATTTAAGTCTTGCGGAGAGCTTGATAAATCTAGGAGCTGTGAACGTAACAGTCGGCGTTCCATCAGCCGATAATCGCCCAATACATTTATTAATCCCGCCCTGTTCGCACGCGCCGGATGAAACGGAGCTCCCGTCGCTGGAAGAAGAAGGGCCAGATGCGCTGGAAGTGGCAGCGGAAGCGGATGAAGAAGGAGAGGCGTCGGCGCGCAGCCAAGACGTAGGGCCTCCAACCTGTTTCTTAACAGAACACTGGGGTCCAGAAGTCGTTCTATAAACATTCGCATTCATGCGGGAAAGAGGACAACTGGCCAGCCGCCGAGAAGACATTTAAAGCGTCGCTTCTTCTTTCTCGCCATGCCGACGTACTCCTATTCCCGCATCTCGACGTTCGAAGGGTGCAGGCTCCAGTTCAAGTACCACTACATCGACAGGCTCGAGACAGAGCAGGAGGAGACTGTCGAGACGTTCCTCGGCTCGCTCGTCCACGAGGCGCTCGAGAGGCTGTACAAGGACCTCCAGCATCAGAAAAAGGACACGAAAGAGGAGATTCTGGACTGGTTCAGGTCTGAATGGACGAAGCGCTGGAACCCGGACACCATGAAGATAGTGAGGGCGGAGTACGCTGCGGAGAACTACCGCCAGATGGGGGAGAAGTACCTCGGCGACTATTACGACAGGTACGCGCCCTTCGACCAGGGCAGGACGATAGGGCTCGAGACCGAGGAGCTCCTGGACCTGGGCGAGGCGTATCAATATCATATACGGATAGACCGATTGGTTGACAGTGGCAAGGGCGTCTACGAGATCCACGACTACAAGACCGGCGGCTCGATGAGGACGCAGGACGAGCTCGAGGGGGACCGGCAGCTGGCGATGTACGCCTACTGGGTGCACCGCTCCTACCCGGACGCGAAGAGTGTCAGATTAGTGTGGCATTTCCTGGCGTTCGACAAGGAGATGGCCGTTGAGAAGAGAATTGACCACCTCGAACAGCTGAAGAAGGAAGTCCTTGGCAAAATCAGGGAGATCGAGTCCTGCACCGAGTTCCCGCCGACGAAGAGCGGACTCTGCGAGTGGTGCGCCTACCAGCGGTTCTGCCCGCTGTGGAAGCACCTCTTCGAGACGGAGGAGCTATCGCCGGAACAGTTCAAGAGAGAAGACGGGGTCAACTTGGTCAATGAGTACGCTGAGCTGAAGGAGAAAGAAGAGAAGTTGAAAGAAAACATAGAACGAGTGCAGCAGAAGATTTACTCTTACGCTGACCAGCACAGCGCCCAGATGGTGTACGGCTCCACCAGCAAGGTGAACGTCTGGTCGAAGGAGGTGGTGAAACTCCCGAACAAGGGCGACCCTTCTGCGAAGGTGCTCGCCCAGCTCCTCAGGGCGCAGGGCCTCTACGACGAGTACTCGACCGTCGACACGTGGAGGCTCGGCGACGCGCTGACGAGCGGGCGCATCAAGATCGAGGGGTACAACCCACCGAAGGAGAGGGTCAGGCGGCTCTATCTCTCCAAGAGGTAGCGGAGGTCATTTCTTATTCCAGTGCCCCCACCGTTCCCCTCAGTAGCCCTTTTCGGCCCCCGAGAATCGCCCCGAGGGGGCCCCGAGGGAAAATTATTTAAAGCAGCGCCTTATCGACGCCAATAATCACCAGTAGTGAGGTGGAATCTATGGCAGAAGTTTTGGTCAGATGCGGAGTGAAGAGGGCGGCAGGGTACCTCTACTTCATCGACAAGAAGGGCAACGTCGCAAGAACCCCGATGGCCCGCGCAGGGAAGACAACGAGCAGGCGGCAGGAGGTCCTCGTCAACTGCCACGTGAGGCGCGAGAAGGGCTACCTCTACTTCCTCGACAAGAACGGCAACGTCGCCAGGACCAGGATGGCGCGCGGCGGCCACAGGAAGAAGAAGAGGTAAAATCTTTTTCGCTAAACCCTTTTCCCGCTTTTTCTCGACGGACGCGGCGCGGCCCCGTCAGGGTGTTCCCGCCGGTAGATGACGTACGAGTAGACGACGCACACGAGCGCGACGACCACGACGGGGACGAGCACGAAGAGGATCGCATAGTTTGGCAGCAGCATCCCGGGCAGGGTGAGGATCGCCGCGGCCTTGAAGAGCTTCCCGCCGAGCCTGTGCGTCCGCGCCCAGACCTTCTCGTCGCTGATCGTCCACGGCGTCCTGATGCCGATGGTCCAGTTCCGCTGCGCGTGACCGGCCAGCACGCCGACGGCGTAGAAGAGGATCGCGAAGGCAGGGACGAGCCAGACGATGAAGCTGAACGTGATGCCGAGGTTCCACGCGAGGATGAGGCCTTCGAGATAGAGGAGGAAGAGGAGGAAGACGATGAGGAAACCGTCGTAGTAGGGGCGGAACTTCGCGATGTTCTCCCTGAGCGGGTCGAGGCGCGGGACGAGGAGCAGGAGGCCCAGGGCAGCGGCAGCAATCACCGGGAGGAGGAAGGCGCCCCAGAACCGCGGCATGGTGCCGTCGACATCGCCCGCCGCGTTCCAGTGCGACGCGACCTGCGCCGGAAGCCGGGGGTAGACGACAGCTGCGGCAACGAAGAGCAGGAGGAGCAGGAGGAGCATCGCGTAGGTCACGGACCGCATGGCCGATGTAGGGGCGTTGCTGTTTATCAATCTATCGTGGTTCGTAAGTAAAAAAAACTAAAAACCGAAACAGAAAATACTGAAAAAATTAAATGAAAATAAGTAAAAAAAGGAGGATGATAAGAATAATAAAATGCTAATAGAAATTAAATGAAAATAGAAAAAAAGAAAAAAACTAATAGAATTAAAACAAGGTGATGATTAACGGAGGTGTATCTCGAGCACGTCGCCGTCCTTCAGCCTGTGGTGGAGCATCAGGCGCTGGCCCGGGAACTTGGCGCTGGTGCCCCAGACGCGCGCGTACTTGAATCGCTTGGCGAACTCCTTGTGGAGCTTGTCGCAGACGGACCTGATCGTCGAGTCGCGGAACATGATGAGGGGCACCTCCCTGTCGGCCTCCTTCCCCGGCTCCTTGAGGTAGACCCGGATGAGGTCGAGCTTCTGGAAGATCAGCTCGCGGAGCTCGTCCAGGTGCTCCCTGTTCTTCGCCGAGATGGCGATGTCCGGCTTCAGCCTGCTGATCACCGACCGCAGCGCCTCGGGCTCCAGGAGGTCGGCCTTGTTCAGCACGACGAGGGAGGGCATGTATTTCCTGTTCCCCTCGATGCAGTCGATGAACTGGTCCGCGTCAATCTCGTCCCTGATGAGGACCTCGGCGTTGTTGATCCGGAACTCCTTGAGGATGCCCGCGATGGTCTCGTCGTTGAGGAGCGGGGTCTGCACCGTCCTCCCTATCCTGATGCCGTCCTTGGGAGTTTTTTTTATTTTAACATCAGGCCTTCTTTGGTCGAGGCGGATGCCGGTTTCATAAATCTCTTCCTTGATGACGGCCAGCTCCTGGGGCCGGAGGACGTCGACGAGGATGAGGGCGAGGTCGGCGGAGCGCATCGAGGCGAGCACCTCTGTCCCCCTCCCGCGACCGGTTGCGGCGCCGTGGACGACGCCGGGCACGTCGAGTATCTGGATCCGGGCGTGCTTGTGCTCCATGATGCCGGGGATGCAGGTGAGGGTCGTGAAGACGTAGGAGCCGACCTCGGAATGGGCGTTGGTGAGGCTGTTGAGGAGCGTCGACTTGCCTGTGCTGGGGGAGCCGACGAGGATGACGGTGCCGTCCCCTGTCCTGCGGACCTCGAACCCCTCGCCCTTCTTCCCCTGCCTTGAGCGGGCCTCCTGCCGCTCCCGGAGCTGGGCGATCTTGGCGCGGAGGAGGCCGTAGTGGTGCTGCGTCCGCTTGTTGTACTGCATCGTGGAGAGCTCCTTCTCCAGCTCCGCAATCCGGGACGCGTAGTCGACCATAGAGAGGGCAACAGCGCGATATTTTATAAACGTTGCTCCCGGGCGCCGGCACAGCCCCGCTTACCTTTCCGAGGGCGTCGCGGAGGTCTACTCGCGCCTGTGGCGCGAGCAATCGCGATTTTGGGGTTGCATGAATCACCCCAAAATCTGGTCTTGCTCCAAGGCGACGCCCTCGTCAAACTGGATGATGTCAAAGCAGCACCTCTTTTGATTAATTTTTTAAATGCTGAGTGGGGTGAGGGGGCCATGAGAGGTGGGTTGCGGCGCGGGAGCTACTTCTTCGTGATTGACGCCTTCATCGCAGGCGCCATCCTCTTCCTCACCCTCGTGGTGATCTTCAACTTCTTCGTCGGCCCCCGGCAAACGGAGCAGAGCTTCACCTACGCCCACGACTACCTCGCATTCTTGACGTCGACGCAGGTCAGGGACTACCACGACCTCACCATCGACGCCCTCAGCATCAGCGACAGGCGGAAGAGCCTCGCCGAGCAGGTCCTGATCTTCCACAACGCGAGCAACGACACGGCGGCCGCCGTCATCCTGGCCGCCGCCGCGCAGAGCCTCCCGCCGACGGTCCTGATCAACGTGAGCGTCCAGGAGCAGGCCGGCAGCCAGAGCGCCGTGCTCTACAGCCGCGGCCTCTCGGAGACGGGGCAGAAGCGGACCCATCTCGTCGCGAAGAGCGTCGAATACGCCATCATCAATCAGAGCGGGCTCTATGGTCCGGTCGTCATGCAGACGGAGGTATGGTCATGAGACTCCGTCGCGGGAGACGCGCCATCCTCTTCTCCCTCATGACGATACTCCTCGGCGGCTTCTTCATCCTCCTCTTCTGGGGCATGAACGCCCCCCGGCTCGACACCACGTCCTCGGCGGTGGAGACGAGGGTGTCGGTGATGAACAACCATCTCACGATGTGGGACGCCTATATCCGCGATGCAGCGATGATCACGACCCGCGGCGCGCTCCTCGGCATCACGAAGAACCTCACGGGGAACACGGTGCCGATGCAGGTGGCTGACGTTGCGGGGAATATCTCCTCCTGCCTCAGCACAGGGCAGGCAAACCTCGGAGGCGGGAGGTTCAACTGCGCCCCTGACAACACGAACAGCTCGCTCCCCGCGAAGCTCGACGCCTTCATTGCGCTGACGCAGGAGGCGCTCAACATCAACACGACCTACGCCCTGAGCGACGACATCAGCGTGACCGACTGGGCGCCGTTCGAGCTGCGGGTCAGCTTCGGGGTCAACTACACCGTCCAGGACTCGGCCCCGCCGCTCTTCGCCAAGTGGAACCGGTCGAAGCGGTACGACGTCGTCGTGAGCGTCGAGGGGCTGCCGGACCCGGCCTTCAACCGCTACGGCACGCAGTTCATGAATTCACCCTTCACGCGGCGGAACATCACCCGGTACGCGGTCCCGCGCGACCTGATGTCGAAGGAGAACATCTCCGATATGGTGGCGCGGCGGGAGTATACCGAGGACCGGGAGCTCGCGCCCACGTACCTCGAGCGGCTCGCCGGCATCATCACGCCGCCCTTCGACCCGGCCAGCTCCTCCGGCATCGAGACGCTCCTCAGGCCGAGCGAGACGAAGGTCGACCAGAGCATCTACATGAACGTGTCGTTCACGGACCAGCAGGTCTTCATGCAGCTTGGACAGTCAATCCAATTCGCCTGCCCGAACAAGACCATCAGGGTGAAAGGCGGG
>Ga0315275_10002746_pt1 | contig 16009 bp, 11 predicted proteins | sample YL17G03_0_MG_FD_205557 | JGI IMG/M metagenome (GOLD analysis project Ga0315275, IMG submission 205557) | Sediment microbial communities from Yellowstone Lake, YNP, Wyoming, USA - YL17G03_0 | ecosystem: Environmental > Aquatic > Freshwater > Lake > Sediment | place: USA: Wyoming | collected... | reverse complement strand
GCCCAGGTCGAGGCCGATTCGGAGAAGGTCCGCCGGGATTTATGACCTCGTTCTCCATCCGGAACTTCGGCTGCCGGGTCAACCAGGCCGAAGCGTTCGACTGGGCCGCCGTCCTTCAGGAGCACGGGTTGACCCTGAATGGACTTCCCGAGGACGGCGGCTTGATCATCGTCAACACCTGTACCGTGACCGCCCGCGCCGATCGCGACGTGCGCAAATTCATCCGCCGGGCGGCGAGGGAGCATCCGGGATCGCGGATCGTCGTCACCGGATGTCTGGCCGAGCGTTCGCCCGCCGGCCTGGCCGGGATGCCCGGCGTGTGGAAAGTCCTGTCCAACCGGGAGAAGGCCGGCCTGCCCGGAGAAATCCTGAAAGATTTAGCGCTCCTTCCGGCGGTCGCCGGGCCTCCTCCGCCGCGCTTCCGGGCCCGGGCCTTCCTCAAAGTCCAGGACGGCTGCGACATGTCCTGCGGCTTCTGCATCATTCCCTCGGTGCGCGGAGCAAGCGCCAGCGTTCCGCTCGCCACGACCGTCGATCGCGTCCGCGAGTGGGCCTCGCGGGGCTACGCGGAAATCGTCCTGACCGGGATCCACCTGTGTTCCTACGGCCGGGATCTCGTCCCCCGTTCATCCCTCCTGGATCTGCTCAGGGCCCTCGACGCCGCGCCCGGCGCGTTCGATCTTCGGTTAAGTTCGCTCGACCCGCGACTGATGCCGGCTCAACTCGTCGATCATTTGACCGCGGCGAAGAGAATCCGCCCGCATTTTCATCTGTCTCTTCAGCACGCCAGCCCGCCGCTGCTGCGGGCCATGGGCCGGGCCTCAACGCCCGCGGAATATGAAGCGCTTCTCGACAAACTGAGTCGGGGCCGTCCCGAAGCAGCCCTGGGGGCGGATGTCATCGTCGGTTTTCCGGGCGAGACGGAAAGCGATTTCGCCGCGCTGGCCGATTTCGTCGAGCGATCGCCGTTGACCTATCTCCACGTCTTCCCCTATTCGCCCCGGCCCGGGACGGCAGCGGGGGCCCCCGGCTTTGCCGGGGGGTCCGATTCTGCACTCGACCATGACTCTAACGCATGGTCGAGTACGGCGGCGGAGGGCCGAGCCTGCGTAGATCCCGCTGTCAAGGCCCGGCGGGCGGCGCGCCTGCGGGCGGCCGCGCGGCGCAAGGACTTCGAATTTCGCCGCCGGTTCCTGGGCCGCGATTTGGACGGCCTCGTCATCCAGCCCGCGGCGGACGGCGCCGAAATCCTCACCGCCAACGGCATCGAAGTGACGGTCCCGGGCCGCCCCTCTCCGAAAGGCGAACCCGTACGCGTCCGGATCACGGACGTGACGGAAGGGTTCACCGCCGGCGAACTCATCCCCTAAATCCGGTACGGTGTCCCGCGTCCCCCTGGTTAAAATCCACCGATCCGTGCGATAATCTTTCCGTCCCTATGAACAAGATCGCCAAGCTTCCTCCCGACATCGCCCAGAAGATCGCCGCCGGCGAAGTCATCGAGCGACCGGTCTCCGTGGTCAAGGAACTCGTCGAAAACGCGCTCGACGCCGGGGCGGGCGAGATCGGGATAGAACTTCTGGCCGGGGGAAAGAAGAAGATCCGCGTCCGCGACGACGGCTCGGGCATGAGCCGGGCCGACGCCGGGTTGTGTTTCGAACGCCACGCCACCAGCAAAATCGCCGCCGCGGAAGACCTGCTGGCCATCCGGACGTTGGGCTTCCGCGGCGAGGCCCTGGCCGCGATCGCGGCGGTTTCGCGGCTGACCCTTAAGACGTCGGAGGGCGGGACGGACGCGGGCACGCTGATCGAGCGCGAGGGCGATGCTCTTCTCTCCGAGAAGAGCATCGCTTTTCCGCGGGGCACCTCCATCGAAGTCCGCGATCTTTTCTTCAACCTTCCGGCCCGGCTGAAATTCCTGCGCAGCGACGCCTCCGAGCTGTCGTCCATCGCCAAATACCTGACCAACGTCGCCCTGGCCTACCCCCGGCTTCGGTTGACGCTGAGCCACGGCCCGCGGACCATCCTCGAATGTCCGCCCCTGGACGGGCTGCGGGAGCGGATCTTCCAGCTCCACGGCAAGGCCCTGACCGACTCCTTGATGGAAATCGATCACGCCGCCGAGGGGAGCCGCCTCTACGGGTTCGCCTCCCGTCCGCCGGCCGGCCGCCCCGATCGGACCCATCAATTCTTCTTCGTCAACGCCCGCCCCGTCCGCGACAAGGTCCTGGCCTCGGCCCTCCAGCAGGCCTATCGCGGACTCCTGGAAAAGGACCGCTGGCCCGAGGCGTTTCTTTTTTTGAGCGTGCCGCCGGCCGAGGTGGACGTCAACGTCCATCCGGCCAAATCCGAGGTCCGCTTCCTCCGCTCGGCAGAGATTTTCCAGCTCGTATTACGCGCGGTGGACCGGGCGCGGGCCAAGGCCGGCGGCATCAAGCCCGTCGCCGCGGCCCGCCCCAAGGGCGCGGAGCGGACGGACGAGCCGGTCGAATACATCCCCGGCGCGCCCGGCGAATTCGCGGGATTGCCCTTTCGCGTCGAGGAAGGACTCCTTGCGGCGTCCGACGCCGATTCATCCGGGCGGCGCGTGCTGGGCCAGTTTGCCGACGCCTACATCGTCGCCGCCGATCCCGACGGGATCATGGTCATCGACCAGCACAACGCCCACGAGCGCGTCTTGTATGAACGGTTCGCCGAAATCGACCGCGGCCGTTCCTGGCCGGTCAAAATGAGCCTGATCCCGCTCCTTTTCGAACTCTCGCCGCCGCAGGCTGTCTCTCTGGAAGCGAACCGGACGGTCCTCCAGGAATCGGGGTTCAGGGCCGAGCCCATGGGCGGGCGGAGTTTCGCTCTCCGCGAGTATCCGGATATCTTCCAGCCCGAGCAGGCCCTGGCGGCGTTCCTCGACCTTCTCGATGAAATCCGCGAGTGCCGGGCCGAGGAGCGGAAGGCGAAGATGCTGACCATGATGGCCTGCCGGACGGCGATCAAGGCCGGCCGGCCGCTGCCTCGCGAAAAGATGGACTATCTGGTTCGGGAGCTGTTCCGCACGCCCAATCCCGCCGTTTGCCCGCATGGACGGCCGATCGTCGTGCGCCTCTCGAAGGTCGAGATCGAGAAAGGCTTGCGGCGGCGTTAGCGCGCCGGAATCCCATCAAAAAAAAGGGGACGGTTCCGAAGAACCGTCCCCTGGATCGAGCGTTCCGAAAACCGGACGATCAGTACCGTCCGCCGCGCGGGCTGTCCGTGCGGGGCTTGGCTTCGTTGACCGTCATGGCCCGGCCTTTGAAATCGCGGCCGTTGAGACCGCTGATGGCCTTTTGGGCCTCGTCCTGATTGGGCATCTCGACAAACCCGAATCCGCGGGATTCCCCGCTGATCTTGTCCTTGATGATGGCCGCGGTTTGGACGGTGCCGTACGTCTCGAACACCTGGCGGAGCTCGTCCTCGGACAGGTTCCGCAGTAGATTGCCGGCATAAATATTCATTCTCGTCTCCTTTGACGAGGGTCGAAGCCGGGATGGCAGATCCCGGGATCGCCCTAAAGCAAAAAATGGGATCCAAATAAAGGAGAGGAGTTTGAAGCCGATTAGGGCATGGGCCCCAGTTCCTTTATCGGTTCTCAGATAATGATGGGTTCGTCCCTTTACGGGACGATCAATATCTGAGCGTATTATACTCTTTTCAAGCCGCCATAGCCAACGCTATCTTTGAATTCCCGGACACCGGACCGATTTCGAAAAAGTATCCCCCCGCCCTCAAATTGACAACCCCCGGCCCTGTTGTTACCATAAGCGGGCTTTGGGACGGGGAGTGGCGCAGCCTGGCAGCGCGCTTGCCTTGGGAGCAAGAGGTCGACGGTTCAAATCCGTCCTCCCCGATTCCGATGTTCCGCCGTCCGGCGACGCGCGCCTGTAGCTCAGGTGGATAGAGCAGCTGCCTTCTAAGCAGCGGGTCGGGAGTTCGAGTCTCTCCAGGCGCGCTTTTTCCCCAAATCGGAAACGACCGCATCCCCTTTATGGGGGAGGAGGGGTGATTAAATTTCACCGGGCTAATACTCGGGCGCGGTGATTGATCCTTGTTCCAAGAGCGGCGATAATCATGCGCGTGCGTGAGAAAAGAGGCGAGAGAAAATCCGCGGCCGTGAGCGTCTATTTCTAGGGAGAAGGCAGGATAGTGACAATAATTGTTGACAAAAAATGTCATTTTATTTAATTTGAGAGACAAAAGAGAGATATAAATGGGTTCAAGCCTCGGCGAAATTCTCCTGCGTGAGAAAGTTCTCACCGCCGATCAATTGCTGTCGGCCCAGGAATTTCAGCGCAAGCACGACGTATCCCTGGCCGGCGCCATCATCGCCCAGGGCGCCATTACGGCCGAGGAAATGGCCCAGGGCCTGAGCCGCCAACTCGGTTACCCTTACATCGATCTGGATCAATTCGAAGTCTATCCCGACGTCATCAGCCTGGTGACCGTGGATGCGGCCAAAAAATACATGATCATGCCCATCCACCGCATCCGCTCCTTCCTGACCCTGGCCATGGTCGATCCGACCGACATGGAGGTGATCGAGGACATCCGGTTCCGCACGGGCCTGAGCATCCAGCCCGTGATCGCCTCGGAATCGGGCATCACGAACGCCATCAACAAATACTACGGCGCCTCGCATGCCATCAAGGCCAAAAAGGTGGTCGAGGAAATCGAGCTGGCCGACGACAGCAAGATCAGCATCATCCAGGAATCCAAGGAGGAGTTCGACGTCCAGGAGGACGAACAGCACGCCGACGAAGCGCCGATCATCACCCTGGTTAATTCCATCTTCGTCGAAGCCATCAAAAAGGGCGCCAGCGACGTCCACTTCGAACCCTACGAAAAATCCTTCCGCGTGCGCTACCGCATCGACGGCCTCCTCTTCGAGTCGATGAACCTGCCCATGAAGTTCAAGAACCCCGTCCTGTCGCGGATCAAGATCATCTCCAATATGAATATCGCCGAGAAACGCCTGCCCCAGGACGGCCGCATCAAGATGCGGATCAAGCTCGATAGCGGCCAGAAAAAGGACGTGGACATGCGCGTCTCGTCCCTTCCGAGCATCTTCGGTGAGAAGATCGTCTCCCGTATCCTGGACCGGGAAAACCTCCAGATCGACATGACCAAGCTCGGGCTGGAGCCCGAATCGCTGGAGACCTTCAGGAAAGCCATCAACCGGCCGTGGGGCATCCTGCTGGTCACCGGCCCGACCGGAAGCGGCAAGACGAACACCCTCTATTCGGCCGTCTCCACGCTGAACGCCATGGAGAAGAACATCATGACCGCCGAGGACCCCGTGGAGTTCTATATCCCGGGGATCAACCAGGTCAACATCCGCGACGAGATCAACCTCACCTTCGCCACCGCCCTGCGCGCCTTCCTCCGCCAGGACCCCGACATCATGCTCATCGGCGAGATGCGCGACAGCGAGACCGTCGATACGGCCATCAAAGCCGCCCTGACCGGCCATCTCGTCTTCTCCACCGTCCATACCAACGATGCGGCCTCGACCATCCATCGCCTGATCAACATGAACGTCGAGCCGTTCCTCATCGCGGATTCCGTCGTCCTGGTCGTGGCCCAGCGGCTGATCCGCAAAATCTGCCGCAAATGCGGCACGCCCCAGAAATATTCCATCGGCGTCCTGACCGATCTGGGCTACAGCCCCGAGGAAGCCGAAGGCATCACCGTCCTCAAGGGGAGCGGCTGCGAAATCTGCAACAGCACGGGCTACAAGGGTCGGACCGGTCTTTTTGAAGTCATGGCGGTGACGCCGGCGATCCAGGAGCTCATTCTACAGCGGGCCCAGTCCAAGGACATCAAGCGCGAGGCCCTGGAACACGGGATGATCTCCCTGCGGCGGAGCGGCCTGATCAAGATCAAAGCCGGGATCACCTCGATCGATGAAGTGGTCCGGGAAACGGTCCGGGACTAGGAGACCGCCCATGACCATGTCCATCCAGGACCTCCTCCAAATCACCGTCGACGCGGACGCCTCCGATCTGCACATCACGACTTCCGTCCCGCCGCGCATCCGTGTCCACGGCACGCTCAAATCCATCGACCATCCGCCGCTGAACCCGGCCGAAACAAAACAGCTCGTTTACAGTCTCCTGACCGACAAGCAGAAAAAAATATTCGAAGAAAAGCTGGAATTGGATTTCTCCTTCGGCTTGCGGGACCTGGGCCGCTTCCGGGCCAATGTCTTCATGCAGAAAGGCGCGGTGGCGGCGGCCATCCGCCGGTTCCTGCCGACGATGTGGAGCTTCCAGCAGCTGGGCATCCCGGCCCGCGTCGCCCAGTTGTGCTTTCTACCCCGCGGCCTCATCCTCGTCACCGGGCCCACCGGGTGCGGCAAGTCGACGAGCCTGGCCTGCATGATCGAGCACATCAACACCGAGCGGGCGGTCCACATTGTCACCATCGAAGACCCCATCGAGTATTTTTTCACCCCCAAGAAAGCGCTGGTCAACCAGCGCGAGCTGTTCGCCGACACGCTGTCCTATTCCAATGCCCTGCGGTCCGTCCTGCGCGAGGATCCCGATGTCGTCCTGGTCGGCGAAATGCGCGACCTGGAAACCGTGGAGATGACCATCCGGGTAGCCGAAACGGGGCACTTGACCTTCTCCACCCTGCATACCAACTCGGCCTCGGAGACGATTTCGCGCATCATCGACATCTTCCCTCCGCAGTACCAGGCCCAGGTCCGGATCATGCTCTCGATGTCCCTGGAAGCGGTCCTGACCCAGGCCCTCCTGCCCCGGGCCGACGGCAGAGGCCGCGTCCTGGCTATGGAGATCCTCATCCCCAACGCGGCCATCCGCAACCTCATCCGCGAGGGCAAGCTGCACATGATCTACGGCCAGATGCAGCTGGCCCAGGAAAAATCGGGGATGCAGACGTTCAACCAGTCGCTGTCCGAGCTCTATTTCAAGAAGCAGATCAGCCGCGAAATGGCCTTCTCGATCACCTCGTTTCCGGAGGAGCTCACCGACATCATCCAACGGCGGGAGGCGCGTCCCATGAACCCTATTCCACATCCAAGCGCGAAGCGCTAGAAAGGACCGGCCATGCCCCTCTATGCGTGGAAAGGCAAGAATCGCTACGGCGACGCCGTCAACGGCGAACGCGTCGCCGGGTCGTCCGAGGAACTCACCCGCATTCTGCAGAAAGAACAGATCCAGGTCGCCGGCATCACGCTCAGGCGCGAGCCGCTCAAGATCCCCTTCCTGAACTCGGAAAAGGTCAAACTCAAAGAGCTCGCCATCTACAGCCGCCAATTGGCCGTGCTCATCGACGCCGAGCTTCCGCTGATCCAGAGCCTGAACATCCTGGCCGAACAGTCGCACAACAAGTACTTCAAGAAAGTCATCACCAGCGTCGCCGCGGACATCGAGGCCGGCTCCAGCCTGAACCAGGCCAAGCGCAAGTTTCCCAAGGTCTTTGACGACCTCTACTGCAATCTCATGGCCTCGGGGGAACAGAGCGGCTCGCTGGATGTCATGCTCCAGCGGCTGGCCGAATACATCGAGAAGGCCGTCAAGCTGCGCGGCCAGGTCCGGCAGGCCATGATCTATCCCGTGGCCATCTTCAGTTTCGCCATCCTGGTGGCCGTTTTCATGCTTTGGAAGGTCATCCCCATTTTTTCCAACATTTTCGCCGAACTCGGCGCGGCCCTTCCGGGGATCACCCAGGCCGTCATCAGCCTCAGCCATTTCATCCAGAACGACATCCTGTTCGTCTTCCTGGGCCTCATCGCCGCGATCTTCCTCTTCCGCTATTACCGGAAGACCCCTGCGGGCCACCTGGTCGTGGACCGGGCCATCCTGCGGGTGCCGGTGTTAGGCAAGATCATGTCCAAGGTGGCCGTTTCCCGCGTCACCCGGACCCTGAGCACGCTTCTGTCGGGCGGCGTGTCCATGCTCGAATGCCTCAAAATCTCGGCCAACACGTCGGGCAACTTGGTCATCGAGAACGGCGTCCTGGAGGCCCGGCGCCTGGTGTCCGAAGGCCGCAGCCTGACCGACGCCTTCAAGGTCGGCGGCCGCTTTCCCTTCATCATGACCCAGATGATCAAGGTCGGCGAGGAGACCGGAACCCTCGATCAGATGCTCAGCAAGTTGGCCGGTTTCTACGACGACGAGGTCTCTGCGTCGGTGGCCGGCCTGCTGGCTATGCTCGAACCGATCATGATGGTCTTCATCGGCGGGCTCGTCGGCGGCCTCATCCTCTCCATGTATCTGCCGATCTTCAGCCTCATGTCCCAGATTCAATGAAAACGGTCCGACCGAACACGGTGAGCCTCATCATCTTCCGGCTCATCATCGTCACGACCCTGCTTCTGGCCGCGGTCATCATCCAGTTGTCCACGGCCGTCTTTCTCCCGCTGGGCCCGTTTTATGTCATCATCTTGGGTTCCTACGCCTCGTGCCTCGTCTTTCTGATTCTCTACCTGCGCGATTTCCACGTCCACCAGCAGGCCTATGCCCAAATCATCGTCGATGTCCTGATCATCACGCTGCTCGTCTATATCACCGGCGGGATCAGCGGCCATCTCTACGTCCTCTATATCTTTCCCATCCTGGCCGCCGGATTGGCGTTGCCCGGGCGGGGCGCTTACCTGATTGCCTCGCTCTCGGCCATCTTCTTCGGCGTTCTCGCGGACGGCATGTTTTACGGCCTCATCCCCTATTATAAAGCCGACCAATTCCACGAGACGTCTGCGGGACTCGTCTTATACACCATCTTCCTGGCCTGGACGATGTTCCTGGGCATCGCCTATCTCTTCGCTCAATTCGGCCGCAACGCGCGCCGGTCGCGCGAGGCCCTGGAGCAGATCCAGCACGAGCTGCAGATCAAGGAACGGCTGGCCGAGGCGGGCCAGATGTCGGCCCTGATCGCCCACGAAATCCGCAATCCCCTGGCCGCCATCTCCGGCGCCGTCCAGGTCCTTCAATCCGAGCTCCATCCGGCCGGCGAAGCCGGCGAGTTGATGTCCATCGTCCTGCGCGAATCGCGCCGCGTCTCGCAGACCATCGAACAATTCCTCAATCTGGCTTCCCCCCGGGCGCAGGAATTCACCCGTTTCCGCCCGGGCGACATGGTCAGGGAAACGTTGACCCTGTTGCGGATGAGCGGGGATTTGAGCGAGCGCGTCGCCGTCGAGGGGAATTTCGAGTCGAACGGGACCGAATTCTACGGCAGTCCCGGCCAGTTCAAGCAGGTCGTCTGGAACCTGGTCCGCAACGCCCTGGCGGCCATGCCCGACGGCGGCGTCCTGCGCGTCGAGTGCGCCCAAGGTCCGGGCCCGGCCTTGAGTTTGATCGTCGCCGACAGCGGACGCGGCTTGACGCCGCAGGAACGTGAGCGCATGTTCGAACCGTTTTTCTCCGCTTTCCCCGGCGGCCGCGGCTTGGGCCTGGCCGTCGTCCACCGCATCGTCGAAGACTACCAGGGGTCCATTCGGGTGCAGTCCGAGCCCGGGCGGGGCACGGAATTCCACCTGACCTTGCCGGCCCGCCCCGATCCGCTAAAGGACCGCTGAGGCCATGGATACGATCCTGATTGTCGACGATGAAAAGAGCATCCTGGACCTGCTCGGCATGGTTTTCAAGAAAGAGGGGTACCGGGTCGTGGCCAATTCGGGCACGGCCAAGGCCTTTGAGATCGTGGACTCCGACGACATCGACTTGGTCATCAGCGACATCAAGATGCCCCATCTCGACGGGATGGCTTTACTCAAGACCGTCAAGCGCCAGCGGCCCGATGTCCCGGTCATCGTCATCACCGCTTTCGGCAGCGTCAAGCAGGCGGTCGAAGCCCTGAAAGAGGGGGCCCTCGACTACGTCACGAAGCCCTTCGACATCGAGGAACTCAAGATCCTTGTCGCCCACGGTTTCGAGCAGCGCCGCCTGCGCGAAGAAAATATCCTGCTGAAAAAGACGTTTCAGGACCAGGTCAGCTTCGAGAACATGATCGGTAAGAGCAAAGCCATGCAGGAGGTGTTCCACCTCATTGAGCGCATCGCCTCGACCGATTCGACGGTGCTCGTCACGGGCGAAAGCGGAACCGGCAAGGAGATGGCCGCCCGCGCCCTGCACGCGCACAGCCGCCGCCGCGAGCACCCGTTCGTGTCCATCAATTGCGCGGCCTTGCCGGAAAACCTGCTGGAGAGCGAGCTTTTCGGCCACACCAAAGGGAGCTTTACCGGGGCGGTCTTGGACAAAAAAGGGATGTTCGAGACGGCCACCCCGGGCACCATCTTCCTGGACGAGGTCGGCGAGATGTCGCCGTGGACCCAGGTCAAGCTCTTCCGCGTGCTGCAGGAAAGGAGGATCCGCCGGGTGGGGGGGACGGACGAGATTCCGGTCGATATCCGCATCATCGCCGCCACCAATCAGGACCTGAAGAAAAGAATCGAAGAGGGGAAGTTCCGCGAGGAGCTGTTCTATCGGCTGAACGTCATTTCCGTCGAGATGCCGGCCCTGCGCGAGCGGCCCGAGGACATCCCCCTGCTGGTCTCCTTCTTCCTCCAAAAACACTGCGAGAAGACCGGGCGGAAGATGAAAAGGCTCGTCCCGGAGGTTATCGGCTTCCTGGAAAGATATCCCTGGCCGGGCAACGTCCGCGAGTTGGAGAACCTCATCGAGCGCATCGTTGCCGTGGAAGAGCGGGAAACCATCACCCTGGCCAGCCTGCCCGCCGACATCATCGAGATCGACCGCCGGATCGAAGCGCCTGTCGTCCTGAAATCCGGATTCAATCTTGAGGCGCACCTGGGCCAGATCTCCAAGCGCTATCTTCAGGAAGCCGGCGCGGCGGCCAACGGGAACTTGAAAAAAATGGCCGCGCTTCTGGGGATGAGTTACAGGTCCCTCCGCTATCTGCTGGACAAATACGAAATCAAATCATTCAAAAAAGCGGACACGACCGACCGGGACGAGCCGACCGATTAATTCTGATCGAAACCCACGCCTCTCTTCTGAGTGACAAAAAAGGGCAATTAGCGCCAACAGCTCGGAGCGGAGGCTATACGGACGGGCGCTCCTTTTGTTTAACGAATCTGCCCCCAACGTCCGGTTCATTCCGGCCCCCCCGTCTTTCCTGTATAATAAAAGGTAATGCTTCTGCGGACCGCGGTTTTGGCCGTTTTTTTCGTCCTGGCCGTCCTGGCCATTCTCCCCGTTTTCCTCCTCTGCGCGGTTTTCGGCCGGCGCGAACCGCTCCTGGCCTATGCCCGCGGCGCCGCGCGCGCGGCCCGGGCGATTCTGGGCTTGCCTGTCCGCGTGACCGGATCGGAATTTCTGGCCGGGCCGGCTCCGCGCGTCTATATGGCCAATCACGTCAGTTTCCTCGACGGCCCGCTGCTCTTCATTGTTATTCCGGAGGGCCTCCGCGTCATCCTGAAGAAATCGCTCTTCCGGATTCCCATCGTCGGAGCGGTCATGACCTATGTCGGTTTCGTTCCCGTCGACCGGCGGGGTGCCCAGGGAGGGAGAGCCGCCATCGAAAGGGCCTCCGCTCTGATGCGGGCGGCCGGCCTCTCTTTCCTGATTTTTCCCGAAGGGACGCGCAGCCGCGACGGGAAGCTGCAATCCTTCAAGCGCGGGGGATTCTTTCTGGCTCTCAGCGCGGGCGCGCCGATCATCCCGGTTTCGATCCGCGGGGCCTTCCGCCTCATGCCCCGGGGCCGGTGGATCCCACGGCGGGGGAGCGTCGAGATTATTTTCCACCCGCCCGTCGAGACGGCCGGCGCGAAGCCGGCGGACATGGGCGGACTGATGGACGCGGTCCGGCGCGCCGTCGCGTCCGGCCTGGAAGGAGAGCTTCATGACTGAACCCACGCTCGGACGCGAGATCGGCCGGCTGGTGGACGAATTCTTCGACCGCCGGGGCCGCGATTTTCGGGAGGCCGCCGCCGCTTGCGCCGCGGCCTTGGCCCGGGGAGGGACGATCTTGGCGCTCGGCAACGGCGGGAGCGCCGCCGAAGCCCAGCATTTCGTGGCCGAACTCGTCAACAAATTCCGGAAGCCGCGCGCCGCGCTCCGGGCCGTGACGCTCTCGGCCGATTCGTCCGTCGTGACCTCGATCGGGAACGACATCTCCTTCGAGGCCGTCTTCAGCCGCCAGATCGAAGCGCTGGGCGACCGGGGCGACGTCGTCCTGGCCCTGTCCACCAGCGGCCATTCGCCCAATGTCCTGGCGGCGCTTCAGACGGCCCGGGAGCGCGGCTTGACGAGCATCTCCCTGACCGGTCAGGGAGGAGGGCAGCTCGGAGCTCGGACGGATTTCCTGCTCGATGTCGCCTCCCAGGAGACTCCGCGCATCCAAGAGGTCCATCTTGTGATCATCCATCTTCTGACCGAAGAAATCGAAACGCGATTGGGGCTCTTCGGATAAAACGCGGCCCAAATTGTGACAATATTGGCTAGAGGAACGGATTCGCCATCTCCTCGTCGGCGGACTTCAACAAAGATCTCGTCAACCTGAACGGTTCGTTCATCCGCGGGCCGCGCGCGGCGGTTCGCTATTTGGCTCCGGCGATCTCCCCGATCTTGTCGACTCCCGCCGCTCCGCTGTTGAACAACCAGGCTTTGGCGCTCTGCAAGAGACGCTGGAAATGCGACTTGTGCAGCTCCAGGCGGTCTTCCGAAAGGGCCAGGAGATGGGGATTGAAGAAGGGGGGCGTTTTGGCCCCGGCCGCCTTCTTCATTCCGGGAATCTCGCCCGAAACGAGGATCCGCAGGGCTTCCTCGGGGGCGAGCTCCACGACGGCCGGTGAAAAAGCGTCCCGGCGCAGGAGGACGAGATGGCGGAGGGTCGTCCGACGGACGACGGCCGCGGGCCCGGCGATCCAATTGGGGTCGAGCAGGGCGTGGGCCTCCTTGGCGGCTTTGTAACAGAACGGCGCCCCGCGATCGAGGCGGCAGTCCTCCCCGCGGAGGCATTCGGCATCCTTGCAGTCATCCTTGCGCAGGACCACATTCTCGCACTTGCTGCCGTCGAAAAGCGGGGCCAGCCGGCCGAAATCCTCCACCGTGCTCGTCGGCAAAAAAACCTTCCGCTCGACGGCATCGGCCAGGGCGGCCTGTCCCGCATAACGGAGGAAAACCACGTCGCTGGCGTGAAAACGGAAACGCGGGTCGCGCAGCAAGCCGAAGAACAGCTCGGTTTTCTTGGTCCCCGGCGGGCCCATCAGGATGAGCCCGGCGCCCCCGGCGTCGACCGACATCCCGCGCACCGGATGAACGCCGAAGGACCGCTCCTCGACGTCGGCGACCAGCCCCAGGGCCAGGCTGCGCAGGGGGCCATAGGCATCGCAGTTGAGGAGGACGCCGGTTTTCGTTTCGGAATTGTAGAGGGCCCGCGGCTCGCGCCCGGGGATCCCGTCGGCGGCGTAGATGAAGCCGTGCGGTTCCAGACCGGCTTCGATCGGGGCGGGGTACCAGTTGTCGACCCAGAAATCATGGAGATGGGAGACGTTCGTGCGGAGCTGGACGACGACGCCGTTGATGGAGGCGTTCCATTCGAAATAATTCTCCGGCGTGAAATGCCTCTCGACCTCGGCCACCAGGCCGTCGCGAACCTGAACGGTCAGTGCGGCGTCGACGGGAACGGCGGAGCGGACGCGGGTCGCGTAATTGCTCAAGGCCACCCGTTTGGCCTTGCGGGCCGGCTGGAGGACGGCCAGGGCCCGGGCCATCCGGTCAAGGCCTTTTTCCAGGTTGACCATGGATGTGGCGTATGACAGGCGGATGTAGTCGTCGGCCCCGAAGGAATCGCCGGGGACGACGGCGACATTGGCCTCCCGGAGAAGATAATACGCCAGACCGTTGGAATTGCGGATGGGCGTCCCGTTGAATTCCTTGTCGTAGTAGGCCTTGACGTTGGGGAAAAGGTAGAACGCGCCCTGGGGCTTGAAGCAGGAGACCTGGGGCATGGCTTGGAGCTTGATCAGGCCGTAATTGCGGCGGCGCTGGAACTCCTGGACCATTTTGGACACTTCGAATTGGGGCCCGTTCAGGGCTTCCTGGGCGGCCCTCTGGGAAATCGAGGCCGCGTTGGACGTGGTGTGGCTTTGGATCTTGGCCATGCCGGCGATGACGTCGGCCGGGCCCAAGGCGTAACCGATGCGCCAGCCCGTCATCGAGTAGGATTTGGACGGGCCGTTGACCAGGATCGTTTTTTTCTTGATGTCCTCGCCCAGGGCGGCGAAGCTCGTGAATTTGAATTGATCATAGACAAGCGAGGCATAGATCTCGTCGGCGACGACGTAAATGTCCTCGCCCCGGACCACCTCGGCCAGGGCCTGCAGTTGCTCCCGGGTGTAGGCCGCCCCGGTCGGATTGGAAGGGGAATTGAGAATGACCGCTTTCGTCGCCGGAGTGATGTGCGCCTTGAGCGCCTCGGCGGTCAGGACGAACCCGTCCTCCTCCTTGGTCTCGACATAGACGGCCCGGCCTCTGGCTAGCTTGACCACGTGAGGATAGGTCACCCAATAGGGGACCGGAATGATGACCTCGTCGCCCGCGTCCACGATCGCCTGGAACAGATGGAACAGCGAGCTCTTGGCGCCGCTCGAAACGATGACCTCGGCCGGCGCGTAGGTCAACCCAAAGTCCTCTTGAAAGCGGGCGATGACGGCCTTTTTCAGGGCCGGCGTCCCGTCGTTTTCGGTGTATTTGGTGAAATTGTCCCGGATCGCCTGGATCCCGGCGGACTTGACGTTTTCGGGGGTGGGGAAATCGGGTTCGCCGATGCTCAGGTCGATGACGTCGATCCCCTCCGCCCGCATGGCCTTGGCCTTGGCCGCGATGCGCAGCGTGGGCGAGGCGCCGATTTGCTTGACTCGTTCGGAAACCATGGTGATCCTGCCGTTCCCGCGACGGGCTTACTTCTGGGGTTTCTCCTGGGGATTCATCTTGTCCTTGAGGAACTTTTTCAGGTCGGCTCCGGTCAGCGATTGGACCACGTCCGGGATCTGGGCCAGGACTTCGGCCACCTGGGCCGTGATCTTGGACGTGCCCAGCCCCTTTTCTCCGCTGCTGACGACGACGATCTTGTCCACTTTGGACAGGGGTTCGGCCACGGACTTGGCTACCTCGGGCAGGACCTTCATGTACATTTCCAGGATGGCCGCGTCGTTGTACTTCGCCATGGAGGCGGCTTTTCTCATCATGGCGTCGGCTTCGGCGGCACCCCGCTCCTGGATCCGGGAGGCCTCGGCCTGCCCCTCGAGCTTGACGGCCTCGGCCTTGCCCCGGGCTTCGGCCTGGATGCGATACTCTTCGGCTTCGGCCTCGGCCTGGATCTGGTATTTGCGGGCGTCCGAGGGCTTGCGGACGTTGGCCTCCAGCTCCTTCTCCCGGCGCTGGATCTCCAGCTCCTCGATCTTAATGGACTGTTCCTTCTCCACCAGGCGGACCTTGGATTCCTCGAGCTTGATGGCCTGGCTCAGCCGGTGGCGTTCGAGCTCATAGGAGTAATCGGCCTGGGCCTTTTTCTGGTTGACGGCCGTCAGCGATTCGGCCTTTTTGGATTCGTTCTCCCATTGGGCCTTGGCGATGAGAGCATCGGCTTGCAGGCGGGCCACCTCGGCTTCCTTGCGGGCCTGGGAGGATTTGATGACGGCTTCCTTCTCCCCCTCGGCCTCGGCGATGGCGGCGTCGCGCTTGGCCGCTGAGATGATCGGCTTGCTGAGGGCGTCGAGATAGCCCTGGGCATCGGAGAATTCCTTGAGCGAGAAGCTCAGCAGGAGGATGCCCATGCGGGAGAACTCACCCTTGGCCGCATCCATGACGCGCTTGTTGAATTCCGAACGGCCCCGGTAGATCTCCTCGACCGTCATCGTCCCGATGACTTCCCGCATCTTGCCCTCCAGAACGGCCACCGTCACGTCGCGGATGCCGTCCTTGCCCACGCCGAGGAACTGCTCGGCGGCGATGCGGATGGCCGCTTCGGACGATTCGATCTTGACCTG
>Ga0315275_10002743_pt1 | contig 16012 bp, 16 predicted proteins | sample YL17G03_0_MG_FD_205557 | JGI IMG/M metagenome (GOLD analysis project Ga0315275, IMG submission 205557) | Sediment microbial communities from Yellowstone Lake, YNP, Wyoming, USA - YL17G03_0 | ecosystem: Environmental > Aquatic > Freshwater > Lake > Sediment | place: USA: Wyoming | collected... | reverse complement strand
ATGTCTTTCTTGGCTCCGTCGATATCTTTCTGGGTATCCGCGTCGCTCTTCTCCGTCTTCAGGGCCTTCGCGATCCCTCCGAGCAGGTTTCCGGCTTCGCGGAGCACCATGCCGGGGATGGAAAGCCCGAACTTAATGATCGCCCCGCCCAGGACCACGATCCCGGCCAGGATGTCCCCGACGATCGGTATGTTCCTAAGAAGATCGGCCATGCCGTTGAAGACGAGATCGATCCCCTGAGTCAGGATCTTGAGTGGGACGTCCAGGAGGTTCCCGAGATTAGTCAGGGCCCAGGAGATCCCGTCGATCAGGAATCCCGCCACGTTGCCAAGGAATTCGAACTGGCCCAGTTCTGTCCCCAGTTGCCGAGGCGCCCGTCCCATGAAGAACGGTTGCCGCGAAATGATATGGAGAGGCAGGGGCCGGCCGAGTTCGAGCAGCTCCTCGGCTCCCAGGCGGTGGTGCCTGTTCGCGAACATGGTCTTCATGCCGCTACCTCTTCTTCCATTTCTAGCGGCACTTCCAGCTCCTCGTAACCCTCGAATTCCTGTGCTTCCCCCAAAGCCAGGGTCGGATCGTTGATGTCCGTGTCATACCACTTGCCGTCCGCGTAGACCTTGCCCCATGCCCGGACGGCTTGGCCTTCCCGGACCCCCAAGCGAATCCGGATAGGCGAGATGTCCAGGGTCGCGCACAGCCCCAGCATCAGCGCGGTGGCGTCGTCCGGATTCCCCTCGTAGGCCGGCGGCTCCGCTCGGCTCCCGCCGCGGTACGTTTCCGGAGCCTCCAGGGATAGGGCTTCGTACACCGGCCCCATGGCGTATTCCACGATGTCTCTGGGATTTTCGGTCGTTCGTGCCGCGGCGCGCGGGGAAAACCGAGCGCGGCACCACATATCGATCCCCTCGAGGAACAGGGTCTTATTGTTGTGTGCCGACACGGGCCGGTCTTCGATCCCGGAGAAGTGCTCCACCATCTTCCCGTAGTGGACGGCGATAAGCCTGGCGAAATCGATAAGCAGGGGATCCTTGCGGGCCTGCACGATCGCTTCGGCCATCCGCGCCGTGTCCGGACTTCCTTCGACCGCCCTCACAGGGGTACCTCGACTTCCTCGTAGTGCGGGAACTCGCTGTAGTCCCCGAGGTCGTATCCTTCCTCGGTCAGGTCGGAATCGATCCAATCGTCGCCGGCCTTTACCCGGTCCCAGACGTGATGGAGCGTGTCCTCGTGCCCGCCGAACCGGAACCGGAGCGGTTTCAAGTCCGCCGGGGAGCAGGCGCACTGGGACATGAACAGGATTCCGCCCTCGTCACAGTTGTGGACCAAGGCCCCCCCATCCAGGAGGAAGTTGTGGTTGTCCTCAACCGTAATATCGCAACACTTTTCAATTTCTTCGCACTCAATGGACTTGATCTTGACCGACGCCAGATCCGGGGCCTTCCTCTTGTCGTACCCCTTGTATTCATAGAGCCTGTACATGGCAGGCTTGTTCTTCCAGGCTGGCTGACGGTAGAAGGCTACCGGACGCCCAAGGACCATGTGCATGAACTGGAGTTGGGTGGCCAGTTTTTCAGACTTGGTGTTGTAAACCAGGTAAACCCAGTCCTTCCACTGGCCCGCGGTCGGCACGTAGCCGTCCCCGAGGGCATAAGCCGCCAAAAGAACGGAAAGACTGTCCTTTGGGAGCGAGGCATACCAGTCTGGGAATCTTTTCTCCGCGGAATTCCTCCCAAACAGATGACCCAATCTGCCGGTGAACGGCGTGACGTTCATGCGCACCGTCGTTAGGCCGTCCGCGCGATCATGTACCCCATAAGGCTGATCCAAAACCGCCAAGTGCGTTTTCAGGGCATTGATGGCATGAGGGTTGTTCATGCCGATCTTGGCCCTGAATTTCGGTCTCTTAGATTTTCCGGCGCTTGAGACTTCAGACCATCCCTCGGCGGCGTAGAGACCCTCGACCCATAATTGCGAATTCGAGAGTTCCGGGCAGAACCTGTTCTTGAGGCCTGCTTCCGGGATTTGCGCGGCCACTGGAATCGTATAGAGCTTCGAAGTACGAACCGACGACTTCCTCTCGCGGATCAAATCCTTGAGCGCGATCGAAGTCAGCGTGTGACCTTCCCCGGAGCGTCGGAAAACATATATTCCGTGGTTTTCTGTGCATCGGAACGATACACCATTAGAAAGGGAGACTTTGTAAACCCGCAAGACACCCTTGTCGACGAACTTCGAAATAGGCTTAAACTCAAACTTCTTCTCGTTTTCGTTGTAGCTGACCACGTGGTAATAGGAATGCCTCTCCCTTAAACTGCCGATTTCAACCACTTTGTACTGATGGTCGGACCTGTCCCTCACGATGATTTTTTGGGTCACGGGCATGCAGTCCCCGTAGCAGATCCCCGGGGGCTCGTAGGCCTGGACCTGGCTGGGTTCCGCCACGGTCTCCATGGCCTGGTAGAACGGCTGGATGACGTCCCGGATGACGGTCGCGGGGACTCGGGTCTGCTTGACCATCCTCTGCGGCGTCTGGATGACCTCGATGTTCGGGGGATCGTTGACGTAGCAGAAGTGCGCGCGGCACCATGCGTCGATCGCGCCGACCGCCAGGAGCGCGGGAGACGCCCCCGCGAGTGAACCCCCGTTCATCTGGGCCGCCTGGTCCATCATGGAATCGAATTCCTGACAGACCTTCCTGGTGTGCTCGATCATGAAGGGGTCTTTCGAGGCCTCCTGGACGTAGAAGACCATCCGTCCGATTTCGAACCGGATGCCGTCGAAAGTCGGAGGCAGAGCGGTCCTGCGGACCTCTCCGGACTTCGGCATCGGGGCTTCAAGGGCAGACGTGGAAGCCCGATGGGTCGCGGGAGGCGTCTGACGCCCCAGGGTCACCCAACCTTGCATTTACTTCCCAGGGTGCCTTTATGAGGCCGCGGGTGGCTCCTCGTGTTCGTCGCTGTCGACGGCCACAAGGGGCTCCACGGGGGCCTCTGGACTGGCGCCATCGCCGGGGGGTTCGACTGGAACCTCGACGAGATGCGGGGCTTGCGGGGCGGCCGCCGGCTGCTTGGCCTGCGTCGCCTTCGTGAGCTGGACCCAGTATTCCTTCATCTGGGCGTGGACCATGGCCCTGAAGGCCTCGTAGAATTCTTCCGCTTGAGGCTTCGAGAAGATGGCCTCGGCCTCCGGGGTGAGGTAGGTCTTCAGGAACGCGTGCATCTTGGACCACGGACGCGCGCTCATGAGCGTGAACAGGATAGTGCAGAAGAGTCTCGTGTCGGAATCCTTCTGGTTCTGGAGCATCTCCAGGTACAGGGTCGCGAAGATGCTCGGATCGTTGCCCACGCTGACGTGCTGGGCCCATTCCTGGACGATGTCCTTGAAGAGGGCCTGGCCTTCCGGCTGCTCCAGGATCGCGTGGACTCTGGATTCGATGCCGCTCGGACCGTCGACCGGAGTCTTGGGCGCGGACGGCTGTGTGGGTTGGGGTTCGCCTTCCGTGGCCGGCGGCGCAGCCGCTTGCCTGTTGGGGCCGTTCAGGACGTTCCCGTCGATCGTCCCGCGGGCGGCCGCGGCGGCCTGAGCCTCCGGAGTCATCGCTTCCAGTTTCTTCAGTTCGCAGACCTTTTCGAGGCCCTTCGAGGCCTCCTTGACGAAGGTCTGTATCATATTGAAGAGCTGGTCCCCTGTTTGGTTCTCGATCTGAGCCTTTTGGATGCTGAGGATCTCGCGGTTGAGTTCGTGCTCACGTTCGAGGCCCTTCTCGCGGATCTTGTACTCACGCTCGAGGACTTCGCGTTCGCGATCCAGGCGCTCGTCCAGTTCCGTCTGGTTCTGCTCGAGGGCCCGCTGCGTGCTCTCCCGGGTCTCTTTGAGCTCCGCGTTGGTCCGGTCCTGGATCTTGTTCATCTCGTCCCGGGTCCGGTTCAGCTCGGATTCGAGACGCTTCTGCTGGGCTTCGGATTCCATCCGGACGAGCTGGAGGCGCTTATCGTCGAGTTCCAGGAGGAACTTCTGGCGCTCCTGTTCGCGCTTCTCGCGCTCTTCGGCCTGGAGTCCCAGTTCCTTGAGGCGGGCATCGTTCTCCACCTTGATCCGGAGCATCTCGCGGTCGTGGGCGTCGCGGGAGGCCAGCTGTTCGCGCTCCCAGCGCGTCCGATCCTCCTGCTGGCGCCGTTCCCACTTCGCTTCGTCGTCCTTGCGCTTGTCGTCGTCGCGACGACGCTCTTCGTCGAATCGGCGGTTCTGAAGGTCGGCTTGTGCTGATAGGAACTCCGAAATCTTGGCGTCCGGAGTGTCCTTGTGCTGATCCATGAGCTTCTGCTGGACCTGGCCCATCTGACGGATCGCCTCCGTGGCGACGCCGCTGTCGCCGCCCCCGCCGCTGGGACGTTCCATGGCCCCGTGCGGGAAGAACGGCCGGCGGAACGGCATCTGGGAAGGATCGCCTGGCTCACGGCCTTCCCAGGGCCTGAATCCCGGCCTCTGGACTACGCCCGGGGCGGATGACGGACTGCTCATCTTCGGGGCGCGAGAGGGACCGTAGCTGTCTCCGATCTTCCGCGTGTATTCCATGGCGATCTTGCCGGGTTCCTGCTTGGTGATCCTGTACGTCCCGGCACCGTAGATCTGGCCGAGATCCTCGAGTGTGAAAGGACCGTAATGGGTCCCGAGCACCCCGTCCTGCGGTTGGATTCGCTCGATCGTCCAGCGCAGCTCGCTGAACGAGCTCGTGAAACCGCCGGAGTCGACCTGAACCGGTCGGCCTCCTCCCGAAAAGCCAGCATCACGGGCAGATGCCGGCAGAGGAACGGGGCGCGTAGGTGCGGCGGCAGGTACATGCGGCTGCACGGTTACTTGCAGACTGGGTTCCGGGGGAGGAATTTGAGCCATTTCAGGGTTCTCCGAAATACCCGGGGGAGGTACTGGATCCGGAGGAGGGAGCGCACCGGCATTGGTGCGCCGGTAATTTTGCACGGTGCCGTTGACTTGAGAACCGTGGAGGCCGAGGTGCCTGGAGATCGCCACGGTCGCCATGCCTTGGCTGGCGAGATCGAGGACCTGGGCCTTCTGCTCCGCCGTCAGGGGCGGAAGCTTAGGCCTGGTTCGCCTTTGCTGACCGGCATCGGGCATTAACGTTCTCCAACGTCTGCGCGATGCCTCGACCAACGTCGTTAGACGCTCCGGGGGAGGAGGTCTCAGTGAAAGATATCCCGCTGGAGGCAGTAAGTCAATAGGAATTGCGAAAAATTCCGCTAGTACGATTCCTTGTGCCAGCGGTTCCATCGGGCGTGCGTCGCCTTGATCGCCCTATTGACCTGGCGCTTGACCGCTTCGGCCCCGCAGGCCCGGGGCATCTTCTTCATGACTTTGGCGAACCTGAGGTAGGCCTGGCGCGCCGCCTTCCCAGGAACGTCCGGCGTGATCGAGACCCGGTAGCACCTCTTCTTGGACGGCTTGACCTTGACATTCATGCCCTGGTTGCTGACGACGATATCGGTATGCCACACGGTAGGCATGGAATTCCCCCTACTTAAAGAGGCCCTGGCCTGCGAGATATTTTGTGACTTTCTGGTGGATCTGGCTGGTGGACAGGCTGGCCTTGCACTTGTCGCAGACCGCGTAGGCCGCCGGTCCGACCACGCGACTCGATAGGGCTGCCGTGGGCTCGTAGTTGTAGACCCCACCCAGCTTCTTGCGGCTCCAGGTCAGCCCGCAACAGGCGCAGGTGAAGGCGACGCTCCCGGACATCTTGATCCGGAAGGATTCCAGATTCTTTTTGGCTGTCCTGATCGAATCGATGAGGCGATGCCCGCTGCCATTCACGGATCGGCCCATTTTTCTAGCCCTTCAAAAAGACGACTGCGAGCACGGCCGCCACGCCAGCCGCGGCGATCCCGCCGCCGATCATAAGCTTCTTCTGGAGCGGCCAGCTGGAGGGTTCGACGTCGTACTGCTCGCCGACTTCCGCAGAGCTGTATTCCGGAGACGCCTTTACCTGGTCGATGGCCGCCTTCTGCTCGTCGGTCAGATCGGACATCGCCTCGCCCATATAGCTGAAGGTGTCCCGCACTTTATAGGCCTCCTGGGCGAAGGCCGGAGCATCAGCTTCGAACATCTTGCCGACCTTGTCCATGTCTTCTGCGGCCTGCTTTTTTTGCTCGGCCGAAATAGCCTGTTGGACCCCGCCCATGACCGCGCTGGCGACCGCATCCGCCGTGATCGGAACTCCCGCGGCGACGACCGGGGCGAGGAACGGGGCCAAGGCGTATCCAAGACCGGCTGTGAAAATCGCGAACGTCGCTCCCATGCCCACCATCTGGATAATCCTCATTCGCTTGTCGTCGCGCGCATCCTTTTCGAGATCGTGGATGATCCACGCGGAGACGGCATTGTAGCCATTCACGATGGCGCACGTGATCCAGAGTTTCGCCAAGTCCTTGACCACGATGATGTCCTGGCGGATGAACTTGTTCATGTCGGACTTGATCGACTCGTACCAGTATTGAGGCCGGATGTCGATCGGGGGCGGGAACGGATAATCCACCAGGGCTTCGAGCATCGCGATGGCTCGGAGGATGATGGGTTTGACCTCTTCCCACGGCAATTCCGGATCGATCCCAAAGTAAGCCAGGAGATCCCTGTGGAAGGCCATCGTCCGCGGCTTCGGAATGTTCTGGGGAGCGCCGCAGAAGAACGGGTTCTTGGAATATTTCTGGAGCCAGGCCGTGTATTCCTGGGATACGGGAGAGGTAGCCGGTAGTCCACTGCACGGTTGCAGGAGCGATATGGTCTTGTTCCCGATCCCTAACGCGCTACTGCTGGTGGTTATGGTTGATCCTGTAATGTAAGCCTGGGAACCCTTGAAGAACCCATCGATCAGGGCAAGATCTTCGAGCTCATCCTCAGTGGGGTCGTTGGCCACGGCGGCCAGGGCCTTAAAATCTCCCTCCGTCCATCCCTTGAAGAGGTAGGCCTGTTTGTAGGCGTCGGTCCACGCATTCGCCGGAGCCATCCAGGTCGTGTCGGTCGAAATCTCATCTGCCCAGGCCTGTCCGGTTGAATTCGAGAACATCCGGTACTGCAGCCTGTGGCGGGCCAGGATGGTCTTCACCGGGATTTCGGAGAGCCTGTTCGGGACGGCCCCGGCGATCATCTCAGAGGTTATGACCTCGGGGGATTCAGCCTGGCCCAGGTGGGGCCGGCGGACGTGGACATTCCAAAGCCGGGCGCGCCCGAAAGGATCAGAACGCAATTTTACTCCTCCTCCGGCCTGGCGCCGATTTGATGGCCAAGCCGCCATCCTTGAGGGTAAGCCTTTTCCAGGAATTCTTCTAGGCTGAATTGCCACCATCCGCGAGGTTCGACCGTCTCTACGGTGACAAGGGAGATCCCTCCGTAATTTAATAAAAGAAAATCGTAGATGGATCCCACCGAATCTCGATCAGCTTCCCAAATCTGGAAGCTCATGTCCCCCGGGGAAAGCATACGGCCGCGGATCCAGCCGTCCCTGATCACCTTCCCCATGGCGGCGTTGATCTCGTCCTTGCCGTGAGGTGCCTGGTCCAACCCAAACAGGCCAGGCATCATGATGAGGGCTTCGGCGTGAATCCGAACCGGAACGACTTCACCCTTTTGGGATAGCCAGAACCCCTGAGGAGGGAACGTCGGCTTCTTGGGTCCTCTTTTTTTAGCCAATAGTACCTCGCGCTCTCGTCCTGGAAACTATACCACGGCCCACGGGGCCGTGCAAGGATTCCTGGCGTGGACATGCCGGGGAAAGGCCGGAAATACCGCGGCTTATCCGGGTAGATCATCTGGAATCTGCGCGGACCTGAATTCCTGGATTTTTCATATAAACGGGGTATATGATACCTCTGTGGGAAACAGGCGCTTCCGCATCACGTACGTCTTCCCGCCCAACTGGATCTTCGATGAAGTCCGATTCTGCTACGAACGGGCCGCGGCGCGCCTGAGCGGCATCACTATAAGGCACGACTACTACTACTGGACCCCAGAAAAGCCTGAGTGGGACGATCCGGACCTCGCGGTCATCTTCCTGTGCAATATCCCATGGGTAGTCCCCCCGGGCCGGCGGGCCAAATTCATCTTTCAATACGTGGAATCCGTCGGAGATCCCCGGAATATGGTCCCAGAACAGCGCAAGTGGCTGGAATACTACATGACCCGGGCCCAGGAACCAGACCTTTTCCTGGGCGGGACCCCTACAGTCCGGGATTTCTGGGCGCCTTTGGCCAGGCGATCAGCGCTCACTCCCCTCGGCTACAATCCGGAGATCATGGGATCCCCGGATTGGACCCGCGCGAAGACCTACGACGTTGGATTCTGCGGAGTCAACGTAGGCCGCCGGGAATGGATCCTCCCCGCCCTGCAGCGCCGGCTGGGGAACCGGTTTCTGAACATCACCGCATTTGGCCGGGCCCGGAACGACGCCTTCGATTTCTGCAAGGCCATGCTCTACATTGGCCATTCAGAAGAGCGGGCTTTCGCCGACATGAGGCTCTGGTCGGCCGTGGCCACATCGGCCGCTCTCGTCACGGAAGACCGGGATGCCTGGCCGGCCATTCCAGGGAAGCACTACCTGACGCTCCCCCACGCCCAAAAGGAAAATCCGGACGAATTCGTGGATGCGGTCGAAAAAGCCCTCAAGGAACCTCTTGTAGACATCGCGAAGGCAATGCACAAGGACCTGTCGGTTTTCACCACGGAAGAGTGCATCACAAAGTTCACCATTCCGGCCATCGAGGCGATCGCCTAAGGAGGCAGACGTGCATGTAGGAAACAGAGACTGGCTGAAATCACTGCGCCAGAAGTACCCGGAGAATTTCACGGGCGCCCAGGTCCTCGAAATCGGCGCCTATAACGTGAACGGCACCGCCCGGGACTACTTCCAGGACGCGAAGCGCTACGTCGGCGTGGATCAGTGCGCCGGGAAGTGCGTGGACGTCGTCTCCGAGGCGAAGAACACGAAATTCCTGCCCGGGGAATTCGATACCCTGGTCTACCTGTCGGTCTTCGAACACGACCCGATATGGAGGCAAGGGTTCGAACACAATCTTCAGTGGATCCGGAAAGGCGGGCTCATCCTGATTTGTTTCGGGGCGGAAGGCAACCTTCACCACGCACCAGAACCCTGGGCCATCGTCCCGGCCAAGGATTTCCACGAAGCCGCGAAGGCGTGGCCCATTGAAATCCTGGACTCCTTCTTCGAAAAGGACCGTAAAGGAATTACGTACGATACCCCGGGGGCCTATGACGTCCTGGCGAGGAAGCTCTAGCCGCTTCCCTGTAGGTCTCGGACGTCATCTGGGAGCTGAGCCCACAGGTAGGCCTCATCCATGGCCTTCTTGGCCAGGACGAATTCGTCAAACGGAAAGTCCAGCCAGATCCACACGAAGAGCCGCTTGACGCCGAGCTCCACGTGAGCGTCCCGGTAGCCGTACCGACCGCGGCAATCCGACCGGGCCTCGAACTGGAGTGGCTCCTTCATGGTCCGCTCGGATTCCGGGCGCGAGCCGTAAACGTAGGCGTCGTCGAAGTTGGTCTTGAACTTCAGGATCGCATCGGCCGGGATCTCCACCTTGTACCACGGCCGGAGCGGGATCGGGAGCCTGACCTGCACGATGGCGTGGGCATCCTTCCAGCCGTACTGGACGTTGACGTTCTCGCTGAGGGTCTTTAGGAAAGGTTCGCGTTTCGTATCAGGCATACTGAGGCCAGCGTCTTTCCAGTTCTCTTCGGGTTATTGCCGGAGGATAACTGTCAAGATTATCCCATCCGTGGTATTCAGCGACCATCCTGTAGACGTTCGCTCGTTCCAGGGGGTCCTCTGAGAAGGCCATCTTCCTGAGATCTCCAAGCTCCGCGCCGCTGGTCTCTGCCACTTCTTCCCAGTTGTCCACCCAATCGAGATCTTCCAGTACGTTGTCCGCGATGCCGAAAGAATAGACCACGTACTTCGAGCGTTCGGTCTCGGGCTCATGCCAGAACTCTGCTTCCAGGTAGTCCTGCCCCTTGGAGCGCAGAACATAAACGATGAAGCCGCCGTAATCGATGGGGTGCCTATCCCCGAGGTTCGCGATGACCTTGTACTGGATCTCTCCCCGTCTCCGCCAGGGCCCTGGCGGAATAGGTATTGAGTAAGAGGACTCTCCACCGGGTCGCCAGTCCTTTACACCCACGCCCTTGTGATACCCGCCAATTCATACAAAGTCAAGCCGGCCTTGCTCTGCGCTTCCCCGTCTCATACAATGTGAATGTGGGCAAAGACTATAGGAACTTCCCGGTGGCATTGATCCCCAGGGCGATCAACACAAACTTCCACGTCCAGAAATGCATCGCCATGTTCCTTCGGTTCAACGACGCTCCGGCCCTAGCTCGCGCGGCCCTCCGTGATTCTTACTTCATCCTGGACGATACGGTCCTTCTCCTTGAGGGCCTCCTGGAGGGGGTCCCGAAAACGCAAATGGGTTCTCGCCTGCCCAGGGGATTTTCGGAAAAACCAACCGTCGAGGAACTCGTCGACACGATGCAGACCTCGATCGATCTCCTGGCTATCGAGACGGAAATCATACTTAAAAAGAGCTTGGAAATTTCCGACGAAGAATACTCTCGGCAAAGCGAGCGTACCCACGATCTCATCCGGATCATGGGATCTTTTGCGCACTACCTTAAAAGCGCCGTCCAGTCGAGAGATCCAGAAGCGTGGACGGAAGAGCTGGAAAGGCGATTCGAGAAGTTCCTCAAGATCCGGCCGTAGCCCTGTTTTTTGCCCCCTATTACTTGTGGGACACGTACGTCCGACACACTACGACTTTTTGAACACCAAAACACCGATTCCGCTTGACTAGCCCCGGCCTTGGGGTAGACTTTGGTTCGCTGAGAACGCAGGAGAAATCCTTCTTGGAATATGACGTCCGAATCTCCCGGGCCGTGCCGCTGATGCCTGTCTCTGCGTTCTCAGCGCATTGATTTGCACCACGGCATGGCGGTACGGCCCAGGGGGTTCGGGGTCCTCGGCATGGAATAGCATATGCCGGTTGCCTTCTTCCGAGGGCTGTACGAGGGCGTCGGTGCAGGTTTCGTAGAGATTCGTCCCCTGCTGGAAAGCAGCGACCCCCGATACGGAACCCCTGAAGGCCGCGCCGTAGAATCCCAGGCTCGCCGCTGGTTCGCGTGGCCCCGAGAGATCGACGCCTGTGCCCGGCACTGCCACGACCTCGACGGCAAGCTGCACGTCTACTACGGGGTCGGCCTCCGCAACGTGATCGGCGGCGGGAAGAAGAGCGACGTCGGCTGTGTGACCAGCGTCTTTGCTGACGTGGACTTCAAGGACGTCCCTCGCGAACTGGCGCTCCAGAAGATCCAGATCTTTCCCGTTACGCCCTCCGCGTGCGTTCGGAGCGGGGGCGGGGTCCACGTCTACTGGTTCCTGAAGGAACCAGTTTACGCCAGTCGCCTCGGCGATCTCGAGGAGACCAACCGAGGCATCCTCCTGGCCCTCGGGGCTCAGACCGGGCCGCAGAATGCCGATCGAATTCTTAGGGTCCCGGGAACGCTCAACATCAAAGCAGCCTACCCGGACCCCAAGCCGCGGTGCGAAGTCTCTTGGTGGCGGCCAGCCAATCGTTATTCGTTCGATCGGTTCCAGTTCGTCAGACCCAAGGCCCGAGACCTGTTCGCAAACACGCCTCATACGCCGCGGACCTCTCCCGAGGGATCTATCGCGCCGGACCGGATCCGCGGATGCGCTCAACTCCTGGCCCCCGTGTGGATTCCGGGAAACAGGCACTACATAGCCCTGCACGTCGGAGGCTGGTGCGCCCACGCCGGCCTGTCGCTCGACTCGGCCCTGGAGCTCGTCAGGGCAACGTGCGATCTGGCCCATGACGAAGAGGCTTCGAACCGCATCTTGGCCGTGACGGATTCGTACCGGAAATTCGTCAGCGGCGACGCGGTCACGGGTCGGCGCCTGTTCTACGAGTTCCTGGTCCAGACTTTTCCACATGCTGTTGCGGCGCGCGCGGCCGCGATCACGGAGATCCTGGAAGCATATATGCCTGAGCTGGATGTAGAGAGGAAGGGATGCCCGACTCAAAAGACTTCCTAAAGGCCCTCTGGCAGGGTATCGAGAACGGTCATGCGTATGCACGGTTGATCAAGACGAACGGATCTGGGGACTCGATTTCGTTCCGGTGGCCGGAAGAGATCGACGCGCTCGATTCATGGGTTCAAGAAGAGACCGGTTACCTCGGCTTCGGAATCCACAACGAGGCCTCCGGATCCCGGAGCTCCATCAAGGCCGTGACGACCTTCTGGAACACGATCAATCTGGCGATCGTTCCATTCGAGCGCGCCGTTGAAGCCCTCAAGAGGTTCCCCGCCCGGCCCTCCGCAGGGATCGAGGTGAAGGGCATCCTCCACATCTTCTGGTTCCTCAAGGAGGTCCTTTCGGTCAACGATTTCGATCTGGTGTGGGCGGCCAATCGCACCATCCCAAGCAGGCTGTTGTTGGGGACCAATCTGGACGACACCCACACGGACCCCATCCTTCAGAAGATGGGTCTCCAGGCCAGCCACTGCGATTTCGATGGCCTCTTCAGGGCCCCGGGTCAGCCTGGGTCCAGGTTCGTGTCGTGGCATCCAGAGGTCAGGTACACCGTGGACGAGTTCGCCGACCTGGTCAATCCGCCTCGGCCCACCGTGTCGCCGGCCCCGGCCGCACCCGCCACGGCGCAAGCTCCGGCCACGCCCGTGGATTTGGAGATCCCGGACGAGGACCGCGACAAGATCATCCAGGCCATGGGCGAGAACTGGTACGAGGAGGGCAAGATGACCCTCCACCTGGCCGGAATGCTGGCTCACGCCGGGATCGCCCACCAGGTTACGAAGTCGATCGTCGTGGGAGCATGCAAGAAGGGCGGCGGTGACCACGAAAGAGCCTCAAAAACCGTCGACGACACATACCAGAGGAAGGCGAAGGGAGAGAACCTAACTGGTGCCCCCTCACTCATCAAGGCCTTCGACCCACTCCCGGAGCACACCCGCGAACGCTTCAAGAAGGCCCTCGAAAAGATCAAGAAACTGATCCCTAAGCCCCCCGCGGACGGCAACTATGAGAACCCGGGTCCGGAGCCGGACTTCAACATCCAGCCCCCCATCATCAAGTTCGACAGCCGGCCCGCCCGGTGGTCGGTGACCCTCATCGTGGATGACGGCCGTGATCTTGAGGCGACCTGCGAGACCACGAACTTCATCGCGTTCAACCTCTTCCAGGCGGCCTTCTACGAGCAGACCCACTACATGCTCAAGGACATCACCCAATTCAGGTGGAAGAGGATGATCGCGGATTCCCCTATCGAGGTCAAATCCACCCCGCCGGAGGCACGCCCGGAGGGCGCCATAGAGGCCGCGCTGGAGGAGTTCCTGGGCGAGGCTAGGGAGGAACCCGACGTGGGTGTTCTAAGGTCATTCCCAGGCTACGATGAAAAAAACACTTATTTTAGGTTCAACGCCTTCAAGGTCTTCATGAAGGACGTCGGGGAGCGCTTGGACAACAGGATGATATTCGACACCCTGAAACGGCTGAATTTCGAGACCAAGACCAAAAGGATAGGGACGAGGACGTACAAGGTCTGGATGAGAGAAATGGGTGGGGGAAATGGCTCCCCGGCTCCAAAACCCCAAATAAGCGAAAAAACGAAGGAAAATGACCCCGAGTTATTCCCGGATAATTCCTAATGCCAAAATCCCTTACTATACGCGACCCCCACCCCCCCCCTAAAGAAAATTTTAAATTTGTCGGAGGGGGGGTGGGGGTAGGGTAACACGGTAACACGGTAACATTTTTAGGAGGCCGTTGTAAGTGCTTGGTTTTCATGTTTTTGGCACACAATCGACCCCCCCCACTGTGACATCACAAAGTAACATCGGTAACAGGGGGGGGTGGGGGTCGCGTATAGTAAGGGATTTTCTGAGAGGGTGGTTTTAAGGTGCCTAAAACAATTATAATCTTAGGTCCGCCGGGGACAGGGAAAACCTCGTCGGCTATCACGGTCACCCAGGGCTGGTTCGAACGGGGCGCCGGCCCGGACGAAGTGGCCTACCTGGCCTTCACACGGGCCGCCGCTAGGGAGGCCGCGAAACGGATCATGGACGGCTCCCTTCCGGAAGAGTGGGGTGAGAAGCTGCCCTACTTCCGGACCATCCACAGTCTGGCCTACCGCGGATTGCGGAAGGCCCACAAGGACCTCAGGGTCATCACGACGCCCGACATGAAGAGCTTCGCTCAGTGGAGTTCCTTCGATGGGACCTTCTCCGTGGGCCAGTTCGAGGATCTTTCCGAGGTCTACCAGGGCCTCGAGAAGCACGGCAGGACCGAGTGGGACGACTGCCTGACCGCGTATACCCTCGCGCGAATCGTCGCCAGGACAGCTGAGGAAATGGAGGCGGCCAAATTTGCGCTTCCTCAGGCCGCCCTTCAGAGTCTTGGGTTCATCGAGGAAGAGGTTTACAAGGCCTTCGTGGCCAGATACGAAGAATTCAAAACAGCGAACGGCCTGGTCGATTTTACGGATATGCTGAAGTTCGCCCTCACGGAGATGGAACCCTTAGAAGGGGTCAACTACCTCGTGGTCGACGAACTCCAAGACAACGCGCCGATCCTGTTCAGCATCTGCGACCGGTTGTTTCCGAATGCGGAGGCCTGGCTGTGCGGGGACCCTAACCAGTCGATCTATCGGTTCGCCGGGGCCGACCCAGGACTCTTTATGGCGCGCGCCAGGAAGGCCGACCACAGGATCGTCCTGCGTAGGACCCACAGGTTCGGCCAGGAGATCGTGGAATTCTCCAAACACATCATCGGCCGGGCCCTAGACGGGGTGATTGTGGATCTAAAGGGTGCGGCCGGCCGGAACCACAGGATACACATGTCCGGGCAGTTTCAGCCAACGGTCGCCGAGATGCTCATCCTCCATCGGCACGTCATGGGCTGCCAGGCGCTGGGCCAGGCATACATCATGGCTGGGATGCCATTCCGATGCGAACGCGGACGTGACCCCCTCGGCGCAGAGATGCGGATCCTCGGATTCAACACGCTCAACGACCTCGCGAACGGGCAACCGGTGGCGGCTGGAGCCATATCGAGGCTCGTCGACGAACTCATGCCAAGCGTCCTCCCCACGGCCGTCGGGCATTCCCACACGACCCGCCTGGTCGTCCATGGGGCCAAGAAGCGCCTCCAGGAAGGCTATATCAAAGGGGACGTTAGCCTCAATGACCTCACGAAGGCGAAAATCCTCACAGAGCAGGGGGTGGACACGATCCGCCGGAGGGACTACCGTGTCTTCAAGCACGCGGACGATCTAGAATACTACTCCCGCGTTGTCAACAACGGCTACAGCCTGAACGGCACGCAGATCCCAACCATTACGACGATCCACGGGAGCAAGGGCCGCCAAGCCCCTGGGGTGGTTGTGTTTTCGGAGATGGGCATGCGCTGCTTCGATGACCAGGACTCCGAACACCGCCTAGCCTATGTCGCGTCGACCCGGACGCAGGGTGATCTCGAAATCTGCGCGGAGAGGACCGTGGACTGGGCCGAGGGGCGTTACGACTACCCCGTCCCCCAGGAGGAGAAGCATGGCGGAAGCTAATGAAGCTTTAATGGCCGTCGAGGCCCTGTGCGACCTCTTGGCTGAGATGGTGGAAACCGTAGGATTGGGGGCTCCCCAGATCTACATGTTCTCTTACCGCTTGAAACAACTCAAAGCCGGTTGCATCGCCCTCAGGGAAGGGTTCAGGACCGGACCGGCCGCGGAGATCCTCGACAGGAAAGGGAAAAAAGTATGATCATGCTGAACAAGGTCTTCGTCGTAGGCAACCTCACGCGGGACCCGGAACTCAAGCACACGGCCGATGGGAAGTCCGTGACGGCGTTCACGATCGGAATCAACCGCAGAACGCGGATCGACGACGGCTCCCAGAAGGACGA
>Ga0315275_10002742_pt1 | contig 16014 bp, 13 predicted proteins | sample YL17G03_0_MG_FD_205557 | JGI IMG/M metagenome (GOLD analysis project Ga0315275, IMG submission 205557) | Sediment microbial communities from Yellowstone Lake, YNP, Wyoming, USA - YL17G03_0 | ecosystem: Environmental > Aquatic > Freshwater > Lake > Sediment | place: USA: Wyoming | collected... | reverse complement strand
TGGCATCGCCATCGCTGCCCGAGCCGCCTTCGATCGCGCTGGGCAGCGCCGCCAGCATTGACTCCGACATCGCTTCGGAATCGAGGGTGGCGAACCGCTCGCCTGCCGTCTCCATCGCCCGTTGGACTTCCCAATCGGGTGAGGCGCTCTTTGCCACTGTCCGCAGCGCCCTGAGAGCAGCCGGCAGCGCGACGCGAGGCGAGTCGGACTCCGAGGCCACTATCCCCGGTGTGGGCCCTCTCGTAAGCAAGGCGGACATGCGACGCGAGGACTGCTCCCGCCCGGAGTTGAGAGGGGCTTCCGCCGCGGTTTGACCGTCCTCAGGTATGACCTGATCTTGGGCATCCCCCGCCGAAGTCACTGGGACGGCGGCAGCGATGGTGACTGACTGAGACGGCAGTCCGGCCGGTGGCTCTGTCCTCTGCGCCACGCGCCCATCGGTGACCGGAGTCACTGAGGGCTTCATCAGCGCCACCGCTCCCACCGCCAGCGCGGCGAAAGCTACCGCAACCGCCGGACGCCAACGCGGCGCCCCCACCGCGCGGCCCGGTTGTCTGCGGTAGGCGGCGAGTACCTGCTCTCTCACCCGCGCCGGCGCCTCCACACTGGCCACCGTCCGCACTGCGCGCGTCGCGCCTGAGAGCGCAGCCAGCTCCGATCGGCACGCTCGGCAGCCGCTTAGATGGATCTCCAATGGAACCGCGGCGAGCAGCGACAGGCGCCGGTCGAGACGCTCGTGCATCATCGCCTTCGCCTGCTGGCACGAGGTAGCGAGAGACGGGTCGGCCAACACCGTCCGAGCGCGCTCCCTCATGCCAGCCGGAGCCCTGCGATAGCCAACGCGCCCGGCCGCCGCCGCGGTCTCTCGAACGCGCGACAGCAAGGCAGAGCACAGCGGGCAACGCCGGAGGTGTGCCTCGGCCGCGCCCAAATGCTGGACGGCCAGCTCACCGTCGGCGAATTCCGTAAGCTCGACCTCGGAGAGGTGTCCTCGACGCATTCCGAACCCTTGGCGCGTCTAGCAGCACGTTTCGCGCTCGACGCAGAAGCCCTCACGCAGTCCTTTCAGCCAAGCCGGACGGTTCTGATAGGGCTTCTCAGGAGTTGTTCCACTTCCTGAGAGGTGAGACACGCGAGAGCGCCGCAGGTCGCGGGGGCTGAGCGCACCCGATGTCGCTTGTCTGGACAAGCTAGACGTCCCCGCGGTCACTGTCCGGATCGCTCTCGGGGTCTTCGACCTCCGGCGGAGACTCGGGTTCGTTGGCGGCAGCCATCACCGACTCGGTGGCGAACAGCGGAGCATCCAGCCGGATGGCGATGGCCACCGCGTCGCTGGGCCGCGCGTCTACGGTGATGGTCTCGCCGTTGACGGCGAGGTGGAGCTTGGCGAAGTACACCTTGTTCCAGAGGTCATCTATGACGACCTTGACCAGCCTTCCCCCCAGGCGCGTGATGATCGCTCCGAGCAGGTCGTGGGCGAAGCCGAGTCTCGGAACCGCGGCGCTGGTCCGCACCACGCTCTCGATGGACATCGCCTCGCAGAGCCCGATGGTCATGGGCAGGAGCTGCTGGTTCTCGTCAACCAGGATGAGGAGGAACTGCGATTCCGAGTGAGGCTCCACCCGCCACACTCGCACCCTGAGTTCGGCCATCAACGAACTCCGGGCGTGTCGCCGGGCTCGTCGGAGAGGATGAGCTGTGGCTCCCACCACTGGCTGGGGAAGAGTTGCTCCGGAGACTGGCTCGACGGCTCCGACGCAGCTCCGCCAAGCGCGACGGCATTGGCCTCCCCCACGAAAGCGGCCTGGTCAGGTTGGTTCTCCTGGCGCACGTCGCAGCGGACACGGACCCTGGACACGCGCCTGTCCCAACCCGCGGCCACGGCCGCCAACGATGCCGCCACCCGCAGAATACCGCGCCGCGTCTGATCGGCGGACCAGACCCGTGGCATCGATGCCCTGACCGAAACAAGGCCATCGCGGGGATCTATCTCCGCCTCGCGCACCTGGCAGTTCGGGTCCACCATCCTCGCCTCTTGTCGCAGGCGTTTGAGCAGTGCCGCCTCGAGTGGCGCCACCTGTTCCGTGAAGCGGACCTCCCCCTGGGATCCGGGGACAGGCTGAGCAGCGTCGGCGCGCGGCTCAACCGGGCCGGTGACGAACGCGCCCGATGGTTGGGAAACCACCGCTGGCGGCGTCGGCGGAACAGCGTTCTGTCCGAGGACGAGCGCGATCACGGTCACGCCGACGATCACGGCAAGCACCGCGCCGAGCGCGACATAGGCCCCAGTCGGAAGCCGCGCCGCCCGCATTTCCTGCGAGGCCCTCCCTATCTGCCCCGACACGCTCTCGCGCAGCTTCTCGACCGGACTGACCTTGTCCCTGGGGTAGGCCAGGTCTATTACGGCCTCGAGCTTCTTCCGATCGGAGAGGTTGCCGGGGTCGAGGTCGAGCGCGAGCTTGTACCACTCGATGGCGTCGCGAAGATCCCCCCGGTCCCTTGCGATATCACCCATGACCGAGTGGGCGGCCGCGCTGCCCGGTTCGCGCCGAAGCACGTCGCTGCACTGCGCCTCGGCCAAATCGAACTGCCGGCGCAAGCGGAGCACGTTGGCCGTGACCAGCTTCAGGTAGACTTCGTCGCCTGACGGCGGCTGCTGCATCGGGCTCGGCTTGGAGAAAGGGCTGAGCTAGCCGCGAACGCGGCGCAGCCCACAACCCAGGACTGCGCGCCGTGCGGAGGCCGACTCCAACCATCTCCTACCCAGGCCACGTGCCCCGGTAAACCCAGGCGCCGTCGCGGGCGTCATCCCAGCCGCTATCCCCAGTGGTCCCTATAGACGATCTCGCCCAGCGAACGGCGCGGCCTGGCCTCCGGCGATTCGTCGGGATAGCCGAGAGGGGTGAGCGCCACCACCCTGATGTCCTTGGGGACCCCCAGGGCGCTCTTTGCCTTCTGCTCGTCGAACCACCCGATCCAGCAGGTGGCCAGGCCCTGGTCGGTAGCGGCGAGGACCAGATGCTCCAGCGCGATGCCAATGTCGAGCAGGTAGTAGCCCTGGTCCTTCTTCACCCCGCTCTTCTTCGGGTCGGCGCAGGCGGCGATGATCACCGGCGCCTGCTCGATCCACTCGTTCCCCGCCTGGGCCAGCCGCTGCTTCGCCTTAGGGTCGGTCACGACGACAAATGTCCAGCACTGCCCATTCGCCCACGACGGCGCCAGCCGCGCCGCCTCAAGCACCTGGTCAAGCTTGGCCTGGGGCACCGGATCGGGCCGGTACTTGCGAACACTGCGGCGATTGCGGATGACGTTCATGAGGTCCATCGGTTTACCTCCCTACTCCAGTTCATCCGACCCGATTATGGGTCCCGCCACCTGCCTGTCAAGTGCATATGTCACGACGCCGGACAAGGCCCTCTCAACCAGGTCGCACGGAGCCCGCGACCATAGCCTCAATATCCTGTAGCAACGACCGCAGCGTCTCCGCTTGCGCGCGGAGCGTCTCCCGTGTCGCCGGCGCGGCCGGCCAGAGCAGCGACTCGACCTCCCTGCGCAACTCCGCTGGCTGCCGCGGGAGATGATCGAGCGCCACACCGAGGTTCTTGTCGCCCGGAAAGTAGCTCTCGTTCAGCGCAAAGAGCACTTGCAGCAGATTGTGCACGACCTGCTGGACGATGCCGGTGGCGTAGATCACATCCACCCGCTCGACCGCGCTCTTATAGTGGAAGTTGTCGGGCCAGAACCGGGCTGCCGGAAGGTGCTCCGCTATGATGGCGTCACGCAGCTTCCGGGGATAGCCGCCAACCTGTAACTTCCATCGAGCGATGATGCCGAACGGATCCTCGAGCGGGACCATCACCTTCATATCGGAGAGGGCGCAGTGATTGTAGAAGCCCGTCGTCGTCCAGGTCACGAGGTCACGCTTGAGAACACCCTCCTGGCACTCAGCGATCGTCCGCTCGATGCGTTCCGCGTTCCTCAGCCAGACCTCAACTCGCATCCCGCGGAAGTAGAAGTCCGTTCCCGTGTCGGAGAAGGGCAGATCGTCCTGCCAGGAATAGGCACCCGTTACCTCGGCAGAGAACGCGACGGTCATCCGCGTTCTCTCGTCGGTCGGCAGCACGGAGTTGGCGAAGAGATAGAGGTCCAGATCGGATTCGCTGTCCGCGGTGCCTTTCGCGTGTGCGCCCCCCAGCGCGATCGCGTACTCGCCCCGCGCGAACTGGCGCACCAACGGCAGCAGTTCGGCCACAATGCCCTCGACAACTTCTGGCGTGGTCATAGGCACTCCGCTTCTCTGGCTCGCGACGCCGTCCGTGAGAGCTCAGTCTTCGTGAGAAGAGACCCCATTCGCGACGGGTCGCGCATGCAGAAGAACCTCACCCCCGGTTCTCCAATGACCGCTCTGTGAGTCTCTTGCGCCCCCTCTCCGTGCACGGAGAGGGGGAGAGGGGGTGAGATTCCGAGGACAGCTCCTGGCGTGGTCATAGGCACTCCGCTTCTCTGGCTCGCGACGCCGTCCTGCCCGACAGGAGGTAGGAAGACGGTCGTCGAATCCCCGCGGCAGAGGCTAACATGGCCACTCCTTCCGATGTAGCCAAGCGCCTTCTCGCAAGCGTGGAGCGGGTGATCGTCGGCAAGCCCGAGGCGGTTCGGCTTGCCATCGTCGGCCTGCTGGCCGACGGGCATATCCTCGTGGAAGACGTACCCGGTGTCGCCAAGACCATGCTGGCGCGGTCGCTCGCGCTGTCCATCGGCGCCACCTTCCGCCGCATCCAGTGCACTCCGGATCTGCTCCCCACCGACATCACCGGCCTCTCGGTCTTCAACCAGAAGACAGGGCAGTTCGAGTACAACCCCGGCCCCGTGATGGCCAACATCGTGCTGTCCGATGAGATCAACCGCGCTCCGCCGCGCACCCAATCGGCCTTGCTCGAGGCGATGGGGGAGAAGCAGGTGACGGTTGACGGGGTGACCCGGAAGCTGGCCGCGCCCTTCTGCGTCATCGCCACCCAGAACCCGATCGAGTACGAGGGAACGTTCCCGCTTCCCGAGGCCCAGCTCGACCGGTTCCTCATCCGTATGACCATTGGCTACCCGTCGGCGGAATCGGAGAGCGAGATGCTGCTGCGGCTGCAGCTCAGCCACCCGGTCGAGCAGGTCAACCAGGTGGTGACCACCGAGGAGTTGCTCGACGCGCAGGCGCAGGTGCGGCGGATCTTCGTGCACGAGAAGGTGCGGAACTACGTCGTGCGCCTGGTGCAAGCGACGCGGATCCATCCCGACATCGCGCTCGGGGCCAGCCCACGGGGCTCGCTCGCGCTGTTGAGGTGCGCGCAGGCCGAGGCCGCTGTGGATGGGCTGAGCTTCGTGCTGCCCGACCACGCCAAGGCGGCGGTCGAAGCGACGCTGGCGCACCGGCTGATCCTGACCCCGGAGGCGCGGCTGGCAGGGCGGCGACCGACCACCATCCTCGCCCAGATCGCCTCGCGGGTGGAGGCGCCGGTGGGGGAGGCGTTCACATCAGCTTATTGAGTCTCGCCGAATGGGATGACTCGGCGAGACTCACAGAAGGCACCACGTTGGGCTAGGAGGGGGCTCGCACATCGCTGGACCCCAATAGCTCGACCACAGGCGCCGTTGCCTCGGGCGGGAACTGGCGTTGCTTCAGCGCCTTGTGGTAGTTCCCCCAGATGAACCGGGTGAGCCAGACGACGATGTAGAGCGCAATGAGAATGAGTGCGGCGTAGCCGACGCGCCGCACCCATGTTTCCGCCTTCTCCGAAGGGAGCATTACGAGCGCCTCGCTCCGCCCCTAGCCGCCCTTGGGGGGCGCGAACTTCTGGATCCTGTTGTTGCCCCAGTCGGAGACGTAGACGAAGCCGTCGCCGTCCACCGCCACGCTCAACGGCATATCGAGTTCGCCATCGCCTCCCCCCCGCTCCTCGAGCGACCAGATGAGCTTGCCGGAGGACGTGAACTTCTGCACCTTGGAGGCGCCCATCTCCGCCACGTAGACATCGCCCTTGGAGTCAACCGCGACGCCATAGGGCCGGTCGAACTCCCCGTCCGGGCCGACGAACTTGCCGTCGAAGTCGCCCTCGGTGGTGAAGGCCTGTATCCGCCCGTTGCCCACATCGGCGACATAGAGCCGGTCGTTGCTGTCTATCGCCAGGCCGGCCGGATGGCTGAACTGACCGTCCTGGCGGCCGTCAGTGCCCCACTTCTTCTTGAACTTACCCCGCGGGTCGAACTTCTGGATTCGATTGTTGTTGAAGTCGGAGACGTAGATGAAGCCCTGCGAGTCCACCGCGACGCCGTAGGGATAGGTGAACTTCCCGTCCGCCTCGTCATAGCCCCACGGTCCTCCCTTCGATCCGAAGGCGAGCAGGAACCTGCCGGTCGGGGAGAACTTCTCGATCCGATGGTTCCAACTGTCAACGACGTAGATGTTCCCCGCCTTGTCGGTCCAGACAGAGCGCGGACACTGGAGGTTGCCGGGTTTCTCGCCGAATTCGCCAAACGATCCCGCCACATCGCCTTCTGAGCTGGAGAGCAGGATTCGGTCGTTCCAGGTGTCGGCGACGAGCAGTTGCCCCTGGTTGCCGATGCCGATCCCCTCGGGGCGGTTGATCTTGCCCAATCGCCCGGCGGAATCCCACTTCGCCACGAAGCTCGGCGGCTTCCCGGCCTCGCCGCCACAGCCGGCAAGGGCGAATCCCGCCACCATCGCCGCGACCATGAACCAAGCTGCCTTGCGCAGGGCCATCCACCTTCCTCCTCACGCACTGTTACGGCAGGCACAAGTATACCCCGGCTTGCGGGCCGGGTCAACGAGAGAGGTGTACGACGGACGGAGAGAGGTTCCTTCCCTGCACCTGCGGACCGTCGTCGTTCCTTCCCCGGATCTTTTTGACCCCGTAACGCGCTGCTGCTATACTGTGGCCGGCAGGTGGGTTCGCCTGCCTTTGCCAGGGCCGCCGTAGGTGGTCGGAGGCGGCTAGAGCGACTAGAGCTTCAGCGGGTGAAAGCTCCCCTATGACCGAATTCCTGGAAGTGCTCCGCTACCGCGAGGTGCTGTGGAACCTGGTGCGGCGTAATCTCAAGGTCCGCTACAAGAACTCCGTCCTCGGCTTCGCCTGGTCGCTACTGAACCCACTCATGCAGATCGGTGTCTGGTACTTCGTCTTCAAGATCCTGTTCCAGCACGATGAACCCAACTTCATGGCATTGCTCATCACCGGGTTCCTACCCTGGCTCTTCTTCTCCCAGACGGTGCTGGACAGCACAGGCTGTGTGACCCAAGAGATGGCGCTGATCAAGAAGGCCTACTTCCCCCGCTCGATTCTACCGCTCTCGGCGGTGCTGTCGAACCTGATCCATCTGGTCTTCGCCTTCATCGTGGTCATAGTGCTCTTCGCGATCTGGGGGGTGGATGTTAACATCCACTTCCTCTGGATCATCCCGGCGACAGCGCTGGTGGCCATTTACGCCTACGGCCTATCGGCGATGCTGGCGGCGTGGAGCGCCTTCTACGCCGATGTGAGGTTCATCGTCGGGAATCTCATGGGGCTCTGGTTCTTTCTCACACCGGTGCTGTATCCGGTAAGCTTGGTGCTCAACAAGCAGATCGAGAAGCCCAGCAACTGGGTGGAGCGGGTGCTGCAGGATCACCTGCCGGTGCTCAAACAGATCTTCATGCTGGACCCGGTGACGATCGGGGTGGAGGGCTACCGGAGCGCGCTGCTCCACGGAGGTGAGAACTTCATCATCGTCGCCGCCACGCCGGAGCTGCCGGCCGCGCAGGCGGCGGCGGTCCAGGTGGCGCTCCGCCAGGAGTACCCGCTGCTGCCGTACATTCTCGGGGCCGCCGCGGTGGCGGTCGCTACGGCGATCATCGGGCAGATCATCTTCCGCCTTAAGGCGGACCTATTCGCGGAGCGAGGCTGAGATCGCGCGATGACAGTCATCGAAGCCCGCCATGTCTGCAAGCAGTACCGCCGGCCTCGCGTCAGGGCGACCAGTGTGAAGGAGGCAGTGCTGGCACTGCTGCGCGGCCGGCGCGGCTACGATGAGTTCTGGGCGCTGAACGATGTCACGTTCGGCGTGGAACGGGGTGAAGCGATCGGCCTGGTTGGGCCCAACGGCTCGGGCAAGAGCACGATGTTGGGGGTGCTGGCGCGGGTGCTGAAGGCCACCAGCGGCACGGTCGCGGTAAGGGGACGGGTGTGCCCACTGCTGGAGCTAGGCACCGGCTTCCATCCAGACCTGTCCGGCCGGGAGAACGTCTTCCTCAATGCCAGTCTGCTCGGCCTTAGCCACCGCGAGACGGCCGCCCGCTATGACTCGATCGTGGATTTCGCCGAGATCAGCGAGTTCATGGCCGCGCCGGTGAAGACCTACTCGACGGGGATGGTGATCCGGCTGGGCTTCTCGGTGGCGGTGCACATGGAGCCGGACATCCTGCTGATAGATGAGGTGCTGGGGGTGGGCGACGAGCACTTCAGGCACAAGTCGTTCAACCGATTGCTTCAGTTCAAGGCCGAGGGGAAGACGCTGTTCGTGGTCTCCCACGACCTCGACTCGGTGAAAGCGCTGTGCGAGCGCGCCATCTGGCTCGACCGCGGGCGGATCATCAAAGACGAGAGCGCGGCAGACGTCATTGCGAAGTACAGGCTCGCGGTGGAGGCATGGGAGCGCTCGCTGGCGGAGGCGAAGGCCCGCAATGCGCCTGCTCTCTGAAGCGGCCCGTGCGGCCGGTAACGTCCTGCTTACACCAGCGATGCCTTCGCAGCTCGGCAGCATGCACTCCTGGCGCCGGGCTCGGCTGGTGGGGTCGCGGGACCGGGCCGTCATTGCGCAGGCGACGCGGGAACTCCAGCAGATCGCTCCGAGCCTCGTCGTGGATGCGCCGGGCGCGCCCCCGGGTGGGCGCCACGACGTCGTCTGCCTGCTGCTGACCGGCGAAGGACTCAGCGCGGAGAAGGTGGCCGCGCTGCTCTCGCGTTCGCCGATCATCATCGCCCGGGGCGAAGACGGGCGCTGGTACCGGGTGAACCTGCCGCCCGTGCAACCGGCAAGCATTCTCTGGTGGCTCCGGTTGGCCCTGGCATGCCTGCTGTCGCTCCTCTACCAGTCGGCGGCAGCGACCTTGATGGCGACCGACCTACTGCACAAGCTCGCGCCCGTGTCGCGTCCGCGAGTGTTGCCCGGTGTTCCCGCTGGCCGGACCGTCACGTTCATCGTGCCAACCTACAACCAGCGGCAACTGATGGACTTCTGCCTGCCGCCGCTGCTGGCAGAGGCCGGCAGCAGCCATCGCGTGATCGTAGTGGACGATGCCAGCACCGACGAGACGGTGAGCTACCTGCGCGCCAGCTACCCCCAGGTGCGCGTGGTGGCGCTCGGCCGCAACCAGGGCTTCGGGGGGGCGGTGCGAGCGGGCATCGAGGCCTCGAACACGCCGTTGTTCGCGCTGATCAACACCGATGTCCAAGTGCGCCCCGGCTTCCTTGACGCGATCCTGCCGCACTTCGACCGGCCGCAGACGTTTGCGGTCTGCTCGCGCATTGATCTGCCCGGCGGATCGCAGATGGAGACGGGCAATGTGGTGGCCGCCTGGTCGGGGGTCCTCGAACCGTATCACCTGCCACCGAATTGCGCCGGCCCGATCCTTTACGCGGGCGGCGCCTCGTCGGTATACGACCGGGCGAAGTACGAGGCGCTGGGTGGATTCGAGACCATCTACCGGCCGATGTACTTCGAGGACATCGAGCTTGGTTACCGCGGCTGGCGCCGCGGGTGGCAGTCGCTATTCGAGCCGAGCGCGTCGGTGTTCCATCAGCGCCGCGCCTGGATCGGGAGGCGCTTCAGCGAGGCCGGGGCGAACGAGACCTTTCTCAAGAATGGTCTGCTGTTCGTCTGGAAGAACGTGCGAGATCCCGTCATGGTGGCGCAGAACTGCGCCTATGTCTGCGCCCGTTTGGTGCGGGAGCTGCTCGATGGCGAGGGGACTATGGCGCGGGCGCTACTACGGGCGCTGCCACTGCTGGGGCGTATGCTCATCGCGCGATGGTGCGACCGCCGCTGCGGGGATCTGCCGGATAGGCGAATCCTCGAGCTGGCGCGGCCTCTGTCGCCGAAGAATTGCGCCGAGGCCGCCGCCCGATGAGGGTCCTCTTCGTCAGCCCCTTCCTCCCCTACCCGCCTGTCGCCGGCGGACACCGGCAGGTGTGGACCTGGCTGACACACCTGTCGCGGGAGCACGAGATCGCCTTCGTCGGCTTCCACGAGCGCGAGTCCGAGGCGGCCAACATCAGCGAGATCGCCCGCCGGTGTGTCATCGCGCGCACGCGCCTTCGCTGTCCGACGCCGCACGCGTACTGGTCGTTAGCGCAGGCACCGCGGTGGGTGAGCGAGTACTGGTCGGACGACCTGGCGGGCGACGTTCGCGAGGTCGCGGCGGCCTTCCACCCGGATGTGGTGCAGTTCCTGCACACCAACATGGGTCAGTACCGCTCATGCGTGGGCGATGCAGCGGCCGTAATGACGGCATTGGAGATCGCCTTCGTCGCGCACCGACGGCGCATCGCTGCGGCGAGCGGACTCGACCGGCTGCGGGCGCGATTCGAGTGGCTCCGGATGCTGCGGCACGAGGCGGCGCTGTTTGGCGGCGCGGACCATGTGATCGCGGTCTCCGACCACGACGCGGGCATCGTCCGAGAAGTGGCAGGACACAACCGCGTCACCGCGGTGCCACCAGGAGTGGATCGAGAGCAGCTCGCGCCGAGGCCGCGGATGCCGGAGGCTGGCCGCGTGCTGTACCTCGGCCATATGGAGCACTACCCGAACCTTGACGGGCTTGTCCATCTCTACCGTGACATCTGGTCGGTCGTGCGCCAGGCAATTCCGGGAGCGCGGCTCGCTATCGCCGGCGGCGGCACGCGCGAGGAGTTGGGACGCGTCGCGCCGGCGATGCTCGCGCAGATCGAGCATGACCCGAGCGTCGAGATCGCCGGCTTCGTGCCCGATCTCTACGCGCTGATGGACTCGTGCGCTGCCCTCGCCGCGCCGCTTCGCCTTGGATCGGGGGTCCGCAACAAGGTGATCGAGGCGATGGCCGCAGGGCTGCCGGTCGTCACAACCTCCCTCGGAGCCGAAGGACTGACGGTCGAGCACGGGCGGGAACTTCTGGTCGCTGACGATGCCGCTGGTTTTGTGCGGGAGCTGGTGCGGCTGCTCAAGAACGAACAGCTCCAGGCCCGGCTGTCGGCGGCGGCCCGAGAGCTGGTGGCTCGCGAGCACGATAACGAGCGGATCGTGAAGCGGCTCGAGCGCGCGCTCATGCGGGCGGCGGGGGCGCGGGCATGACCGTGCTCTCCTACTTCGCGGGCTATGTGCTTGACTTCTTCCGCGAGCGGGTGACTGCCGCCGACTTCGCGGGCGAACACATCGGCCGCGTCGCGTACCTTGAGGGCTTCGACGAGGCCAGCCTGGCGGCGATCCACAGGCTTCTCCCGGAAGCAGAGGTGCTCTCCCTCGGCGCGCGGCCGGGCCTGCGGACCGCGCGCAAGAGCCGGCCAGATGTCGTCTGCATCCCGATGACCGGGGGCAGCATCGCCGCCAAGCTCATCGCGATGCTGAGCGGAGCGCGGCATCGGCTCCTCATCCCATCGTCCGACTACATCTACCGGTTCGGAATGCGCCGCGGCGCGCTGCGACTCTGCTGGGCGGTGATGGATCGGTTCCTGCTCGCGCCGTTCGCACTGGTGTGGTTCTTCCTTGTCGCCGCGTGGATGAAGACAAGCGGCCTCGTTGGAAGGTCGGCCGCGGCCGAACAGCGGCGTCCTTGGCGGCCGAAGCGTGTGCTCGTGATCCGGCTGATGCCTACGAACACCTTCGTCTCACTGCTCCGGCGGATCGGCCGTCGCTTCCCGCGAGTCTGGATCACCGCGGTGCTCGCCTCGGACGAGGGGCGAGCGGCGGTGCAGGAAGCGGCGGACGAGGTGCTTACACCCAGGCGCGGTGCTCTGGCCCTGGCGAGGCATCTGCGAAAGAGCCGCTTCGATACCACGATCCTCGCCGGCGGCGCTGATTACGGCCTTTCGCCCACCTATCTCAAGGCCTGGCTGTTCGCCATCTGCAGTCGAATCTCTAGTCCTACCGCGGCGCTGTACCAGTGGGAAGTTGGGGATGACCTTCCCGGCCTGCCGCCTGGCGACGCGGCCGCCCGCGCCCGCCGCCAGCGGCGCGAGCGCAGCCGCGGGGCGCCCCCACTGCTCGGCCGTTGGTCGCTTCGCCGATACTACAGCAGCCAGCCCGCCCGCGGCCCGCACACCGTGCAGATCGGACTCACCAAGGCCTGCAACTATCACTGTCTCTTCTGCCCGTTCCACAATCCACAGGTGGACGGGCAGCACCGCGAGTCGGAGCAACCGCGGATGTCATACGAGATGCTCGCCCGTTTGCTCGGCGAGCTGAGGCGGCTTGGCACGAAGGCGGTGGACATCTGCGGCGATGGCGAACCGCTCACCCATCCGGACTCCCTTGAGATGATCGCGCTGGCGCGGGAGCTGGGCTTCGATGTCACCCTTGCGACGAACGGGGCGCTGCTTACCGAGGAGCGGGCCCGGCGATTGGTGGAGCTGGGCGTCCGGCGGATGCACCTCAGCTTCAACGCCGCCACCGACGAAGTATACGAGCAGCTTCACCCCGGGTCGCCCCCAGGCACACGTACGCGCATAATCGAGCGGCTGAAGGCCATCGCCGAGTATGCGGAGGAGGAGGGTTTCCGGCCGATCGAGGTGGAGTTCTCGGCGGTGCTGAATCGCCTCAACATGCACCAGCTTCCCCAGATGGTGGAGGCGGCACGCGTGGCGAGGGCCGGGTGGTTCATGCTCATTCTGATGGGCCCGGCGCAAGGGGCGGAGGAACTGCTGCCGCGAGCGGAGGACTGGGTGCTCATCCGAAGTGACATCGAGCGGGCGGCCGAGCGCGCTCGGCGATACGGGATCCGCACCAACCTCGACTCGATCAGGCCGGGGGCGAGCGTCGCCGGCACGGGAAGCGTGTACGAGCGGATTGCCTGCTACATCGGGCACGAGTATGCTCTCGTCACCGCCGAGGGCAGCGTCATGTTCTGCTGCCAGTGCACCCGGCCGCTGGGCAATCTCCATCAGGACAGTTTCCGGGCGATATGGTACTCTGAGGCCTACCGCCAGGCGAGGGAGCAAGCAAGGCTCCTGCCGCGCCGACGCGCGGGACAGGAGCAAGCTTCTGCGCTGCCGGGATGTGAATGCCTGACCGCTTGCTCCCACGTCGTGGTGAACCTCGACATCTACCGGAAGCTCTACGGCCAACGCGCGGCAAGGTCGGTCATGTGAACCATCTGCTCATCTGTGGCGCGGCCGGCTGCACCAATGTCGGCGATGACGCGATCCTCTGGGGAATGCTGACCCAGCTTCGCGACGCGCTTGGATCGCGGCCGGTCAAGGTGGCTGGCGGGCCGGAGCTGGACCCGTTGGTCCGGCCGTTTGCCGCGACGCCTGTCAGCTACGAAGACCGCGACGAGCTGGCCCGCGCCATCGAGGAGTCCGAGCTGGTCATCATTGGCGGCGGGGGACTGCTGTACGACGTCGGGTACGAGGCCGGACTCCACCGCTTTCTGGGCGATCCGCCGGACCGGCAGTGGCTCTACGAGATGGCTCGCATCGCGGCGGCCGCCTCGGTCGCGGGGCGGCCCCTCATGCTCTACGGCGTCGGCGTCGGGCCGCTGGTCACAGATGCCGCCCGTCGGGCCGCCAGGTTCATCTGTGACCGGGCGGCGACGATCACGGTTCGCGACCAAGGTTCTGCGAAACTCCTCGCCGAATGCGGCGTGGCGGGTTCGCGTGTCCACATCGCGGCCGATCCAGCGATCCTGGTAGAGCCGGGGGAGGCGCGTTCCATCTTAGATGAGGCCCGCATCGCCGGATCACCGAGGCCCTGGGTGGCGATCAACCTGCGGCCGTGGGGGGATGAAGCGCAGTTGGAGCGGCTGACAGCGGCGGGGACGCTGCTCGCGCGCATGGTGCGAGAGCAGCTCGGTGGCACGCCAGTGCTGCTGCCGCTGCACGGCGGCGACGATAACGACTCGCGCGTGCTGCAGCCGATCGCCGAGGCCACCGGCGCGGCGATCGTGCGGGAGCCGCTCTCGCCTCCTGCCGTGGTCGGTGCGTTGGCGCAGTTCGATCTGCTGATCGGCATGAGGCTGCACGCGCTGGTGCTGGCGGCCGCCGCCGGGAAGCCTTTCGTCGCCATCTCCTATGACCCCAAGGTGGCGGAGTTCGCACGGCGCGTAGGACTCGATGCGCACGCACACGCGATCGCCGGCTTCGAGATCGAAGCGGTGGTCAGGTCATGCGAGGCACTGCTCCAGGACAGGGAGCTGCCTACCGTCCTCGCGGGGAAGCGGCAGGAGTTGCGTGAGCGCGCGACGCTCTCGGCCGCTCTCGTGGGCGAGCTGCTGTCTGGAGTCCGCGCTGGGCCGAGCGGTCCGGCTCTCGCGCCCGACGCGAGACCGGCAAGCCAGGTTCGCGTGCTCATGCGCATTCGCCCAGACTATCGAGATCGGCCGGGCGGCGACACTGTGCAGATGCAGGAGACGAAGCGGGAGCTGGAGCGGCTTGGCGTGACGGTGGATGTCAGCGCCGACGAGGCGGCCGACCTCTCGGGCTACGATCTGGTGCACGCGTTCAACCTCGGGCGCCCGGAGGAGCCACACCGGCATTGCCTGCAGGCGATCGAGGCGGGCAAGCCGGCCGCGCTGTCAACGGTCTACTGGGATTTCGCGGAGTTCTGGGAGTGGGGGGACCCGGACTACTGGGAGTTGCCGCCGCCGGCCTCACCCCCCTTTCCCCCTCTCCAAGACTGGAGAGGGGGTGTCCCCCAGCCACGCAGGGCGCCCCTGCCCGATCCGATCGAAGCGAGGAGGAGAGCGCGGCTTGACCAGCAGCGGCGGGCCGCCATTGAGTGCGCGACCGTCTATCTGCCCAATGGTCAGGGCGAAGCCGACCTGCTCCATCGCGCCTACGGCATGGACCCAAGCAGGACGCTGTTGGTGACCAACGCGGTGTCCGATGTCTTCCTCTCGGCGCGCCCGGAGCAGTTTGCGGAGAAGTACGGCCTGCGCGACTTCGTGCTCTGCGCGGCCAGGGTGGAGAAGCGCAAGAACCAACTCATGCTAGTCGCGGCGCTGCGCGGGACCGGCCTTCCGCTGGTTATCGTCGGACAGCCCAACCCCGAGGAGTACCGCGAGCTTTGCCGACGCTACGCTGACGAGAACGTGGTCTTCTTGGAGGCGCTGCCACAGGAAGAGCTTGCTGGCGCCTATGCAGCCGCAAAGGTGCACGCGCTGCCGGGTTGGTTCGAGACCCCCGGCCTTTCGACGCTTGAGGCAGCCGCCGCCGGGTGCAACATCGTCACTACCGACCGCGGCGCCGCGCGGGAGTACCTGGGCGAGCTGGCATGGTACTGCGATCCGCGGGATGTCGGCTCGATCCGTGACGCGGTGCTCGCGGCCTACCAGGCGCCGCGCTCCGACCGGCTGAAGGAGCTGGTGCGAGAGCGCTACAGCTGGGCGCGGGCGGCGGAGAGCACGCTCGCCGGATACCGGCTGGCGCTGGCGCTGCGCCCGCGCGCCGACGATAGCGCGGCATACCGGGCCCGGGTCAGCGCGATGCGTGAGCACTGCAACCTGCTCGCCACACTCGCGGCCGATCGCCAGTACGAAGCGCGGCAGATGCGCCGGTGGGCGGAAGATGCGGACGGGGAGTTGAAGCGGCTACAAGAGGAGTTCGCGCGACTGACATCGCGGCGCCTGCACCGGTGGTCGGCAGCCGTTGCGCGAGCGGGCTGGGGAGCGCTGCGCGCGCTCGGAGTGAAACGGTGAAGCTGACCGTCATCGTGCCAACCTACAACCGCACCGATCTGCTGGCGAGGTGCCTTCGCGGGCTGCTCGACCAGTCGGCCGCGCCC
>Ga0315275_10002740_pt1 | contig 16016 bp, 14 predicted proteins | sample YL17G03_0_MG_FD_205557 | JGI IMG/M metagenome (GOLD analysis project Ga0315275, IMG submission 205557) | Sediment microbial communities from Yellowstone Lake, YNP, Wyoming, USA - YL17G03_0 | ecosystem: Environmental > Aquatic > Freshwater > Lake > Sediment | place: USA: Wyoming | collected... | reverse complement strand
TAATGGAGCACCAGCACGGCGAAGGCGGCTAACGTCAGCCGGCCCACCCCGTGGAGCATCATGCTCCAGCCCATCCAAAAGAAGTTCTGTTGACCTTGCAGCACGCCGTAGAACATCGGCAGCCAGGCGGTGAACAGCAGCACCGGCAGCGTCAGCCAGATCGCGGCGGGGTTGGAGATCTTCCACTGCGCCATGATCGTGCCCTGGAAAAGCAGCACCACGGCGGCCGCCACCAGCCATACGACGAACGTCCCCAGCCACGCGGCCCGGATCAGCCCCGACAGCTCGTGTTCCCGATGGAGCGCGATTGCCCGGGCGGTCTGTTGGGCCAATACCATTTGCAGCGGCAGCGCGGGGATAAACATCGCTACCGCTAGGAACGCCCCAAACTGTCCATACTCCGCGTCCGGGATGGCCTTGGAGAGAAAATGCACCGCCGTCATGAACACCCCGCCCGCCACGGTGGCGATCATGAGCCAGCCGCTCTGGCGGAAAAACGACGCGCGATGCGCCGTGGCAGTCATGGGAACGGTTTCAACTTTTTCAGCCGGCATGAGACTTGGAGGGGGCCAGGACCGTTTGGGTTCAAGAAAACGATTGCAGAAAGCGCAGCAAAAGCGCTTTGCCACGCTCCAGCGCTTCGAGGGAAATCCATTCGTCCGCCGTGTGCGCCTGGGCAATGTCCCCCGGGCCGAACACCACGCTGGGGGTGCCGCCATGCGCGAGCACCGACGCATCGGAGAAGTAGCGCACGCCAGCCGGCTGCCGCTGGCCCACGCTCCTCAGAAAACGGGCGACCAGCGGGTGCCTGGGGTCCGTTTCCAGCGGTCGGCAGGGGGGCAGCTTGTCGTTCACAAAGGCCGCAGTCAGATTCCTGCGGCGCAACATGTCGAGAATCTCGCGCCGAACGGCCGCTTCGCTCTCTCCCGGCAGGGTGCGCCGGTCGAGGAGGATGGTGCAACGGTCGGGAACGATGTTAGCCTGTGAGCCGCCGCAGATGGCGCCGACGCTGATGGTCGGGCATCCGAGCAACGGATGGCGGCGGCGGCGCAACTGCGCGGCGTAGTCGGTTTGCAGCAGGTCCACGACGCGGGCCATCGCATGGACCGCGTTGCGGCCCAGCTCGGGGCAGGAGCTGTGAGCGGACCTGCCGCGCGTTTCCATTGTCATCCACAAGGTGCCCTTGTGCGCGGTCACCACCTGCAAACGCGTGGGTTCGCCAACAATTGCCAGGTCGGCCTTGAGCCCGCGGGCGACCAGGGCGCGCGAGCCGGTCTGACCCTGCTCCTCATCAACCAGGCCGGCGAAGATGATTTCAGTTTCGGCGGGGCGGTGCCGGCTCTGCGCCACGTCGCAGAGGGCGGTGAGCATGGCAGCCACGGAGCCTTTGGTATCGCAGGCGCCACGGCCAAAGAGGCGGCCGCTCCTGGTGCGAGGCATGAATTGGTCGTCCGTGGCGCCGACCGTGTCCAGGTGCGGGGCGAGCAGGAGCCGCCGACGGGCCTTGCCCGGGGGCGAGAGACGGGCGAGCAGATTCGAGCGGCCCGGAGAAACGGATTGAAATTCGACGTCGAGTCCCGCCCGGGCCGCTGTGGCGGCCAAAAAATCAGCGACCCGCTGCTCGCCGGCGTGTGGATGTTTGGCCGCCAGGAAGGCCGGGTTCACGCTGGGCAGCGCGACCAGGTCGCGTAAGAGCTTCTCAGTTTTCGTCATGCCGTCCCCGCAAGGGAAGCGAGGGGCAGAGCCTAGACCGGCAGTGGCCCAGTGTCGAGCCTCGAAGCCGGAATCGGTATTCAGCCGCCGGCGACAATCTTCACGATCTCCAACCGGTCGCCGGCGCGGAGTTGGCGCCGGGAGAACTCCGATGGCGTGACGGCTTCGCCGTTGTGCTCGACGACCACGCTGCGCGGCAGGAGGTTCTGGGCGATCAGGAATTGCTCGATGGAGCAGGGAAACTGACTCCGGACTTGCTGTCCATTGGCGATGACAGAAGAGCGGTCCATACTTGTCGGCGTTTGGTCTGGGGCGAAAGGGGTTGTCATTGCACCGCTAGGCAGTCAAGGCCGCATCCCAATCCTTCCACACGGGCTCATAGCCGAGCTGGCGGATTAAGTCGGCCACTTCGTGGGGGGGGCGTTCGTCGGCGATTTGGAATTGGCTGGTGGCGTTGACGGGCCGGCTGTCTGGGCTGGCCCACTCGCTGGCGCCCAGTTCGACGATGCGGCCGCGTTCGGTGTGATGAAGCTTCTCCTTGCCGGCGCCGGTGTAGCCGCCCGGCTCGGTGTGACTGCCGGCACTCATGAGCGTGATGCCGAGCGGGATCAAACCATTGCGCAGCCTGGGCGACTCGCGCGTCGAGAGGACGAGCCCGGCATCCGGGAACATGAGGCGGCAGGCGCAGACCAACTGGACGAGCTCGCGGTCGCTCAGATGGGTGAGGGGCTGGAACTCGCCGGCGCACGGGCGGAGCCGGGGCAGCGAGATGGTCAGTTGCGTCTTCCAGCAGTTGCGCAGGAGGTAAGCGGCATGGGCGGCGACGCTGATGGCGTCGAGCCGCCAGTCGCCCAGGCCGTAGAGCGCGCCGATGCCAATGCGCCGAAAGCCCGCGGCGCAGGCCCGCTCGGGGGTTTCCATGCGCCACTGGAAATTCCGTTTCGGGCCGGCGGTGTGCAGGGCGGCATAGACGCCGCGGTCGTAGGTTTCCTGATAGACCACCAGGCCATCGGCGCCGGCCCGCACGATCGGCTGGTACTGCTCGGTTTCCATAGCTCCGACTTCGAGGGACAGGCTGGGCACCTCTTCGTGGAGGAGGCTGACGCAGCGGGCCAGGTAATCTGTGGAGACGAACTTAGGGTGCTCGCCCGAGACGAGGAGGATGTTGCGGAAGCCCTGCTCCAGGAGCGCGCGCGCCTCGCACCGCACTTCCTCGGGGGAGAGCGTCACGCGCAGGATGGGGTTCTCGCGCGAGAAGCCGCAGTACTGGCAGGCGTTGATGCACTCGCTGGAGAGATAGAGCGGGGCGAAGAGGCGGATGACCTTGCCGAAGCGTTGCTGGGTGATCCGCCGGGAGCACCGGGAAAGCGGTTCCAGCAGCTCGGCACCGGCAGGGGAGATCAGGCGCGCAAAGTCTTCCAGCGACAGGCTGGTTTTGGCCAGGCTGGCGCGCACTGCCGGCGTGGACGCGGTGAGCGAGCGCCGGATCAGGGCGGCGAGCGGCAGGGTGTTAAATTCCGTAACGAAGCTCACAAGGGAAACCTAGCAAAGAATCGGGAGATGTCGAGGGATAGGGGCGGGGTGGAGCAAGGGAAGGAGTTGAATGGTTTAAAGGGTTACATGGGTTACGTTAGTGCCCGGAGCGGGCGGGGGGAAGGCGGTCCTTGAATTTGCGGCAAGTGGCGGCGAGGTCAGCCGCGCACAGGATGGCCGACACGACGCAGATGCGCTGCGCGCCTGCGGCGAGCACGTCGTCCAGGTTGTCCAAAGTAATGCCGCCGATGGCGAACCAGGGGAGGCGGAGATTCGCCGCGGCCCAGCGGACATACTCGAGGGTGACGGGTTGAGCGGCGGGTTTGGTGGCGGTCGGGTAAACCGGGCCGACGCCCAGATAATCCGCGCCGGCAGCCACAGCTTGGCTGGCCTGTTCGGGCGCGCGCGTGCTGAGGCCAAGCTTGATTTGGGTTGTGGGAGTCGGCTGAGGGCCTGCTGGCGCCGGGCCGGAATGCATCGCCGCGGCAAGCTGGGAGACATGGGTGTAACCCGCCCCAAAGAAATCCTCCTGGCCGAGGTGGCAGAACTCGGCCCCGACTTCCTGCGCGAGGGAGGGGTGATCGTTGATCACCAAGCCGATGCCGGCCCGACGGGTTACAGGCAGGATCGCTTCGGCCAGGCGGCGAATCTCGCCGAGCGGCGATTGCTTGGCGCGGAGTTGGATGAGGTCGGCGCCGCCATCGCAAAGCTGCTGTGCGATGAGGTTAGGGGCACGCCCGCGCAGGTAAGTGGTGTCAACAAAGGCGTAAAGCCGGCATTCGTGCAATGGTTTCATGGTCCAAAGGTCAGTGCGATCCTATCACCGGCTGCCGGTCGGTGGGAATGGCAAAGCGAAGGATGCTGCGCGATAGGGGCTTTGAACCTCGGTTCAAATCCACCCCAGACCGACCTGGTCAGCGGGCGGCCTATGTGCGTTCCGAGTCAGCCGACAACTCACGCACCTTTTCTCGCATTAATCGTCTGAAAGACCTCCGCGCAGGAGCATTTCCCGGCCAAGGCGCCGCGAAACTGGTTCAGGCCACGGACCGCGCGCTCGTAATCGAACTCGCCGAGCTGCGAGCGATGGGCGCGCAACGCCCGGAGCTTGCGCGGCATCACGCGCGAAATGTCTTCCACGCGATCGAAATCGGGGAGCGGCGTCCAGACCTCATAGGCTCGCAGTTCAACGGCGGGCCGGCGGACACCACGCCAGGCAGCCCGGAGCAACGGCAGAGCGGCTTGATGATCGGGGTGCCAGTCTCGAGGATGTGGCAGATAGATCATCTCCGGACGCTCTGCCTTCAGGATCGGCAACAGGAGGCGGGCGCCGCTTTTGACATGATCGCCCACAGTCCAGTCCGGCAGGCGAAAGAATTCGAGGCGAGCGACGCCAAGAATTCGGCCCGCCGCCCTGGCCTCGGACTCGCGGATCTGCCAGGCCTTTTCCGGAGCCCGGCCTTTCAAGCCTAGCTCCCCCGAGGTGAGAAAAACAACGGTTACACGGTCTCCCCTGGCCGCGTGGAGGCAAAGGGCGCCACCGCAGCCGATGGTTTCATCATCCGGGTGTGGGGCAATGACGAGGATGTTCATGCGAAGTTCCTGCGTGCGATTACCTGCTCAAAGACGCGAAGATAGCCGTCGGCCATGCGCTCGACCGAGAATTTCTGTTCCGCCACCTGACGAACGCGGCGGCGGTCAAGGGAGAAGCACCTGGCGATGGCCTCCCGCATCTGCGACAGTGACTCGACCGAGAAGCCGGTGACGCCTTCGTTGATGATTTCCGGCACAGCCCCCAGCCGCATCGCCGCGACGGGCGTTCCGCAGAGCATCGCTTCCACCAGCACCAACCCAAAGGACTCCGGATACTCAATGGGATAGAGCAGCGCTTTGGCGCCGCCGAGCAACTGATCGCGTTCCGCGCCTTTGACGGGGCCGATGTACTCGACCGTGCGCCCGTCAATGAGCGGCTGCACCTTTTCCCGAAAATAAGGACTGGTCGGTCCGGCCATGAGTAATCGCACCCCGGCCGCGCGCGCCGCGGCGATCGCAGCGCAGGCCCCTTTGCCGGGCTCGAAGCGTCCCAGGTAGCAAACGTAATCGTCGGGCGCGAGCCGCAAGGTGAACTGCGCGCCATCAACGCCGTGAGGAATGATCGCCGCCGGGCGCAGATGGGGAAAGGCGCTCCATTGGTGTTGAGAGACGGCCGTGACGCAGGCGTTGGGCGCCCGGGTCCAAAGCCGCGCTGAATCCTCGTCCGGGACGATGTGCAGGGTGTGGACCATGGGGGCCTCTGACAGCGGCTCCAGTGGAATCCCCCACAGATAAGCGTGGCTGTGCAACACATCGAACCGGCTGGACTGTTGAACCGCCTGGCAGAGATTGATCCACTCGCACAAGTGCCAGTCCTCGGGGGAGTCCAGTTCCCCGTAAGGGCCGGGCAATGTTGCCACCACTTCCCCGTCTGCTTCTGAGCCGGCGACGCCGAAGACGGTGACCTGGTGGCCCCGGTGGGCCAGTTCGCGCGTCATCCGCCAAATCAAGGATTCCACGCTGCCGTAAGCGTTCTGGCGCACGACCGAGGCAATAGTGGATACCTGGGCAATTCGCATGGTCGCTAACTCATGGCTGCCTCAAGCAAGGCGGGCAAGACCTTTTCGGTCGAGAAATATTCTTCCGCCAGCTTGCGCGCCGCGCGGCGATTGTGTTCGTAATTGGCGTTGATCTTCTCGATGCCGCTCAGGATCTCCGGGAAATCCTGGAACGTGACCACGCCCTCGCCCACCGGCAGCCAGTCGCTCAGGCCAGTGTCCTGGATGAGCAGCGGCAGCCCCGACGCCAGGTAGCAAACGCTGCGGTCGCTAAACCAACCGCCGCGCATTTTCACATAACCCTGCTTGGCGACGCCGAATTCCGCGCGCGATTGCTGGATGAACTGACGGTAGGCATGGGGTGTGCGGGTAGCGATTTCTCCGGGAACAATCTCCCAGCCGTATTCAGCGAGCGTCTCCGGTCCATTGAGCGCGATGCGGAACTTCTGAGACGTCCGCCGGGGCAGGTCAATGAACCGCGCCAGTTCCTGGTCCTTCTGGCCGTAGGTCTTGCCCTGGTAGTTCGCATCCTGAAACCCATCCCAGCGCATGATTGAGGTGAAATCGGTGCCCGGCGTGCCCACCGCCCAAGGCCACTCCGAAAGCGCCACCGGTGGGAGTGTTTTGAGCCAGGGCCCGCCCGCGTCGGGGATGAGGCAGTCGGAGGCACCGAGTCGTTGGCCGAGCGTGAACCGGCGCTCACAGCGGCCAATGGCTGCGGCCAATCCCTTGTCGCCGCTGGCGAGGTTCATTTGCGTGAAGCCGGGGTCCACGTCGATGAAGATCCGCCGTCGGGGCAGTGCGTACTCCGGGCGCCAATCCCACACCGGGATGGCCCGCATGATCAGGAGGTCGGCCCGGGCGCACACCGCTTTCAACTGTTCGTGCGTCATGCCGAAGGATTGGGTGTTGGTGCGATAAACCCATTTGTCTTTGAAACCGAAAGGTTCGAGGCAGTCGCGCACGTAGGCGGCGGGGATCTCCGGTTCCTCGGTCCACTCACTTGTGTCCCAGTTCCAGATCCAGGAGGTTTCCCCGCAGTCCTCCAGGTAATAGATGTCGTGACCAAGGGCGCGAAAGCCGATCAGGTACTGCAGGTAGGCCCAGGCCTGTCCGCCCAGGCCGGAGCGACCGATCGCGCCTGCCAGAATGATCGTCATGGCATCACCGGCTGCAAGTTGAGCCGGGGTAGGTCGGCAAAGGAACAAAGCTTCACAGTATTGGATTCAAGCGCCACGCGCACCTGTGGATGGCACAGGACCGTCACCTCCTGCATTCGCTCGATCCGGTAAACCGAATCGAGGTGTTCGTCTTCGCCAGGATGGCAGCCCAATTCCGTCACGCCGGCCGGCAGATTCTGGATGGTTTTCAACAGGCCCTCCAGGCTGATGCCCTCCGGATACGGGTCGCCTTCGCCCGTCTGGCCATAGAAATCACCGCAATACTGCACCTGCGGCGTGAAGCTCCGCAGGGGCACAGACAGGCTCTGCGCCAGTTGGCCGACCACGGAACGCGCAGGCTCGTTCCGATGGACGTGCTGATGGGAGTCGAGGTGAGTGGGTTCTCTTCCGAGCAGACGACGAAACGTCTCGAGCTGGCGGCCGACCTCGCCGTCAACCGCGCTTTTGTCATCAGGCGGAACAACCTGGTAACGCGGCATCCATTGGCCATCACGATAGACCCATTCGGCCAAGTCGAGGTGCAAGCCGACGCTCAAGCGCGCGTGCTGCAAAGCGTATCGGGCCGCTTCCGCGGCGGCCGGCCAGCGCACCATTAGGCTGGCACTGGTCACGATGCCCTGCTCGTGCGCGCGGATGATGCCGCGATTGACGCCCTCACTGAGGCCGAAATCGTCTGCGTTTACTATCAGGTAGCGTTTGGCCGGCATGTCAGTTTGATCGTCCTAGAGTCCCGCCTGCTGCATCAGTTTGCCGAGCACCTTCTCAGCAGCAAAATACTCCTGGGCGATGTCACGCGCAGCGCGGGAATTGCCCTCGTAATCGCTCTCGATCGTATCCACAGCGCGCAGAATATCCTCCATCGTCTCGAAGGTAAACAGGCCGCGCCCGGTCGGCAGGCAGTTGCTGAAGCCGGTTTCCTGGTTGATGACGGGCCGGCCGGCGGCCAGGTAACAGGTGCTGCGGTCGCTGAACCAGCCACTCCGCAACCGGATATTCTGGTCCTTGGCTACGGTGAACTCGCCGCGCGAGTGCAGGATGTAATTCCGGTAGCGTTCGAGGTCGCGGGAGACTTCAATCGAGTCCATCCAGCCCCAGCCGTTGTCGCGCAGAATCTGCTGCACCTTTTCCTCCTGGCCAACGGCCAGCTCGAAACGCACCGCCCGGCGTCGCGGCAGGTCAATGATCTTCATGAATTCGCGGTCCTTCGACCAATAGTAGGTCTCGCCCTCATAGACGATGTCTTTGCCCTTGTTCTCCCAGGTAGCGATGGTGGTGTAAGGCCGGCCATCCACCTGGAGCGAATTGCTCCACAGATCCAAAATGACCGGCTGGTGCGTGGGAATCCACTGGAAGCGTTTCAAGGGCACCTTGCAGTCCGGCGCGCCAAAATTCTCACCGAAGCTGAAATGCACCTGGTGCGCAGCCAAGGCGGCGATGGTTTCCGGATTGCCCTGCGCCACCTTGATCTGGGCGGCCACCGGGTCGGTCTCGACATAAATGCGGCGCGGGCAAGCCATGTGCTCTTCACGCAACTCCTGCGCGCCGGTGACGTTCAGGAAGGCATCGGCTTCCCGGTAGAGCTGCAGGATTTGCTCCTCGGTCATGCCGTAGCATCGGCCATCGGGATAGTTGCCGCGGAACGCCCAGCGGTCGCCAAAACCATGGGCCTGCAGCGTGGGGGCGACCGCGGCGATGTTGCCGCTGGCGTCGGGCGAGAGATCGTTAAGGTGTGGGTCGTAGATCCAGCGTCCGGAATCCTCAATGTAATACGGATCGTAGCCGAGCCGCCGCAAACCGAGCAGGTAGTGCAGGAATTGGAAGGTTACCCCCGCCAGCGGATACCAGAAAAGGATGCCGAAAACGATGATCTTGCCTTTGGCTGGAGGAGAGGATGGCATCGCTAGGGGATTGAAGCGTTGGAGCGTTGGGGCGTTGAGGCGGGGGCACTGCGCCTCCGGTCGGCATCAAGCTGGCGAATGACGCGAGCCGGGTTGCCGGCGACGACGGTGAAAGGCGGCACGCTCTGGGTGACCACCGATTTCGCGCCGACGATCGAGCCTTCGCCAATCGTCACTCCCGGCAATACGCAGGCATCAAAGCCGATCCAGACATTGCGCTCCAGACGAATGGGCTGGGCAGGCACTTCGGCGGCGGCCACGCGCAGAGGCTGGGCGGGGACTCGTTCCAGTTCCTTGCGCCGTTCCCGCACCTCCCGTGGCAACCGATAGGTGTCCATGAAAACCACATTCCAGGAGATGAGTGCGTAATCGCCGATGATGACTTCCGCATCGCAGATAATCCGCGCACCGTGGACAAGGGCATACTCGCCCAGTTCGACGCGGCCTCGCGGCCCGACATCGAACATCGTGCCGAGATAAGTGGAAGCGCCGCGGCCGTACCTGACCCCGCCGGGTAATTGGCTCCGGAAAAGGTAGAAGCTGAAGCTGGTCTCGACATAGGCCGTGTCATCAACGACCACGTTTTCCGGGATGGTGCCCGGATACCAATCCCAAGGCAGCGTTCGCCCGGCGCTCATGCGGCTGTCCCGATGACCTGGGCCGGGTTCCCCAAAACGCGTGACGCAGGCGGGACATCCCGGGTGACTAGTGAGCCGGCTTCGATCCAGGCGCCAGCGCCGAGGCGCACGCCTTTGAGGATCGTGGCGTTGGGCCCGATCCAGACATCGTCCTCAATGATCACCGGCCGCTTCAGAATAGGCGGGCGCGGCCGGCCCTGGCCCAGCGGCGAGCAGGCGATGGCGTCGGCGATGCGCTCGGCCGGTGCCAGCGGATGGAAGTCGGTGTCGCAAACCGTCGTGTTCCAGCCGATCACCACATAGTTGCCGATGCGCACCTCCAGTTCGCAGAGCAAGACGGCGTTCGTGAAGTAGCAAAAGTCGCCGATCACCATCCGGCCCTGCTCTCCGAGGTCGAAGTGCACGCCGTCCATGGTGCAATGTGCGCCAATGACCAGCGCCTGCGTCTGCTTGCTATGAAAGCGTTTGAAGGCCAGGTCGTCCGTGATAAGGGAGTTCAGCCCCACGCGCACATTGGCTGGGATTTGGCCGGCCGTCCAGCGGCCAGGGGGCAGCGCGTTCGTTTCTTGGCTAGTTGGCTTCACAACCAGGCGTTGCGCACATTTTGCCACGGGCGTTACGCATGGCGAGCCATTATTGCATCAGCACTCGATAGAAGCGCCGCACCGGACCGAGGTCGTGATCGGTAACTAACTTATCTGCGCCGGTGCCGGTGAAATTTGTCAAGGACTGCCAATTGGTGGAACCCAATGCCCCCAGAACCTGCACTGTGTAGTTCGAGCCGTTCCGAGCGTAGAAGGAGAATGCGAACCGGTTGGATGCCGGGGGCGGGTAGATCACGCGCAGGACCGGTCGTGATGGCGGTTCCCATAACGTGACGGCTTGCCACCTAAAATCAGCATAGAAAGGGTTATAGACGACGGCGGGGGTCCAGGTGACGATGAGGTTGGCCCCCGGGTTGGGCGAGGCGAACGTGATCGTGTAAGAGCCGTCACCAAGGTCGTCAGGCTGGAAGACGGAAGCGTCGGAATAGGGGATCGCGCTGAAATCACTTAGCCTGGCATCGAACTGGCCCTGGGCGAAGAGAAGCCCGACGTAAACCTTCAGGCAGCGCGGGCGATTAGTGGCTGGTACCGTTAGTTGGAAGCCAGTCAGCGGCTTATTGGTGACGGAAAGGAAAACTCCTGTGCCGCTGTCCACCACCTCGGCGGTCGGCGTGCCATCCGACCAAGTGTATTTGGTCCACCAACCTTCGTTGTAGCTGGTCAAGTCAATGGCGGATGCGTTGAGCAGGACGAGGTCCGGTATCTGCTGTGCCACGCCTGACTTGTGATTGAAACTGGCGGGGGAGTCCAGCCCCCAGTGGGCCCAGTCGGTTGTGCCTTCGGCGGTCAGGTCCAGATACCAAGGCGCGATGCCTGTGCTGCCGATCAGCGTTCCACCAGTGGTCGCAACGTACACTCTGATGGGGAATGAGGTAATGGATAAGCCGCCATTGTCCCTCGCCACCGCGCGGAGGTCGTAGGCGCCCGGCGGTTGGTTGCTGAGGGTCACGCTGAGTGCGCCTGAGGCCGACGTTGCCACAGGTGTCGTGCCGCTCAGCAATGTCAGATTCGTCACTGTCCCGTCGTTATCCGCCGCGGTGGCGGTCACAGAGAAAGTCCCCGGCGAGGAAAAGTTCGCGCGGTTGGCAGGCGCGGTGACAGCCACCGTTGGCGGCGCGTTAGGGCCGGAGAGCGTCGCGGCCTGCAACGTGGTGAAATACTTGGCATCGGTGCTGGTGAATTCTACGATGAGCCTCTGGCCAGGCGAGTCAGCCTGAAAACTGAGGGTATAGACCGCGCTCACTCTTGCTCCCTCCCCTTCCCTGCGGCCGTCGAGCGTGGTGTCGATGTAAGTGGGCGCCCCAGCGAGACTGGCGGTGAAGGTCGCCGGCCCCAACGAGTTGCCCACATACACTTTCAACGTCTTCGGGCTCGTGTCGGCTGGACACTCGAGGTGAAAGCCAGGCGCGGTGCCGAGGTAGGCCTTGTCTCCGTAAACAGACACGCCGTCCCAAGCCGCCTCGACCACCGGGGTGGGCGCCCCACCGGTCCAACTGACGGGCATGGTGCCGGCACCGTCACGTTCCACGTAAGGGACGACATACGGGCCGGGCCAGCCGGGATACCCCTCAACGGTGATGAATGAATACGTAATCTGTTGGGTGACGCCGTATTTGTGGTTGTAGGCCCACTCGTTCCAAAAGCCCCAGTGGCCCCAGTCGAGTTTACCTTCCGCGCTCAGATTGACTATCTCATTGGTGGGGCTGTAATCGAAGCGACCTGAAAGACTTGCCGCAGACAGGATGCTGGGGAATGTGAGAAGGTTGCAGAAGAACAATAGCGCGACCATTCTGCTCAGGCGTGTCCCCGCATCACGCGCCCGAGGTCGCAACAGCTTTAAGCCTCGCATCATTTTGATTTATTACCAGGCACTCTACGGCAAGTGCTCTGCGCTCGTAAATCCGTAGTGATGCGGAGTGCGATTAGGAGGTCCCCCGGGGGGACGATAGACTGCCGGAACCGAACTGTGCGGCGTAAAAGCCGGCGTAAAGGCCGCCACGCGCCAGCAGTTCCTGATGCGTGCCGGTCTCGGCAACGACGCCGTCCTTGAGAAACACGATCCGGCTGGCGCGGCGGACTGTGGAAAGCCGGTGCGCGATGATAAACGTGGTGCGCTGGGCCATGAGTCGCTCGAGAGCCTCCATTAGCAGTTGCTCGGTCTCCGCATCCAGCGCGCTGGTCGGTTCGTCCAGGATGAGGATCGGCGCGTTCTTAAGCAGCGCGCGGGCAATCGAGAGCCGCTGGCGCTGGCCGACTGAGAGGGTGGCCCCCCGCTCGCCGATAACGGTCTGGTATCCTTGGGGCAATTGCATGATGAACTCGTGCGCGCGGGCGTCACGGGCCGCTGCTTCGATTTCACCCATCGTAGCCTGCAGCCGGCCATAAGCGATGTTCTCCATGATGGTCAGGGGAAAGAGAAACGGTTCCTGGAGCACGATGGCGACTTGGCTGCGCAGGCTTTTCAGCGTTAAGTCCCGGACGTCTCGCCCGTCCACCCGCACCCGGCCTTCCCAGGGATCAAAGAACCGGGGAAGCAGCCCCACCAGCGTCGTCTTGCCCGCCCCGGTGGCCCCCACCAACGCCACCGATTCCCCGGGTCGAACTTCCAGGTTGATGCCGCGCAGCACGGGATGGTCTGGTTCGTAGCCGAAGGTGACGGCCTCAATCTCCACGTGCCCGCGCGCGGAAGCAATCGGCACCGCCCCGGGCTTATCAATGATTTCGCGCTCGGTCTCCATAACCTCCAGCACGCGGCGGGCGCTGCCGGTAGCCGCTTGGATGGTCGAGATGGTGTACATCATGGATTCCAGCGGCTCGTAAAGGGAACCCAGATATGACAGGAAGAGGACGATGGTGCCGATGCTCAGCACCCCGCCCAAGCTCAGGTGAGAGCCGAGCCAAAGGATGGCCGCCGTGCCGACCGCCGTGGCCAGGCTCATCAGAATCTTGAACCACAGTTCAACGCGTGTCAGCGTCATCGTTGCGGCCAGCGTGTTGCGGTTGATCTGGACGAAGCGCTGGTCATTGAGCGGCTCGCGGCAGAAGGCCTGCACCGCCGGCATCGCGGAGAAGGTTTGCTCGACCACGTCGTAGATCTCGCTCTCGGTTTGCTGTTGGCGATAGCTCAGCTCCATCATCGGCTGGGCGTAGCGACGAAAGACCCAAACCATGTACGGCACCACCGCCAGGGACAGCAGCGTCAGCGGGACGTTGATGCCCCACATGACGCCAAACATCAGGATGAGGGTGACGGCCGACGACAGGACCGGCAGCAGGGCGTCCTTGAGAATGGTCGAGATGCAGGCGCAATCTGCGGTCACGCGGCGAATGTTGTCACCAACTGATTTGCTGGTGTGGAACCGGAGGGAGAGTTGCTGCAGCCTGCCAAACAAATCCGCCGCGAGGTCATAGGTCATCCGCTGGCCAAGGCTGATGCCGGCGTACTCATTGGCGAGGCCCACCGCCCAACTGAGCAGGAAGATCAGGACCGTCGCTCCTACGCTCCATCCGATCAGGTTCAATGGGGCGTGGGCGCCCGGCAGCAGGTCAACCAGTTGCCGCAAGCCCGCTGGCATGGGCTTGGCGCCCAGCACATAGTCAATCAGAAACACCATCGGCCAGGGCTTGAGCAGGCCCAGCCCCACCTGGAGCAGCATGGTCAGGGTGACTGCCAGCAGCGGCAGCCGCCGCCGGACCGCATAACTCAAAACCCATCGGCACAGCCGGGTCAGGCTTAAGTCAGGCGTTGGAGTATGGAGGGGCATAGGGCTACTCAAGTTGCGGGGACCGCCGCCTTGGTTCCAAACTGGATTTCGTGCAAATGCGCGTAGAGCTTCCCCCGCGCCAGAAGCTGCTGGTGGCTCCCGCTTTCGACAATCTGCCCGTCCTTCAGGACCAGGATGCAGTTCGCGCGGCGGACCGTGGACAAGCGATGAGCGATGATAAAGGTCGTCCGGCCGGCCATGAGTCGCTCCAAAGCTTCCACCAACCGGGTTTCTGTCTCCGCGTCCAGTGCGCTGGTCGGCTCGTCCAGGATCAGGATCGGCGCGTCTTTCAACAGGGCGCGCGCGATGGCCAAGCGCTGGCGTTCCCCACCCGATAAGGTCGCGCCACGCTCGCCGATGACCGTGTCATACCCCTCGGGCAATTGTTCGATAAACGAGTGCGCGTTGGCGGCGCGCGCCGCCGCCTCAATTTCCTGCCGGGTCGCTTCCGGCCGCCCGTAGGCGATGTTCTCGGCGACCGAGAAGGGAAACAGGAACGGCTCCTGGAGGACGAGGGCGACTTGTCGGCGCAAACTGTGGAGTTGAAGGTCGCGCACGTCCTTGCCGTCCACCAACACCCGTCCCTGCCAGGGATCGAAAAAACGAGGTATCAGGCTCACCAGCGTGCTCTTGCCGGCACCAGTCTCGCCGACGATGGCAATCGTCTCCCCGGGCTTGGCTTCGAGACTAATATCCCGCAGGACAGGGCGTTCCGATTCGTAGCCGAACGTGACCTGCTCCAACTGCACGTGCCCCTGCACCACCGGCAGCGCAGCGGCCTCCGCCTTCTCCGGCACTTCCGGCGGAGCCAGGAGCTCTTCCATTACGCGATTCACGCTGGCGTTGATGGTTCGGAAGGTGGTTTGGGTATGCGCCAGGGTCTTCATCTGTGCCTGAAGGGAGGTGAGATAGACGATGAAGACCAGGAGATTGCCGATGGTGAGCTGGCCGGCCAGGACATGCCGCGCGCCGACCCACAGGACAATGGCGGTGCCCGCGGTCGTAATGAGGCCGGAGCCGAGGCTGTTCAAGCTGCCGAGCAACGTGCTGCGCTGCTGCGCCCGGATCGCCGCGTCGGCAAATTGCTTGAAACGCGCCCGCTCGCGGTCCTCCTGCACAAAGGCCTGCACCACCGGGATGCCGGTCAGGGTCTGTTGAATGTGCGCCTGGATGCGGCTTTCGATTTCCCGCTTGAGTTTGGCCGCCATCTGCAGTGGCTTCCCGACCAGGAACGAAGCTCCCACCATCAACGGCGCCGCGGCCACCGCCAGCCACGTGAGGCTCCCGTCCATTCTGGCCATCAGCAACACCATGATGGCTGACGTCAGCAGCGCGTGGGCGGGGGAGAACAGCAGGGCGTCCACCATTTGATTCACGCACCAGCAGTCGCCCGTGATGCGGCTCATTACATCGCCCACCGGGTTGCGGCTGTGGTAGAGCAGCGACCGGCGTTGGAGACGCGCAAACAGGTCCTCCGCCAGTTGGTACACCATGCACCGCCCGGCCAAGGTCCAGGCCGACGTAAGGGCCATTTCCAGCACGCTGTTCAGGACGAAGATGGTCAGCCCGCCGAGGACGGCGATGAGCAGCAATGCGGCTGGCGTTGGGTTGACCCCCAGCCACTGGAAAATCGCCTCCATCAGCGCCGGGCGCGGCAGCTTCTTGAGCACCTGATCCACCACGATGGCCATCGGCCAGGGCTGCGCCGCCGCCAGCACCGAAGCCGCGACCGTCAGGGCCGCAATGGCAAGGAACGAACGGCGCTGACGGCCCGCGTAGCGGAGGAGTATGCGGTATTTGTGCATGGCACCCGGGCAGCGTTTACCATCTGGCTGCGCGGGCGGCAACCTTTTGTCACGGCACTGTCGTGTAGTTTTCAGAAGCGGAACACTGTGTGCGGGTGAAACCGGACAGGAGTGTGCGAATACGAGCCGGCGTGGATTTGAAGCCAAATCGTATCTAACACGCTTCGAGCCGGCTTGGGGGTAGCTCCTGGAGAGCTTTGGTAGAGCCTTGGAAGAGCTTTGCAATAGCTGTACAAGAGCCGTGCAATAGCCGTGCAATAGCCGTGCAATAGCCGTGCAATAGCCGTGCAA
>Ga0315275_10002737_pt1 | contig 16026 bp, 14 predicted proteins | sample YL17G03_0_MG_FD_205557 | JGI IMG/M metagenome (GOLD analysis project Ga0315275, IMG submission 205557) | Sediment microbial communities from Yellowstone Lake, YNP, Wyoming, USA - YL17G03_0 | ecosystem: Environmental > Aquatic > Freshwater > Lake > Sediment | place: USA: Wyoming | collected... | reverse complement strand
ATGCGGCTGCGGCTGATGGGCGCCTTCGCCCACCACGCTGCCGCCAATCGCGCCGTCTTCGGCCAACTCGCCCGCTGGCACCTCCTTCCAGAAATTACACACAATACTTGACGCTACCGTCGCGGCAAGTCCTTGGCAAAGTTTACTGAGCGGTGTATACTGAGGTCTCCCGTAGCGAGTCACGGTCTGCCGATGACGGGTGAGGCCGGCTAGGCGGCGCGTCATAGACCCAGGGGGACCTCGCCGACGGGACATCATCCGGCGGAGGAACCCCATCCCATGATCTCTCCTCCTGAAGCCCTTGCCATTGTGATGGAGAATGTCGCTCCGCTACCTGCCGTCAGGCTCCCGTTGCAGGAAAGCCTGGGGCACGTTCTAGCCCGCGCGATACGAGCAGACCGGGACCTGCCGCCGGCCGACCGCTCGGCCATGGATGGTTACGCGGTTCGCGCGGCAGACCTGGCCTCGTGCCCTTCGACGCTGCGTCTCGCCGGAGAGGTGACCGCCGGGTCGCCCCTTCGCCCCCGCGTGAGGCCGGGAACCTGCGTGCGCATTCTGACGGGGGCCAACGTCCCGCCGGGAGCCGACGCCGTAGTGATGGTCGAACAGACTTCGGCCGATGGGGACCGGATCACGTTTCATGCGGCCCCGAAACCGGGGAATAACATCTTCCGGCGTGCGGAGAACGCACGCAAGGGAGAGGTGCTGCTGCCCGAAGGCACAGTTCTGTCGGCCTCGGCGATCGGGGCGGCCGCCTCAAGCGGCCACGCCCTGGTCTCAGTTCATCGCATCCCTCGTGTGACGGTCTTGTGCACGGGGTCGGAACTTCGGCGCGTCGGCAACAAGGTCGGCCTTCACCAGGAGCGCAATTCCAACGGCCCGGCTCTCTGCGCGGCTCTTGGCTCATGGGGCTTCCGCAGCGGCCGCTATGCAACGCTGACCGACAGCCTAACCGTACAGACGCGGCGCATCATGCAGGCCGTGAAGTACTACGATGTGGTGCTGGTGGTTGGGGGCGTGTCCGTCGGACGCTATGACTGGGTGTCTCGGGCCGTTGAGGCCGCCGACGGCAAGACGCTCTTTCATGGCGTGGCGATGAAGCCCGGCAAACCCCTGCTGATGGCCCGGTTCGGAGGTGGCACCGTCCTCTTCGGCCTTCCCGGCAATCCGTTGAGCGCCCTGGTTGGGTTCCACGAGTTTGTGTTGCCCGCGCTCGGCCGCCTGTCGGGCGTGGCGGCGGAGGCATGCCGCCCGGCAATCTATGCGCCCCTCGCGGCGAACCTCAGCCACAAAGGCGGCATGGTGCGTCACATGCTGGCCAGAATCCGGTGGCAAAAGAGCGGCGCGGTGGTCGAGCCGGTCAAGTCCCTGAGTTCGGCCGACCTCGTGGCCGGAGGAAAGGCCGATGGCACGATCGTCCTGTCACCGCAGGCCAAGACCCTGCCGGCCGGAATGCTGGTGGAATTCAGGCCGTGGCGACCTTTGCCCTGACAGGGGCGGCACCGATCGGGCACTCAATGGGTGAAAGGCATGGCTGAAACGGTTGGTGTTCCGGCCCTGGCCGTCTGCGGCTGGAGGAACTCAGGGAAAACGACCCTCATCGAAACGGTCATGCCGCGCCTGCTGGCATCGGGCCTGAAGGTGGCCGTGCTCAAGGAACCCGGGCGCCCGCTGGATGTGGACCGGCCCCTGAAGGATTCCGATCGGTTGTTCCGGGCGGGGGCCGACGTGGTTTTCCTGGCTGCGGGGGAACAGTTTCTCCGGCGGCACGGCGGCGGGGACATGAGGCTGGAAGACGCCCTTCGCGAACTGGCGGAATTCTACGATCTCGTGTTGGTGGAAGGGCACCACGGTATCCCCCTCCCGAAAGTCTGGCTGGCAGGCGCAGGAGATGCGTTCTGCCCCGGCAACGCCACGGACGTGCTGGCCACGCTGCCGTGGAACGGGGACCGGCCCGCGGCCCTGCTGGCGACCCTCGACGAATGGTTGCCGCGCATCTGGCGGTCCGCGCCGGTTTATGCGGGCGTGCTCATCGGCGGCGCGAGTTCTCGCATGGGCTCTGCCAAGCATCTTCTGAAGGCGGGGGACCAGTCGTTGCTGGAGCGGACGGTCGGGCAGGTGGCCGGAGCGGCGGCCGAGACGGTTCTGCTCGGCTGCGGCGAGGTGCCCGACACGCTGGCCGGCCTTCGCCGCCTGGCGGACGTGCCCGACGTGTCCGGGCCGATGGCCGGCATCCTGTCGGCCATGCGATGGGCGCCGCGCGGCTCGTGGCTCATCGTGGCCTGCGACATGCCGCAACTGACCCGCAAGGCCGTGGACTGGCTGCTGAGTTGGCGGCGACCGGGGGTGTGGGCCGCGATCCCGCGGCTGGCCGACAATCGTCCGCTCGAACCGCTGCTGGCCTACTACGATTTCCGAGCCCGCCCGCTGCTGGAACGGTTGGCCGCTTCGGGTTGCTTCAGGGCCGCGGAAATTACCCGGTCTTCCAAGGTGATGACGCCGGTCCCTCCGGCCGATCTGGCCAAGGCGTGGACCAATGTCAATCGGCCGGAGGACCTGGCCGACGCTTCCGAGGATCGGCCATGAGAATCATCTGCGTCGCCGGCGCTTCATCGGGCGTCGGCAAGACCACGGTTGCCTGCGGCATGCTCAGCCACCTGCCGGGGTGGGCCGCACTGAAAGTCACGGCGTACGCCCGCGGCTCATGCCCGCACCAGAGAGGCTGCAACGTGTGCTCGACGCTGAAGCGGCCCTATCGCCTGCTGGAGATGACGCCCGAAAACGACCTTCCCGACAAGGATACGTGGCGGTTGCGCCAGGCCGGGGCCTTGCGCGTCCTCTGGCTTATCACGCGGCCGGAAGCCATCGGCCGTGGGCTGAAGAAGGCCTTGCAGAGGCTCAAAGCGGTCCCCGGCGTCGTCATCGAGGGTAACTCAGCGGTCCCGTGGGTCGGCGCGGACCTGGTGGTCATGGTCAGACGGCGCGGCCGAAACGCCCCGTCTCCCAGCGCCCGGGCGGCCGCAGATTATGCAAATACAACTATTATTCTCGACGAGAAGATGTCTAAGACGCGGCTCGAACAGGCGTGTCGCCGAATCCTACTCCCACGATTCCGGGAATGAGGCGTTCGTGAACATCCCCTCAACGTGTTCCTGGTGGCGTCGCTCGACGCCGGCCAGACCCTCGAGCAGGTCGCGTTCAGGCCCTGGCGGATAGAGTTTCGCCCAGTCCTCGTAGAACCGAACGGCCAGCCGCTCTTTGCAGGCGGCCAGCAGGAACGCGTCCGGCGGTTTCAGGTCGGGCGTAAAGTTGGGGCATCCCAGCGAGTCGACCAGCGACGGCGGGACCGAAGGGCTCAGCGGGAGGGGGCGGATGCCGCTACGAAACTCCTCAAGCAGGCGCTTGTGATCCTTCTCTTCATCGGCGAGTTGATTGATGGCTTCTTTCGTCTCCGGATCGCGGACCGAGGCGGCCGCTCTGCGGTAGAACGCCTCCGCAGCCTCTTCGTTGGCAATGGCACGCTCAAGGATGGCCTTCATCCCCGGGGCTGGCGCGAGGGTGCCGACTGACGCCCGCGCCTCCAGAAGATTCTCGATCCGCCGCACCATGGCGTTCGTGTCGATCGGCAGGCCGAACAGCGCGTCCACGTCGAGCGCCTCGGGTACGCCGAAGGTCTCGTCCCAGTGAGAGGTGGCGAGGTCGGTTGCCAGAAGGATGGGGGTTTTCCGGTTTCCGCGGAGGGTCGTCGTCTTGGGCAAGGCCGTCGCCAGTGTGCCGGTGTTTGCCGCCAGGACGATGGCGTCGGCGTCGGCCGCCGCCTTCTTGGCCTTGGCCGGATCGGAGAGGGTCTGCACGTTGAACTTCCCGGCTGCCAGTGCCTTGGCCAGGCCGGCGGCGATGCGGCCTGTTGGGTCAATAATCAGGATTTTCGGCATGTGATCGCCCCCGCTGGAGTCTTGCCCCGGCTCAGCCGTAGGTCGCGGCCGGATCTCAGTCGGCTTTTTCGATTCTGGCAGCGCAGCACTTGTACTCGGCGGTTCGGGTGATATTGTCAAAGGCGTCGTTGGTCAGCAGGTTCGTGGAAGCCTCGACGAAATGGAACGGCATCCAGATCGTTCCCGGGCGCACCCTTTCGCCGACGCGGGCCGCTGCAACAATTGAGCCACGCCGCGTGGTTATGCGTGCGTTTCCGCCGTCCGCGATCCCCAGCCGCGCGGCGTCGGCGGCGCTGATCTCGACAAAGTTGTTTGGCTCCTTCTGGTCAATCGCGCCGCTCTTTCTAGTCATGTTGCCGATGTTGTAGTTGTAGAGCGTGCGGCCGGTAGAGAGGATGAGGGGGTAGTCCTTGTCCGGCACCTCGGCCGGCGGACGAAACCGGATGGCATGGAACAGCCCGCGCCCGCGGGTGAACCGCCCCTCGTGCAGGAACCGGGTGCCCGGGTGGTCCTTCGTCGGGCACGGCCACTGGATGCCGACCTTGTCGATCCGCGCGTAGGATATGCCGGCGTAACTGGGCGTAAGGGCGGCCATTTCGTCGAAGATCTCGCCCGGATGGCGGTAGTCCATCGGGTAACCCATGGCCGCGGAGACCATGCACAGGATCTGCCAGTCGGGCTTGGCGTCGCCCGGCGGCTCGACCGCCTTGCGGACGCGCTGGACGCGTCGCTCGGTGTTTGAGAAGGTGCCGTCCTTCTCGGCGAAGCACGTGGCCGGCAGGATCACATGGGCCAGATTGGCCGTCTCGGACATGAAGATCTCCTGGCAAGCCAGGAACTCCAGTTTCCTCAAGGATTCCACGACGCGGGCCTGGTTGGGTTCGCTCATCGCCGGGTCTTCGCCGAAGACGTAGAACCCTCGCAGGACCCCTTCGCCCGCCTTCTCGATGAAGTCGGTGACGCGGCCGCCCTTGTTCGTGGGCATCTCGACGCCCCACGCCTTGGCGAACTTCTGGCGGACGCAATCGTCGGCCACTCTCTGGTAACCGGGGTACACCATGTGGATGGCGCCCATGTCGCACCCGCCCTGGACGTTGTTCTGGCCGCGCAACGGGTTGACGCCAGAGGATTCCTTCCCGATCTGCCCGCAGAGCATGGCCAGGTTGCCGAGGTTCTGGACGTTCTCCGTTCCGCAGGTATGCTCGGTGATGCCGAGGGTGTAGAAGATGGCCGACGGGTTTCTCGTGGCGTACATCTCGGCGGCGCGCTGGATCAGACGGCCGTCGACGCCGCAGACCTCCGCGGCCTCTTCGATGGAATAGCCTTTCAGGTTCTCGCGGTAGTCATCGAATTGCTCGCAGCGGTCCTCGATGAACTTCGGGTTGTGCAGGTCCTTCCCGATAATGTAATTCATCATCGCGTTGATCAGGAAGTTGTCCGTGCCGGGCCGGTGCTGGATGTGGATGTGGGCGCGCTGGGCCAGCCAGGTCTTGCGGGGGTCGCAGACAATCATGTTGGCTCCGCGGCGGAGGGCCTTTTTCATCTCGAAGCCGACGATCGGGTGGGCCTCGGTCGCGTTGCACCCGATGATGAACAGGGTCTGGACGTTCTTGATTTCACCGATGCTGTTGGTCATGGCGCCCGAGCCGAAGGCGGCGGCCAGGCCCGCCACGCTGGGCGCGTGGCACGTTGTGGCGCACTGGTCTATGTTGTTCGTTCCGCCGGCCGCCCGCGCCACCTTCTGCATCAAGTAGTTTTCCTCGTTCGTGCAGCGGCAGGAACTTAAGAAAGCGATGCTGTCGGGGCCGTGCCGGTCGCGGATCTCCCGCAATCGGCGGCCCACCAGGCCGACCGCCTCGTCCCAGGTTGCCTCGCGCAAGCGGCCGTCTTCGCGAATGAGCGGCTTGGTGAGGCGCTCGGGCGAACTGACGAACTCGAAGCCGAACCGCCCCTTGACACACAGGTTGCCGTCGTTCGGCACCCAACCCGGGTCGGCCGTGACGCGGATGATCCGGTTGAGCCGCCGGCTGACGTTCAGGTCCATCTGGCAGCCTACGCCGCAGTAGGTGCAGGTGGTGCGGACCTTCTCGAGGTCCCGTTTTCGCCCGAACCCTTTCGCTCCCCGGCTGCCAATGGCGCCGGTGGGGCAGGTGTCTATGCACTGACCGCACAACTCGCAGGTCGATTCGTTCAGGGGCAGGTCGAAGCCGGTGCTTACCACGGAACTGAGGGCACGCTGGCGCATCGTCAGCGCCTCGGCCATGACGACCTCGGCGCATATCCGCACGCAGCGCTGGCAGCGGACGCACTTGGACGGGTCGTAGTCGAGCCCCTTGTTGCCGGTCGTGTAGTTTGGCTCGTTAGGCGCCGCCGCGACGTTGGGGAACCGCGTCTCGGCTGCCTGGTACCGGTAGGCGTAGTCTTGCAGGAGGCAATCGCCATCGGCGTCGCAGGTGGTGCATGCGACGCGGTGCTCGCTCAGGAGCAGTTCAAGGGTTGTCCTGCGCGAGGCGCGGACGGCCTCGGTTTCGGTCTCCACCGACAGGCCCGGTTCGACCATCCGCGTGCACGCGGTGTGCAGGCCCGGCTGGCCCTTGATCTCCACCACGCACAGGCGGCAGGAACCCGTGGGGGTCAGGCGCGGGTCGTGGCAGAGGTGGGGAATGTCGATGCCCCGGGCAAGGGCCGCCTGCAAGATGGTCTGGCCTTCCTGGGCCTGGACTTCGCGTCCGTCAATGGTCAGTCTGAACGAACTCATCGCGGTCCCTTCTCCAGCGGTCTTACTGACCGGCGTCCCTTGCGGCATGTTCACCACCGGAGCTTCAGCGCCTTCACCTGGTGACAGGCTGCTGCGGGAAAGTCGGGCTAACCAAGCAGTTTCTCCAGGTCGCATCGCAGGCACCGCCCGGCCTCCTTGCAGGCCTTGGTCGGCGTAAGGCCGCGGACGACCTCGTCGAAACTCGTCCTGCGTTTGGCGACAGACAGCATCGGTTCGCGCGGGCGTTCTGTTGACGCCATCGCCTCCTCTTCCGTCGGGCGACGCAGGCTGAAGGTCACGTCAGGCGGGAGAACGCCCTTCCCGCCCAGGTACTGGTCGATGACGCAGGCCGCGCGCTGGCCGTTGGCGATGGCCTCGATCACCGTCCCGCCGCCGCTCGTCACATCGCCACCCGCGTAGACGCCGGGGATCGACGTCGCGAGGGTCGCAATATCTACGCTCACCACGTTGCCGGACCCGAGCGCTACGCCGGCAGCCGCCTCCGTAGAGGGGACCTGGCCGATGGCCGGAAGGACCGTGTCGCACTCGATGACGAATTCGCTCCCTTCGACCGGTTCCGGCCGGCGTCTGCCGCTCTCGTCGGCCTTGCCCAGGCGCATGCGGACGCAAGCGATGCCGGTGCACTTGCCGTCCTTGCTCAGGATGCGCTTCGGTGCGGCGAGTTCGTGGAGCTCGACCTTCTCCTTCAGCGCCTCCTCGATCTCCTCCTCGTAGGCGGGCATTTCTTCCCGCGTGCGGCGGTAAAGAATCGTTACCTTCTCGGCGCCGAGCCTGACAGCCGAGCGCGCCGCATCCACGGCCGCGTTCCCGCCGCCGACCACCACGACCCGCTTGCCGAGGCTCGGCGTCTGGCCGAGCCCGCGGGCCCGGAGGACTGCCAAACTGTCCTGGACACCCTCGACGTTGTCGCCCTCGACGCCCAGGGGACGGCCCTTCTGCGCTCCGGTGGCGAGGAAGGCGGCCTTGAAGCCCTGCTTCTTCAGATCCTCGATGCTCTTGACCGGCGTGCTGGTGCGCAGTTCAACGCCGTGGCGCAAGATGTAGTAGATGTCGGCGGTCAGAATGCTCTTCGGCAGCCGGTACTCCGGGATTCCCAGGGCGAGCATGCCGCCGGGGATGGGTTCAGCCTCAAAGACCACCGAGCGCCTGCCCATGAGGGCGAGGAAGTAGGCGCAGCTCAGTCCCGCGGGCCCCGCGCCGACAATCGCCACGACCGGCTGGCCGGCGGCGGGGGGGGCGGGCGGCGCCGTTCCTTTCCGCGCGTGGTCGGCTGCGAATCGTTTGAGCGCGCGGATCGCCAGCGGCTCGTCCAGGTCCGCCCGGCGGCAGCGGCTCTCGCACGGGTGGTCGCAGACGCGCCCGCAGACTGAGACGAATGGGTTCCGCCGGCGGATGACGTCCACCGCTGCGTCCAGGTGGCCCTCGGCGACGAGCGCCACGTACTGCGGGATATTCACTCCGGCCGGGCACGCGTGCGAACACGGCGCCGGCGCGAGCGCCTCGCAGGCCGATGCGCGGCAGCGCTTCAGCCGGATATGCTCCTCGTATTCCTCGCGGAAATACTGGATCGTGGTCAGGACGGGGTTGGGCGCCGTCTGGCCCAGGCCGCAGAGCGACCCGGCTTTGATCTCGCGGCCCAGTTGTTCGAGTTGCTCGATGTCGCCCTCGCGCCCATCGCCCGTGCAGATCCGGGTCAGAATGTCGAGCATGTGGCGCGTACCGACCCGGCAGGGCACGCACTTGCCGCAGGACTCCTTCTGGACGAAGTCCATGAAGAAGCGGGCCATGTCCACCATGCAGGTGTTCTCGTCCATTACGATCAGGCCGCCCGAGCCCATGATCGCGCCGATCGTCTTCAGGGAATCGTAGTCGATGGGCAGGTCCAGGAACTGGGCCGGGATGCAGCCGCCGGAGGGGCCGCCCGTCTGCGCCGCCTTGAACTGCCGGTTCTTGCTGACGCCGCCGCCGATGTCGTAGATGATCTGGCGGAGCGTGACCCCCATGGGCACTTCCACCAGGCCCGTATTTTTCACCTTGCCGGCCAGGGCGAAGATCTTGGTTCCCGTGTTCCCGGGCGTCCCGATGGCCTTGTACCAGTCGCGGCCCTTCTGAAGGATCAGCGGCAGGTTGGCCAGCGTCTCGACGTTGTTAATGGTCGTCGGTTTGCCCAGGTAGCCTTGGTTCACCGGGAACGGCGGCCGGGTTCGCGGCATGCCGCGTTTGCCTTCCAGCGAGGCAATCAGGGCGGTCTCCTCGCCGCAGACGAACGCACCCGCTCCCATCCGCACCTCGATGTCAAAGTCTAAGCCCGAGCCGAGAATGTTCTCCCCTAGAAGGCCGCACTCGCGCGCCTGCCGGATGGCGATCCCGACGTGCTCGACCGCAATGGGATACTCGGCCCGAACGTACACAAATCCGTGCGAGGCCCCGATCGCATAGGCGGCCAGGATCATGCCTTCCAGGACCTGATGCGGCACGCCCTCCAGCAGGGCCCGGTCCATGAACGCGCCCGGGTCGCCTTCATCGGCGTTGCAGATGAGGTACTTCGGCAGGCCTGGCGCCTTGCGGCAGAAGCCCCACTTGACGCCCGTGGGGAATCCGGCGCCGCCGCGACCCCGGATGCCGGCCTCGCGGACCTCGTCGATCACGCCCTCCGGCTTCATCGTCGAGAGGGCCTTGGCAGCCGCCGCGTAGGTGCCCCGCGCGATGGCGTCCTCAATACTCTTCGGATCGACCCGCCCGCAGTGGGCCAGCACTTCTCTCTTCTGCTTCCGGTAAAATGGCGCCTTGCTCACGGTGGGCGCGGGCATGCCATTGGACTTCTCGCAGAGCCGCGCGACGGGTTTGCCTTTGCAGAGCGTCGTCTCGATGATCTCGTCCACGTCCTCGGGAGTGACGCCGCCGTAGAAGTAGTCCCACGGTTCGATTACGACAGCGGGCGCCCGCGAGCATTGGCCGTGGCAGCCTGCCTCGATGACGGCGATTCCGGAGTCCATGCCGGAAGAAGCGAGTTTCGTCCGCAGCGCCTCCGAGATCTCCAGGGCGCCCCTCGACCGGCAACCCGTCGTGCAGACGAGCACGCGCGCCCGGAAACGCTTCTCGGCCTCGATCGCCTGCTTCCTGATCCGTTCCAGGTCCTGCGCAGCGGCGATCCTGGGATAGGGCATCAGGCGTTCCCCTGCCTGTACCTGTCCAGCACGCTGCCGACCCGTCCCGACGTCATGCTGCCGTAGTAGTCGTTGTCCACCATGACGACGGGAGCGAGAAAGCACGTCCCTAGGCAGGCCACGGTCTCCAGAGAGAAATTCATATCCTCCGTGGTCTCGCCGTCGTCAATGCCCAAGGCGCTTCTGACCGCGCCGAACACCTTCTTGCCGCCACGCACGTGGCAGGCCGTGCCCCGGCAACAGCGGACGGTGTGCCGGCCCGCGGGCTTCAGCCGGAACTGCGCATAGAAGGTGGCGACGCCGTAGACGCGGCTGGCCGGCAGGCCGGTCCGCCGTGCGACCTCCAGGACCACCGTCTGGGGCAGGTAGCCGTACACGTCCTGGATCCTTTGCAGGAGCGGGATGATGGATCCCTCCGTCACCGGTGAGAGTTCCTCGATGACCTTCAGGGCAGGTTCGATCGGTGCAACCGTGGGAGTCGCCATCATTGCTTCCAGACCAATGCGCCTCTCGCCGCTTCATGCTGCAACATGCAGGATACGGAGTTGCGGCACGCCAAACGCCTCAATCATAGGTGCCCGGCCCTGCGTGTTTCAACAGTATTCAGCCGGCCGCCGGATCACGGTCGCTCCTGCGGGTCCTCGACTCGCAGCAGCCGCACGCGCAGGCACCAGACAAGAGCCAGCCCCAACAGGAATCCGAGGGCGATGTTGCTGAGTCCTATGCAGGCGGCGGCTGTCAGAAACATCGCAAAGGCGTCGGTCCGCCGGGTTTGGTCGCGGCAGACCAGGGCCAGTTCCATGCCGCTGAAGGCCAGCATGACGCCCAGGATGCTCATCGGAAACGCCCCACAGAGCGTCATGAACGAGGCCCCCAGCAGGACCGCCAGCACCACCTTGACGGCTCCAAGGAAGAGGATGGACCCGTTGGTCCTTGCCCCGAACCGATACTGCCCGGCCAGCCCGCCCGCCCCGTGACACATGGGCATCCCGCCGAACCAGGCCGACACCAAGTTCATCAGGCCGACCGAGACGGCGACTTGCCGGGGGCTGGCCTTCCGGTCCGGGAACAGGTCCGCCGACAGGGCGCAGACGGCGATCACCGAGTTGAGCGTGGTCAACGGTATCTGCGGCACGGCGGCCCGGGGGAAAGAGCTCACGAAGTCTGACCAGGCCGGCGGCGACCAGCCCGGCAACGTCAGACCCAGGCCAAGGGAGCCGACCATGTCTGGATGCTCCCAGACGACCAGCGCCAGGCCGAGGCCGAACAAGACAAGGGCCGCGGGAACCCGCCGCGAGAAAAACAGCAGTAGCACAAGCAGGGCCGACGCCAGACCCGTCAGGTAACTGTCGGGAGCCAGCCACGCGCCTGTTCCGGCGACCATCTGCATGCCCTTCATGAGAAGCAGCAGGCCCAGGGCCAGTTGCAGCCCGCGCACCACGCTCTTCGGGATGACGCGGTTCAACCAGTTGATCAGCCCTGTGATGCCAAGGACCAGGATGATCAGGCTGACCGACGCCCCGGCGGCCACGATCTGGGGGGCTGTCAGGTTCTCGGTCAGCGCCACCGCCGCAATCGCCTTCATCGGTTGCACGGCCATGGGGATCGGGAAGACCAGCCCCGTGACGATGTTGAATACTCCGGCGAAGAACAGGGCCGACGCAAAATTCAGCCCGTTCTTTGCAGCCATGCCGACCAGGAGCGGCAGAAAGGTCCCCATGTCGCCCAGGGACCCGGCGATCTCGTGGCGGTTCAGTCGGGCCTGGCGGAGCACGCCCCACAGGCGAGTTCCCGGGCCGCGACGCTCTTGCGGTGCCGGCAGGGGCGCCGCTTCGGCGGGCGACGCATCGGGTGACAGTCGTGGGGCCGTCATGCGGCACACCCTATCAGGGTTCGTCCGGTGGTGTCATTCGACCCAGAGGCTCTCGACGAGCGGATGGCTCCGGGCTCTCGTCCGCGAGCCTTGCCAGTTCCCGCCGGTAGTCTGCCGGCTACGCGCGTGCCTGTCCAACAGAAAGTCCGATGCGTGAGAGCCCACCACGCGTCAGATAGCGATCCGAGACCCCTCCAGAAATCGGACGCTTCGGCACGCGCAGAGGTGGTTTTTCCACGACCGCTCCAGACCCGGGCGGATTCTCCTCGAACCTGGGCTTCCGGAGTGTTACCCTACTCCAGGTCTCAACTGGTCTCATAAACTTGTTGCCGGGACACCCCAAAGGGGCAATCCTGGGGCCTGCGCAGATCGGCGTTTTCGCCATGGTGGGCAAGGCGCTCGTCAAGATGTACTCGCGGCCGAAAGTGGCTGTGATCGTCACTGGCGCGGATGGCGTGATCGTTATCCCGGCCGGTCGCCGCGATCTGTCGGATGGTGCGATGGTGGAGTTCCACGCGTGGAAGAAGACCTTGTAGAACCGCCTGCCGCGCTCTGCCCCGGCGTAGCCCGCCCTTCGGCTTGGCGGGGCGAAGCCGGGCCCGGACGGATCACGCTACGGATCTCGGTGACGGATCGGTGCGAGTTGCGGTGCATCCACTGCACGCCGGCGGAGGGCGTGGAGCGGCTGGCGCCTGCCCAGGTCCTTCGCAGCGAGGACATTCTGCGCTTTGTCCGACTGATCAAGGCCCACTTCCGGATAACGAAGGTCCATCTTACCGGCGGCGAGCCACTGGACCGGCCCGACATCATCAGGCTGGTCGGCCTGCTGGCCGCCGAGGGCATCGAAGACCTTGCGATGACGACCAGCGGCCAGTCGCTGGCGGAACTGGCGACAGACCTCAAGCACGCCGGCCTGCAGCGTATTAACGTGAGCCTGTTCTCGCTTGAGCCCCGGCGATTCCGTCAGTTGACGGGCGGCGGCGAACTCGGGCGAACCCTCAAAGGCATCAATGCCGCACTGGACGCCGGCCTCGCGCCAGTCAAGTGCAACACGCCCGTCCTTCGCGGGATGAATGATCAAGAGGTCGCCGCGCTGGCCCGGTGGGGAATCGCTCGAGGGGTGCAGGTCCGCTTCATCGAACTGATGCCGATCGGGCCGGCGGCCAAGCGCCACCGGGACTGGTTTGTATCGTCGGAGGAGTCGCTGGCCCTACTCCGGGACCACTTCGACATGGAGCCTCTGCCACCTGTGCCTGGAAGTTCCTGCCGCGAATTCCGGATCATGGATGCCGGCCTTATGGGCGTCGTCGGCGTCATTTCATCGTGCACAAAGCCGTTCTGTGCGGGTTGCAGGCGCCTGCGTCTGACCGCCGGGGGCGAGCTCGTGGGCTGCCTGGCCCGCAATAGCCGTTCCAGCGTGCACGCGCTGCTGCAAGCCGACGGGCCGCTTGACGAGCGCGAGGTTCTGTCAAGAGTGCGCGCCGTCATGCAGCAAAAGCGCACCCATCACGCCTTCGTAGACAATCACCTGATGGTCAGGACGGGAGGCTAGGCCATGGGCCGCGTGAGCGGATTAAGCCATATTTCGCCGGAGGGCAAGCCGCGCATGGTGGATGTCTCGGCCAAGCCGGCCACCCATCGGGCCGCCACCGCCGAAGCCTGGGTGGATGTGGGTCCGGTCATCGCGCGGCAACTACGTCGGTCGGGCGCTCTGGCCAAAGGAGAGGTCCTGAACACCGCCCGCCTGGCCGGGATCCTGGGCGCCAAGCATACGGCCGGCCTCATCCCCCTATGCCATCCGCTGCCGCTGGACGCCGTGGAGGTCGACGCCCGTGTGATCGGCCGCCGCGTTTGGATCGTCTCCACGGTCCGGTGCGAGGGGAAGACCGGCGTGGAAATGGAAGCGATGACGGCGGCGGCGGTGGCGGCGCTGACGGTGTACGACATGGTGAAGTCCGCCGGCCGCGGCGTAGAGATCGGCCCCATCCGCCTGCTTGAGAAGACGGGCGGCAAGAGCGGCCGATGGGTTGGAAAGAGTGACGATGGCCAGGATTAAGGCGCTGTGCATCGGCCAGAAGAAGGGTGAGCCCAAGCGGCCGGTTGACGCATCCGAGTTCCGCCAGGATCACGGACTCGTGGGCGACGCCCACGCCGGCGCGTGGCATCGCCAGGTCAGCCTGCTGGCCGCCGAGGACATTGAGCAGGTGCGCCGTCGCCTGAGCGACGTTCGGCCCGGAGATTTCGCGGAGAATGTGGTCGTCTCCGGGCTGGACTTCGGTCAACTGGGCCTGGGCAGCCGCGTGAGGTTGGGCGCGGCCGTCCTGCTGCGCCTCACACAGATCGGGAAGAGTTGTCACACCCCCTGCCGGATCGGGCGGACGGTGGGCGACTGTATCATGCCGCGCGCCGGGCTGTTTGCACGTGTCGAGGCGGGCGGGCGTGTTTGTGTCGGCGACGTCGTGGAAGTCATTGAAGCGATCTCGCCCGAGCGGTTTCAGGCCGTGGTACTGACCCTCAGCGACCGCTGCTCGCGAGGCGAGACGACCGATACCGCGGGTCCGGCGGCTGCAGAGCGGATCACGCAGCGGCTGGGCGCGCACATCTATCGCGTCGAGGTTTTGCCGGACGACCGGCAGACGATCGCCAACCGGTTGAGGCACTACTCGGACGGCCATTCGATCGACCTGGTGGTGACGGTGGGCGGGACGGGTTTCTCGCCGCGGGATGTGACTCCGGAAGCGACTCGCGAAGTGGTTGAGCGACTGACGCCGGGCCTGGACGAGGCGATGCGGTCCGCTTCGCTCCAGAAGACGCCTTACGCCATGCTTTCCCGCGGCATCTCGGGAATCCGCGGTCAGACGTTGATTGTCAACCTTCCGGGCTCCGAGCGGGCCGCCGTAGAGAACCTGGACGCGATTCTGCCTGTCTTGCCGCACGGCTTGGCCAAACTCCGCGGAGACGCCTCGGATTGCGGAAGGACGCTCTATCTCGGGTATATTGGCTGCCCGAAAGCGCAGCCGGAAAACGGTGAAAGCCCAGGCAGAAGGCAGGCAACGCCTGAGGCGTCCCTGCCCTCTGAGTAGTCTCTTCGCCCTCGAGCGAAGGGATCAAAGCAGATATATGTGCGTCCGCCGGGTCAGAGCGTGGTGTACTTCGACCCGCCCGCCGCGGGTGCATGCACGTTCTTGTCTCCGTCCCGAGCGTAAAGCGAGGGATTGTGTCGCAGGTACTCATATACATAGTCCGCAAATATTTCGGTTGCCGCTTCCACCTTTGGCCATTTGTCGAGAGTAGGGGTGCCCGAACAGCCGGCAAGAACCAGCATCTGCATGATGATGATTCCTTGAGTGATCGTGTTCCTCTGCATTATCTCACCTCCACCGAACAATGATTGGACAGTCTGTATAATCCGGACCAGACAGACTGTCCGCTTCTGCCTAAACCGGTGGGCAGACGCCGCTCGCCTGCCGCAACCCCTTGAAGCGCCAAGGATTGTGTCCTGAAAGCGCTTCTCTGTCCTCGTCTTATACAGTCTGTATAAGCGGAGATATCCTATCTGATCCTCCTAACGCTTGGGCTCAGCCGCGACGTCCTCGGCGTCGGCTGAAGCCCATTGTTGTGCGAACTCTTATTCTTTCGTCTTTATCTCCACATCAACAGGAGGCAATGCCAGCGTGCCTTTCCAGAGAGTGACGTTCTCTGGCTTCTCTTTGAATTCCCCGAATGCCCCGGACGAATACTCCGCCTCAATCCGGTACTTCGCGTCGGGGAGTTTCCAGATGAGTGTCGTTATGTCAAGATGCGATCCTTTCGCACCATCGGCGCTTTTGATGCTGACGGGGAAGGATAGGCAGCAATTCCGCGGTACTATAGCCCACTGTGGTGAATATAACACGTCCCAGCGAGTAGAAGTGGCCATGACGGGTTTTCCGGCACCATTCAACACCCGGACGGTAAAAGCAAAGGGATTCTCGGTCTGGAGCGCCAGAGGTCTGCCGTTCGTATTGCGGAGTTCGAGAATCAGTTCGAAGTTCTCCGACGACTCAATCCTCTCCTTGGCCACAAGAATTCGTCCCGAAAGATTGCCAACAGGTTTTGCCCATGTCCCCTTCTCCACGGGGGCAAGTGGTGCAGCGATTGACCAAAGGCCGCGTCCCGAAAGTGGGTGGAAATTGGGGTTCGGCGCGACCTGTATCCGAAGCCCAATTCGGCCCGCCTTCCTAGCGGACCTGACGTGACTCTAAGCCGCCTCCAAGTACCTGTCAAGTGCCG
>Ga0315275_10002736_pt1 | contig 16028 bp, 18 predicted proteins | sample YL17G03_0_MG_FD_205557 | JGI IMG/M metagenome (GOLD analysis project Ga0315275, IMG submission 205557) | Sediment microbial communities from Yellowstone Lake, YNP, Wyoming, USA - YL17G03_0 | ecosystem: Environmental > Aquatic > Freshwater > Lake > Sediment | place: USA: Wyoming | collected... | reverse complement strand
TAATAATAAGCATCAACAAAATAATTTATACTATCATTTTCTGCATCTGTAGAGCCAGAGCAGTTTATTTCGATAGAACCAGAAAAAGTGGAGTTATTTGTTCTATCAATAATAAAATTGCTAAGTTAACCTATATTTCTTGATCCGTGTATTTTTATCTTCTCGCGGATTTTTTAAATTCTTTATATTTTAGCCTTCATTTTCATTTATTTTAATTACAGGCCCGCCTTGAGGATATTCTATAAGCGCAAGATTTCCTGATTCTAATGTCTTGCACCACCCAATTGCTACATCTCTATTAACATTAAAAAGTTTTGAAACTGTTGATATCCTTATTTGTTTTTTAGTTTTTAAAAGATTAAATAATGTGTCTATATCTGTCCCCCATTTCTCTGTCATCTTGCTTAAGTCTACGCCGGTAATATCATCTTTTTCATTATTAATTCCTTTGTCTCTTATATAAACAAACAACAAAATCGACACTAAAAGAGCCCACTCTATCACCACAAATACTTTTGAAGCTAAAGGAACTTGCGTATATGTTCCAAAAACCATTTCTTTTACTGAAAAACCTGTAAAACCTTTGTCTGGAAAATATTTGTAGAAAAATAATCCTATGTCAATTAAAAAAAGAATAATTACAGCTAATAACACTCTTAAAAAAATTGGTTTTTCCTCTTTTGACATTTTAATGCATTATTTTTTGCTAACCTTTTTTCAAAAGGCTATAGTTATATTTAAATATATTCTTTATTGTATATTATGGTGAGATGTTTTATAAATCTTGCTAAAAAGAGGAAAATGCAGAAGAAAATAAAATCTGGGCAAATAAGCGTGGAATATCTTATTGTTATAGGATTTATAACTTTTGTTGTAATAAGCACTTTAGGAATTGCTCTGTTTTACAGCGGAAGCATAAAAGATAGAATTAAAGCAACCCAGATAAACAACTATGCAAACAAACTCACTTCAACAGCAGAGTCTGTATTTTATGCTGGCTATCCATCAAAAGCAACAGTAACTTGTTATTTGCCAGACAACGCAAAAGATATTGAAGTTTTAACAAATGAGTTAGTTATTACATTTCAAACTTCTTCAGGAACAAACAAAATATCCTTTGCAAGTAATGTTCCTATGCTAGAAAATGCAACTGCACAACTTACAACCTCTCAAGGATTGAAAAAAATCCAAGTTGAAGCTCAACAAACTCAGGTGCTCATAAGCCAAGTTTAGGCAAAGTGAAAATCAAGAAATAAGGCTATAAAAATACAAAATGAAAAACACCATCCACAAATTTAATCTGCAAAAAATGACAGAAGGAATAGAAAATAAAAATAGAATTTTAATTAGTAAGCCTAATCATTATAATATTCCAAATATAAATTTGATATAATGAAACTTAATAGAGCCGTGATGATATAATGAAACTTAATAGAGCCGTGATGATATAATGAAACTTAATAGAGCTGTGATGATATAATGAAATTTAACAAAGCCCAATCTGCAATAGAATTTGTAATCTTAGTTGGAGCTGTTTTATTTTTCTTTACTGTTTTTTTTCTCGCAGTACAGGAAAATATGTCTGATAAAATCAGAGAAAAATATAATATTGCCATTAAAGAGGTTGCTTTAACTGTTCAAGATGAAATTAATTTTGCTTTAAAATCAAGCAATGGATATTTTCGTGAATTTAAAATTTCAGAAAGTATAGAAGGTAAAACTTATGAGATTTCTATAATCGAAGACATGGTATATGTGAAAACAACCGATGGAAAATATGCAATTTCTCTGCCTGTTGCGCCTGTGGTAGGACAGCCCAAAAAAGATAATAATGAAATAACAAGAGTAGACAATGTAATTTATCTTAATGAAAACCCGCCTAATTGTGTTTACGGAGAGTGGGTAAGCCAAGGATGCGGAATTAAAAACTGCTCAGCAGAACAAATGTATCAAAATAGAACTTATTCAGGTACAGGAGATTGCCCAGAATATAAAGAAAGGTGTGTCGAAGATGCAAGTTGTAAATTTGATTGTAACAGTTTTTTAAATATTACAGATGCAGTTTCGCACTGGAAATTTGATGTTAATTTTACAGATAGTATTGATAATAATCACGGAAAAGCGTATGGTAATGCCAGCATAGGAGGAAGCGGGGATTATGCTAATAAAGCATTAATTTTAGATGGGGATGGAGGTTATATTGATGCTGGAAGTAATGAAAATATACATTTTGCTCAAAGCAAAAACTATACTTTTTTAGTTTGGTTCAAAGCAAGAGGAAACATGAGTTTTACATACATTCTTTCAGATGGCCATTATAGCTATGATGGATGGGGTTTAACATATTATTTAGATAATAGAGTTTATTTTGGCCCTGGCTCTGGCTATCCTTTAGTTATAAACACAAGTGTTTTATCACTAAACCAGTGGTATCATATTGCTGCAGTTTATGATTCTAATGCAGGAGCATATCCAGAAAGTCCATACCCAAGACTGCAATTATATCTCAATGGCGATTTAACAGATTCTGCTTATAGCCCACAAGGATTTTCAGCCAGCACTGGTAATTTTACAATGGGCGCTTATCTTTATGAAAATTTCTCTTACTTTAATGGCGCAATAGATGAGGTTATGGTTTATAACAGAAGTTTATCTCCAGCTGAAATAAGCTGCATTTACAACAACCAAACAAGAACCTAATTTAAGAAAAAAGTAAAGAAAAATAAGTAAAAAAATGTTAATGCCAAACCAAAAGAGGAAAAGAACAGAAAGAGTTAATAGATTTAATAATAAAAATAAAAAGAGGAAAAAACAAAAAAGTAAAAAATGAAAAAAATAAGCAAAAAAAGCAAACACGCTCAGGCATGGGGGATGGATTTAATAGTTGCTTCTGTTATTTTTACAGTTGGGCTGGTTGCATTTTATCTCTATGCTTTAAATCGTCCTGGCGAAGCAGAAGAAACAATAGACTCTTTGTTTTATGACGGAAATGTTGTGGCGTCTTCTGTTTTGTCAGAAGGCTACCCCCAAGATTGGAACTCGGGCAGCGTTGTAATGCTGGGGATTTTAAATGAAAATAGAATAAATGAAACAAAATTAGAAAGGTTTAATAATTTTGCAAAGAGTGATTATACAAAAACAAAAACTATTTTTAATATAAGGGCTAATTATTATTTTTTCCTTAATGAAACAATGCTCATTAATTCACAACCTGTAGAGGGTATTGGCTCACCACCAATAACTTATGAAAATCTTATTAAAATAACAAGATTTACAATATACAAAGAAAAACCAACTTCAGCTTATTTTTATGTTTGGAAATAAAAAAGAGGTAATTTGTTTAACTTAATAGAAAAAATTAAAAATGTTAATAAAAGTTGAGAGAACAAGCAAACTCATTAAAGCAGTTAATTTACCTTGCAATAATAAAGTATAGTAATCAAAATTAGCTAAATAATAAAAAGAGAACGAATAAAAAATGAAAAAAAGAGCAGTATTTTTCAGCATAGATGCACTGATAGCTTTAATTGTAATATTCTTGACTATACTTGCCGTTTATCCTACTATGAGATACGCAAAACAAGAGTCTGTTTTAGAAGAGGACATTCTTAAAGTTTTGTCTTCTTTAAAAGCAGGAGAAATAAATAATTCTGATTTTCAGGTTTCAATTGCAAATGGAAACATAAAAGATTTAAACAAGTCTATACTTGAACAAATAGGCGAATTTTATATTACTAACCCTGCTCTTGCAATAAATTTATCAGAATCTTTCCTTTCAACCATAGATACAAGCGAGAATATAGGAATTTGGTACGGAGGCACTTTGCTTGCGTCAAAAAACACAACTTCTTATGAATCAGCAAAAAGCATAGAAACTGCCAAACAGATTATAAGCGGAATAAGAGAAGGAGAAGGAGTAACTGGATATGCTGCAAGAGCCTGGCTTTCAAGCAGCCTGCAAAAAAAATATTTTTATTTTGGAGGCTATGTTGGAGAAGGCAACCTAACTTCAAGAGTAGAATACTATGGAAACATTAGTTCAGCAGAATTAGAGCTTGCGATAAATAATAATTTTAATGTTTATATTAACGGAGTTCTTTCTGGAAGTTACAGCAAATCAGATTCTGATTTTCAGCCAAAAAATTACTCCCTGCCTATAAATAATTTTATTTCAGGGGTAAACTTAGTTGAATTAAAAGGAGAAAACCTGCATGTTGCAGGCGGCTTTGTAAAAATAGCTTATGAAAGCAATGTCCCGTATGAACCGCCGATAAGACATTATTTTCCAGGCATTGATGGAATTATTAATTTGTATGATGGCTTTTATATCCCAGGACAATTAAATACATTATACATTTCTTTGCATTTAAACAGCAATTATGTGGCATTTTTAACAATAGGAAACACAACTGTTTTTGAAAACGCAACAAATGGAGAAGAAACCATAACTCTGACTAACTCTCAGCTTTCTCCTTTATTAGAATATGGAAGTTTAAGCCAAAAAACAATTCCATTCAGGCTTGGATTAGAAAATGTTTCCTATGTCACTAACATAACAACAACCTCTGATGTCTTTTCTGTCATGGACATATCCGGAAGTATGTGCGGAACTTGCACTAATGTGACTTGCGGGAGGTTTGATTGTTGTGGTCCTTCGTGCTTGTTGTGTTACCTGAACGAAGCAAAATGTGAGAATTGCAATGGAACATGCACAGGAGGAATAAATGAAGCTAAAATAGCAAATAAAGTATTTATAGACTCTATTTTAAATTTTACTGGCAACAGAGTTGGTTTAGTTGGTTATAATACAAATGCTCCAGATGAGTATTATCACTCTCTTTCAACTGACAATTTTTCTCTAAAATCAAAAGTTGATTCATGGAATGCAAGTGACACAACATGCATATGTTGTGGCATAAACAAATCAACTAATAGCTTGCTTAATGAATCAAGTGAAGATAAATTTAGGTCTATGGTTATTATGAGCGATGGAGAAGCAAATGTAAGATGTTACAATGCAAATACTGATTTAAACAACGACGGCTCAGTAAACGCAAAAGATGATGCTATAAAAATGGCTTGTGATGCTTATAACAATTATGATATTAAAGTTTACGCAATTGGTTTTGGCCCTTCTGCAGATGAAAATACACTACAATTAATAGCTTCTTGCGGCAATGGAAGCTATTATTATGGCACGGCTGACAACATAATAGAGATTTACAACCGAATCGCGCAAGAAATACTTGAAGCAGCATATAGGGAACAAACAGTAGAGATTATAGGAAGCGGAAGCATTTCTACAAAACTTTATCCTGATTCTTATATAGAATTCGGCTATCCGCAAGAAGAAATTCCTTATGGCTTGATAACAACCTCAGAAAAAAATTTTTCTGATGAATACTCTGGCAGTTTTTCTCTTCCTTCAAATTCAAGAATATTAGAAACAACTGCAATTTCATATTCAGGAGCAAGATGGACAGATAAGGTAGAGATAAACAACACTCCAGTATACTCTCTCAGCAGTTACGGAAGCGATTACACAAAATTAGGGGACCCTTATGCAATTAATATTCCAAATTCGCTTATTCAGCAGGATAACACAGTAAGGCTGACAACAGGAGTATCTCCAACAAATACAACTTATGGCTCTCAGTACAACAAAATTATCTATACAACAATCAGAAATATGACTTCTTATTCTGGAATTGCTGGTTTTATAAAAGGCTGCAAATGGAATATTGAATTTGAAGATGGCTCGTCTGCTCAAAATCTAACAATTCCTTCTGGTTATCCCGGAGCAAACATTTGTGATTATACCTCATCTAACCACGACCTTGATGACATTATACAACTTGATGCTATAAATCTTGCTGTTTATAATCTATTAAAAATTTTGGATTTTGATTTAAATGGAAAGTTAGATGTAAAATTCACAGAACAAGATTTGCAAATAAGCTCGTCTGAAATTATAGGCATTCCTTATGTTTGGTCAACTGAAGTGCAGATTAGAAAATGGTATTAATGCCATTTTCTGACATAAAATAAAGAAAAGAGGAAAATTTTGAAGAAATGGAAGAAGTTGCAGATAAAATAGAGAAAAACAAATAATAAAGCAAAAAATGGAAAAAATAAGCCAAAAAAACAAAAGAGCAGTATTTTTCACGACTTTGTCTATAGTAATTTTATCTTTATTTTTAATCTCCTACACTTTATACTCTGTCAGCAAAAGCAGAGAAGCTGTTGGCAAAAGAATTGAAACACTAAATAGTTTTGTTTTTTCAGTAGAGCAGGATTTGCCAAGAAAACTTTATATAGCAGGGTTTAGAATTATTTTTCTATTTGAAAATAAAATTGCTGAAACAGGAAGCTATGTCACAAACTTAGACAGCAAGTTTGAAGAAGCTTTTTTCAATGGAACAATTGACGGCGAAGACTATAAAACAGGGGAAAACCAGACACTTTACGGAGCAACTTTCTCTGATATGCAAGAATCTTTAAATGAAAAAGCAAATAGTGTCAATGCATATGCAAATATAACAAATCCTAATTTAACAATAAGCCAGGAAGACCCGTGGCGTGTTAAAGTTGTCTTAACAACTGAATTATTTATTAAAGATACAGGAGAGCTGGCTTCATGGAATAAAACTTTTGATATAGTTGCATATATACCTGTAGAAAATTTTGAAGACCCGCTTTATATTCTGAACACAAGAGGAAAAGTTTCAAATAAAGTTAACAGGACAATTTATGAAAACTTTGTTTCTGGGAGCGATGTAACAAATCTTACTTCACATTTAGAAAATTCTTATTATATAAATAATTCAGATGCGCCAAGTTTTTTAAATAGGCTGCAAGGAAGTTTATCACCAAGCGTAAATGGTGTTGAATCTTTAGTTTATCTGCCGGAGTTATCTGCCCAAGGAATAGCCACTAAAGATAAGTCTGCTGTCGACCATATTTATTTTTCAAGTGAAACTCCATCATCCCACCATATTGCAGGCATGCCAGCCTGGTTTATGGTTGATGATGCCCATCTTAGTGTTTATCAAGTTTCTGAGCTGAAGATAGATTAAATTTCAGAAGCTCCTTGATTAAAAATGTAAACTTGATTAAAGATAGCCTTACAAAGCCCCTTCCCAAGATAGTCTCTAATAAGTTTTTCATTAATTAAGGTAAACATTAATTATTTTTAGTCTCTAATAAGTTTTTCATTAATTAAGGTAAACATTAATTATCTTGCGAAAGCCGAGTGAGTCCAAACGAGCAGGATTGCTGAGCGAGGAGAGCGGAGCGAGGCTAATTTGTAAAGAAGATGTTAAAATATGAACTTTCAAATAAGAGAAAGATTTATAAACTAAATTACCGATATTATTTTAATAATTTAAAAGGAGGTTAATAAAAAATGGTGAGAAGAGACAAGAAAGGACAGGCAGCTATGGAGTTTTTGATGACTTATGGCTGGGCGATTTTAGCAGCAATCATAGCAATTGGTGTTTTAGCATATTTCGGTGTTTTCAGTCCAGGGAAATTTATGCCAAGTGCATGCACAATAAATGCACCTTTGGGATGTGATGAGTTCTATATTAATAGCACCGCGAGTACTATAAGTATGGTCATAAGAAATGGCGCAGGAGATTATGTTACTATAAGCAATATTGCAGTTAGTGGATGTACACCCGACACCACCAACTACTTAACTTTAGACGGAAATACAAATCTTTCGACTTTGACTTGTACGGGAATAAGTTCAGGTAGCAAATTTAAAGGAACTATTACAATAGCTTACATAAAAGCCGGCGGAACTCTGTCACAAACAGCAACAGGCACAATAACAGGCGTAGCACCTTAAACTTTTTTTTTATTTTTTTTATTTTTTTTCTTAGAATTTTTTTTAATTTGTATAGCCAGAGAATTTTTAAAACAACAAGATTTATAAACAATTGAAGATTAATAAGAACATGAAAATGCAAGATTACTCTTTACTGGATAACTTGTTTGAGCAAAAACAACAAGCTGTTTTATTTCAAACTCAAAAAACATTTAAAGAGATAATTGAAAGAGAAATGGAACTTTTTGAATTTGAGTTATTTAATGCAGTCGCTATTTCTGAAGAGCAGAGCAAGAAAACAAACGAAGAAGTTAGGAAAATAAGGAAACAAAGATGGCAAAAAGCTCTTATGGAAAGTAATGGCGATAAAGAGAAAGCTTTGCAATATTTTTAGGATTTTTTCTTAAATTTTTTGTATTTATCTTTAAACAATTGATAAAACTGCCTTGAAATCTCTTTTTCAACAACTAACATTTTCTCTGATTCTATGCCGACCACCCTGCATAACTCTGAAAAATTCTTGTCTTTTGTGAATACTTTATTTATCCCAAACTTCTTAAAATCAGCAATTATAGGCAAATCTTCTTCGTTAATATTTATGTTCTTTTCTCTCACGGTGTTTTTGATTTTGGTTATATCATCAACATTACAAATCTTCGGTATTTTTCTTATATTATGCTCAAACAAGAATTGGTTGACTATTTTATTAGCCTGCTCTGGAGAGTAATTTTTCCTGTTTATTAAAACTCCAATGGTATCATTAATACATCTTATACTTGTGGATATCATCTTATTTCTTTTAAAAACTTTAAGAAATTGATAGTGAGATATCTCTGGATTATCTATAAAGTCTATTAAAATCCCAGAATCTAATCCAACTTTTCTTTTTGTATAAAAAATATTTTCCTCTTTCTCCATAAACTTATTATTACAACCAAGTATTTAAATTTTCAGTATAAAATAAATTAGACGCTAATTTAACTTACACAAAAGCCGGTGGAACTCTGTCACAAACAGCAACAGGAACTATAAGTGGAAAAGCGGGAGCTTAAACTTTATTTTTATTTTTTAATTTTTCTTTTAAAATTTTTCTTAATTAGGTTTTTTTCTATTTTTCATCTTTTATAAACTTTAGATTAATCTAAAATTTAGTATATAATAATTTTAGAATAAGCAGTATACTTGTCTCGCTCCAATTATAGTGAAAGACATAATTTTTCCCCCTCTTTATTATGTCTTTCCCTTGATATCAAAGGCGCAAAAGGGGAAATATCAGCGTCCTTTGATATAGAATAGAAATTTTTCTGTTTCAAAAGCTTCAAAAGCATTTAAGAATCTTTTAGTTCTTCTAAAATAGAATCAACTTTATCAGCATAATCTTTATCGCTTGCAGGGCCGTATCTTCCAACAGCGTTTTCCCAGTTCCATCCTTTAATATAAACTTCTTTTTTTGCTGGTTTTATCATTAATTTTTTGTCTATTTTTAATTTCCTTGCGTCTATCCCAGGATTATACTCCATTAATGTTGAAACAGTAGCTCCATTTGTTTTAGCTATCCCCCATAGAGTATCACCTTCTTTAATAGTATAAAATGCTGTTTCATCACCTTCAACAATTCTTTCTCCATAAATAGCTGCTTTATGTATAAACCATCCTATCCCTCCATAAATTCCATCTTCCATAGTCATATTGCTTTTTGTTTTTCCTTTTAATCTTGAGAAATCTCCGATTAAATAAGTATTTTCTCTTCCATTTGCTAAAACTTCCAAAGCAGGGCACACAGAATTAGCAATTTGCATAGGGTCATTAGTTTTATTCGCACTATATTCTTTGAAAATTATAGCTCTAATTAAATCAGAATCAAGCTCAATTCCAAGAGATTTATTAAAAGAATTAACATATTTATTAACCAATCCATCATAAACTTTTAATCTTTCTTTCATTATACCATTTAATTTCAAATACCCATCAATTCCATTTGCAACTGCTATTTCAACATCATCTATGACATCTGTAAGATAAGCTCTGTCATTATCATTAGACAAAAATCCAGGTTCAACTAAAACAGCAGGAATATTTGTATTTAACACTCTAAAATTCCCGCTTTTAATTCCCCTATCTCTTATTTTAAATTTTCCGCTTTTTCCTATTTCTTTAATTAATTCTGACTGGATATATTGTGCAAGCAACTTACTTCTTTTATCAACTCCTGGATATACTTTTTGTCCATAAGCTGATTTATTTTCTACAGAATCACAATGCAAGCTTACAAAAGCATCTGCATTTAATTTTTCTGCAATTTCAGTTCTTGCAGAAAGAGGAACATTTTCTTGAGAATTGTTTCTTGTTAAATAAACTTCATAGCCTCTTGACTCGAGTATTTTTTTTATTTTTTTTGCTTGCCCTAAAACAATTTCAGCTTCTTTAAATTCTCCAGAAACAGCTCCAGGATCATATAATTTTCCAGCATTTCCCATTCCGTGCCCGGGATCAAGAACTACAATTTTCTTTTTTTGCTGTTCCTGTTTGTTTTCAGTTTTTTGCTCAACACCAGTAACTTTTGTCTCTAAGCCTGAAGGCTTAGTTTCTCTTGCTGAAGCAAGAGAAGCTGAAAAAGCAAATGAAGCTAAAGCTAATGCAATTCTTGCAGCATAGTTTAGTGTTTTAGCTTTCATTTTAATCTTTTGGAATTTTTAATTCTTGGTTTGCATAAATCTTGTTAGGGTTTGTGATTTGAGAATTGTAATACATAATTTCTCCAATAAGCACTCCTTTATCTTCTGCAATTTCAGATAAAGTATCTCCATATTTTACAATATAGGTTTCAAATTCTGGGGTTTCAAATTCTGGTTGAACCTGTTTTGTAGGTGCTCTAATTTTAACATCAGAAGAGCTAACTTCAATATTAGTATAATTTCTAGAACTTCTATTGCTTAGATAGCTTCTTATTCCATTAACCCCGAAAGATAAAACAACAGCTCCAACTAATAATCCTGCAATTGTTCTTCTTGCTCTCTTTCCAAGCCAATCAAAACTTTCTTCTTTCATTTTCTTTTACTTCACTTAGTCCATATTTTGTAACCATCTCATAGTAACTACTATATTTAAAGCTTGCGGTTGCAAAGATTCAAGGAGAAAAAATTATTCTAAGCCTAAACTTATTCTAATAGCCAAATCTATTTTTTCCATTAAAAATTCATTTAAGAAGCTTAGTTTTTTAACAATTCTCTTTTTGTCTATAGTCCTTATCTGATTTAACAAGATAGTTGAATCTTTGTCTAATTTTGAATCTTGTTTTGACAAAAAAACATTTGTTGGATATTCTTTATCATAAGCCCTAGATGTGATTGGCGCAATAATTGTAGTCGGGCTATAAAAGTTTGAAATATTATTTTGAATAACAACTGCAGGTCTTGTTCTGCCCTGCTCGCTTCCGGTTACCGGCTCTAAATTCACTAAAATAATGTCTCCTCTTAAAATTTTCATTTAATACCCCCAATCTAACTCTTTATCAACAGCAGAAAATTCTTTTAATGTTTTTAGATTATCTTTTGCCATAATTTTACATTCTTCAATTAATAAATTTTCTTGTTTTCTTTTTTGTTTTTCTGATAACTGCATAAGCCTTAAAATTACTTCTTCGTAAGTTTCTCTATCAATTTTTAATCTATCAAGTTGCTCTTTCACATTTTCTCTTAGCTGGATTGTTGTTATTTCGTTCCCCATATAACTATAGACAAACTATAGTTTATAAACTTTTTTCTTTAACTATTTTTCAGCTTTCAATTTTTCATAAAGAAAACACTCTAATTCATAAAACTGCCCTTTTGCATCATACCATTTCGGCTTTGTAGAAAAAGGCACAATTTCATGCTCTTTTAATATTTCTCTAGCATATCTCATAGCTCTTTTCATGTGAGCTTTGTTAGTAACTACAACTACTCTGTCCACTTCTAACAGCTCAATAAGTTTTTTAGAATTTTCAAAATTTCCCCTTGTATCTACAGCCTCTCCCTCTAAATTAATTAATTTGTCTTCTATGCCTAATTTTAAAGCATATTCCCTCATTTTTTCTGCTTCTGTTTTTTTCCTATATCTGCCAAATAAGCCGCCTTTTCCCCCAGATAAAATTATAGGAGTATTGCTGTCATATTCAACAGCTCTTTTCACTCTTTGTTTATTTAAGCAATTAACAATTCCTGCCCCAAGAACAATTACAACTTCTCTACTCTTTTTCTTCTCGGCATCCATCACAAGCATAAAAGCGGGGAGTTTTTAATTTTATGTATATATCAGTATACCCGAACGTAATTAATCACTCTTAAATTATTCCACAAAGTTTAAATACTTTACTATTGGCTCAGTATTATTATCATATTGGCTTAATTAATTATAAGCCAGTAGTAAGGTTTATAAAGATACTTATTCTAAAGTGTGTATGGCTGATAATGCAAAGGATAGTGGATTTGCAAGACAGATTAAGGAATTTCTTTTTGATGGACCAGCCTCAATAAATGATGTTTGTAGTAAACTTGATATCTCGTGGGCAACTGCTAAATCTGCTTTGGAAGAAATGGAAGAAAAAGGAGAAGTTAAAGAGATAATTTCAAATCCAAAAATAAGAATTTTTAAACTTACTAATGATCCTGCTTTTTTTGGAGTTCCTTTAACTAAAAAGCAGAAAAATGATGCTCTTTTCTTATTTCAGACTATACGCCAAGAATGGCAAAAATCAAGGAAGGAGCCATTGCTTTTGACAACTCTCCAAAAGATTGCAGTAGATACTGCAATCAAATGTAATTGTGATATACCTAATGCACAGTTTCATTATGGAAAAGTAGTGCCTGTCTTTGAGACTCAAACCCCATTATTCGAAATAGAACAACCAGATAATCACACGATTATACTGGGTTGCGTAAGGGAAGAAATTCATAACCACGAGAATAAAGCAAGAGGGGAAATGGATGACCAATACATAAAGTACAGTATGTCCCTCTATCAAGCAAAACAAAGGTTTAAGGATTTATACAGAAAAGCTAGAAAGTTTAATAAAGATTCTATAAAAGAATTTGAGCCTGCATTAATAAGTTTGCTAATGAGCTGGCCTATTCAAAATCAGGACCCTGATATGTTTAACTTATTCTCTAGATTTGTCAAGGAAGTTCACGGTTTAATTGTAACAAGAACTATAAACGATAACCTCGATAAGGTAAATGAAACTTTTGATATATTATGGGATTTAGTAACTACCGACCTCTTTTTCAGAGATCTAGAAAGACAAATCAGCAGAGAAAAGAAAGAGATATTTGATTATATAAAATCTAGTCAAATTCTGTCGAAAAAAGAAAATGCAGAAGAAAGAACAAACTACCTCAAATTATTTGTAGATTCGACAGTTGAAATAGAAATGCCTATGGATGAAGAGTCTCTTGAAATTAGGAGGCTTCTAGCAGAAGGCGCAGAAGAAGATTAAAAATGAGATGGTTTCTTGATATGTGTATTCTAATTTATTATGCATCTAATGACCCCAGCTTATTTTCTAAAAAAACCGCAGAGTTTATTAAAAAAAATAAAAGTGGCAAATTTTTAGTTTGCCATTACATAGTAGAGTGGGACCTGCCTAAATGGCTTAAAAGACAAAATATTTTAGTTGATGAGGTTGCCAAAAAAGTAAAAGATTTCTCATATGATCTCAAGAGCTCTAAAAGTTGGGATTCGCTTTATCCAAGAGAGAAACAAAAAGGTGAAAAGCTAGTCTTGAAAGCCAATCTTGCACAGAATAAGGCAGAATTTATACAAAGACTTTTGGATTCTCAAAAAGATGTAGAGATAAGAATATTCCACTTTATAAAACAAAAAGCTGAAAAAGTTATCCAGTTATCTGAGATTGATCCCAATTTAAGGAGTGAGCTATTAACCTTTTTAGATAATAATATTTCTAATGTCTCAGATGCCAATATTCTAGCGTCTGGAATACAAGAGCATAACAAAAAAGAAGTTACTTTGGTAACAGCAGATAAAAGCCATTGGACTAAGGAAAATATCCAATGGGCGTTTAATTCAAAACCTCAACTTGTTAAAACTTATCCAAAAATGCCTGAAATAAAATATGTTCAGGATATGTAACCTATTTCTTAGTTTCCTTCCAGCTCCAGTAACTATCTTTACCAATTATAACATGATCCAGAACTTTTATTCCTAATATTTCACCTGATTCAATTAGTTTTTCTGTAATCTCCTCATCTTCATTGCTAGGAGAAGGATCACCAGAAGGATGATTATGGACTAAAATTATCCTAGATGCTGAATTGCGAATTGCAGGCTTGAATACCTCTCTCGAATCAATTATTGAAGCATCTAATATCCCTTTAGTAATTAACTCTTCCTTAATCAAATAGTTTCTATTATTTAAAAGAATTGCAATAAAATTCTCTTGCTTTTCATCTTTCAGTTTTTCATTCATCAATTCAAAGACTGCTTTTGCAGAGGAGATAAATGTTTGCGGTTTCTTTGAAAGATTATGTCTCTTGTTCAGCTCAAATAATGCAACTATTTGGCAAGCTTTAGCAAATCCAATCCCATTTATTTCTTGTAGCTCTTTTAATGAGCATTCTGAAAGCCCATCTAAACTATATTTATTAATCAGGCGATTTGAAATCTCTATAACATTTTCTTTCTTTGTTCCTTTTTCTATAACCAATGCAAAAAGTTCAGCATCGCTCAGATTTTCAACACCAAATTTAACAAGTCTTTCTCTCGGTCTCGAATCTTCATTCATCTCTTTTATCTTCATCATAATCAAAGAATTAATAGATTAAAATAACTTTCCTAACCCATATCTCTCTGGTAAAAATATCATATTTCTAGCTCATAACCCTCTTTTGCCACCCCTCTTGGCAGTGCCAAAGACTCTATATTTGGGAGTGCCAATTTGCGGGTTTTTGGAGAATTTATCGACGAACATACACAGATGGCACTCCAATTTCTTGGTAGCAAAATTGCCTATTTTTTGCAATCCCTTAAAAATGCTAAGAAGGTAGGACGCCCGCACCAAGAATCGAACTTGGATATCCTTGCGGAAATACGCTTTTGGGTTTTTCCTTGTTTTAAAGGAAGTTCCAAGCGTACGCAGTACCATTGTGCCATGCGGGCTTAAATCTCTATTTTTAAGTATATTCTACATTATATAAATACTTTTAACTCTATTTATATAGAAAGATTATATAAAAAATGGAGTTTGAAAAGGAAAATAAGGAGGAGGCTTGTCCTGATTGCCAAGGAACAGGAATGATCAAAGAGAAAAATGGAAGTGTGCATACGTGCTGGAAATGCTTAAAAGAAGGAAAATTAGATGTCCATTCAAAGAAAATTCCTGATACGAAGATTAGGTTGTAAGTTTTTATTTTTCTTTGATTAATTAAATATAAAATTTTTCACATTCTTTTTTTATATCCCCAAAAATTTCTTCTGTGGTTTTGCTTCCATCAATAATTATAATCTTCTGTTCGGGAAAATACTTTTTAATTTCTAAATATTTCTCTCTGACTTTCTTTTGAAATTCGATATTTGCTTCAAATTTATGTTCGGTTCTATCATCTTTTTTCATTCTCTCAGAAGCTGTTTCTGTTGGCAAATCAATTATAAAGGTTATGTCTGGAAGTGGAAAATGCTTTTGTAATTCTATAAGCTTTTTCATAGGGAGGCCTTGCGCAGCCTGATAAGCCAAAGTAGAAAAAAGATATCTATCACAAATAACATAGTGCCCTTTTTCTAAATGTGGCTTAACTAATTCATTAACATGCTCTTCCCTGTCTTTAATAAATAATTCGGCGAGTTTTTCTGCCTGAGTTTCTGCCGGCTCTTTTAATGTTAAAATCTCTCTTATTTCCCTCGATTTGTAGGGGTTTCTTGTAACAAGAACATGATTATATTTACTAAGTTCAGAAAGATACTTAGCAAGTTTCCAGATTTGCGTGCTTTTCCCACAGCCATCAATGCCTTCAAAAACAATAAATTTTCCTCTTTTCATTAATAAATTAAAAGAAGAGGTTTTAAAAATAATTGTATTGTCAGTATCTCCGAAACAAAGGACAAACTGAGATGGGCGTAGCCATCTCATTAACAAGAAAAGAACAATGCATGCTCCACCCATAGACCCAAAAATTTCTATAAATGGATTATTCTTCGCCTTGTTTAG